>Ga0181338_1000005_pt1 | contig 72887 bp, 150 predicted proteins | sample Sp13VDMM110SD_FD_122168 | JGI IMG/M metagenome (GOLD analysis project Ga0181338, IMG submission 122168) | Freshwater viral communities from Lake Michigan, USA - Sp13.VD.MM110.S.D | ecosystem: Environmental > Aquatic > Freshwater > Lake | place: USA: Michigan | collected 2013-04-23
GATGATGCGAGTGCAGCGCTAATTGGATCAGCGCAATATACTACATTAATAGGCCTGCGCAGCTCGGCGGCATCGTACAAGGCATTGACGTTTTCCTTGATCTCCGGAAACCGGCTAAGGCTCTCTTCAGCGGTCGCTGTCTGCAATGCGTTGTCAGTCCATTTTTTGCATAATTCTGGCAAACGCTTGGCGTGGTCAGGATGGTCTTTGATGTTGTATTTCTTAATTCGTGACATTAGATCTTCGCCTTAGTGTTCGCTGTTATTTATCGTTATTAATCGCCTTGAGGATATTTCTCCTCAGGCGTTCGTGCTTGGTGCGTAATTCGTCGCAGCAGATTACGCAGGCACCACACGGACCGCGACCTGCATCCCTGTTGGCTTGGCACCATTCTCCACCCATGACATCCGATTTGGCTTCAGCGTTAATCAGCCTTGACTGCAACTTGGCAGCATAGGCCACGACATCGTGATTGCTCATTAGCGTTAGCGTCTCGGCACTTGTTGCCTTTGGTGTACTGCCGGCAGCCCCATAACAGACAAAATGCCACGCAGTCCCGACGGTTGTAACAATGCCTAGCTCGGCCGTGTCAGGGGCAGTTTTGTATAATACGAAATCGCCTGGCTTGAATACGTATTTAGACATTTTTATTCCATGCAAAGTTAAGCTTGCCGATTAGGCACATGTTAATATTCGACTAATTGCTTGAGCGCTTCAGGATCTGTAATATCTACAGCCGTCGCAGGGCTTTCTTCGACACTCAACGTGACTTCATCGTAGCTTTCTGGCCATGAGGTGCCATCAGCGGCCAGTGCAATAGCTTCAGCTGGACTGTCCGCCCAGACCTTGCGTTCATAGCTGACATAGCGAATACGTGGCTGACTGACGAGAAAAAGTTTCTTTGACATAGTGCATATACATCTTCAACTGACTTTTCTTTCATGAAAATCAATTTATTATTTTAATATTTCAAAGTATTGTAATCATGGGTGGTTAACGGCTATAATCGTCGCCATCGTGGATCCGTCATCAATTAAGAAAAATACCTGGACCGAACGTCTCTACAAACTCATCCGAGAAGAAGAAATAGATGAGGCAACGGACATGATCTTCGAGCGGATCGAAGATTTATTGCTGATGGAACGTTTCGGGGAGTGCAATAAAGTAATCAAATCGCTCAACCTTGAATTGCTTGACACGAACATTATCGTAGCCGTGCTGGGAGTAACTCATCTAGCCAAGTCACACTTGCCCTATCGTGCAAAATTCACAGAAGCTGCGATAGCTAGGTTGACGAAACTCGCGCCTGATCGAGTCGAACGATTAATCTCCGGCCTCTGCTAGTCGGACTATCAGCGCAAATGCTTGCGCAGATAGCTATTCATCTTCGGTATTTTCTGGAATTGGTATTCTTCGATTAATCTCTCCTATAATACGCATCAGGAGATCTTCTGATTTTGCAGCGAAATCAGCCTCGCTGATGTTCTCAGCAGGGTCAACATCCAAGACCGATGTCATGGCATCTGGGTTCAGTATGCAAATGAGCAAGTCACTGGTATTTGCATTGGCCGGATTAAATTTGCTCATGACGGTATTGCTTGTGGCGCTGATGGTTTAGCCGCCTCGCGGTAGCACATTCTCCGCTGCAGACATGTGCCATTGGCCAGCGCGCATCGGTCTAGCTTACGCGCTAAGCATGCTGGGCAACGGAACAGTAGCGCCATGCGATGCTCGGCATAGCTGTTCGGCATAGCTACCCATGCTGCGGCTGTCTTCGCTGGCACGCCAACGACAGGCGGAGGCGTAGTTCTATTGTCGCTATCTTGATTGGTATATTGAATCATATTTGTAGAAAAACTTTCATTTGATGCCCGAGTCATATTCATCAACTACAACTTACAATGGATTATCTTTCGCTCAGCTTCGGCATTTCTAACAGCCTGGCCATGTAGCTGTCAGCCCGACAGACCACACTGCCTATACGTGCCAGCATTTCAAATCCGATCATGCCCTGCAACATGGGAGTTGCATCGATCACAGCCTGCGTTGGCTGCAGGCGATGAAACAGATGGCGTACGTTAGCGCGTGTAAAGTCGTATTTATCGCTGCCAAACGACAGATGGTAGCGCCTATACAGGAATGTGGAGTTCTGGCTGCTACTTGGCGGATATTCAAAATAGGCACAGAATCGCATCGTGGCTAGGTCAGATTCAGTCTGTGACTTCATGTTGCATCCTTGTCTTGAAGTAATCATGACTCCAGCACCCGAAGTCAATCAATAGCGCTAGCTGAACCTCGACGCCTGCGGCTATTATCTTGGCTGCCATTTGCTGCTTTTCAGCATAGGGGCAGCTGCCTTCAGACATTTCGCAAATGGCGTTCAAGACTTCGTGGGGTAAATCAAAATCGCTTACTGATCGCGATGTGTAGAGTTCAATAATAGCAAGCATCTCGTCGCTCTTGGCAATGAGTTGCAGGATTTCTACGTATTGGTCATCGGTCCTTGCCTCCATCGAACTACGCATGACCTAGTCTCTCCATGTGCGGCGCAGCTTCAATTGATTGGCAATAATTCCAACAATGGAATCCAAGGCTCGCGCATGAACCTCGGTATAGTCTTGCAGATCGGATGCATAGTCATGCAAAAGCGTGATGCCGGACTCATAGGCGGGATGCCTCATGGTTCCCAGCCCGTTCGCAGCATCGCTTCAGCCTCGGCCCAACACAGTTTCAATGCTTCGGCCCCATGCAGATCGACATCTAGCCCTGCTTCATGCATTGCCGCAATAATCAGGAGATACACTTTCGACGAAGTATCTGGCCATATCCTTCGAGGCTGATGACTGCCAATAGTATATCTGCTCCAATAGTCCGCCTGGATGCCACACCACATTGCAGCGGCCTCGCGCATTCGTTTAGTTATTTTGCTCATAGAGGTTCATGTCCATTGCGCAGCATTTCGGCGGCTTTAGCCCATATCCTCGGCCAACTAAGGCTTCTGTATTTGATGCGAATCTCAGTTGCCAGGCAATTGCCAATGTCCATGGCTTCCGTGGTTGTGTTGTATAACGTAAAAAATCTGCTGACATTGACGGGATGAGTCTGAATTCTCATCTGCTCACAATAGCGTACCGCAGCTGTGCGTAACTCATCGCTAATAGCTGAAACTGGCTCAGCCTTCCAGCCCGTGCGTAATAAGGCTTCAGCTTCAAGCCAGCAGCCAGATGTGGAAAGAACTCCCTTGCGATCAACGGCTTTGGCGAATGCCATGGCATCATCAGCTAGCATCTTGCAACGACGAGTAAATTCACTCCAGGGGAATAACGATGGCTCATTGTGATGGTACCAATTGGCCATCGCGTTGCATAACCTTGCAGCTTGTTCGCGCGTTTGATTCGATAGATTTCCAGGTTTTGGCTTCATACTTAGTTCCATGGCTCAGTCGTCGTAAGGGATCTTACTTAAGCAGTTCTGTACACCATTGTCTATGGCAACGCAGATATGCAGCATCAGCCCCATATGTGCCCATTGCAAACATGTCGCCAATTTCGACGATAGCCTGTGTTGTGGTGGTGGAATTTTTCTTAATCGTCATGGTTCCAATATCTAATACCAATGTAGAGCAGGGGAGGTCGTCGGCTGGGGCAATGGTGCCGAGACACGACCTGCTACGCATGTCAGGCTCGTCTTCGATTTGCGGATACGCGACAGCTGCCTCCATTTGCCATGCGCCATCGACGCGACGCCAGAAAGTCCTTATTTCGTCGGCGAAGAAGACTTTCTGCGAAACATCGCATAACGTATCAGCTCCAGCGACAGCTATGATATCGATATAGTTCGTAAATAGTTCACCCGTCCACGTCTTGAGTGTAGTTGCTGGCTTGATAAAAAGTGAATCAAGTCGACCCCACGTTGAGCGTTCGATGTCCTTTGCGACAATCTGGCCAATCGCTCGCTTGAAGTGTCGTTGCATCGAAGGGAATGTTTGGTAGTTGATTGCCGGCGGGCGAGCAATCCCCATCGCATCTAAGATTGCATACGTCCACTCAATGTGACCAATCATAGCCGTCGGCTTAATGGTAGGCGGCTTGTCGCCGACCATCCAAATCGTGTGCGCTTCATCGGTGGTGGCCAGGATGTATCTCGCGTCTTTATAGGTGGGTTGGTAATATATCATGGCTTAGAATCTGCCCAGGATTCGATCTTATGCTCAACTCTGATACGCCGTGAAACGATGGCAGTCCTGCGCACGGTATGATTGATGTTTTCGCAGATCTTAATCCGCCAGTGGGCGCTGAGGAGATTAAGCTCATCAATAAGCTCTTCCGTGTATTCGGCCGCCAGGATAACAGCCGCATCAAAAGAATCAGCCTCAACAGCTGTGCTGTTCACCTTCGTGTCGCTGTCATCATAGACGTGTGCAAAGTATTTCATTTTATGTATTTTCTTTTTACTAGAGGAAGTGACTACAGGTATTTAGCTACGGTTAGCCCCTGTGTGGTTAGTCTAATAGAACACCCTTCATCGGTTGTTCTTAGCTCGTATAATTCTGGCAGTTCTGCGACGATTCGCGTCACCAGCGGCGTCAGTATAGTGCTGACTGTTCGAAATTCGTCGCCGATGTCAGGCGAGCGCATAATTAAGCGTATGAAGCTACGTTGCTGATCTGTAATCACATTTCCTCCGGTGCATTTTTCTTGTTAATCCAGCCCATAGCCCTGCGCGCATGCTGTTCGCAGGCCTCCTTGGCGGACTCAGTATCTTCGTGTCGTGAGATCCATTCAGATTTGGATGCCATGGCCTGGTAGTACCAGACGAATTCAGTCATAGGGGGAGATGTTTTGCCGACCGCAGGCGTAGATATGGTTCGCATAAAGGTCGTAACCTCGTAGTTGCCGGCGCGGATATCGCCATCAGCGTCAGGCCTAGACCATTGCAATAGCTTTAGGTCTCCATCAATGATGGCCCTCACATGGACAATGTCAACGCCCAGCAGTCTAGCTAGCTGCGCCTCAGATAACCATTCATGTTCATGACAATGCGACGCAAGCACATGCAGTAGCTTCAAATAGTCGATCACAATGGCCACCAGTCTGGCCGCCAACCACAACGCAGCTGCGCCTCAGCTTCAGCACATCGGTGCGCATATGACTCAAATCGACCCAGATTCAATGATTCCAGCACCGCCTGGACCAGCCTAGTCGCTTCAGTTAGTTCTTCATCAATCCAAACATTGTTACTAGCACGCAGTTGCAGCGTGTCACATGCGTCAGCGACGATGCCAGCCTGGTATTCATCAGGGTAGCATTCATACAGCATCGCAAGCTGCTCGCGAGCGCGATCAAGCTCCGATTTGCCTAGTTTATATATGTGGCTAGCGCTCACGTTCAGCCATGCTTGGTTTTTTGAAATTCCGTAGAGACACGCCAGCGCTTGGAGTTGTTCGGCGGTGCCATGCGCCAGGTCGCGCTCAATGTTGCTAAGCGTTACCAGTGACATGCCGAGATATTGCGCTACATCGCCAAGCGTCGTATTTTCTTGTCGACGAAAGAACCGCAGCCATTGACCAATCGTCTTAGGGTCAGGCAGCGCGCATTCCGTTAGGGTGCAGTTATTGTTCACTTGGCTCCTGGGTTTCCGTCAGCATGTAAGTTACTGAACTTCATGGCCGCCAGCCTGTTCTTAATAATGCTTCAGCTTCGGCCCAATCTATTCCCCTATTGGAGAATAGTGGGGTTTTGTCGCCGACAAACTTTACAGCGGCCCAGGCGATCTTCCTCGCGTTATTCGATGTCCGCGCCGTAAGTATTGGTGCGTCATCATCTGCGCTGGTCCAGCCATCGAAGTGCCAGCAGGCCATCATGCTGCAAAACACGGCGGCTTCTTCGCGCAATTTGGCTTTTATATATCTTGAGGCAATCATTCGCTTTTCATTTCGGGGAGGCGCGATAATTCTTCAACTAGCGCTAGTCTGATTTTGTCAAGGTAGAGATTGATTTCGGCCAGACGCTTGCCCTCATGCAAAGAGCTGACAACAGAGAAGATCCGATGCGAAGTGATCCTGTACTGACCATGGCCATCTTCATGCGGCCAGATGTTCCAGCCCTCGCAATGATAACTGCCCTTTTTCTCTCCAGCCTCCCATTTTGCTGTTGGCACGTCGGCGAGGTCGAAGGCATTAGTGAGGGGTGCGAGGTGGCCAGTCGCACAGACCAGCGCATTTACAACAGCCCCGGCCTTGGATTCTTCGCGACTTCCGTATGAAGCTTTTTTGTATTTTTCTTGAGCATCATCAATCATCGGCTGCAAAAGTCTTTGGGCTCTATTCATCTGATTTACCTACGCTTGTCATTTGTTCAATTAATTCACGCTCAAGATTCGCGCAATAGACCCTGATGCTGCCGCAACGCTTAGCTTCGGCCAAGGTCTTCCATTCGACGCCATGAAACCAGTAGTCATCCGCACTCCCAGTATCGCGCAACGTGTACAGCTGCTCGCCGGCCATGGTTTCCGATAGATAAATTCGATAATTACTGGCACTAGTGCATTCGTAGAATGAATGTGATTCATCGTATTTATTAGTTATGATGCAATGTCGCCATTCCAGATCAGGCACATCAACCGTCTCGCCGTCTGCGTAAAAGCACGCCATTGGGCTGCAATAAATCGCGGCAGCTTCACGTTGCTTGGGTGTAATTTTACTCATAGTGTCCATCCTGATTGCAATAATGCCTCGGCTTCGAGATACGCCTGGGCTCCGTAGTTTGAGCTGTATGTAGACGCAACGAAGTAGGCCTCATCGGCAAGATCTATCGCTGCTCTTGAGAAGACCCAATCAGGTATATCGGCATATACGTATCCTATGCCAAACCAAGCAGCCATCGCACTACAGTAGGCGGCAGCTTCTTCGCGTACAAATGGAGTGATTTTCATGGTGTCCAACCTGACCGCAATAAAGCCTCGGCTTCGAGCCAGGCTTCGATCATTTCTTGATAATGAGCACTTGTCGATATTGTCGCAGGGATGTATTCGACCGCTAGGCCGGCGCATCTTACGATATAGGAAACCTTCTCAGATGCGTAGGAGCTGGGCGACGCAGCAAAAAGATCGTTAGCCCACCAGCAAGCCATTTGATTGCATTGGATTGCGGCTGATTCTCGTTGTTTAGGGGTAATTTTCATGATTCGAATTTATGTTTGATATTGAAGTCAGTTAGCAACTTAGCCAGATCATGGATATGCGCCATACGTAGATTCATGTCGCTAATTTTGGCCAAGCGCACATGCATGTCATTGATTTGCGCCAGGCAGGCGTTCAGTTCGCGAATTCGCTGTAGCTGCTGATCTAACTGTGATTGATGAATGACTAGTGCATCAGACAAGTCGCTGATTAATTCCGTCGCGCACGACGAACATGCAATGCCGCCATCGGCTTCAACTCGACCCGAGGTTTGGCCACCGCAATACACGCAGCTCATGGCGTCCACCCCGTCCTTAACAAGGCCTCCGCTTCAGCCATCTCAAGAATATTACCCATAATGTAAGCTTCTCCGACCATCTCCAATCTAAGGATTGACACATCGGCAAGCACCGAATCAACCAGTTCCGCTACAGCGAAGGAAGGTTCAGGGTCTGGATTAGTAGCCGGGTCCGCCCACCAACATGCCATCATGCTACAGTACACGGCGGCGGCTTCGCGTAAGCTAGGCGCAATCTGCACAGTAGCCATCCTGACCACAGCCTTCTTCGCCTTGAACGAAACTATTTTGACGACATCCACGTCCCATGAAACCCAGTCTGCCGCCGAATGGCCAACCTGCTTAATCTTGATAGTGCAGCCGCCTTGGATTAAATCGTCCCTATACAGCGACTTGGCGTACTTTTCGGCAGCCTTGCACATTGTTTGCGCATGGGCCGGCTCGGCGTCATCCTCGCTTGAGTTGTCAACGCAATAACAAAGGTAACGTTTCATACTAGGTATTCTCCATTGGCGTCCTTACACATGATGCAAATAGGGCCGACCTTGGCCCACCCCAACAAATTAACAACACTGTGGGTTGCTTCGTGTTCCTTCCACCACTTATCCGCCGCTCGCCTTCCATTACGCTCAAACCTAGCAATCGGTCGACGCAGAACCTTTGGCAGTTGACGACGCGACATTTTACCATGACCAATTGGTCCAATTAGCACTTCCCTGGCTTCCATTGATTTCGTCCACCTCATGGTTTCCACCCTGTCCTTAACAACGCCTCGGCCTCAGCCCAGACATATGCGCGAAAGCTAATCCAACTAATTGGGTTCCTGGTCGACCGCCAGACGGTGCGTGGATTGATGGTGTACATCGCATGTTGATGAGCCGCCAAGGCAAGTCCCGCAACGTCGGATGACTCACCCCACTGAGGGACTGGATAAGGGTCTGGCGTGTCATGGTACCCTGTCCACCACGATGCCATTGTGCCGCAAAGAATAGCGGACTTGTTGCGCAAGATATTGCCTACGTGATGAGCCATTAGATAAGCCTCCAGCCAGTGCGAATCATTGCCTCGGCCTCGGCCGCAACCTTGGCGTGCATATCAGTCCAGGCTTCAAAACCGACGATGTCCATGCCTGGGATAACCCCATCTAGGTACTGTGGATAGAGTCTGAAGACCGCAGCTGCCATGGCCAAATCTCCGAAGGCCACAGCATCTGGCATGCAGTAGTAGGCGGGCGGACGCTCTGGTGAATTAGACGTAAACCAGCTCGCTGTCATGCTGCAATAGGCGGCTGTTTCTTCGCGCAATTTGGCGCTAATTTTAGCCTGAGGCTTGCATTTGACCACGATTGCCCTAGGCAAGCTCACGGGTCCTTCGAAACTGCCAAAGCCTTTATCGTAAGGAGAGTTATTCATAATCCTGCTACAACTGAACCAGCCAAGACTTTCAACATTACGTCCATTCAATCCTCAGCAGATCTGCCGCATCTCGCCAGGCTGCCGACCAGTGCTTGGTCGCGTGATGCCGGATAAAGCAGGTGTTGGCCAATCTGTGGCTAAGCGCCCTCATGGGCAGAGTGGCCTGTTCAAGGGGCGAGGTATTGCTCATGTCATCCAGGCTCCAGCGATACATCGCTTCGCAGAAGCTGACCGCATCGGCGCGAAACTTGGCACCCCACACAGCCGGCGACCACCCTGTGTGCAGCTTGGCTTCTGACTCCGCCATGACGCCTGCCATGACGCCTATCAGCTGACATAGTGGTAACTCGGTGGATAAGTCCACATGCTCCATCAGGGTGGCCTGTTCAGCCAGGTCGCCTAGTAGGCAGGCTTTGCTGCTGAAGATGTCGGTGCCGGGGGAACTGCAGCGATCTGTTTGTGGGTCCATCCACCAAGCAGCCATCGCACTGCAGTAGGCGGCAGCTTCTTCGCGCAAGGCCGCTGTAATACGTATTTGAGGCTTCATCTTCGGCTCATCTCACCCTGGGCAGCATTGAGCAACTCCGCCAATTCCAGTTCTTCAATTATAGAAGGGCAGAAGGCGCGGTCAATCAAGATGGTCGATACAACCTTCTCCAGGATGGTCACATCATTTACCTGCAATCGATACAACTTGTCCGCTGGCGCTACGTCGGCGGGATCTTGCAAACTACCCGTGAGCCAGCTATCAATCACAAATCGGTAGGTGGCGCAAACACCCAGCCTCGCGTCATAGGGAACCGAACCGCTGTAATAGGTCAACCCATCAGGCGTAGCCCAGTGCAGATGCTTCACGGTTGGCCTTGCTTGACGGAATCGAGCCAAGGCGGCGTCGAAAGTTGACGCCGCGATAGGCAGCTGTCGATCACGTTTTAACGTTATATTCGTATCCATTTGTACGTCCTATTTTCCATGCAACTACAACATTGTCAATTGACACATATGCTATATTTGCCACTGTCAATAATCGTGACAATTCAAACCTGCTTCGTACGTTCGCAAATATTTTCGTGAATACACTTCACTGAACCACATTTATTTCACTTTTAGATAGTATTCCCATATAGTTATGTGGTAAGTTACACGTCTAACGGATCACCTCCAACCTGATCAAGCTCAACATATTGACAGCTTCAGTCACCTAATCATCCTGTGGATTCGCGCAAGTATTTGCGCAGAGCAGATCTGCCTCAGTAGTCCCCGCAAGGAGCCATATTGACAGTCCAAGCCTTGACCTAGGGTATCTTCGGCGCACTCCCCGTAAGGGCGATAGCATGAAGCCAGATAGTGACTATTCAATGGGGATAGAATGGTGATACGTAAAAGAGATGATGATTAAATCAGATGAGTGCCCAACTACCCTCAATCCTACACCTTGGTTTAAACCTGGCGCGGTTGTCTGCTTACGCTCCGGCGGCCCGCCCCTCACAATCTTAACCGTCTCAGAGAAGGTAGCCGAATGCCTATGGTTTAATCAGAAGACAGGAGGCTTCGAGAAACAGACCTTGCCACTGTTCGTCCTGATAATCAGAGAACCCTCGTAGAGAACTCTCGTAGCGAAGGCTATGCAGGAGAGCTAAGCGTAGAGGAAAATATCAGGAGAACAAGAGGGCGTGATAGAGGGACAAGAGAGATGAATCAGCAGGGAATCTAAGAAGTAGAGAAGAAGATAGGTTGGATGAGGGGAAGAGAAGAAGAAGAGAGGGTGAGTAGGTAATTTAAGAAGTAGAGAAGAAGAAGAGAGGGTGATTCCGTACGCGCTCTCTCTCCCTGGAGGAAAACTCTCTCCATAAGATCACTATGCAAATCCCCCAACCCCCGGAAAACTCCTGAGTTTTCCCATTTTGCCCCAAACTAGCCACCTATCTGTCGATCACGCAAATTCCCTCCCCTCCACCCTGCTAGCCGTCAGCCGCCCCCCTTTGGAAAACTCCAGCTACGATTCCTGAGTTTTCCACCCATGATTAGCCGAAATCCCCGTGTTTCTATGTATACGACCTATCGAAACGCGCCCATTTCAGCTCATTAGCTACACAGCTAACTAGTTGGAATTAGGCAAACAGGGATTCTGCAAAAGACCGCCTTTGCAGCTGGTCTGATTTCGACTCTTAAAAAGGGAGTTTGCAAAAAAAATCCCGCGTATTTCGGCATTCTTTTGGATTATCTCACCTGTGGAGTCCTGAGATATGACTTGTTAGATCTGAACGCCCCTATTGTCGCATCTGCTGCATGCATCTGGCAGATCTACTAATTCATTGATTCCTATGTTGATTTGGTCGCCGTACTGAGATTTGAAACAAAGGCGGCGCAGGCATCGGCCGTTGAGTATGAAATCGAACAGCCGATCTACCTGTTTGATGTCGGGTAATGGACCATTTGCGATGCCGCCATCGGCTGAGGTTAGGACGAAGCGGTAGTTACCTAGTTCGGTGATGACGATATCTAGGTCCCAGCGCCGGGTTGACCATGAGAGCGCGAGCAGACCGTATTGTGCATAGGTAACGAAGTACGGCATGGAGTGGATTTTGATGGGCACCGCCAGTGCTAGTGTCACGGCGCTTTGCTTGGTGGCCTTGTCGACGGTGTTGAGTTCGGGATCTATAGACTTTAGATCTGCTTCGAAGGCGCATTCCAGCGTGAAGCCGTACTTGTTTCTTTTATAGGCATCGGTATCGGTTATCGCTGGATTGTCATTCGGCCAGGCATGTTCTACTACCTTCATCCTAGTCAGTCCTCTTGTGGGCCATGGCGATAATTGTCAGGATGATATTATTGGCGGCGCACCTAACGTCATCCGCCCATTTCACGGCATCTTCGTTATCCTCGACGACTGCAGCGCCAAGCAAGGTGATCATCTCGGCGAGATGGACGATGGTGGTAGGTACACCTTCTTCGATAGCCACGTCGATGTGATTATCTTCGACGCTAAGCGCCATGGTGGCGATAACTTGGTTGACGGCGAGGAGGTCGTTGATTGCGCTTTGTTTGCTCATTTGATTTCCTTTAGTGACCGATGAAGTGATCCCAGTAGCAGCCTGAACCCATGCAGAAGCTGAGGTGGTTACTGTTCGTGCAGGTAGCGCAGGCGGTTGTGCCGTCTCTTAGGATGGCCGGAGGTTCGTACATTCTTGGTTTGAAGTGCGGGCGGGTTTGCATAATCTCCGCCCATTCATTGCCGGAGTACCCGCCGGACTGCCTGGCATATTCTTGAACGGCAAAGCCGATGTAGCCTAGGATGCTGAAGGCGCGCTGAATGTCATTCATAGTGTCCTCCTAGAGCAGCTTGATTAGCTGTGCGTAGCGCTGCGGAGTAATTGTCAATCGTTGCATCCAGAGATTGAAGTAATTCGTTAGGGCAGCGCTACGTTCATGGGTGCCTTCGTGGTGGCGCTGGAAGTCGCGCCGATTTTGCACCTTGTCGGCGATGAGCATCTCGTTCACATCAGAGATGTCGGATAGTTCGATCTGGGCCACTGACGTTAGATTTCTGGTGGACAGGGCAGCGTTGGCGACGCGGCAGTATTCGATGGCCAGGTCAAAGGCTTGTGGATCTGCACCGGCTTTGACGGTGGCATAATAGTCGGCGCGTTCTGCTGCGCCCTGGAGGAGGGGATGGAGACAGAAAGCGCGCTGGGCAATCGTGCTGACGTGACGGGAACGCATAATCTTAATACCTTGGTCGATATGGTCCATGAGTCGGACCTGGGACCGCGCCGCTGTTCGAAGTTGATAGTGGTCTAAGATTGCCCCGTACTCCCAGGTCTTGCAGATACAGGTTGGGATGAAGTTCAATAGATGAGCACCGTCGGCCGTGGCCTCGGCCATAACATCATCGATTTCAAACCTCACGCGACTGCAGCAATGTTGATTCATACAGGTTAGCTCTACTTCGTCAAGGAAGCTGCGGTTGATGATTTGAGTCGTATAGCCGCATATGGTCGCATACTTTTCGAGCAGGATGAGCGCATGCACTTCACCTGTAGCTGAACTGGTCGACGCAAGTGCTTGCGCGGACTTGGCGTATTCGATGTTCAGCGTAGGCTTGATGAGTCGATGCTTTACCCGTGCCAGCCAGGACCGGCCATCCAACAGCTGCGCCATAGGTAACCAGGGTTTCATGGTTGGACAACGATATGACTACCCAGCGGATCCATCGCGCAATTCCATTGGTCCAGCGCTTCCCGAGCTGTCTTGAACTTGTCCGTATACGAGAGATGCTGGCAGATTTCGCTTGGGCACACCAGGCGCACCAGGCTTTGGTCGTCAACTTCGAAGTCGACATCATCGAGCTTGCAAATCTTACAGGTTTCGATGTGCAACACCATAGTGGCTGCTTCGAAGCTGAGGCAGTAGCCCATGTAGGCCAGCCTAATGAAGCAATCAAAGCGGCTGTTGTCTAGATTAGGCGTAGAGATGTGCCGCCATCGACTAGCCGACCAGGCGTTGCCGCCCTGGGAATGGGTTGCCATCTTCCAGATTTGCTGCTGGGCGAGTGCTTTCTGGGCGTTAACCTCCACCAGCGCTTCGCTGTAGTGCTTGATGTTATCCTGTAGCTGGTTAGCCTTAGCGACCAGGTCGGCGTAAGCTGTTTCAATCATTGACTTAGATTCCCTTGACGGCAACAATCGTGTTGACGTCGTTGATGATAGAGGCCAGATTGACCATCTTCTGGTTCCAGCTCTCCATGACTTCCTTGATGGTTTCTAGCTTGGGTGTGCAGATCGTCATCCCATTAGCATGATGTGGACAAGCCATCCAGACCATGCCGCCATCGTCAACTTCGAAGGTTGACTCATCCCGACCGCAAATCGCGCAGGTTTCAATCAATAACGCCATGCGTGCCAGCTCAAGCGTGGCACAGTTAGCTACCTTGAGTTTATTGACGTAGCAGTCGTAGGTTCTCGTATAGAAGCCAACGCCACAAATCTTCCGCTGCCGACTACCACGCCACTCATACTCGCCAGTCTTCGATTTGCAACGCTGCCAGATCGAATCCCCCATCAGATGCTTCTCGACGTCAAGCTTCAGCAGTTGCTGGAACAGCTCGTCGTGCCGCGCTTTAAGCTCAATGAACTCGCGCACTGTATCGGCATAGGTTGTTTCAGTCATCATTAGGGATTTGGGCATTCTGCCGGTTTGGGCGGTTCAAAGAAGCTACTAGGGACAGGATCATTAGCATCTACATAGGCGTAGGCCGCTACCGCAGTCACGAAGCTGGTGATAGATAAGACGAAGCCGACAACGGCTAGCCATCTAATCTTGGGCAGATTGTTTTCGAAGCTTATGCCAAGTACGACAACGCTGGCGAAGGCAAATACGACGCCTAAGCCAACCAGGAGGCCGCGCGCATTGTTCGCAAAGTGATACCAGAAATTCATTTCATTACTCCAAGCAGAAAAGCGTCAACGCTACGGTGTTTCATGGACTACAAAATACAGAAGTCTGTTACAGCCTCTCGCTGTACACCATGCCGTAGCGTCAACAAAATCATAGAGGGACATTGGATGCCCTCGTATCGTTGGTAGTCAATTAGGTAAGCATTGTCAATGTTGATTAGGCGTCCATCCATTCCCATTCGTTTTCACAGAGTTCGCTCAACCGGCTGAGCTGCAGCAGTGTGGCTGTGCGCAGCTTGCTGTGGTTCGCGATCATCTTGTTGACGGTGGTCCGCTGATTTGGGATTTTCGTTAACAAGACGAAGTGGGCTTGCGTCCTAGCTTCTAGGGTCTTGCGCAATTTCTTGACAATGGCTTCAAGTGCTGCCAACTGGTTGATAGTGCTTTTGTCCATTTGGTGTTTTTGGGTACGCATATTTGAATCTACAATCCAGGTGGTCTATTCTTGCAAGGTATTATGAAAAAAGATGATCAGTCGGTGCAGCTTTACAATTGCAAGCTGTGCAACAAGGGTCCGACGCCTTATAGATTCCCCTCTGGGTATCGTCAGATAGTCTGTTTTGGATGCGAGGTGTATGTGGGTGGCAAGAATGAGCAGGATGTCATCAAGCAATGGCAGCAGTTGAATAAGGCAGTGAAGTCTTGAACCAGCATCTAGGTGAGCTGCTGGCTTGCAAGAAGTGCCAGCGCTCGCCGGTCATTAGGGAATGGGACGACAAGGGGTACTGGCGCACGGCGCGCTGGTACGAGATCGAATGCGCCACCTGCAGCAAGTATGCTGGTGGTGAGACAGCCTCACTGGCCGTCGCAGGTTGGCAGGAGATTAACGCATGAACTGGGCCATCAAATATCCTATAGCCGCAAGCGCGTGTGCCACGCTCGATAAGCTCAACGATACCAATACCGACCAAGCCATGACGAAGAGCTTTGTCATAATCCGCACCTTCGTTACTATCGAGATGCTCTCCAATTGGTCATCCTCCATGCATCTCCAGCAGGCCACGACACTCTTGGCCGGCTCAGTTCAGGCGGCCTTGATGACTGAATGCTACGACTCCATTGATGAGCTGTTCAAAGAACTCGCCCCGCTGCAATTACCTGTCTCGGTCATTGCGCCACTGCTCTTAAAAACCAAAGACGTGCGCCATCTGCTCAAAGAGCGCAGCGACTTCCTGGAACTGGTCAGGCGACAGCTGACCGATGCGCAGGATCCGGAACTGGCAGTCATCATGTCTCATCTTGAATAGACAGGTCTATTGGTAGGGTAAACGACTGTCTACTTGTCAGTAGACAGGTAGCCGCTACTTATCTCTGCGGTATCTGAACTTGCTCAGTTCCGCTTTCTTATTAGTAGTCACTCCAATTGCATCCATATGGTCCTTGATGTAGTCATCGTGGATTCCTACTTTCGCATAGGAGCGATCATCGTGGGTGTTTCTTTTCCAATTTGTCACATGCGCTTCACGCGCCTGTCTATGCAATTTATAGGCAGCCCGATGACTACCTGTCGTATGGAGTTTCTTGGCTGCTTCCGTCGCAGCATGGGCACGTGCAGAAAGAACATCGGCCGGGTTCTCCGGCGACGCTTCGTCATTAGCTTCAAGTAAGGCGCGTATATCATTTGATAGTTGTGCTAAAATCATAACGCCATACTAGGTCATACCAAAACATCCCGCAACCTACGCCCTTGGGCCAAAAAAGAAAACTCGCGAGTTTTCCATTTCCCTGACCCGGCCACCCACCGCCAGGTTTAATAGGTCTTCATCGGCGCTGACCTCAGCCGCCACGCTGCCACTCATTCAATAACATGAATAGTATTCACTGAACGTTATTCAGTATGGAAAACTCGCGAGTTTTCCGTTTGCCATGGAGGGGTTGAGGGGGGTTGGAGTGATGATTATGTTTGCGGTGAATTAAATTCAGGATGACGCCAGACTGGTAGTGGTATGGGGCGTCCGGCTACACTACGGCTAGCGTGGCGGTAGTAGGGGTCAGAGTTTTCCTCGTGGGTGGCGCTGAGGCTGACACTTTTGCTGCAAGTAATGCCCGCGCTGGTTGTAGATAGTAATATGAGCATGAATAGAAGAAGGAGTTGGTATGAAAGACCTGGCGACGCCATCGAAGATATGATGGCCAGGCGATCTTTGACGGAAACTGAATTGGCAAGCCGCCTGGATATTTCCAGGGAGAAGCTAGTTGCGCTGATTAAGGGGGAAGCGAAGATAGATTTAACCCTGGCGACGATCTTGGCCGTAGTGCTAGATGGCCCGCCTAGGTTCTGGTTGCAGTGTCAATTTAGCGCTGACCAGGCATCTAATAATTATCGTACGCTGCCAGAGCTTAGGTTTACGCAGAAGGTAGTCAAGAAAGCGTCGAGGACTGGCCCCATAAGGTATACGGGTACGCTGTATCTTAACGATAAGCGGATACATACGACGATCCCTTGCTTCACAGAAGAAGAAGCCGCGCGGATGATCGGCCTATACCTTTGCGGACTAGGTGAGGCTGTCGAGCTTGCGCTGTAATTTGTTGCAAGGAAGGCCCGCGCTGGTTGTACTAGGGACATGATGAAAAACAAAAAAGCAGCAATCAAACCGCGCCAGGCTAACCTTGAAACCCTACATGCCGCTGGCACCTATGCCACCACCGAGGATTCCTGCGCGCGTCGCTTGGCGCGAGCCATTCACGCTACGGAGTCTACCGATTGCTGTACGTCATGGTCTGCGCAAGAGCGTGCGCAAGCGTATTTCAATCAACACGGCCTAGCGCGTGCGCTTGATGAGTGCGCTCGGCTTGAAGCGCTCCGGTTGATTGATGCTGATAACTGAAAGATTCTAACCCTTCGCTTGTAGGTATTATATGAAGCTGCCTTTAACAATCGGCACGGCTCCAGATGGCTCATTGGTCCGGTTGCCGCTTGATGCGCTGCGGCGACATATGTTGGCGCTCGGCGCTTCGGGTAGTGGTAAAACGGTCCTTTGCAAGGTTATCGTCGAGGAGTGTATTCGGCAACGCTTGCCCGTGATTGCCATTGACCCGCAAGGTGATTTGGCATCGCTGGCACTGGAAGAAGATCCGGCCAAGCTAGTAGCGTTGGGCGTTGATGCTACGGTGGCCCGCGAATTTCGCCAGCGTGTTGACGTTAAGATTTGGACGCCAGGCTCCACGATGGGCATTCCCTTATCGTTTGCGCCTGCGGTGGCAATCCCTGCGGGCCTTTCGCGCGAGAATCGGATTCGGGCCTTTGGCTCGGCTGGTAGCGCGCTAGCCAGCGTCAACGGTAGCACCGATGAGGCCACGCAAGTAGCCTTTGCGATGGTGTTAGAATATGCCGACACGCATAACATTGCGTGCGACCGGCTCGATGATTTTATTCAATTGCTCGCAGACCCGCCGATGCTTTTGGCGCGTCAACTAGAGCCTGTTTTTGATGCACGTTTGCGCGCCAAGGCACACAAGGCGTTAGTGCTGAAAACCCTTGGCCCTAATCGTTTGCTGTTTGATTTGGGGCTGCCGATCGACATCGGCGAGCTGTTTGGTTTGTATGACGCGCCAAGCAACCGGACCCGCCTATCCGTTATTTACCTGAATACGCTAGCATCGCAGGATGAGAAGGACACGTTTATGGCCCTGCTTTGCGCGGCTATGTATCAATGGATACTCGGCCTAGATGGCTCCAAGCTATGGGGCTTGCTGTACGTCGATGAGGTGGCCGCCTACCTGCCGCCCGTTAAGACTACGGCAAGTAAACAGGGCTTGATGCTACTGCTACGCCAAGCCCGCAAGTATGGCCTTTGCTGCTTGCTGGCGACGCAATCACCCGGCGACATTGACTACAAGGCGTTAGGTCAGGTAGGCACGATTGCGCTAGGTCGAATCTTTGGCGAGCGAGCTTTGAGCAAGGTGGAACCGCTCATCCGCGCGCTACCTGGTACCGACAGTGAGGGGATTATGCGGACATTGCCGAGCATGGCCAAGGGGCATTTTGCGCTCATCAATCCCGATGAATTTGCCCATGGTCCCGCCGAAGTGAAGGTGCGCTGGTTGGCGTCGCAGCATCGCACGATGGCTGCGGATGAGGTGGCTGCGTTAGTTTCTGACACGGACCGTGCAAGATTTGGCTAGGTCGGTTGTAGTAAGAGCATGGAAGCCAAACAAGCCAAGCGAGAAGCTCTATTACTTCAGCGACAACAGGAAGCCAAGGAGACAGCAGATTTCAAGCTGAAGCTGGAAAAAAAATATGGGACAAGTGATAATCCTAAGCGATTCATACTCTGGGACAAGGCCTGGGACCATGGTCATTCTAGTGGGTTAGGCGAGGTCGAATTGTACTACTCCGACTTTCTGGAATTGGTAATGGATTAACCATATGCAAAAAAACAAAGATGAATTCTGGGCCAGAACGGTTGATGGTTCGCTCGTGAAGTTACGCAGCGATACGCTTCGCAGTGCAAAATGCGAAGCCTGGAAGGGTGAATCGGTTTGGGTTGTCAGTTACGACGAAGCTAAGGTAGCTTATGTGGTAGCGTATCGGCTCATTGGCGCTAAGGGTAAAGCCGGCAAATGGTTCGTATCTGTGCCATTCAAATTGATGCCTGGTCATTTTCAGCAATTCGCGGCGGGGGTGTAGGGCTCCGGCCTGATGCTAGAGTTTTCCACGGTGGCTGCATTTAGCCTGCAAGTTAGGTGGGGCTGGGTTGTACTAGTGGCATGAAGCAAATTGGTTACAACATTGTACGGGCTGGGTTCTTGGCGCTGGCGCTGTACTGCGGAGGTGCTGCATTGCTGCTGATCTGGCAGACCATCCGATTCTTTGCGTAGCCCGCGCGGCGGTGGCTGGGAGTTTTCCTGGGAGGCTGACACAATTGCTGCAAGTCTGAGCTGACTGAGTTGTATAAATACCATGGACGAAATCAAGTATCAGCCAATTAAGAAGAGTGAATTACCAGGTGGGTTGCGATTCGATGTGCCTGGTCAGAACCAAGGCCAGCATATTGAGGTTGCCTATGCCGATTATCCAGCTTTCAAAGCTGAGGCGCGCAGGGGCTCGGCATATATGCGCGTGCATGACTTGAGCGATCAAACGGTCGCCTACTTAAAATTACTGCAAGTCTGAGCTGACTGAGTTGTAGCAGTCACATGAGGAAATTAAAGCAAGTCGAAGTTGTAACTCATACTTTTAAACACGGGTCCGATGTCTACCTGTATGACAGTCGGAAGAAAGCCGAGGCCAAAGCGCTGCGACTGATGGAAGCACGGGTGCCGTCCTGGTTTGCATCAGCCGCTGAAAAATTTAATTTAATGTCAGACTTTGCTACCAAATTTCATTTCTTTCATGAGATTGAAAGCAATATCAGCGAGGGCGGCCGAATCAAGATAGTTCGAAAGTATGTGGAGTAAATCGATGGAAGAAACAACAATCTTTATTGTCAGCTATGTCCGCAAACACGATGATGGCATTAATGCCTACGACAACCGCGCCAAGGCAGAAGCAGGTGTGATGTACTTAATGGAGGCCAGCGTCAATTCATGGGACACCAAAGCGAAGGCTGAATTTTATCAGCTCGAAAGCTTCGCGGCCAAGTATGAATTTTTCCAACGCATCGAAGCAGGCTTCAGCGGCAGTGTGACCATCAAAATATTTGAACGCTTGCTCCATTAAGCGCAGCAGCCGGCCTTCTTTTTCTCGCAAGAAACCCCTGGCCAAGTTGTAATAGAATTATGTTAAGTAAACGAATTGAAGTTTTTAAATTGACACACGATGATTGGCATCCGGCCTACGCCATTGATGGTTTTCTCCGTGGATGTAAACGGACAAGGGTCGTAAACGTTATCTATAACGGCAACATCACTCAATACAATAAGAAGCTTAAGCCAGTTTGGCGCACATGCGTTTGGGGAGGCGATGATTCTGGAATGGAATTTGACTGCGATACCGAAGCAGAAGCGTGGAAGATGTTTCAGCATGTCATCCTGCTAGAATACGTAGATCAGGATGTCCTGACTGCACTAGGCTACGTGCGAGCATAGCCGGACACCGTCCTGGCAGGAGAAAACTCTAGAGTTTTCTAGGGGCCAACTAGCGCAAACGCTTGCGCGGCTGCCTATCCCTTGGCTTTGGCTGCCTCCCATACAACGTCGGCGCGGTCGAACAGCTCATTGACCTCATCAACGCTCAGGTCCATTGCCTCAGCCACAGCTCGGATGGTCTGCTTGCAGGATGTGTCGTCATCCCAATTCGCCGATAGCTCGCAGAGTAACCGCGCGAATTGAACCTTGTCATTTTTCCATAATTTGTTTTTCATGTAGCTATATACAACTACCCAGGCTGACACTTGCGGTGTTTTTATTGAAAGAAAGACATAGCTGAGTTGTAGCTAAATTCATGATGAATACACAAAACAATGAAACTGTTGATATCTCGGACTTGCCACGCCCAGAGGTTCAGTTGACGGGCGTCAATGGTAATGTCTTTAGCGTAATCTCCACGGTTGAGCGGGCACTGAAACGTGCTGGTTGGACTAGCGACCAGCTAAGCGTGTTCAGGAATGACGCTATGAGCGGTGACTACAATCATGCACTGCAAACCTGCATGAAATATGCTGATGTCTGTTGATCCTCTGGTCGTGCCGCCGACGGATGCGGAAATCAGATATAGCCTGATCGAACTAGATTTAGAGCCGTTGCCTCCGTACGGATACGTCAGAGATGAAACACTACGGGACACCCCTTCTCCTTGGTTTATCCAAATAGACCGAAGGCATGGCATCTTCACAATGTGCTTAGGCTGTATGCGTCATGAGGATGATGAATGTCTCTGCCAATCTCATAGGGGCGTCGTGTTCGCGCCGCCTAAGGCGCATGTCGCTGTCGTCAAGCTGCTTCACAAAGACCATCTACCCAAAAAATGAAGCCTGATCGCCACCACGGCCGTCAGGCTTTTGTCGTTGCTGCGCTGTAATTATCCTTGCAAGTTAACGCCGCCACAGCTGTAAACTAAAGATGAAACTACCATTAACAATAGGCGTATCGCCAGACGGCGCACCAGTCAAGCTACCGCTCGATGCATTACGTCGCCACATGTTGGCGCTCGGCGCTTCCGGTAGCGGTAAGACCGTGCTGTGCAAAGTGCTTGTAGAAGAATGCATTCGACTGCGGCTGCCTGTCATCGCAATTGACCCACAGGGCGATTTGGCATCGCTAGCGTTAACCGAAGACCCTGGGGTACTGATCAGAATGGGTGTTGACCCTGTAATTGCTCGTGAATTTCGCGCCTGTGTCGATGTGAAAATCTGGACACCAGGGTCTACTAACGGGATTCCGCTGTCGTTCGCACCCGCGATGGCTGTCTCCGACGGCGTCACAGGCGAAGATCGAATCCGCGCGTTTGGGTCTATCGGCTTGGCGCTGGCAAGCATGGCTGGCGCGGCTGATGAAACTACCCATGTTGCTTTTGCGATGATTCTCGAATACGCCGACACGAATGGTCTTGCGTGCGAGAACATTGAAGATTTTATCCAATTTCTGGAGGACCCACCGTTGCCTTTGATGCGTCAGCTGGACGTCATTTTCGATAGTAAGTCGCGTGCTAAGCTTCACAAAACATTCAAGCTTAAGACGCTCGGGTCGAATCGACTGCTGTTTAATATCGGCAATGCCATTGATATCAATGAGCTGTTTGGAATGTATGAAGGTGGTCCAGCTAGCCAGAATAAGGCAAGGTTGTCCATCATCTATCTGAACAGTCTGGCATCTCAGGACGACAAAGATGTGTTCGTGGCATTGCTCTGTGCAGCGATGTATCAGTGGATGCTTACCTTGGACGGCTCGAAGTTGCATGGACTGCTGTATGTCGATGAAGTTGCGCCATACTTACCTCCGGTCAAGAACCCACCAGCGAAGCAGGGTTTGATGCTGCTGTTGCGCCAAGCCCGCAAGTATGGGGTCTGCTGCTTGCTGGCGACGCAATCACCCGGCGACTTGGACTACAAAGCTTTGGGCCAAGTTGGGTCGATTGCGCTGGGTCGGATATTTGGTGAACGTGCTTTGAGCAAGGTGGAACCATTGATGCGGGCAATGCCCGGCGTGGATACGGATGGCATCATGGACCGGCTGCCAACGATGCAGAAGGGCCATTTCGTGCTGATTAATCCGGATGAATACAGGGATGGGCCGGTTGAAGTCAAAGTGCGCTGGCTGGTTTCGAAACACACAACGGTGACACCGGACATGGTGAGCGACATGGTGAGCGATGTAGACCGTACGGTGCTGGGAGGCATGATGTAGCGTCCATGAATTTAAATCTATCTAGTTGAAATAACTAGAGCATGTAATTGTATACGTACTATGACTAACCCAACGGAAACTAATATGACCACACCTGAAACTAAACGACTTGATCAGCACGCCGCGAACTTCAAGGCACTGGAAGAACGCATTCTAACACTGGAGGAACAGGTTGGCGTCTGTTTGGAATTCATCCGCAAGCAAGCTGAGGCACTAGCTAAGAAAGTGGATCCAGACTTTAAGCCGCGCACAAGAATCGAATCCTAATTATGCCATCCACGCCGCTGTGCTGGCGCAAGGGTGGAGCCTTTGAACTCCTTGGTCCCGATGACTGGACATCAGATCGTCGGGCTGGCTTTGTATTTACCATCGTAGCTTGCAACGGAGGTTTAGAGGTTGCCTGCTACCATGGCGGCGAAACCGTTGATCGATTCTTCTGCCTATTGCTGCCGATAGCTAAGCAATGGTGCCAGGACAAGTTAAATGAAATCATTGCAGATTTAATCGGCTGAACAACCAGTAACCCAAGGTGTCTTATGCTTAGCAATCTAAAACCATTCGTCTGGACTGAACTCTACAAAGACAGCTGGGTCTCGGATATTCGGGCTGGCGTCACATTCAAGGTTGAGGCGACGCTGTACGGCTTCCAAGCGAGCTTCCTCATAGGCAATGCCTGCGTCGACCATCTACCTAACCGAACGCTTGACGATCCCATCGAATTAGACGAAGCGCAGCAATGGTGTCGGGATAAACTGCTGGTATTCATAAATGCGCTCTTAGGCTGAAAGTAATCACCTACCAAGCTGTATATAGAACATGAATTACTATCAAAAATTTATTCTGGAAGCCACCGCCTGCAACCCTGCCGACATTGATCAAATCGAAGACATCATGCGCGATGCGCGCAATGGCATCCTTGGGAACCTTAGCAAAGATGAGCTTCAACGCGAAGCGCGCGTATCGTACTACGTACTGCGTGTGAATCGCGGTGAGACACCAACGCTGGAGCTGTAGGCCAAGCAGGGTTGCCAACCCTCCCTGGCCCAACAGAAAACTCTAGAGTTTTCCTGTTAGATGACATGCCTGCGGCAGACAGGAAGGCCACGCCGCCCCCTGCGCGCACATGGCCACACGCATGGGCCAGCTTTGGGCGCTCATGGAGAGAGGCAATTTTGAGATGTTCGATTCAGATTGTTCCATTTACAGCCTGCGTGGTCGAAACTTGCTGACTTTTTCAAAGCAAGTATCAGGCAGGTCACTTGTACACGTATCATGCACAACAAAAAAGAAACCTTCGTCTTTGCCACGATTGATTGCTCAAGCGGCAGCGAGCGCGCCAGCGTATGCGACACATACGAAACCGAGGATCAGGCCATTGCGGCCAGTCGTCGCTTTGGCGGCTTCATTTGCGCGGTGGAATTTGGTGAGCCTATCAAACCGGGCCAACGTATCTGGAAGGCTAATGCGATTCGTGTAGTTCACGGCGCGATGCGCTAACGATAGATAATGGCGGCCATAGTGGCTACCGCAAGCAGGCTGACGATCAGCAACATCGCTTCGCTAAGTATCGCGGATGATCTTCGCGGCTTAGGTAGTTTGTGTAGTACCGTTGCCATGAGGTTGCGTCGTAACTGGGGGCTCACCATGATATTTAGATATCTCAGAGAGGTTGTGATTTGTCCATTAACTTTCATGATTTTATTATGCAAGAGATCTGCCCTTCACTTGTAGGAGTCTTATGATTCTATTTCTCTGCTACATCTTTCCGCCGCTAGCTGTCTTGCTCATGGGGCGACCCTTTAGTGCGATGGTCAATTGCTTCTTTACGATTCCATTCTGGAAGCCTGGCGTCAATCACGCGCTGGTCCACTATGCCGACTACAAAGGCACAAGGTCAGTCAGGCAGCTGAAGCAGTCTATCGACCAGCCAGCATGGGCTAGGGAATACACATCAGCGCCGACTGGTCGCCGCAAGAAGGCCGAAGTCGAGACGTCGTTCTTCGATGACCCACAGGTAGGCAAGAATGGTACGCGATTTCGCACGAAGGACTAGCCGCTGGCTGCGGCCATTGTCTGCTAGCGCAGGAGAAAACTCAGGAGTTTTCCGGGGGGCAGCGCAAACGCTTGCGCGGCTACGGATTTCGACCCAGTGCCACGCGGATATACGTCTCGCAGGCGGCACGCGAATCTACATAGGAAGCAAACACGCCAAGTTCATGACGCATGCCAGGGCGGACAAAAAAGCTGGCCACGAATTTGCCGTCGGGATGGCCAGGATACTTCACAGACGAAGTAGGCTGATAGACGCGAATCTCAAACAGCCCTGCCTTTGTGGTACCGTATTGGTCAGGGTCACTCCATTTCAGCATTTTCGTTTTACGCATATATCCGTATACAACTAAGTCGCCAGATACTTGCAGTCTATCTTTTCTCTGAAATCCTGAAAGTCTTGAGCAACTAGGTTGTATACTATCCATGACCAACAACAATCAATCAGTCAGCGATTCATCAACCCGATTCTCATTGCTTGAATTGGACAATTTGCCAGGGCAGCCGCTTGAGGCTTTGCTCGCAGGTGAGCCAGTTCAGCCAGTCGTCGTTACCAGTGACATCACTAATGGCGTGTCCGCTGAAGGCAAGGCCCGTGCTGAAGCCGATGAGGTTGACGCCGTTGCCAATGGCTGGAGCCTTGCATCGCCTATCTATGCTATTGGATCGGTTGTCAATGCTACTGGCGTCGCCAATTTCCGTGCATCGCGCATTGCCCATGACGAAAAACCTAGCGTGACTGAAGCCTGCGAAAAGCTGGTTAATCTGATCCAAGCGGAAGACCGTAAAGATATGGTAATCAAAGTCCCGGCCCTGCATATGTTTCCAGATGGTCGTATCACGCGGGGTGGCGGGGCACTGGCTATCTCAGAGCGAGCCTTCACGGGTGTTGGCGTTCACGTAACCCCTGGCGGCGCTAGTTACTTGCGCTCATGCGAGCCCGCTATCCGCGCGCTTAACTTCAATCACTGGGCAGCTAAGGGTTTGCGCGAAGACACGCGCGCCACGCAGCAAGCTGTCGAATCGTGGACGCGCGAAGGTTGTGAAGGCCCTATGCCCGGACCAGTTATGGCCGAAAAGGAAGTAACCTTGCGCACTCGGCTTAACCATGCCAGTGGCAAGCGTGAAGCATGGAGCATCGTAGGCCCGCGCTATGCCGCTCATGATGTTGACGCGATTGCGCAACAGGTGATGCGCTCTGAAGCAATTCCGGCAGATGCCAAATGTGACATCACCTATGATGGTTACCGTATGCGTATGGACGTGCTTTTTCACACCAATATCCAACCGGAAAAAGCGGTCGCTGGCGAAATTTTCAAAGCTGGCATCATGGTTAAGACTGCCGACGATGGTTCGGGCTCGATTCAAATCAGCGCGCAAGTCTTTCGCAATCTTTGCCTTAACCTGATTGTCATTGACCACGCCAAACATCAGGTAACCCGCCGTAAACACTACGGTTCTGGCATTGAAGCGGCAGTCGCCGAGGGTATCGAAACCGCCATGGGCAAGGTTAAGGTTTTCGCTGATAAATGGTCGGAAGCTACCATGGAGAATGTTTTGGAACGCTATGGCGTTAATGACATTGAAGCTGTTATGCGTGGCCTGGTTTTTAACAAGGTTGTCCACGTCTCAGGCATCAAACCGGATGACATGTTTGAGCGGCTTATGCGCGCATACCAGGCTGAACCTGGTTACGGCAAAGAGGCAATCGTAAACGCGGTTACTCGTTGCGCGCATTCCGAAACGTGGTCGCGCTGGACCGATGTAGAAGACCTTGAGCGCAAGGGTGGGGAATTGTTGTTCGCCAACCAATGGAATGTGGCAATCCCTGAAGCTGCACGCGAAGCGCTGACCTACTAGGTCGAATGTGGCGAGCAGCGTGCAAGTTATCGCCTGCTCGCCTGTAGTATAGACATGAGCAAAACAAACAAAAAAGAATTGATTGAAAAGATTGTCAGCCAAGTCGACGACTACGATCTCGAAACGTTGGTCGAATGCTGCAAAGACATGATTCGGGAGAATCTCTCGAAAAAATCTATTACTGCCTTGAAAAATGAAGCGACGGGGCTAGGTATTGAATTATAACCAACAATTCCAGGTCGATTCCCTGAAAGATTCAGGCGACTGGGTTGTAGTAGTATTGTGACCAGCAAGTGCTGAACTGTCTAGCCAGAGTGACTGTCCGGGGCGCGTCCCGCTGATGGTTATGGTGAAGGCGAAAATGGGGAGCTTGCTGGTTACGCTTTAGGAGTTTTCCTTCACCCGAGCATGGATAGCTTGCAAGAATTCGATGGCTCGGTTGTAGTAACTATATGAAGAAAATTAATGGTGACATCTACGTTTCACCGGCCATCCTCTACATTCTGCGAGTTACCATTTCAGAGTATCATAATGATTCCGATGAGGGTCGGCAGCATGTGTGCGACCGTTATGAAGACCTGCGGTTTGGTGCTGATCCCAAGCTGCTCCAGGCGAAGGCAGACGAGCTAGTACGCTTGATGGCGAGGAGCGGGTCGGCCAGGAACGATAAGAAGATTCGGGAGATCTGGCCTGGTTATGATGGCGCAACTGCTGCGATCAGCGTGGTTGCCATTAAATCTGACATGATGGACTCTGACCTCTGGCTAGGGATTCAAGATATCGCCCATGTGAACGCATGTTTCACGGCAGCCGCCGCAGGGACGCTTACGCCAATCACAAAAGAGTAACCCATAGGGGCTTGCGGCCTCATGAGAGGGAGAAAACTCCAGAGTTTTCCATTGGCGACTCCACCAGGACTCGAACCTGGGACCTACTGCTTAGAAGGCAGTTGCTCTATCCACTGAGCTATGGAGCCAAAAGATACTAATCTTTCGGCATACTATCATAGGCTTTGGAGATGGCTTCTTGCAATACGTCGGCGTCAACTTGCTCGCCAGCCTCGTAGCATTCATCTGTTGATTCCCATGAATGATCTGGGCCGGCTGGGTTGTTCATCTGTTCGCAGAGCAGCTTGTATGCAGCTTCAATCGATTCAGCCTTGAGGGTAATCAGGATAGTGAATTGGAAGTCTTTGGTTTGCATGGTTCTAGTACAACTAACCGGGTCGATGCTTGCTAAAAAAACGCTGAAAGGTTCATGTGACTCGGTTGTAGTATGCTGTCTGGGCTGCCGTTCAGCTAGCATTGTTCATTAGGTCGACCGCTAGTCTCACATTCGACACACTAATCTCCATGTCCTCCTTGATGCTGTCAACCATGGATTCCGCATAGCTGGTCACAATGGATTGGAGTCGTTCCTCTGACAGTCCTTGGCTCCAACATGAAACATCAAAGGTGACACGAAAACACGCCTTGAACATTTCCCATTCCAGTAAGACCCACAGACAGACATTATCGTCAATGAAGCTGGCTTGTGCTTCGGTCATGTCTTTGGCGGGAATAACCGAACGGTCACCCGCTAGGGTAATCATTTGCAGGTTAACACCAACCAGCGCAGCTTCAATGCTGGCCAGCAGCTCATCGCGGTTGTAATCAGGCAATGGCAGGTCATCGTTCAAATCGTCGCACAGCGCGATGGCTGTGTCTTTGATGGACATCCCAAGCGGCGAACGAACTAAGGTCTTGCCCGAGTATTTACCGGGCTGAAAGAACCAGTCGCGGTGAGCTGCTTGGATGCGCGTAATTTTGAACATGGCTGGTATACAGGCGACATGTTGGATTCTTGCTGACAATCTGACGTGAAAGTATTCAGCATAATACTGAAAGTAATAGCATTGACAATTGTACTTAATCAAACAACGTCAATAAACAAAAAGAAGAACCACCATGACCCTTATTCAATTGCGTCGCAATCCACGCGAGCTAACCGAAGCTGAATCATCCCTCTTACAATCCGTTGAAAGTCGAGTCGTTCACTTCCGCCAGGTTGATCAGGTGAAACGTACTGACTGCACTGTCTACAATGCTTGCCTGTCTCAGGCTATCTCGGGTCGTTGGGAAGGCTTCTCATGCGCTGATTGCACTGCCTACGCGCAGCCAGATCAGTTTCAGCGCGAAAGCGATATGCTCGCCCTCAGCGCACTAGGCGCAGCGGTCAGGATTATTGAAACGGATGGCAAGATTCAACGCAAACGAGGCAACAAGGGTGGAGCCGAATCCAAAGGCCAGCGCCGCTAGTTGGCGCGCTAGCGCTGCTACTGGAAAACTCTAGAGTTTTCTGCTGGCTACGCTGGAAGCTGAACGTTGCACCTCCAACGCTCAGTCTTCCTGGTATGGATATTCCTCAATCTTGTAGGGACAGCCATTCAAGTTGGCGGCAGCCCATTCAACGGCTTCATCAACCGTATTGAAAGCACCGCGATTCAACACGGCAAACGGCCCGGTTGCTTCGGTAGGGTGAAATTTGGTGCGACGGCTGGATTTAGTGTAAGGCACAAAGACTAGGTATTGAATGCTCATGGCCTAGATACAAGTGACCAGGCTGATACTTGCGAACTATCTTTTATTGCAAGTCTGCGTAGGGTCGGTTGTATACGATACAAGGACAGAAACAATGAAAAATTCCAATAAAAAAGCAGAGCCAGTTGCCACCGTAGTTGCCCCTATCTTCGTTGCCAAGCGTGCTGAACCATTGGCGCTTGACCTTCAGCAAGCCCTGACAGCCTACGCTGATGTGCTGCGTTCGCTTGCGCCATTTAAGCAGCAGCAAGAAAATCTCAAGTCGGTCATCCGTGAATTGCTCAAGGGCGAGCCTAATGAGAAATTCTGTAGCGCCGAGGGGATTGTTGCGCAAGTAATTACTTCCAGCAAGTCCAAGATTAACAAGGCGTTAGCCATGAAAATCTGTGGAGCGCAATGGAGCAAGGTGGAATCGTTCAGCGAGTCTGAATCGATGCGCATCAATGTGCCAGGGGTGAAAGGCGACTAGTCCAGAGGGGCGGAGTAATTCCCCAGGGTGGAGCGCTGGAGTTTTCCTGTGCCCTTACCGGGAACTAACCTTCGCTTTCTATTCATCGCAGCAAGTATCGCAGCCAAACCATGTGCAGCGCCGGCTGTTATTGTCCAGGCGCTCTGTTTTACAGGCTTCAACGGCCAGGATCTCATATTCGCCCTCGGCGACAGCCAACGCTGCATCCAGCGACTTGATGGCAACCACGAGCGCGGACCGTGGCACATCACCATGCGCAGGCTTGGCGCTGAACTTCGGATAAATGCTGGCGCGGACGGTGCGCAGGTATTCAATGGCCAGTATAGCGGAAGCCTGGCGGCGACGGTCTAGGTCTGATGGCGTTTTCGCGATGTTGATCTTGCTCATTGCCTGTATACAATCACATGCGGCAATACTTGCGAGGTATTTGGCGCACATAGGCCACCGGAAAACTCTAGAGTTTTCTAGTGCCAGACCAAAAAGATCCGCCGACTAGGGTTATGCTAAACAATCAACACAATGCTGAAAATCTACCCTAATCGACGGAAAAGTATTAGTCGCAGCTCACCGTACCATACAAGCCTGAGCCATAGCGCGCTGTCTGATAGGCCACGGAATGTTTCGGGATTGCAATGATACGCTCTTGTCCACGGTCGCCTGCAACGGTGCCAATGTCGAGGCAATAAGAATAGTCATAGTCCTTAGGAGCGCGCGTGCGCACGATGGCGTACTCGGCCGTCAAGTCTTCCAGGTAGGGCTCGCTATCGCCAAGCAAGCGCACGATGGCATCCTTAACTAGGCTATAAGCCGCATCTGTACTAGCCATAGGGACGGATGTAAAGTTGCCGTCGTGGCCATTGAGCGGCGTCAGTTCGCGCAAGCGGTCAAGGGCGACGCGTTCGGTCTTCATCAAGGGGACTAGCACCGCTCGGGGGATTTTGATTTTGACGATTCTTAACATGTCCTATATACAACCGTGCATGGTAGAACTTTCAATAATAAATTCCACAAGGAGTTTTCTGCTGGCCGGTGAAGCTAGGCTTGCCGGGCTAGTCATTCGCTAGTATTGGTCCAGCAGTTGATGCAAGGCGTCAAGCCCTGCTTGCCCAATGATAGACCGGAATGCCTCCGCTTGAGATCGGCAAGCCTGGTAGACTTTCTGGTCCGCAATGGAATCGGAATTGTAACCGTATTCCTGTGCCCAGCCAGCAAAGTCGTCGTGATCGAGCACGCAAGCATCCAAGCGTAGGCTATGCGCAACGTCCATCACACTTGGCTCGTAGGTTCGCGGTGCGTCAAAGGCCGAGGGCTCACCTTCACATTCGCGCAAAGTAGCTTGTTTGTTTGTCTGATTCGCGCAATGACCTGCGCCCGCACTGTATTCGACATCAAGCCCAGCGATGGTGCAGATAAAGTTAAGGGTTAAGGCATTGCCCGCGTTACGGCTTTTGCTTTGCGGTACGAAGCGACAAGCGTAAGACTTAACAACTTTCATCACTTGTTTTTCTAATTGTGATTTGCTCATGATGTTAATACAGCCGACCCAGGCAAGACTTGCTAGAAATCGACATGCAGATTTCTAGCAAGGGATCAAGAGATGGATTGTATACAGGGAATGAACAACGAACGACGCTTCTCAGTTAAATCAGGGCTATCCACGCTGGACAAAGACATGACCCACAGCCAGGCAATGCGTTGGGGTCGGCGCAACATGCCAGCAGACTTGAAGCGCGCGGGCTTCGATTGCTTTGTGTGTCAGACTGATGCGGAGATCCACGGCGGGGTATGGCTGCGCGTGAGTTACGGCAAGAAGTTCTAACCGCGTCGCGGGCACAGCCTGCCAGTTAGAAAACTCATGAGTTTTCCGGTGCCGTAGCTAGCAGAAGGATGCTGCTACGTTCCTCCTGTTAGGGCTGTGGTTGGATGATTGCGTTGACGCGGGCTAGGCTAAAGGTGTAGCTCAGACCGTCGCGCACGTCCACCCGATTGCAGTAGCGGCGAGGGGTCAGCGAGATTACTTGGTAAACGCCTTTGATGCTTTTCATCGTGAACGTGTTACCTATGGCCAATTGCTTGACCAGGTTCTTCTGGTTGGCCTTCTCTGCTAGTACATCGGCACACTTGGCGCGCCAGCGCAACGCACTGGGGCTCGCGGTAGGGCCTGCTAGCTTGATGAGTGCAGCGGGACAGTCATAAAAGTAGGGCTCCATGAATTCATCAATCGGTTTGTACATGAACGAACCATCCTTCATTTTGTTGATTAAAAACAAGGTGATGTAGCGCGTGGTAACCGTTTGCTCGTCCTTGGTTGTGACGTGCTCAAGAGCCACCCAAAGATGGTTGCCCACCATGGAATCCTTGAGCACGCGGTTAGATGTTGGACCATCTGACGAATTGCAATCTTCCAGGATTGAATTGCGAACGTCAGCCTTAGAACGCCAATCTGTTTGTCCAAAGTATCCCATATGATACTGATACAACTAACCGGGCCGATACTTGCTGAAAAAATAGCTCGCAAGTATTGGCAGGGTAGGTTGTATCAGATTCATGCAATCGCGGTGACGCCGGAGAGTGACGAAGGGGGGGCGGCTAGCTGCCACGCCCAGAAAACTCTAGAGTTTTCCCTTTGGGATGCTAGTCCGCCGTCTCATCGCAGAGTTGATCTCGGTCGAACGCGAGGGCGGTTAGCTCGTTCATCTTTGCCAGGTTGAGTTCAAGCCAGCTAACCATGTTGGCGTACTTCTCCACCTTAACGGCTTCGCGAGCCAGGGCGCACAGTGCATTGCCGAAACGTTCCTCTGCATGGCGTTTGGCCAGCTTGATATCCTCAAACGATTTGCCATCGCTGGTTTGATAGGTGATTAATTTTCGCATGTATCTAGTACAACTGACTTGGCCGAGACTTGCCGATAAAGATAGCTCGCAAGTATTGGCAGGGTAACTTGTACTAGTAGGTATGAAGCAAGCTAAAGACAAATCGCTGATCGAATTGATTGCTGATGTCGTAATCCAAGAGCGCAAGAGCAAAATTGCCAAGCTAACGAAGCGGAAGAAGGGTCTACTTAAGACGATGCACGACACCAAGGATATGGATCTGCATGATGTTACAGATCGAATGTTCCAAGCTACATGCCGCACGATCGAAGCTGCCGAGCTAGACCTAAAAAAGGTTGAGGCAATCATCGCCAACCACGCCGCAGCGGCTTAGCCGTTTGACTTAGAAAACTCTAGAGTTTTCTACCCGGCCCTCAGGGGGCGAGCTTGGCGTAGACGAATCCTGCCGGCCGCTGCTTAGCATCAAGTGGGTGCTCTTTCAAATCCTCGCGGACGACTGCGACCAGGTATTTGAGCTGCTGCTGGGTGTAGTTAAAATGACCATCAACCAGGTCGTTCAGCAGGTTGATATTGCCGCCAGTCGCGCGGACGGCATGATAAAAGGGTTTTTCATTGTAACAAATCAGCGCCAATTCGGCGTCCGTGTAGGTCGTTACGTCGCGCACTTGCAATGGCTTGGGGATGTTGTTCATGATGTATTATATACAATCGACTGCCGCGATACTTGCGAACAATCGGCACAACCTCACGCTGAAAATAGTTTGCAAGTCTCGGCCCAGTCGACTGTAGTAGATACATGCTAATCATCAAGATGATCACCACCAAGTTCGTTAAGACCAGCAACAAATGGGCGCTGGTTAGCACCAGCGAGTCGGACGTTACCGAAAAGCAATATACCAACATCATTGACGCCGCGCCGTTCTTCCGTCGCCTTGGCGGGCATGAGCGCCACACCAAACAATACACCGCGCAAGGGTATAAAACGGTGCAGGTTGCAGCCACGGACCCCTCCAAACAGCACCGCACGGTGCGCACCTTCGATATGGACAACGCCGCCCACGTCTACTAAGAAAGGGCGGGCATGGTAGGCCAGTGCCAGCCCAGGGGTAATGAGTTTTCCCGAGGTAGCGGCTACGCGCCAAGTAGCTAGCGTTAGTCATCCGTCACTGATGCGTGGCAATGACAGGCTACGATTAGCTTTGCACACCAATGTGATGCGGTCCTCTAACTCGGCGATGATCTTGTCCTTTTCGTCTAGGTCGTCGAGAAACCGAGCAATGAGCCGGCCTGCTATCTTGGTTGCACGAAATGCGGTGAGGTAGCGATACGCCTCGCGAGCTGCTTTAGTCATTGGCACGGAATTGGTCATGGACCTACTACAGTTGACGGTGGCAAGACTTGCAACGTATTTGCGCCGAGCAGTTGGCGCATCCGGAAGCTGGTAGCAGGGTTGGCGCGCAACCAGCTGATCACGTCATCCTTTGCGGGTGGCGCAACCTGTGACCCGTTGCGCTGCTTACCGGACAGTAATGTCCTAACGATGTCAGCGCATGGCGGGCAGCGGCAGTTAGTATCTAACCCATAGTTGCAGGCTGTTTTAGCATCAGGCAGGGTTCGCCAGCTCACGCTGTAGGGGCTGCTGATGTTGCCAACGGTAACCAGCCAGTTGACGCTGTGATTCATCCACATGGGCGACAAATGGAGCGGGACAAATTCGGCGCGGTAGGTGACTTCGTTCATAGATCTGCTACAGCTGAACCGGCCAAGACTTGCAAAGTATTTGCAGGGGAAAACTCCAGCGTCTAGCCGTAGCTAGTCACGAACCTCATTGATCGCCTTCTTTAATGCTTCCAATGATCCCGCGATACTTGCCGAAGGTAAGCCCCGAATGTTTTCGCCTGGGCAACTACTACGGCCAGCGCAATACACATATGCACCAGCCCATTTGAATCTAAAGATTCTTGTATGCTGGTCTATGTCAGCGATATCATTCCCTGTTGAATTATTGTGTTCCCATTTGTATTTCATGTCTCTAGTACAACTGAACCGGCCAAGACTTGCAAAGTATCTACTGGCCCGAAGCAAGCAGCGCAATGACGCCAACGACCGCCAGGACCAGCAAGATCAGCGCAGTCTGGGCAAGCCCTCGGGCTGCTTCCTCACCGAAGGCAAACCCCACCAAGAACAAAACCGCCAAGGCTCCAGCAATAACTACGATCATATCGACTCTTTTCTAAATTGTTAAACGTATTTGTACAATACAATCAAGCGGGCTGATTCTTTCATGCCTTGATGAAATAATTCAATAGCCCCATCAGAAAACTCTAGAGTTTTCCAGTGTCGGTAGCAGCGAGCCGCCGCCTCTTGGCTCAGTCTCGATAGCAGACCGATAGATCAGAGTGAAACCGCCCATTGTCACGACGCGGGCCTATGCGATCATTGGGGTTCCCTCCCCATATCACGGGACTATCGCCTACCGCTGATAGGTCTCGCGGCTCCACTAGCGCATACTCTAGAAAGTTATCAGCCCCAGGAACTTGATCAAGAAACCCACCATCATCCTTGCCATTGCTCGCGATGCACGTCCAGACATTCCAGACCATTGCATTATCTTCTTTCGTTACCACCAATTGCTTCGCCGTGGCCTTGACCACGGTCCGGCGTCGCCAGGCGCTAGCGCTGGAGCCGTCAACATTGCGAACCCAAACAATGCGGCCAGGCGTTAATGAATCAAGGACTGCTTTTTTTGTAAACTTTGCCATGACCTACATACAAGCGAAGGGGCCTAGACTTGCTAGCTATTTTCAGCGTCGATTTTCAGCAAGTATCGCGGCAGTCGATTGTATATGATACATGACCAAAATCAAACCATTGACCGCTAAGAAGCTTGACGCTTATATCTCGGACGCATACCGGGTGATTGCTCAAGGCAAGATGATCAACATCATGGACATTGGCAAAGTGTTCAATGCTGGCCGCATCGCCTATGCCTCAACGATGGACCTAGCCCAGGTTGACGCGGCGCTAGCTGAACGGGTGAAACTGCTCTGCTTTCCGGCCTAAGGGTTAGTGGCACCGGGCCGCGCAAGTGTTTGCGCGAACGGAAAACTCAGGAGTTTTCTAATGGGCTGCCGCCCCGCCGGCTAGTTCGCAGCTGCCCAGGCTTCGTGGATTGCGCGACCTTCAGAGATCACGGCGCGCGCCTGCTCCGTATCGAGATCGTAGTATTCGGCGAAGCGCTCAAGCGTCAGGAAGTCATTGATCCATGATAGGAAGAGGGTTTGCTTGTATGTGCTGGCGTTGGTCATGTATCTAATACAACTAACCCGGCCTAGACTTGCGAATTATTTTCAGCGTCGATTGTTCGCAAGTATCGTGGCAGTCGGTTGTATATGGTACATGACCAAACAAACCATCATCGCTTCCATGTTGAAAGAAAATACTGGCACTCATTTTCTCGATTCGGGTGGCAGTGCTAACCGTAACTGGCAACGCAACAAGCGGGCAAATTTTGCCAAGTCGCCAGCGGCAACGGTCGATTTTAAGTATGGGATCGAAGTCACGCTTGATCTGTATCACTGGCTTGAGGACCGTTTGACGCTTAGCAAGAGCATGGATCGTCGCTTCCGTCGGTTCTGTGCCAAGCAAGAGGATCGCCATACGGCAACGGTAGAGGCATGGCTTGACCAGCTCACGGATAGCTATGGCGATTCACCTACCGGCATCTATGGCGATGGCAAGCCTGTATCAGTCAACACCTACAATGGGGAGTGTCTGTTATCTCAGGTTATCCAATACACGTTCTTTACCTTGGATCATCAATGCTATATTGCATTGTCAATCCACGGTGGTGCTGATGTTCGCGGTGGATATACGGGTTATCGCATTTTCGAAACTGGCGAAACTTGCATGTTCGATAACGCTCACGCCACCATCTATTGCACTGGCGACGACTGCAATAAGTCATGGCACACCGACGACGCTAACCACTGGTACGACGACGGCGCTTGCGGCGTTGGTGCTGGCACTCAATTGGAAAAATTCGACTGTACCAGCGAAAGCGATGGCGAAGTGTGGGAACAAGGCAAGCTGCACGTACTTGCGGACCGCTCGGGTCTCTGCCCTTGCTGCGGCAATCCCTTGAAAGTTGCCGCATCGCCAGGTGGTAGCTAGTCGATTTTTAGCAAGTGTTGGCCAGCTCAGTTGTACTAGATACATGAAGGGCAAGGTTAAAAATGGATCCTAACGCATGTTGTCAACGCATCCAAGATTCACGCGGTAAAGAACGCGAGTACGCTTGCGCGGATCTGCAAAGCTGGCTACGCGGGGGCGGATTCAAACCACACTGGAAGGATTACCCCAGGGCGCTGAAAGCATACAAGAAATTCAAGGCCCAAGAGGTGGGGGTGTAACCCTTGCGAATGGAAAACTCATGAGTTTTCTAATAGCCAGCCGGCGGCGCGGCCACCCCTGCTAGGTTCCCAGTGCTGCGCTGGCCTCCGCGTCAGTCAAGAATCGGTCACTGTCCAAGTCCAGGTAGGCATGGTTGCCGGTCGATGGTTGATAGCAGTAGAGTACACGTTTGCCGCTGCGCGTCTTGAATGGCTGCTCAGTGCCGCCACAGGCTGGGATCCAGTTACCTTGTGCAGCCTTGGCTTCGCGAGCTAGAATCATTTCGACAATTGTTTGCATGTACCTAATACAACTAACCCTACCAAGACTTGCAAACTATTTTCAAGCTGGGGTGATGTCGATTTCTAGCAAGTGTTGGTAGGCTCAGTTGTATACAATACATGAGCAATACACAAACCATGGTCGTGACTGCGCTGATAGATGCTGGCGTGCCTGCTGCATCGATCTCCTATAGCGTCCGAAACGATAGCGTGATCGGCATGTTCTATGAACTGGCTAATGGCCTTACGCTATCGGTTCAATGGGGACCGATCAACTATGCTAGCGCACAAGATACGGTGCCGCGATTCGAGTGTGCAGTGCATCGCATGGGGCAATTTTATCCACTGCGCAAGCTAGACTTGAGCGAAAAGGTCCGGTCATCCTTCGAATATCCCGACTATCTGCAATCGATCATGGCCTGGGCCGAATTGCCTACCGTAGTCGAATTAGCGCAAGAGCTATCACGCAATCAACCCTACTAGGGGGGGGAGCTAGGGCCAAGTGCCAGAGCCACACAAAGAAAACTCATGAGTTTTCCGGCTAACGGCCGGAGCCTAGTTCATGGCAGCGGGGCAGACCCCTCGGAGATCATCCTCTAATTCCTGTTTGAGCGCAGTTGCTAGCGAGATACGTTGGCTCACCTGATCAAGCTTGGCCTGATCACCTTCGCCATCGTTCATTGAGGTTGCCAGCAACTTGAGCAAGGCGAAGAATTTAAGGTTGGCGTCGCAAGCTTCGAGCATGGCTAACAGTGCGATTTTTTTTGCATTCATGATGTATCTAGTACAGCTAGCCCAGGTCAGACTTGCAAAGTATTTTCGTTGCAAGTCTTAGCCAGCTCGATTGTATATAGGTCATGAGCAAGTCAATCAACTCCGAATCGAATTTTCGCGATGGCTTCCTTGAGGGTGCCGCGCGTGCCATGTTTGTTATGGCCTATGCAGATCATGTTGAAAACGACGAGGACAGCGACCTACCACGCCCCAGCGGTGGCCAAGACTGGTACGATTTCGCCCCAGCAACGCCTATCAACGCCTATGCTTTAGCTGGCGAGCTATGGCAGAACCTTTGTCAATTGAATAGCAGCAATCCCTATGCACTCGCCAAGGTTGCGAGCGCTGCCGATGGTAAGCATGTGATCGCTGATGAATTCGGCCGATTGATCGCGATGCAATACATGGGGACTGGCGTGGCCTGGACCGATGACCATAAAGATTTCGGCCTAAAGGTAGGTCACTGCGAAGTCAGCGCATTTACCTTTGATCAAGCAGCCTACGCCGAAGAATAGGGGCAATCCCCGCCAGGGGGATAAAGAAAACTCATGAGTTTTCCGATGGTGGGGCAAGGCATACCCGCAAGCCGGCCTATTGGGTCACCGCATAGAGTACGTCGTATTCTTCGCGAATCTTGCCCTGTTTCTTAAGGATGTCGATGATGCTATTGTATTGATTGATGTTGCATCCTTTGGACATCAGGCCAGCGTAAAGCACGCCAGATGGTGCTCCCATAGATCCCATTTCGCGGATTGTTTCGTGAACTGCTTTAATGACTGCGATGGCTGCTTGTTGTGGTGTCATGATGTATCTAGTACAGTTGACCTAGGTCAGACTTGCAAACAAAGTGCAGGCCTAGCCATTGACGTTTGTTTGCAAGTCTCGGCCAGGTCAGTTGTATCTAGAACATGAAAATGATCAAGATCTTGCTAGTCCTATCCACCTTCGTCGCAGTGCGCCAAGGTTCCAAGTTCATGCAGTCGCGAGGTATGGCCATGCAAGGATGCCGCGCAATGGTAGACAATGGGATCGCATGGCCCAACGTTCAATGCACGATGACTGATAAGATCTAATCGTGTGGCACTAGCCTTTTGCTAGCTAGGCCAGAAGAAAACTCAGGAGTTTTCCGTTCCACAAAGGAGCCGGAGCCCCGAGACCCTACCCTAGCAGCTTCGCCATCTTGGCGGCAATTTCCTTGCGCTTGCGTGATGCCATCACTTCGCTCCATCCTACGCGTGCGCCAGCTTCTACTTGAGTCATGCCATCGTAGATCAGGCGGATGAATTCCCTGTCATCGGTCGGTAACGTAGCTAGCGCAGCTTGGATCCGTTGCATGTTGTTATGTGAATCGCGAGCGATCCGACCGTCCGAGCCTTGCAAGGTATCCACAAGCTGATCGCAGTCGCCGTTATCATCGGCGAAACCTTCCGAGTCGTGGCCTTTGTTCGCGCAAGCTTTGCGCCAATTTTTTGCTTCATTTGCAGCGATAGTGCAAAGCCAGGTCTTTAGGGATCCCTTGGTTGCGTCAAACGTTGCGAATGCCGCAACGGCTCGCGTTGCAGCCGATTGCACGCAATCGGCAACATCGGATCCATGTGATAGGCCTATGATCTTGCCCACCGTGCCTTGCATAGCCTTAAGAATTTCGGTGCTGATTATCATTTGTTGGTTTAGCATCCGTTCACACTACAGGTAATAGGGTGCATAGTCAATATCAAAATGGCACGATCTGCCGAATATTGCGACCTAGCAGATCCCTCTTAATCTTACAATTAGCCATTGACAATTGTAGGATGATATGGTATGATCCCGCTACCCTGGGATGGAAAACTCATAGGGATAATACCATATGATGCAACAATTGTCAATGGCTAATTGCATCAATCGACATAGCAGATCCCTGTCTGAGTAACTACAATTAGCCATTGACAATTGTCGGATGATATGCTATGATCAATAAAAAGGTTCGATTAGGAGTTTTCCATAGTGTGCGGGATGGCTGCACTGGGTTAGGAGTTTTCCATAGTGCCAGTGTGGCACGGTGGCCACGGTCAACCCTTACGCTGGCATGAAGGATCGCATCTTGGTAGCGATCTCTTTACGCTTGCGCGATGCTACCGATTCACTCCAACCTACTTGTGCGCCAGCTTCTACTTGGGTCATGTCGTCGTTGATCAATCGGATAAAGATCCGATCGTCGTATGATAGCGTGGCCATAGCTTGCTCTAGCCATTGCGTGTTTTCGATCCGTGCTACTTCGGCGCGACCGTCGGCACCTTGCAAGGTATCCACAAGCTGATCACACTCGCCATTGTCATCCGCGTGGCCCTCTGAATCGTGGCCACGGTTTGCGCTAGCTTTGCGCCAGTTGCGCGCAACGTTTGCGGCAATGGTACAGCACCAATTTTTGTAGTTCCCCTTGGTTTCATCAAAGGATGCTACCTTTTCAACGGCACGCAAACATGCTTCTTGGGCACAATCAGCTACGTCAGAATCATGAGAGAACCCAATGATTTTTGCGACGGTTCCGGTCATTGACTTAAGGATCTCTGCGTTGATTTGTTTGTTTTGCATACCTATTGATACCATATCACAGTGTGCATTGTCAACATCTAATTGCACTAATCGACATAGCAGATCCCTACCTAAATCAATGCAATTAGAGATTGACAATTGTCGGATGATATGTTATGATCTACAAAAAGGCTAAGGATAGGAGTTTTCCTGTGCGTGGGCTAGGCTATTGGGCTAGCTCCTTCCGGTTAGCTGATAGTGTACCAGGCTCCTTGCTTGTCAGCGACGTAGCAGGTACCGGAGTTGCTAAAGATGCAACAGTAGACCCGACGCCAGCGAGTACCTAGCTCGGGAATCTTGACAAGGTGACTAGTGGCGATCTTCCGACCGTATCCGGTACGGCTGCGATTGATCGGCATATCTGTTTGCTTGGATTCGAGAGATTCAATCTGGTAGTGTTTGATAATCATGCGACACCTTGATGTTGAATTGTTTGCGATTCGATCACTTGCATACTAGGTAGGGTCATTATACAGCTCATCTACCTTGGCATCGGCCACCTCTTGAGCGATGGCGACCGATTCAAAACCATATGAGCAATCGACTAGGTAACCTTCGTCCTCTGCACACTGATCACAACAACCACCGTCATACTTATAGATCTCATAACCCCAGCCATCGGGACCGCGACCCTCAACAACGCATAGGTTATCTCTTACAATCTCAATGCGATAACTACTCATAATGGCCTCTAGCATTGATACCATATCACAGTGTGCATTGTCAATATCTAATTGCATCAATCGACATAGCAGATCCCTGTACGATTGTTGACGTATGATATTGACAATGACTAGATGATATGGTAGTATCCCGAGCTTTGCTACTAGCTCAAAAGGTCCGGGATAGTATCACATGATAGAGTTATTGTCAATACCTAATTGCATCAATCAACATAGTAGATCCCTGTACGATTGTTGACGTATGATATTGACAATGGCCAGATGATATGGTAGCATCCCACCTGAGTTTTCCATCATAGAAAACTCCTATACGATGCATGACCCGGTGGGGGGCCAAAGCTCTCCGCACCATAGGCATTTTGACCCCCCAGGGGATAGCCACTCATTTCTCCTCTGCAGCTTATGGAATCAGCTTATATGGCATATTAGGGATTACTGTCAATGCCTAATGTCTATGGTCCCGCGCCCTTAGCTTGATTGGTTTTTGAACACCATTTGCGTGATGGTCCATAATTGGAACGCAAGTGCTACAAGGGGGCCTAGGATAGCTGATATCTTAACGAATCAAGGGGGCCTTGGTCTTCGAAATCCAAAAACGAGTTCAAGGGGGGCTTTATGAATGCCCGAAAAAATAGGAAACACTTTTTTCACCTTGGATATCAGGTGTTTGACTAATTGTCCAATTTTTGCTACCGGTAGGGATTTGACAATGGGGGGCTTTGGCTTGATGGTGTGTGCATGGCAACATTTGCAATGATAGGCGGCGCGATGGTCAACTTGGACCAGGTGCGTTATTTCGAGGAAAATGCTCGCAACAAGCAGCAGGTCTTTGTGTACTTCGTAACGGAAGATCGCGGGTCTCAGCTGCAGCGTATCGTCTTCGAAGATACGATGGATAATGTCATGGCGGGGCTTGGGGCGCGACCCGTTAGCCAGCCTGGGCCTACGGTTCGACCCAAGGAGCCGGACGCTCCTTATCCTAGGCAGCGGGATGACGGCACGTATATCATTGAGTAGCTAGGTGGGGTTGGCCCTACCGGGCGGCGTTGCAAAGCGCCGAATTCTGCGCCAGCCAAGGCCTACGCCCCAAGCTGTCGCAACCCAACGAGTTTATTGCCTGTGCTGACTTGCAACGTTGGCTGCATAGCGCTTGCGTGTTGAACGTTAAAAAATATTTTTTTTGGTTAAGCTAGGGATTTCCAAATAAAGTTACAAGCAGCTTCCATGCGTCGGCGCATGATTGGTGCCGCGTGCCAGCCCGGTGGCTTGAGGCGTACCTAAATAAATGAAAGACTGGGCTCGCTCAGTTGTAGATAGCCTATGCATACTAAAATTGACACTGTTGATGCAAGAGATCCGCTAACGGTTATTCGTGCTAGTTCGTGGGTATGCGCCAACGACATTTGGCGGCTTGGCGATTATCGCGTGCATTTTGACGCAGCGACGTCGGCCTGGGTGGTTAACTTTAAAGACCAGCTCGTCGCTAAAATGGCTGGCCAGGCGAGCGCGCGGGAGGCTCACCGCCGTGTAGAGCAGCTCATTGAAAGTTCGACCGTCTGGCAAAACGTCGATCCCAATCGCTCTTGGTATCTGCGCGATTACGCCGTCTGCTGGAATCCTGGCGCGCGTAAATGGGCTATTTACCATTTTGGCACTGAGTTGATTGAAGGCACCTATGGCACGCTGGAGCATGCCAAGCTCGAAGTCGAGCGCCGCGTCGCCAATAAACCACCCGATAGTTCATTGGACGCCAAGGAGAAGGAATTGGCTGACCTGCATCGTCGTGAATGGCATTGCGATAACGCGATTTGGCACATCTTTGACTACGAAGTGCGCCCCCACGGCAACACTGGTTGGGCGATTTACCACAAGCATGCCTTGCTGGAAAATCATGCCAATTATGCAACTCCAACCTTGGCCATGCAAGCCACCGATTACCTCATTGCCGCATCGACCTGGGGCTTCGACGGTCGTCGTTGGTGCAAAGGCCATTATACATTGCGCTGGTGTGAACGGCCAAAAGCAATTCGGTCAGGTTGGTATATCTACTATAGAGAAAAAGCCTTGGACGATAGCATGCCTTTCAAGAACCCTGAAATTGCTAAGCTCGAAGTTGACCAAATAATTCGAATGAAAGATCTTGAACCTGCTGTAGTTAAAACACCTGCAGCTGAATCAGTTGCAACCAAGCCTTTTGCGCGTAGCTGGCGCTACGAAAATTCGGTCTGGAAAATCAGCGACTACATCGTGCGCTGGCATCATGCCTGGGCTGCGAGAGGCAGGGGCTGGTACATTTGGTATCAGGACGCCATGCTGCCGCTGCAGGCCTATGAAAATGCTGACGATGCGCGGGCGGCCGTCGAGGTCCTGATGACGCAAGCGTATGACGAACTGCTGTCATCATTATTTGCTAAAAAAGCAACGAATCCCGACTGGCACTATGATGAGGGCGATTGGCTGCTGGGCGATTACCGCGTCGTTCGTAGCGGCGGGGAAGATTCCAAGGTCTGGATGATTTTCTACAAGGCCTTGCACATCGCCTCACTTGAAAGTGCCGAACTTGCCAAATACGAAGTTGAGCGTCGCATGGCTAGTTTGATGAACCAACCACCTGCAGCAACACCTTGTGATACCCACAAGACTGAACCTATGAATTCGAAATTTAACAATATCTGGGAACTGATTGCCGCCTCCATCCGCACCCGTCGCCCTGTTGAAATTCTGGAGGTTGGTGGCACTTGGGAGATCTGCAGTGAATTTAGTCCGGCCAACCTTCGGCCCATGCTTAATACTGATTGGCTTTCACGCGTTTTTATCAGCAACAAGCTGCGGCTCAAGCCCGTCATGGTCCAAAAGACCTGCTGGCATGTGATGTGCTATCTAGACGGATCTCTGTCCGACGTGTCAGGCCCGCTGCCATCCCATGACGCTGCGGCCAACTGGATCATCGCCGCTATTACCATGCCGTATCGGCACGGGCATCACATCGTCAAAATTGACGCGGCCGTGCCTGCTGACGAATCAGGGCAAGTTGTTGACCCCTCAGTTGTAGATAACGTATGAGCACACTAGTTAATCAAACACCCATGCCGGCCATTCGTGCTAGCTCGTGGCGACATGAAAACAGCATTTGGTATCTCGGCGATTACCGCGTGTATTTTTCCACCTTTTCAAGAGTCTGGTTAGTTCACGCGAAAGATCAGCTTGTCGCTGAAAGTGTTACCTATACGAGTTCCGTAGAGGCTCGCAAGGCTACGGAGCGCCTCATCGAAAGTTCGCCTGCCTGGCAAGCCATTAATCGCACTTGGTATCGGCGTAATTACGCGGTCAGTTGGAATCCTGATGATTGCGGCTGGACGATTTACCATTTCCAGGCTGCGCTCGCCAATAATACCTACCAAGATCCTGAAAATGCCAAACACGAAGTCGATTGCCGCCTCGCGCTACAAGACAATGCCGCAACGGCCCAAGCGCCAACCTTGCCGCTGGCCGCTGGCTTGACGTGGCAATGCTTGCACTATGTTTGGTATATCGGCGATTACAAGGTATTTTTTTCCGCCTTTTTGGAGGCTTGGGTACTTAAATACAAGCAAGTGCTGCTGACTGAAACACGGGAGCCTAATGGTTCGCCTGCACCCCTAATGTTTCAAGCCTTGCAAAAAGCCAAGGACGAAGTCGAGCGACGCCTCAGCCCCCAGGCGGCCCCGCCAATTGCTGAAGTCCCGCCAGCTGTAATAGCCTGGCAATACATCGACGACATATGGCAGCTCGGCGATTACAAGATATATTTTTCCGTCTATTCGGGGTTATGGGAAATTAACTACAAGAATGAGCTGTTGATTGAATCTGCGACGACGGCTGGCGCTGTGACGGCTGGATATCCGGTTGTGCAGCAGGCGTACCCAGATCGAGACAGCGCCAAACGTGCAGTCGAGGCACGCCTCAAAAACGAGCAACGCCTCAGCCCCCAGACTGCCCCGCCAATTGCTGTTGAAAATAAGGTCAAGTCCCCCACCATGAACCCTACCTTCCATAATGTCTGGGACATCATTGCTCAGTCCGTTCAATGGAACCGCCGCATCGAAATTCAGCAGTCCGACGGCACCTGGCTGCCGTCGCCCGATTTCGACCTAACGTACCGTGACACGGTTGACATCAAAGCCCTCAAAACCATTTTCTGTATCAACAAATTGCGACTCCAACCCCGCTTTTTCAAGAAAGCCTGCTGGATTGTCATGCGCTATCGAGGCATGTCAATCTTCAATGTGTCCGAAAGTCTGGACTCTGTCGAGGTAGCTGAGACGTGGATTAACACCCATGCTGCGCCCTCCGAGCGTCAAGACTATTACATTGCCAAAATTGTCGTGGAGGTTACTAATGACGACGTCTTGTAATGTTCGCCGCCGCCGACCTGAGCTATTCTTCGGCAAGCCTTGTCGATGTGCTTGCTGTCAACATTTCCTACTAGATTCAGCTATCCAGAAAATATTCCCGCTCGGGACGCCGAGCATCAGTGACGACGACTTCCTTGTCAGGATGATCTTTGAATGGCAAAAGATGTTTGCCACTGCAAGTCACATTTCAAGTCGCAACCTGAAATAAACCGCACGTTAGATTGTAACACCTGTATGAACCTTGCAAAATCAGCGAACCCAACTAAAACCGTTGAATGGATGAACCTCCGAGCGGATGCTGCCACGTACTGCGCTATGATGGCATGTTACACGTACTCCAATGGGGCTATCACGCTGGACCCTGCCAATTTCGATGTGCCAGATGACGTCAGAGCCCTTGCTGAGCAAGTTGCTGATTGCGTGCTCGAAACCGGGCAGTATCTTTATTGCTGGGCTGAAGCCGAGGCTCGGTTGCTTTATCCGGCTACCTCATTAGCCGACTTGGGCTATCGTCGCAGTGATTGGTTGCCTGAGTCATTGAGGCAGCGGCTACAGCGGATCTTCCGTAGTGAGCAGCGGCTAGCCCGCGCAATTGCAATTACTGATGGTGTTCGCAAGTTATCACGCTGGCAGCGTGCGTTGCGGCTGGTACGACGTGACCCAGACCCAATCAACGCCGAAACGTCGATGGCTATCTTATTGGACGATGAGGGCGAACATCCGTAGGTGCTTGCGCTGTTGGCAAGTCAGGTAACTTTATGATATGCCGCTACGTCGGTTTTGATTCAAACGAAATGAATTTCCATGGCAGCTGTTAATTTTGAATTTGATTTATCTGAAATGTCCGGCAATGAGTTGCTGGCAGGTGAACTCGCCAAGTATGTGCATCTAAAGCTCTTGCACCTGCAGCATAACCCAACCGGCCATGGCAGCACCTGCGAAGCCGTCATGCTGCAACTGGGCTGCATTGCGGAAGTTGCCCTCATTGGGTACCCGTTGCCTGAGGGCAATGAGCTGCCGGTGCTGCAGCTTTACGTGACAGATCCGCTGGATGAACCGACGGCTGCCTGGGTAGCTGCTTCGGTTGAGGCTACGCGTGATTTCATTTTGACGCAGATGCTGGCCTCGCAGGTTGAGCACGAAGCGACCTGCCCTTGTTGTCAGGACAAGGCTTTGGCGGGCGCGAAGTCTCAGAATTAAGTTATGATTTACCTGGATGAAGTTTGCTGGACGGAGGCTATGCTGCGAGGCCTATTAGAAGACCTGCAGCAGGCCCAGCTCACCACATCGAAGCTGCAGATTCAGGTAACCCAGCAAGCTGCGGATATCGTCCGTGGCAAGATTGATATCAATCAACTCTTGCAAAAAAATCAGCAAGCTTCGAAAGAGAATGAGGCACTGCGGTCGCTGGTCACGATAGATCGTCAGCGTGCCCAGGATGCCGCCAGCCATGAACGTCATTGGCGAGCCGAAGTAGTGCAATTAAAATATAAGATTGAAGCGCTGCAGGCAACTGGCCTGCTACTGCCAATTGATCGAAAACGTGAAAGTTAACGCAACGTGAGTTGTAGTTAAGCTATTCACCCCTACCTCAAGGAACCAAACCACATGGCTATCTGGCCTCCCCTGCCACCCGCCTTCAGTCACAATTTTGGCAATGCCCAAAAAATCAATGACATCCGCAGCGTCCTGATCGCTTTTGAGCGAGCGGCTAACTTCGAAACGTGGCGTCAACCGATGCAGTTGACGAATCAGCCTAGATGGCAGCAGTTCGACTCAAACGCCGAAGATGTGCTGACCGCCGTCCTGCTATGCCTTGGCTGGCGACAGCCGCTACGCTGGTGGTACACCCCACCACTAGGCGGCGTCACAACCTATTATTATACCAATTTCAAATTCACAGATGTGCCGCAACCAGCAGACGATACCCAGGAAATATCATGCGAAAATACCATTTAGCCTTAGCCGGCCTAGCAGTTATCATTATTTTACCATTTTTCATCGGTGGTTGGATTTTGGCATCTTGGATACAACAGCGAGCTTGCTTTGCCGATGGCTATCCGCGCACCGTGAACGTTGGCATCATCTGGCCCGATACACGATGCGTGAAGCTGTTGAACGGCAGCGAAGTCATTCGATAATAGTTGCCACTGCCGCATAGGCAGCTTAGTAGAAAACGTGTCGGGTTAAGCATCTAGGTGCGACGTTGCCTGCCGGATAGGCAGATTAGTAAGTTGACGTCGGGCTCATTCTGCGTGGCCGCCCTTCACTGCCGCATAGGCAGCTTAGCAAACAAAATGACAGCCTATACGCACATCATTGGGTGCTCTGCCGCAGAGGCAGTCGGATGGGCTAGACAATGGCCTCATAATAAATAAATCTGCCAATAGAGATAAGAAGAAAACAAATGCAACATCCTTTAGTTTTAGAGTGGATTGATAATGCCGACGGCACGCATACCGCAGGCGATTACTATCTTGAAAGAATGGTCAATGAGCTATATGGCATTAGCTGGATTGCCTGGAGTCTTAAAGAAAAAAATGTGATCGGCGAAGCCACGCATTTAGAGCAGATGAAGTCCATCTGCTGGAATCATGCACAGCTGGTCGTCAACGCCAAGCCGATGAGGCCGCTCAGCTTTGTCATGGTAGATGAGGCGACGCAACTGATGGTAGCCTATCGTGCCTTTTTGGCTTTTACGTATAAGACGTTGACGGATGGGAAGTTCCTTGCCCGCATGAGCATTACTTCGGAATTATCTGTACTGAAATCTGTCACATTGGGAACAGCTGAGGCTTGCGAGGCCTGGGCGAATGAACAGCTAACGGCCATGACTAACGATCTGCTGGGCCACGGTTAAGCTGAAAGTTTGCGGGGCTTGAATTGTAGTAACACTATGAGATCTGACTTTATTCGAAGCATCAATGTTTGCAATCCGCATCAGCGCGAAACAGCGGCCAATTTCTGCAATGCCATGGCAGCTATCCTGGAATCCGACATGCCCATCATCGATCCCGAGCTGTACAGACATCCTGAAGACCACTTCGTGTCTCAGCTCATCCATACGTTGGATTACCGCGTAAAGGAAATTTATCCCAGTGAAGACCGGGCGACGCAATGGCTGATCGCCGAAGTCACCATTCGAGATACGCTGTCTGAATGGCAAATGGATCAAGGCACAAATGTCATCTATTTCCCCGCAGCCGAACCGAACTGCCGTGGCTATCAAGCCATTACGCTTTGCACTCAATTTTTTCATACTCAACAATGGTGTACGAATATTGATATTTACGATGCCATCTCGGGCCTCGTCGGCGAGCGTGCGAATCGCGCCATCTGCGTCCCTATGGCAGATCTGGCAGTGGAGTTAAAATGAAATATCCACGCGCCATGACCGAAGAAGCGCAAGCCCTCCATCAGCGCTGGCTAGCTCAAGACGTATACGAAATGGCTGTGGGCGTAGGTAGTATTGCTCAACAATGCCACTTCAGTCGCGAGGCTTCGAAGCAGGTCCGCCGTTTCATAAAAGGTCACTGTGTTACTTGCGGGCTTGAACGGGTAGCGAGCAGCGATGCTTATGGTCTTTTTGCTGGCCTTTTTTGTACAGCAGCCTGTCCTGGCCATGAACCGCTCTGATCCTGCTTGATCTTTTCCCTCTTCCGAAAGTTACAGTTGGATATGGAGTAATGAAATGAACAAAGCACCAAAGAGCAAAAAGAGAACAAAGCGCGTCCGCGAGCAAGCGGCGATTTATTGCAGCGTCATGGCTTGCTGGTTTGGACAGTATTATACACCTATCCCACAGGATCAGTTTCCCGATGACGTTTTAGAACTTGGAGAGTCCGCATTCTATTTCGTCACATCCGGCATAAGCATGGCTAGGTCTTTGCATGTTGGTGCGGCCGAATGGGCTGAAGCTGAGGCGCTGCTACGGACAGGCTGGAGACCATGATTGCTAATCTGAATAAATACGGCTCAATCGCAATTCCACGCGACCTACTGCGACGAATCATGCCTGAAGCGTTGCCTTTGATGGTACTTAGCACTGGTGGGCATTATGTTTTTGACAGACGTGCGAATCTCGCAATCGCGTGCGCGCTTTTTGCCAAATTAGATTCAACACAATTTGTAACTTGCTGTCTTGAGTCAATGCGGCGACGCGACAACGTCGACTTGACCGACAAAGAGGAGGAGCATCGCAGCAAAGTATTCGAAGCTGTTGGCGCTTGGCTATCTGAGGTTGCAATTCTTGGTGTTGCCGATTCGCTGGCGCATGTGTGGAACCTGGCCTCGCTAGAAGAAGACGCACGATTTTCGGCCTACGGAGAATTTCTCGCGAGCGATGAAAGCGTCACTTCGTATCACAGGATCCGCCATCAAGTCGTTGAACTCGGTCTTTTGCCAAGCGCAATTAGTCAAGCCCGTGAAAAGTGCAGAGACATTTATTGGATTCACATTGGCGGCAGTGGTGCGCAGATAATCGGGCACGACGACGAGGCAATAAAACATTGCATGACGACGTTATTGGTGGAGCTGAATAAATCTATTATCGAATGAGGCGAGATTTAGCTAGTCAAGCTGAAAGATTTTATCGCCTCAGCTGTAGTTAGCTTTATGACGAGCAGAACAACTGAACACAAGGGCTGCAAAATGATAGCGAAAACAAACCATCAGCCGCGCGAGTGGTGGGTATGTAGTGAATGCAAGATTCTGATCGACGATAATCGATTAACTAAACCACTTTGCGACAATCACGGTCACGCCGAGCACAATCCAAATCCATCAACAGTTACACGCGTACGCGAAGTGTTTGAGCCTGAAAGCCAGGGCCGAGAAGTGAGCGAAATCCTTTTACGCGACGCGGTGCTGCGCGAAGACTTCCCGGCGCTATGCCGCCGCGAACTAGATTACTGGCATCAGGAAAAGTGCGCCGACAACGACAACGCTGCGGTCTGCCTCGCGATGCTGCAACACATCAACGGAGGTCTGCACCACCTATACTCGATCAAAATCGAAGACAGGATGGTTCAGTGTCTCATGCACGGATCGGTTGCAACCTTCGACTATGCGCAGCTAACGCAGATCACTTTGATGGCCCATGCGTACTGCGTTCGCGTTGACGTATCCGCTGGTGGCCCAGGAATGACACGCATTCAAGCCTGGCGGCGCAAACCGGGTGAGGGTCGCATGCATGCTCGACATCCGAGCCTAGACGAACTCAAAACTCGCATCGATCAAATACTAGAATGGAAAATGAAAGCAGGCGAACATGAGTGAACGTCCCATCTTATTCTCAGCTCCAATGGTCCGCGCGATTCTCGCCGGTGCCAAAACTCAGACGCGGCGCATCGTGAAGCCTGCTGGTAAAAACGAAAGCTTCGCGATGCTCGACCATGGCGATGGCTGGCGTCCTTGGCGCAGCGACGACGGCGAAAGCCATGTGCTGAACGATGGCAATGAGATCGAAATTGCATGCCCCTACGGCCAGCCAGGCGATCAACTGTGGGCGCGCGAGACGTGGCAACTTTTTGATCCATACGAAGATCCGATTCCGGCGCACCGCTTCGGTCCGTCAGCGCCATATCAGGGATGCTCTGGTGACCGGTCAATTGAATGGCGCGTTTGCTATCGAGCTGATGGCGAGCTTGACCATCCTGGTGATGGCAAAGCAAACTGGCGTCCGTCTATCCACATGCCGCGCTGGGCATCGCGCATCAACCTAACGAATAAAATCATCCGCTGTGAGCAACTGCAAGACATCAGCGAGGCCGACGCGAAGGCGGAAGGTGTCGCATCAGTTGCCGAATACAACCAACTTTGGAATAACATCAACGGCACCGACGCATGGGACAAAAACCCTTGGATCTGGGTTATTGATTATGGAGTCACGAAATGAACAAAGCACGAAAACTATTGCAGCCGTTGATTGATGCGCTGGCCAAACCTACCAAGGTGAAACTGATCGGACGAGGAAGCCATCAAGCTGGATTCTTCGACGGGCTCAACGCAGCACAAGACGCCCTATCCACCCTCTCAGACGACATCACGCTCGCCGACGTGCCGACATTGGAGTGGGCAGACACATGGGGGTTTCAGTATTCGAAGTATACACATGGAGAATACGTGGTCAAAGAAACGGTAAACGATGATGGACCTGCCCACGTAATTCAACTTACGCATAAAGGGGAATCACTTGGATACTGGGGCAGCGCGATAAAGGCTAAACGCTACGTCGAAATCCGCATCCACCTCGCCAGCTATGAACGCGCACTGCTTGCAGAATTGGCGGGTGGGGAGTGAGAATAACCGACGTAGTGATAGGCGAACACTACCGACACGTAAGCAGCCCGTATAAATATTGGGCGAGAGCTGTGCGGGTGCTGAAGCCTGGTGATGGACCAAACAACACATCACGTACCATAATTGAGTGTGAGTGGTCGGAAAATAAACAATCCGACACAGGGGTTAGCTTCGGACTAGTACAGTACTTCCGCGCATCACATTTGCAAAAACCAAAAACAACCAAACGAAACGCAGGCATCAAAGCCCTCAAGGCAGAATTGGCGGGTGGAAAGTGAATAACAAAACAGTCATGCACGAAGGGGTCGCGTATTGCAAGGCTGCTGCCGCTTATGGTTAATTTTGAATCAAAATATGAGTAAAAAAAACAAAGCAACAAAGCCTCCAACTCAGCGTTATTGGATTTCCTGGTATCAGGCTGGCGATGACTATCGTCCGCTCAGCTGGCCTCCGCCGCCGCATTTCATCGGTTATTGGTGCAGTGGCTATAGCGACGACAGTGCGACGCTCTGTCTCTGGATTGAGCAGACCAGCGAAGCTGCAGCCTGGGCCGATGTCGAGCAACATTGGTCCCCTGGTGTTGGCAAGCGACGATTCAGCAACGTCTGTGAACCTGATTTTGTGCCAGGCGACCGCTTTCCGCGTTGCGAATGGTCAACCCTAGATGAGCGAAAGCCGTCATGAGCAACTTTCATTGCCAAGGGTGTCATTGCTTTCCGTCGTGTGAGGTTGTGCATGGAGATCCATGCTGTCAGGGCGTGCCACTGATGAAGCCATGGTGCTGGGCAATGATCAACATCACCTCAGCGCACCCTTCTTATGTCGAAAATAATTTCAGCGCCTATATCTATTTCGACACAATCGACTGGCGCATCATGATGGATGATAGCCAGATTGAAGGTTCCTTCCAGACGCCCAATGACGCCAAGGAATTTTGCGAGGCTTTGGTCAAGGAGCGCATTAGGCGATATCTGCCTGCAGGCAAAACAGGCTGCTAAGCTCGAATTGTCGTAATTCGTGAAAGCTTTGCCGGGTTCAGTTGTAGTCATTGTAGCTGCTTGTGCAGTTGACCTTCGAAAATCAATAACAAGGATAATGCCATGAATAATAAACCCGCCGCCGTGGATTTTCGCATTACGCGCGAAGTCGACCTAATCCTGGTCGCCTGGGCACCAGGCTGGCATCCAATTGAAGTGGATTTTGACCTTTCAGGTAAGCCTTTTATTGTCACCGACTCAGAATATTGCCAACCTGGCGTATCGGGCTTGCCGGCCAATGTGGCATATGAATTAAGCAGCGACGAAGCAGATCGTCGGGCTGAACTACAACAAGGCGAAGCCTGGCAACGCCCTTTCGCGGATAATCACTAATGACTAAAAATGCAGTTGGAGACATCATGACCAAGCACAAAGATCCATATCGCCACGAGCTTTTGGCGTTCGCTGCCGCGTACATCGGCGCTGTCTTATTGGGAATAGCAATTCTAGTGCGTGTGGGACTATGACCAAAATCCCCCCACGCGTCCGCTTAGCTGACGAGCTGAAACTAGCCCGCGCAATTGCCACTGTCGAAACAGCGAAGCGTTCGCCGTATGCCAAAGCGTTTCGCATCCTGCGTGGCATCCGCGATGATGAAACGTACGACGACGCATTCAATGTGATTTACGAATGGGGTTCAGAGACGGGCGTCCTGAACGAGGTAGACGAATGAACGATAGAACACCAATAAGCAATGCCTCTGCGTTGGCAATTGCATACATTACGGCTTTAAACTACGGCTATGTTGAAGACGACCAGCTTATCTCTGTGCTTGGCAAACCAGCTAAGGATCTGGCGCATCAAGCATGGCATCACATGAATGGCCTAGGCGAAGGTGTTCATGTGAGGCACATATGGAACCTGGCTATAAGACTGCTCCATGACGGATGGTCCCCCGTGCCACGTCACGACTAAGACCTCACAATTTATGAAAGTATTTGCAGTGACAACTGTAGGTAACGTTAAGCACCTATGAATGAAATCAAACCATATCCCGCCATCTTCTACGGCATGCGTTGGAAATACGACCCAGCCCTCTGGGCGCTGGCGGACAGTTCATCGCCTCAAGGCTGGCGAGCCATCTATGCTCGCGCCCATGGTATTAACCCGCCCAAAGGTCAAATGCCTGTACATCATGAGATAATTCAGACGAGCGAAGAAAAAGATTTCGTGAAGGGTTATGAGCATTTTGCGTTCGCGCAGCAAAAAGCAATCAGCAAATCTGGCTGCGAAGTCTATCGCCATCATCGGACGCGCGAAATTTTTATAATCATGACGGTTTCAATTACGGAGAGCGATTCCGATACCAGCCATTCGCTTGGTCGTTCTGTTCTTCAATTTGATCGCGAAAACAATTGGAATAACCAACTACATGAAATGGCTCGAATCTTAGGCTTTCCGCTAGATCGTCAGTCCTTTGATTGGTGGCTGATTCATGCGTAAAATCGACCCACTCGTAATCGCAGAGTTCGAGGCCAGGTTGCATTGGCTACAGCGCGAGAATGAATTATTGCGCACCTCTGCAAGAGCCGAAGTAATTAAGGAGATTGCCTCGTATTTCGACATGGTTGCTGAGAATAAGGTTTGGCCGGTGCCAGCCATTGTCGCAACCTATGCCGAATCTTTTGCGCAAACAATTCGAGCCGGCAAAGCCAAGGTAAAGTGAAATATGAATGCTAATGAAGTCTATAAGTTAAAACCAATTTCCGTAAATTCTGATTTGTGGGATATCGTATCCCACTTAGACGAGTTGACCCATGTCCGCTTACCCGACGTAGACCCCGCAGGTCGCATCACCCTGCACACGTATACCTATTTTGATTTCGATGGCCGTAGGACATGGTGTCTCAAAGGTCTTTATTTCGATGACCAACCTTGCGCAATCTTTCAAAGTGCAGGCAGGGAAGGCGATGACCATCGGGCTCATTTCATCACCAATAGGCAAGTTTTTATCATGGCCATGGCTTATCTGGAGACGCTAAACGCGAATGGATATCAATTCGATGTCATCGACCCAGAGGTTGACATGCCTGAATTAACTAATTTCTACGGTTGCGAGCTTGTCGATATTCTGGCTATGGTTGCAATCCAAGATGCAAAATACAAAGCCAGGTATGCAGCTCTTGAAGAGGAAAAAGCCGGCGATGCAGTCATCGTTAATGAAGCTTAGGATCTATTGGAGCAAGCGCGAAAAAGCGCTGCTCTACAACGGCCCTAAACAAACGGGTGGATTATTGGCTAGCCTGTTTGAGCAGCACCGAAACAATGATGGCAGAACGTTGGCGCAGGAACTTGAGTCACGGGGCTATGATTTGACCACGTTACGTTTTACGATTAAACACAAGACCCAGTTGGAATCCGACGCATGAAGACCTTGTTTATCGAAATTGATGGCGTGATGGCGAATTTGCTTGATGCGATCAAGGCACTATCGGACCCGGCTGCACCTAGCTTGCAGATGGCGGATATCAAGGATGATGAAGCCTGGGCAGATCTAAACGTTCAGCGCCATCGTGATTTCTTTCTGAAATTACGATTCTTGCCATTCGCCAAAGCATCCGTGAGTGAGCTAGCTAAACATTTCCGCATCTACTGGATTGTCAAGCCTGTTAGGAAAATGCCTCAATCGTATGCCGACAAGGTTGATTGGGTTACGGGACACTTCGGCCAAGCCGCCGCCAAGAATGTCATTCTAACGTGGCAACCTCATTTGATTACTGGCGATTATCTGCTGACTGCCCAGCCCTTAACCGACGTTACCGCCTTTCACCACGTCATTGCCCATACGACCTGGCCGGGTACCTTACGGGAAATCGAAAAGCACGAAGGCATCTCGCTCTTTGAGCCTATTATGGCTCAGCTCTATTATAAGGATTAAACCAGATGGAAGAATCATGCACCTGCGCGCCAACCGAATCACGCGGACGCGGCACCCCAGATCGTACCACCCCTAGCTTCTGCGCGGCTTGCTTGCAACGCTTGGAACGAATGGCGAATGCCCCAAGGGAAACCAGATCCACGCATCCGGACTTTCGCCCCGTCGACAAGCAGGTGGCGTGGAGTCCGTATCCTGCGTAGTACTATGAAGTATGAATTGGTAGGATACTAATAAAAAAAAATTCGTGGGAGAAGATAAAGGACATGCTGGCCGCCAGGCCGCGATTGTAGCGGCAGCTCAAGCTGTCGTGCGCTGCTATCGGCAACCTGGCAACATCGCAACCAGATCTTTCGTTGACGCTCTATTGACGCTGATTCGCACTGTCGAAGAATGCAATAAATTATGAAATTACCATTGTTTACATGTGAAGGCTTTGAGATTGAATCCAAGCCCTTGGTTATGGATTTACCCCATCGAGACGGCGACGATACTTCGACAGCTGAGCCAAGCCACTATGAATGCGTCGCTTGCCATAAAACCTTCGAAGGTCAACTAGCTGGCAATAAATACACGATAATACTTTGCACTTCATGCCAGCGCCACGCACTGGAAAAGTCAGTAAGGGAAATGTTTCCTAAATCATGAAAACACCAAATCGACTCAAGGCGAAGCCGACCGCCTTTGCCATTGCCCGACGCTACCTGGCAGGCGAAGATATTGCGGCGGCGCATTATGCTGCAGCCGACTATTACGAGTGCGTTGCCTGCTTCGAGACGCTGAGCTGTGACGCCGAAGCCGACCCACCTATTTTCTGCCACGCATGCACCCGGCTCGCCTTGGATGTCATGTCCCAGGAGATTATCGCTCTTGCTCGCAAACGGCGGGCTGCAAACCTTAAAGGATAACCAAAATGAAATTAACTGAGATTCTAAAAGAATACGACCCGCCTAACAATCTTAGGATAAAACGTCAGGTTTGGGGCGAATACTACGTCAACGTTCATCAACACCTGCTGCTTGATAGCAAAGGTAGCAGTGCATGGCTAAGCGCTGTAGATGTCAACGCAGATGATTGGATTATGGTCAAGGAACCCTTATTGTCCTCGCTGGCGAATCTTTTGCTGAAGCATGAAACAACTCGCCTACCTATCTTTAAGCGGGCAGGCTGGAATTCACCCCATGAGAATGCAGCTGCTATTGACGAGGAGGGAGACCTGCTCTTGATGAAAGACGGCGTGGTCACAGATGACCCATTTAGAATGACGGTGATGGACATCATGGCAGATGACTGGTTCTATGCTGGGAAGCATAGAACCAGAACCGGATGAATAATTCGCAATCAGAATCAGGCTTGCTTGCAAATATTTTCCAGATGGAATGTAGTCTATTTTTATGAGTATTGTAGTTCAACAAAATGTCTGGGTAGCCATTTACCCCTATGCTCAGCGCCAGGTGCCCAAGGATGCCGGCTTTGCCTGGCACGGCGACGACTGTCGACCGAGCTGTGCGGGCTGCAAGATTGGCCTGCGGCACAAGGTTTGGTGGACGGCTAAACCTGAATGCGCGGCACTATTGCGGTCGGAATGTGATGAGGCAGCCTTGGCGCTCTTAACGCGGCATATCACCAGCGTAGAGGCGTCCAAGGCCATGGATGCTGATATCGATGTGCCTGTACCGCCTGGGTTGGCTTATTTGCCTTACCAGAAGGGTGCGATTGCCTATGCGCTGGCGCGGCCTAATACGCTAATCGCAGACGAAATGGGGCTTGGCAAGTCGATTGAGGCGCTGGGTATCATCAATGCGTCTCCGCATGTCAAATCGGCGCTGCTGATTGTGCCGGCTTCGCTACGGCTGAATTGGGCGCGTGAGGCGAAGAAGTGGCTAGTACGTGACGTTAAGACGTTTGTGGTGGAGGAATCTAAGAGTCAGATTCCTGCAGATGCTGAGCTGGTCATTGTTAACTACGATCTGATTCGTAGCAAGCGCGTGAACCATCCTGGAGGGCTGTTGGATACGAGTGGCAAGCTGGTTAGACAGCTGCAGTCTTCGCTCATTCATGCACAGCTCATGGCGCGCAGCTGGGATGTCATGATTGTCGATGAATGCCATCGTTTGAAGGATACGAAAGCGCTTCAGTCTATTGCCATGTTTGGCGTTGCTGAGCAGAAGCGTAAGGGTATTACGGCGGTGCCGGGGTTGATGCATCAGGCGAAACAGATGGTGTTTTTATCTGGTACGCCATTCCAGAATAAGCCTATTGAGATTCAACCTATTTTGGCAGCCTTGGTGCCATCTGAGTTCGGTAACTTTTTTGCTTTTGCGAAGAAGTATTGCAATGCGCATCAGGATGATCGCGGCCACTGGGACTTCGACGGCGCATCGAATATGCCTGAGTTGCAAGAAAAGCTGCGTTCAACGTGTATGGTGCGGCGGCTCAAGCGGGATGTGATGCGCGAATTGCCACCGAAGCGTCGGCAGGTAATTCTGCTGCCTGCGGATGGCGCGGCCAAGGCGGTGGCGGCTGAGACCAAGGCTTGGGCAATGCATGAAGAGCGTTTGGCTATTTTGCGCAATGAGGCTGATTATGCGCATGCGGCGAATGATCAGACAGCGTACAAAGCGGCGGCTGAAGCACTGCGGGCAGCTGGCAAGATAGGTTTTGAGGAGATTGCGCAAGAGCGCAAGAATGTCGCCATGGCTAAGCTGCCTAGGGTGATTGCGCATCTCGAAGATGCCTTTGCGCAGGGCATCGAGAAAATTGTTTTATTTTGTTATCACCACGATGTCAGTAATGCCTTGATGGCTCACTTTGGTGATGCTGCCGTTAAGCTGACAGGAGAAGTGACATCTAATAATGAACGCCAGCTGGCGGTAGACAGATTTCAAACCGACCCAGCTGTAAAGTTATTCGTCGGATCTATTGGCGCAGCCGGCGTGGGCCATACGTTAACCGCGTCCTCTACGGTTATCTTTGCTGAGTTGGATTGGGTGCCGGCCAACGTTTCTCAGGCGGAAGATCGATGTCACCGAATTGGTGCTTCGCTACATACCAACGTGCTGGTGCAGCATCTGGTACTTGACGGATCTATTGATGCACGAATGGTGCAGCTGTTAATCGAAAAGCAGGAAATTGCGGACGCCGCCTTGGACCTGGCTACGGAGATTGACGTACCCGTGACGGCAACTATCTTACGGCGGCCAGGTTATTATCCTGAGGTGTCAGCGCTAAAGCAAAGTGCTGTCCATCGGGCGATGCAACACCTGTTGCAACTGCCCGCCTTTGATAAAATCGATATCAGCGTAGGCCGGAAGCTCGCATTGGCGGAGACCCTGACGGATGGCCAAGCTTGGATGGCAGAGGCCTTGGCCAAGAAATATCGTATTCAATTAACCAGTGAGATCTTAGTCGGTATGGGCTTAGATCCTTTCTGAATCTATGGGTATAGCTAATGACCACGAACAATGCCAATGTCGCTGCCATGTCTGCGCCATCAAGTCCCCAAACCGTTAATGAGCTAATCGACCAACTGCTTGAGCGATTAGATGGCGACGGTGAAATATCCGTGCCAGTTACACTGCTGCGTACGATTTGCAAGCAGCTCGTCGCACGCGGTCAACTGATTGGCGCTTACAAGAAGTTACTGACCTATGCCGCCGATGAAATCAGCCTCAACGCTAACGACCCTGAATTAGTAGCAGTAATTACCAACGCAATCAAAGATATGAACAACCCATGATTTATAAAATTATCAATCCCTCCGACGCTCTGACCCTGGAAGCTGATGTCGCCGATGAAGCCTTGGCAGGCTTGGCTATTATTATCCTGAGTAAAGGCAATTATGGGCTTACGGATGCCAATGATGTAACCGTCTGTCCTATCTTTGCCTTCTCATGCCCTGAGCGCTTAGTCGAGTGGCTGGGAGATCGAAATATTAGCAACGGGTCCGCCGATGAGTTCATCCTCGCCAATGGTGACAAACTAGCTACTATTCTGGAATCAGTTGTCTATGGCAACGTTTCAGATCGTCGCCTCTTGGTCAGCGCCATGGCCGCTATGGAACCTGCTGTTGCTGCTCAGTACCTGGCCGAATGGAACGATACTAAGCGAAGCTCCATGACCAACATCCGCGCCAAGGCCTTAGAGTTGGCCAGCCATTTACGTCAACGTGCAAAACATTAACGCAATCTATGAAAGATCACACCTCCTGGCTTGTAGGTACAACTATGAAAATTATCAATGTCAGACTCGGCCTCGCTACCAATAGCTCATCCACTCACTCAATCATCTTTTTGCCCAAAGATAAAAATATGCGGTCTACCGACAGCGAGGGCAGTCGTTATGGCTGGGATTATTTCCACCTAGCAGACAAAGCAAGCAAGCTAGACTACCTTGCCACTTCACTAATGACGCAACTTCAGACAGAACTAGGCGAAGATATCGCAAGATCTGTCGTTAATGATTGGTGCAAGAGCGACCTGGACTTTGATGATACCTATTACGTAGACCATCAGTCGACCTTGACCTTCCCGCGAAACTGGGACGGCAAAGGCCTGGACCGCAAATTCTTTGATGCATTCAAAGAATTTATTGTTCACGATGATATTGTTATCGCTGGCGGCAATGACAATGACGACGAACGACCTTATGCAATTGAAGCTGGCGGCAGAGATCTTGACTCATTACCTGTAGAGTCATACAGCGCACCATGGGTAGCACGCCAGGACCATGACTATTGGACTATTTTTAATCGTGATTCAGGTGCAAAAATTCGGCTTGCCCTCGCATCGCCATTCAATGCGATGCCTCGGCGCAGCACCGCGCCTGAGCTGATTGACATTAAGATTACGGACTACTGCCCATTTAATTGCGAATTCTGCTACCAGGATTCAACCTTAAAAGGTGCGCATGCAGACTATGGATGGTTGCAATCACTTGCCTTTCACCTAGGAGATCAAAAAGTATTTGAAGTCGCACTCGGCGGCGGCGAACCAACCCTGCATCCTAAATTCGTGGAAATCCTGGCCATGTTTCGTTACAGCGGCGTCGTGCCAAACTTTACAACTAAAAATCTTGGTTGGTTAAAAGATGAAGTGACCCGCGACAAGATTTTGAAATATACAGGCGCATTTGCCTACTCAGCTCAAACCGCCGAAGATGTCAGAGCGTTTGTAGCGGCATTGCCCAAGAATTTGAAATTTGAAAAGCGGGTAACGATCCAACATGTTGTAGGTGTCGTCGATGCCGATGAATTCAAGGCCGTACTTGAAGCCTGTGCCGACGCGCATTTCCCAATCACCTTACTGGGTTACAAAATGGTAGGACGAGGGCCAGCCTTTAGTCCCAAGACATCGTCTGCCTGGCTGAATATCGTGAAGGAAGTCTGCGAGCGGAGAAGTCTCCGCGTAGGTATTGATACAGCCTTGGCCGATGATCACTGGGATGACCTCAAGAATGCTGGGATTTCTGAATGGTTGCTGACAAGGATCGAGGGTCAATTCTCCTGTTACATTGATGCCGTCGCAAAGACAATCAACACGTCTTCTTACACTACGCGGGCGGGCTCACCGATGGGGGACCTTCAGTTCGACATTCCAGCGCTGTACGCCGATTTGCCTCATCAGTAAATAAAGTGAAAGAATGGTCGGCTCAGTTGTAGTAGGTATCATATGATTGATATTAAAAAATTACGGACGCTGGTTTTGAATTCTTCCCTTGGTCAATGGCGTCAAGTTGAAGTCAATGCAGCTGACCAATTCGAAGAACCAAAAATGATGCCAGCCATCTACCTGAGTGATGGGGTAGCCATTACCTTGCCGAGCAATATTGCGCTGCTGCTTGCAATTCAGCAAGCTTTGCCAGATTTGCTAACGATCGCCGAACGGGTGGAAACACTGGCAGCAACGAGGATGGAAGACGACATCTATGAGACGGCAGACCAGCGCGCCAAAGATGTGAGCGTCTTGGCTTATTGCGAAGCCAGCGAAAACCTATTTGCTGATTTTCAGCGTGCAACTGCCGTCACTCGGGCACCTTTGGCAGATCACCCCAAGAATGAATCAATGGCGCTTATTGCGAATAACGCTAAGTCTTCGGGCCTTGTGCTCGAAGTAAAAGAACGCTGCGCTTTATATTATGATATCGATGCCATCGGCAATGACCTCTCGGACCTTGGGCTGGACGACGCCCCTAGCGGGTTGTCCATTTGGGAAGGTTACGCAGTTGACCTTGTTCAATCCTATTATGATTCAGATATCGAACATGAACTCCATGGCACCTTCAGAGCCCTGACGGTTGCCGAATGGGACTTGCTGCGAACTGGCAAGCCCCTCTTCCCGCCATCTGTAGATGATGACGAACAAAATCCGCCGACCAAGTTATTACCGTATATTGGTTTGAAATGAAGACAAAACGCAAATATCCTGACCGGCCAAGGTACCAACACTGCATTTTGCAATGTGCCGACGGCACCAAGATTACAGCATGGCTCCCTAGTCATGCCGTGAAGCTAGATACGTTCTTGCCCGTCGACGAACAGGGTCGGCACTGGCGAATCAAGGCCGCAGGCTTGCCATGCCCTAAGCATGTAGCCATTAAATACGAACAAGTAAAGCATTTGCTCACTGATGCAACGCCAAGTGATAGCGCGCCAATCATTCTGGCATCTCGCGAAGCGCTGCTGGCGGCAGCCTTGCCCTATGTATTCGAGGGCACGTCATGCGCAGGCGAAGCTACCTTTGGTCAAGTCTGTTACCATGTTGCTAGCGAGCATGCCTACACCAATTTTGGTTTAGCTGCGCTGCGTATTTTTTTTAATAATCGAATTATGGCTATGCCCAATGATGTCTGAACAGTTGCCATGCAGCATAGGCAGCCTATGACTATATTCGTTTTTGGCAGCAACACTGCGGGTCGTCATGGCAAGGGCGCAGCTCTGGAAGCGCGCAGGGTCTGGGGCGCAAAGTATGGCATCGGCGAGGGTTTGACGGGTAATGCTTATGCAATTCCGACCAAAGACGATCAGCTTCAGACTAGATCTCTAGCGCTGATTCAGCTATCTGTTCAGATGTTCATTGATTTCGCTACAGCAAATCCCCAGTTGTCGTTCTTCGTGACAGCGATTGGCTGTGGGTTAGCCGGCTATCAGCCTAATGATATTGCGCCAATGTTTAAACATGCGCCAAGCAACTGCGAATTGCCAAAAGGTTGGCGTGACTGGGTTACATTTTGAAAAGTTCCTGGCATCTACCATGACACCATTTTACGAATTACGCTAAAAGCTATCTATGAGCAGCAGAGACCACAGCACCACATGCGAAGCATGTAGCCACGCCTCAGGTGGCATCAATGACTTTCAATGCTCTTGTCAGTTGGAATCCAAGGCGTGGATCGGCACAACCACGCAGGCATCAGCAGCCCGCACACTGATGTATGCGCTCATTTATCCTGATCGCGATTTCGATGCGGCATGGGAGGCTGCGAGCCTGCAATGGGGCCTCTTCGGCGAAGTGCCGGCCAAGATTGCTTTACTTGAAGTCGCCCTCCTGGAAGCCTGCGACCTGGCTGCTCGCGCTGGTCGTCGGAACAAGCAAACACTTGCAAGAATTGCCACATTGCGTGCTAAAGCAACAGGCAAGTAGACCTATTCTGCATTATTCAATAGGATGGCACCATGATTCAATATCCTTCGCATGAGCAACTGTATCCTGACAATGTTATAAGCTGCTGAGTACACCTTGAAAGCGAAATAGGTAATTATGTATCCATTTTTTTTACACTTGATACGCTTGCTCCTTAGCAAGATAGCTTATCGCGGCATACGCCATGAGCTTGACGAGAACGAATCCAACGCTGAGGCACCTCCGGCCAAGGAAGTCGCAGCCGAAGTGGCAGAGCTGCCTGCCGCAGTCGATGTTGCAGTAGCGGCGGCTGTTATTGTGCCGCTGGAAGATGTCGAGATAGCGCCAGTGGTGGCAGCGCCAGACGTAGATCAGCTGCCAATTCTAAGCGTAGGCATTGATGGATGGTTAATCGGCAAAAAAGTCGTCAAGGTGCCGACCGAACGAGTCTATGCATGGAGATCTAAGAGCGGTAAACCGTTGGGCGCTTTATGGCATTGGACATCAACGGCGCATGGTACAGCGCTGACAATGGCGAAGCGGATCGTCAAGGCACCTGGCACTTCAGTGCATTTATGGATTGAGCATGATGGCACAATTTACCAGTCAGCTCCGATGACTCGCGCAACTGGCCATGCAGGTGGCAAAACCGCAAAGAGAATGAGTGATCGAAATGGCGTTTGCGTACTCGACTCTAATGGTACGCGTGACGCCAACAGCTTCTTATTGGGAATTGAAATGGTCAGCGTCGGCGAGGTCAGACTGGTTATGAAACAGTCCGACGGATCTTACGCTAAGGCCACATCAGATGCGCCAAGCGCAGTTTACATGGGATGGCCATTTGGCCGATGGGTCAAAGATCACGAGACCGGCAAGCTGGTCATCGGCAAGGGTCCGATCGTTAAGTCGGATCAAGTGAAATCCGCACTAGACGAAACTGGCTTGCTTCGACATTACCATGACTACACGCCCGATCAGATCGACGCAATGGAACGGCTTTGCCGGGCATGGCGAGATAAATACGACTGGACGGATGAGCAAATGTCATGGGGACATATCGACAGCGATCCAACGCGAAAATCAGATCCTGGCCCAATCATGAAAAACAAATGGATGCCAGAGATCTTCAAGCGGATGCGTAAGGATACTTAACGCATGACTATCGCTGAACTGCTCTCCGAATGTTTGCTAGCGCGCCAACAACACTTGAGCCATTTTGTTTTGCGCATCAATCGCCATGGCGGTTCGCGAATGCAGCTACTTAAGGGAATCGCAGGCGTAGGCTTAATCGGCAGCGTTATCGGATCTGATAAGACAGGCTCTTATGTTGCAATCAGTATCGCCAAGGCTGAGGCGGTTGCGGCAAAGCTGGACCCATCCACGGAAATTCCCGGCGCATCACCACATCGTGCTAAGATCACTCCGTCATGGTGAAGATAGATTGGCGACGCGTCCTATGCTTTCTCAGCTACCATACGTGGGTGCCATTTCATCCTGATGCGTATCGAGGTTTGATGATTTGCACATTCTGCAAGTCAGGCAGATGGTGTGATCCGTACATGCATCCTAGTGATTAAGCTTGATTAGCTGACAGAGCTTTTCCATTGCGGCAACATCCTGATTCGTCGCTTGGATGGGCGGCGCTTGCGTCGCTAAATTTTGCGAAATATTGCAATTTTGCTGAGCAGCTTTCAATAATTTACGCTTAGATCTCATCGCATATCCAAGTCCTATCATTGCCGAAACCAATCCAATTAATACAATCCCTATTGTCATCATCTTTTTTTAACATAGAAAATTCAATCTACGAAATCAAAGCTGCGCCATATATTGGATATGTAATGATTTTTCGAAGAAGACGCGCTTCAACATAATAATCAGCAAGATGGCATAGTACGCATCATATGCACCACCTGCTGTCAAATGACCAGTACTTCGTAAAGTATACGATTGACTCAAAACTTGACAACCTGTTCAGCGATAACAGGTACTTGTCTAGAATAGATGGGTCAATCTTATGTCTCACAGGGCCAGATAGCGAAGCCGTCGTATGCGGTCGACTGAGGGCTCATCTGCTTAATGTCAATGAAATGTTGGAAGATCAGAACTTTAAAATTGACACATGGCACGAAGACGACGAATTGCATGACATTGCGCAATCCATTTACACCTTCAGTGGTCAGTGGACTGAAGTCCTAGGAGCGACGTGGCCGAATGTTGAAAGCATGGATGTGCTTGTAATAGAAGACATTTTCCTTGAAAACAGTCACCGAGGTGCCGAATTAGGACTTGTTGTGGCAGACCGAACGATTGCCATCTTCGGTCGCGGCTGCGGTCTTGCCGTTATCTGCCCATGGCCAACTGAGCTAAAGGACTGCGACGATGAGGAGAACGCAGCTGAACATGCCCATAGTCGTCTAGGTGAGTACGCTGAGCGCATTGGATTCAAGGCTATCGAGGGCACTGACCTTTGGGCTAAATCGTTAGAGCACTTCATTGAGCGCAGCAGTAACTAGGCGTAGGATTGATAACTTTTTCATGGAGTCTGCTGATGAAAGAAGAGCTGATATCAGTTGTCCAGCCGTTTTTGTTTTCTGTCGCGTTGAGTCAGGTTCGCATTATACTAGATGCCCATCTTGTTCAATTCGATAGGCTGAAGCAAGTGCTACTGGAAATATCCACAATGCCTGACACGGTTGAAGGCGCGGAAGCGGCCAGGGAAGCGGCGAAAAAAGCGTTACGATCAGTTGAATAAATAAAGTGAGAAACTTCCTATGCCTACTAACATAAGCGATCGAATCAGTGAAATGCAGGCGGAGTTGGAAGAGATCAAGCGCTTGCCGCCTCGCTCGATTGATGGATCTTTTGATTTTTCAGAAGACACCGATGTCAGCGAATCGATCCAAATCATGGACCCCATGGCGGCGGCGGCTTATCAGCTGATCGCAGACCATGCGACGGACATGATCTCCGTTCACTCCGACAACGGTCGCTACGTATTCGTCTCATCTGCATGTCGTCGCCTGTTAGGCTTCAATGCCGGCGAATTGATAGGCCTGAGCCCTCATCGTTTAGGTCATCCAGAGGAAATCGATAAAATTGCGGAATATTACTTTCAGCCGATTGATAATGTTGATTTGCCATCCATTACTTATCGCTTGCGATGTAGAAATGGAACGTATCGATGGGTTGAGACAACCTCGCGTATTCATGTTTCGCACACAGGCATGCGCAGAATAATTGCCATTACGCGTGATGTTTCAGAGCGTGAGCGGCTAGTGCGCCAACTGGAAGAGTCGAACCGTCAGCTTATGGCCATTGCCTCGCGCGATGAATTAACCGGTGTCGCCAATCGGCGCGCGTTCAACGAACGCCTTAGCTATCTGACGCTAGATTTCCACAGGGGAAGAATCTTCTCGCTGGTTGTAGGCGATATCGATAAGTTCAAATTAATGAATGATACGTATGGCCATCAGGCAGGCGATAAGATTATTGGATTGGTAGCTCAAGCGTTAGCGAATGAATGCCGCAGCATAGATATGGTCGCCAGGTATGGAGGCGAGGAATTTGCAATCCTATTGCCTGGCACCAACGAAGCTGGAGCCCTGGCGCTGGCTGAGCGAGCCAGAGAAGCAATCAGTAATATAGTCTGCCAGTACGGCCAAGTGACGATGAGCTTTGGCGTCTGCACATCTAGCTCAACGGCCGATAATGAGCATGATATATTTTCCTTCGCAGATCGCGCACTGTACACGGCCAAGTCAAACGGTCGGAATCGCGTACATCTTCATCGCAGTTAGCCGGCGCAAACACTTGCGCGCTACAGATGATTGACAATGGCATAAGTGAGCGGCATCGTGTCTTGAATTTTTGAACCAAATCGAAATGAGGACACATGGCTGCAAATGATTTTGATCCAATGGATGGACTTTCCGCTGAAGATATCGCGTACCTAGAAGGCAGCAAAAGAGCCGCTGCCCGACAGTACGGTGCGCACGGCGAAGACCTTGCCAGGCAGAAGGCATCTGCCGAGCATATGCGCCTCACGCGTCTATCGCTGGGACTGCCGGCGATAGACGTCGCTAGCGCATCCGAAGTCTCGCTAAATACAACAGCGCCGTCTTCGTCGGCGGTTATTTCAATCATGATTGCTAATCCAGAGGAAGGTGGCCAGCGGACTCCGCATACGGAACAGTATGCGCCTGATTGGCATGTGATGAAGGAGATGCTGACCAGGTATGACGGCACATGGATCGTGGTCAGGCACGAGATCCCTAGCCAGGTGGAATCAATCCTTGGGTTCTTTGGCAAAGATGGCTGGGATGAACCTGCGAATTCAAAGCAGGAAACATTTGAAGTGATCGTAAAAAAGGGTAAAGTTTTTCGGACAGACATATAGTCCATGGTTTAGTGTCCTGCGATTACTGATGAAGCATGCCTTGACGCAAATACTGGAAACTATTGCCAGGCATCACGATATTGCGGCAGTCCTCGTGCCTACGCATATTGCAATGGGGCTAGTTGACGAAATGTATCCGTTATCAACGGACTGCGATGTCGCACGCACGAATGAAGCACGTCAACGATATCTCCAGCTGGTCCAGCTAGGTGGGTACATTGGCAGAGTGTCGGAGACACCAATGGTCGTCGCGAGGGATGTCGTCATCTGCTCTCTTAACGATCAGGATTTGACGTGTGCCGCTACTCGACTCGGCATTAACATGCAGGAATTGAACTTGAAGCTGTAACAGGGTAAGCTTCATTTATGTTCTCCAGGGAAGTTGTTAAAAACGTCGAAGTCACAGCATCCGCTAATGTACTGCCTGTGCGCGGCAGCAATCATCCTGCATTTGTCGAAATGCTATTTCTTTGGGGTGATAGCTTGTTAGAGGATTGCAGGTTTCGGACTGTTGTGTTGCCGGCAGGCTTCTATCTCCAGCCTGTAGATGAAAACATTATTAATATAAATGACATGCACGACTTCACGCGTGCGCGATTGCACAACCTTAATTCGACGCCTTCGATTGCGCCTATGAAGCGTTTCACACAAAGCGTCGCAGCGCACGGCGGGACATTCAAAGGCTTGGTCATGGACTGGTCTGAAGTGGTCTACCGCACGCCATCCTGCAGTGATCAATCAGCTGCAATGCAGTTAGCCGCCGCGTGGCTAGATGAGTATAAACCGAGATGGGACAGCTATGTTGCCGCTGTAAATTTCGAACGAAAGATACCTGGCTGATCTATGAAGGTAGCAATCGTAGGATCTAGGGATTATCTGAACGTCGATGCCATTAAAGACTTCGTTGACTCCCTAGATCTGGACAGCGTCATTATCAGCGGCGGAGCCAGAGGGGTTGATGCCATTGCTGAAGCAGCGGCCAGAAAGCGTGGCATGACTGTTACGGTCTTTCTGGCGGATTGGAATCAGTATGGCAAGGCAGCCGGACATATCAGAAATCAACGCATTGTTGATGAGTGCGACATCTTGGTAGCCTTCTGGGACGGCAATAGTCCAGGCACAAAGGATTCCATTTCGAAGGCGAGCAAGGCTGGCAAGCTAAGCAAGGTTTTCAGAGACACCAATCCGACGCAGGGTAATCTCTTCTAAGCATTGACAATGGTTTATATTTTTTAAATAATAAATCCAATGAAATATGGTAATGGAGACATGCGCTTAATGGCCATTGGCGAAATGGGCGCAGCAGTAATTGGGCCTGTGGCAGCCGCGAATGTGGTGCTTCTAATGGAAGACTACCCTATACCCCTGATAATCGCAGGGGCTATTGTGGTGTGGGTCGCCTCAACCCTCATGGCGTTGGCGATAGTTCATCATGGATATGATGCAAAAGATCGAATTTAGCAAAAAATTAATCAACTACATGTTGATTAACTTGAGAGATCGTACCATGGTGTAAATCATGAAGGAAAAAACTATGAACTCAGATTTTGAAAGAATTGTCGCCGAAGTGACTGAGCAGATTAAGCCAGTCATCCGGGCTTCGCTCAAGAAGTTGGCGGCAACGACGCGAGACCAGCTGATTGCTCAGCTGGGTGGCAAGCACTCAACTGCCAAGGCTTCGACTAAGAAGACCCCTGGTAAGCGCAAGGCCGGCCGACCAAGTAAGGCCAGCTTGGTTGCCATCAAGGTCAGCCCAGTCAGTACTAAGACCACGCTGGCGGCTCAGCCTGTACCTAAAAAATACAAAACAAAAAACAAACCTGCTTTGAATGACCAGAAGGCAGTCACGAAAAGCAAAAAAACTGTAGAGCTAAGCAGCCCAGTTGAAAAGCGACGCGTCGGCCGCCCAAGCAAGACACAAGCAGTCACTACTCAGCCAGAATCTACCAATATCAGCCTGTCATAAACTTCAACTACTCACATCAAATAGGGCCACATTAAATGCCGCCGTCCAGGGCATTCAATGTGGCCCTATCTTTTTCTATGAAATGCTGCATGTTGCGAGCGCAATTGTCGTTGCAGAAGTATCTGTCGCCGCTAAAGATTAGCTCGCCACAGTCCAGACACTTGCCGGTCGGCTCAGGTCCCATGTACTCATCGTAGGCATACACGCCTCCGTATCGAAAGAACTGACTGAGCGTAGGATCCACGATCGTCTCGCCGTCCAGGCACCACCAGTGCTGATGCCTAGCACCACCATATGACTCGACGTAGCCACGATGCCGCGTTAGTCGGGGGATGGCCCTGACCATCAGCTCCGTCGCCTCGCGGCACATATTGTCCACGTTGCCGTTGTTGGATTTTACATATGCTGTAATCCATTGAGCGCAATCGTCATTCATTTTAATTAATCCATTATTTAAGATGTCAAATAGTGGCCCTGGCAAGGATCGAACTTGCAATCTCTGCTTTAGGAAAGCGGTGCTTAATCCAATTAAGCTACAGGGTCATGGCGCATCCGGTTGGATTCGAACCAACGTAATTTTGCTTAGAAGGCAAACGCCTAATCCACTAGACTACGGATGCGTATCATCTTTTAGGTGCAGATCGAATGATTATTTGAATATTCCCATTGAAAGCAATACTGCAATGGCAGCATTCATAGCCTTTAGCTTGTTCACGTCAGCTTCGAACTCGACGGTGCTTGCAAGCAGTTCTTCTAGTGAGGAATTGCCTGTGCGAAAAGATAGAATGCTGAGAGTGATGGCGTTGGATCGAAGAATTACTTTATTTTGCTGATGATCAATGCTTAGTTTAATTTGATCTATTGGACTCAGAAACATATTTATCACCTATGAACTACTCTACAGCTGAGCGCTGAATATCTTTCACGCATTCATCAGTTCATTGTAGTTGAATTTTTCCCCCAGAGCTTCGTAGATGTCAATTGTTTCGACATCGGCGCGCTTCACCGGAGATCCGTTGTACAGAAAGACATACATCGGCACGCGCACCTGGCGATTGACGAATTTCTTGCCTAGTTCTGTAATCCTGTAGTACCCAGCATGCACGCTGCCGTCGTCTCGAACCTTGTCCATCTCTTCAATGAGGCCCCAGTAGCGCAGCTTAGCGCACTCACGGTCAGTCGCATTCTGCGAAATCAGATAGCTTGGTACATGCAGGCAATCCTTGGCGTCAGGCTGCCTGAAATAGCGATCAATCAGAAGCAGCGCATAGGCCATGAAGCTATTCAGCTTGCGCTTGTAAAGCTTCACATGCTGGTTGCAGGTAGGGCATGTTGCGCCATGATCAAAGCGTGCGCGTAGCCATTGTTTTGCTTCTTCAACAGTTCGATTGTCTGGCATCTAAAACAACATTCACAGACAAAATAATCATTGTCTAGTGCATGGAAGCATTTGGCGTGACAATTCGATAATCAGCGATATTTCTTTTTCTTATCGGGCAATGGAATCAAATGATTTATTGCTTTTGTATGATTGCTTGACTTGCTGATCTGCGCGCGGGAAAGATGGTCCCATTTTTTGCTGTGTGGCAGGTCGCTTTGCTCCTCGGTTGCTATGCCGCACTGCTGGCAATAGGTGACGAGCTTTACGCCAGCGCGCTGTAGATCAATGTGCTCATATCCGCAATTTTTACAAGTCAAACCCAACCGACTTTCTGCAGGCTCATGCTGTATCCAACGTAGCATAACTAAAATTCAATAATGATCACAGTAGGTGACCCCGAATTCTCGGGCTGAGGTCTAGGCCGTTCTTCATAAAATGGCGCTTCGATCTGAAGCGGCTGCTGAATTACAACTTGAGGACAGCTCGGACAGAAGTGCCAGGCTGGTCTCGCGTGAGGACACAGTGGAATTTCCATGAGTCGATTGTATCATAAGTAAATTTATAAAACGGAAGCAGGTTGGATCGTCTCTTGTACCATCAGAACTATTAGTGTTTCTCATATTCCAAAATAATTTGATGTTCAAAATATCTCATGATAGTTTCCAAATGAATCACATGCCCGAATACGCCATATATCTCTGTGCAATGCCGACTCGCGTCACAGACATCATTGAGGATACGTCGCCATCGCTGGCTGCGTCATCTTACGCCAGATGTGTTGAAGCAGCCCATGGTGACACAGTTACGGTGCAGCTAGTTATAAATCTTGATTCACAGGACTACCACTCATTGATGAAGCGCTTAAAGCACGCGCCGTTTCAATCAGATGAGCTTGGCGCAGCGGAACAATTCGTGATCGAGTATGAGCCGGACTCGTACCTTGCGCGTGATCGGCCGAAGCCACTAACACCCTTCGCCAATGGTCGAGACATGCGCACAGTTGACGAGATTCGCCAATGGGAGTCTCATGATCGCCGAATCGTGAGACTACTTGAAGTGATTGACGCCCAGCGCCTGGAGATCTTAAAACTACAAAAGCATACGTGCGCTCTGCCATTCGTGGAGCGCACGTATGCTAGTATTCCCGAGGAGCTGCTGCTAATCGGCGAAGACGACTAGCAAGCTAGCCCTCTTCTAGAGGATCTGTCCAATAGCAGAAGTCTCTCCATGCCTCAGGCGCTGAAGCTGACGAAATGCGCAATGTCATCGCCGAAGCTCTGGCTGGTTTAATAGGCAGACACTTCAGTTTCATCCCCGCAGCCTCAGGCGTACGGTTACCTTTTTTGGCATTGCAAGAGTTGCATGCAGAAACGATATTCGTCCACTCCGTTAAACCACCTTGAGCGCGTGGCTTCACATGGTCATACGTGAGGTCGGACATCGACATCTTCGTGCTGCAATATTGGCATCTGAAATTGTCACGAGCGTAAATATTGACGCGTGAAAATTTGATGTTCTTTTTGTTGCGACGAAACGCCTGCAAGATTCTAACTACGGCAGGCATTTTAATGACTACCGTAGACGATCGAATATCGCACCCCTCGTACTCGCGGAGTACTTCAATCTTGCCTTGGAACAGCAAGGTAATAGCGCGCTGCCAAGAGATGACCTTAATTGGCTCATATCCTTGAGATAGCACAAGTGTTCGGAATATTTCAGTTGACACAGACTACCTCCTTTCGTTTGACGTTTTACTAAAGTGAATCATTAGGGAGTCGAACCCTAA
>Ga0181338_1000006_pt1 | contig 71965 bp, 100 predicted proteins | sample Sp13VDMM110SD_FD_122168 | JGI IMG/M metagenome (GOLD analysis project Ga0181338, IMG submission 122168) | Freshwater viral communities from Lake Michigan, USA - Sp13.VD.MM110.S.D | ecosystem: Environmental > Aquatic > Freshwater > Lake | place: USA: Michigan | collected 2013-04-23
CGGGTGGTTGCGGAGGTATTGGAACACCTTCGTGTTTCTCTTCAGACATACGCGGTAGTATTCGGTGACCCGGTTCCGGTGGGCGGCGAGTGTCGGGTCGAAGTGACAGGCCGTGAAGAACGCCTTCATCTCGCTGGCGGTGATGGCGTCCCAGTTTTCAGAGTAACAAATCTGGCGCACCCGCTCCAGTGTCATGCCGGAGCTGATTGCCAGCTCGGCGTCGGAAATCGCTTGGGCGGCGCGCCCGCCGCCAGGCTGCTTGGCGAAGAGCCGAACCTTGGGGGGCGGAAAATCGGTGAGGAACTTCCAGAAATCAGCCCGGGGAGTCGCTTTTTTCATTGGGTGTCGGAGTGGCTGGAGGGGCCAGATGGCCACCCCAACCCATGGCAAAGAGGATCGCGGGCCGGAGGCCGTCGCGGTAGGCTGCATCTTGTCCGTCATTTACGACGACAAGCCGGGTGGTCTTCCCGTCGGCGCCCTTGACGTAGCCGAAAACCACAAACGCCTCTACCCCCAATTCTTCGAGATGGGGCTGGATGCGACGCTTCAGGTCAGCAGCGAAGTCGTAATCACCGGGGGGCGGCATGGGGCAATCTGTCTCGGATTCCGCATGGGGTGTCAAGTTTGATGAAATACCTGACAAACCCCATTGACATCGGCGCCGCACTGTGCCGCAGTCTGCGGCGTGGCAAAGCAACCCCCCGAAAAGATCAACGTGCGGCTCGACAAGAAAGCCAGCGCGCTCGTTAAGGCCGCGGCGAAAGCCGGGAATCGATCGAACAACAACGAGGCGAGCACGGCCCTGATTTCGTATTACGAAAAGTCCGACAAAAAACTCCCATGACTACATTCCTCCACACCGCCACGATGTCGACTCAGACCTGCTGCTCCTGCGGGATTCTCTTCGCGATGCCGCAGGAAGTTGAACAGCGCTATCGTGAGAGCCACGAGAATTTCTTCTGCCCCAAGGGTCATCCCCAGCACTACTCCGGACTCTCGGAGGCTGAGAAGCTGAAGCGCGCCCTCGCCAATGAAGAGCAGAAAACGAAATGGGCCAGCGAACGCGCTGATCGTGCCCAGGCCGAAGCGGACCATTTCCGCAGATCGCGCGACGGCATGAAAGGCGCGCTTCGCAAGGTAGCTGTTCGCGTCAAAAACGGCGTATGCCCGTGCTGCAAGCGCACGTTCAAGTGCCTCGCCGATCACATGAAAGAGAAACACCCGAATTTCTCCGCGGAGACGGTGGCGCCATGACAGGTGAGATTCCATTCCCGATGGTCCGTCCCGGCCAGAACTGCGTTTATTTTCTTCGGCATCGCGGCGTGATTATTTACGTCGGTATCACCAACGGATTCTACAGTCGGCTCTCTTCTCACATTCATCGAAGCGACATTGTTTTTGATTCCGTCTCGATGCTGCCCGTTGCGACACGCGCGCGCGCTTCCTACTTGGAAGATAAATTCATCCGGTGCCTTCGCCCGAAATATAATCGGTGCAAGAAGGCGAAGAGCCGCGGCGCCAAGGCGCTCCATACCCGCTTGGTTCGCACCGACATCGCCACTCAGCTGAAAGCACTCGCCGTATCACTACCCACATGAGCCTGCCCAACGAAATTGAAAAGCTGATGAAGTATGTGACGGACTGCACGCAGGAGTTCGTGACCAAGCACAACGGCGGCAAGCGCCCGACTGCTGAGGAAATCGCCGTGAAGGGCGAGTCCTACGAATTCCCTCAACTGCAAGTCGGCGAGATCTCCAGCACCTTCTTTGTCTGGGAAAAGAAGCACGTCCTCGTGTTCCACGCTCACTGGGCGAAAGATGGCACCACCATCAAATCCGAGGAGCTGTCCCCCGACAAGTGGCCGATGCCACTCAAGATGAAACTGGCTCACAGCGTCGAACTCCGCACCCCGGACGGCACGACGCACAAGATCGAATGACGTGGGTGTTCCTCGGCTTCACCATCTTCTTCGCGTTCTCGGCACTGATGAACGCGCTGGACGACAATGACCGCGGATTCTGGGTCCACGGCGCCATCGCCTTTGCTCTGCTCATTCTCACCATCGTCAGCTTATTCCTACCAAAAACATGAAAACCTCCCTGTCCGAAAGACTACGCCTGGGCGTTCCCAAGAACGACCCCGTGATCCGCGCCATCAACATCGTCGTCCTCATCGTCCTGCTCGGCTTCTGCATCGCCAAGGCGAACGGCGCCGAGAAGCCGGCTGAAGCGCCGAAGCCCGACCCGGTGGCCGAACTCACCAAGGAGCGCGACGAGCTGAAAGCGCAGGCCGCTGGGCTCCAAGCGCAGAACCAATACCTCGCGGTGCTGGCGGAGCGCAACGAGATGGCGGTCCGTCTTCTCCAAGCGAACAGCCGCGCTGACGATCTTCAGAAGCAACTCGATGCGGAGAAGGCCAAGGTCGCCGAGTTGGAAAAGAAACTCGAAGCTCCAAAGAAGTAACGTGGAGCAGTTCACCCCAAAGACCCTCCCGCTGACGGCGGCGGATGTCATCCAGTCGGGCTGGGCCAGTCGAGTGCGCTCAGCCATCGTCCGGGACGGCCATGCAATCCGTGCGTCTGCGCGCCACGAGGTGGAGGCGCAAAACATTAACCGGCCAGAAATCTGGCAGCCGATCATGCTCACCAACGGCGGCACCCAGTTTGACGGGCCAGTCGAGTGCGCGAAGGTCGTCGACATGCTGGAGGGGAAGACGCCTATCCCGCCGCCCACCCCCGAACCCCCGCAACCCTAATGCAGATCCCAGTCATCACCGTGGAGGGTTCTGGCGACGCTTGGCAAATCATGGCCACGTCCTATGGCTCGACAGCGCCGGCCGGCGCCAGGCTGTTCCGCGCGCCTCCTTTCCCCCGGATCGAGTTCAAGCACAAGACCGAGGCTGGCGCGCGCACCGATGCCGCCACGCTGGTCAGCTACATCGACAGCACGTGGCCGAAAAAGATCAGCCGCGACAAGATGCGGAGGCAGGTCGAATGATCTCCATCGGACAAAAGCTGCTGTCGGATTATCTGGCCATGCTCACGAAGGTGCAGCCCGAGATGGACGCGCATCCGGAATGGGCCAACGGACTGGAGATCGACCTCTGGTGGCCAAAGTTCGATCTGGCTGTTGAGTTCCAAGGCCACGGTCACTTCAGCCCGGTGTTCGGCCGGCACGAGTTCAAGAAGCAGCAGGCGAACGATCGCATGAAGGTCGTGCTCTGCGAGCGCAACGGCATCGTGCTGGTCCGGGTGCAGATCTGCGAACTCCAGCACCCGCAGATTGTCGACCTGATGCTGCGCCGGTTCATGCAGTGCTACGGCGGCGAGAACGGCGCCAAGCGATTCTTTCAGATTGCAGGCGAGAACCCTATCAGCCGGCCGGAGCTCGCCGTCTACAACAAGCTCTTCGCCGACTACCGGCGCACCCAAATCACCAAGCACGCAGCCAAGTCGGCGCCGGCGACGTCCCAAGAGCGCCGCTTGCTCAAGCGGGCGATGGCCAGGAGGGTGGCTTGAGTGACGAGATCATACGCCGTCCGATAAATCCTTTCATCCGTAAGCAGCCTTGGGAACATCCTCCAGGGCTTGGTCCAACGGGCAAACGATTCTGTTGCTGCGGATGTGGACGCGAGGTCGGAAAAGGACGGAGTAGCACACATGAAAAATCGTGTGCCGATTGGTGGAAGTCTCATTCCGATTTCAATCACATCCGATTTCAGATTAGACATCGTGACAAAGGCGTCTGCGCTGGATGCGGGATCGATACGGAGAAAGCCAAGGCCGAATGGCACGCCAAGCTCATCGAGTTTTACAAGGAGCAAAGCAAGGGATACGCCAAAGAGTATCAAGAGCGATACGTGTATGGCATCGGATGGCATCAAGTCGTGTCCGTTTTCTACAGCGATCCTCGACTTCCCAAGCCGCCGCCTGGATTCCCGCGCGATGATCGCAATTGGTGGGAAATGGACCACATCCTCCCTGTTGTCGAAGGCGGCGGAGGTTGCGATTGCACCGGATACCGAACGCTCTGCATTCCCTGCCATAAGGCGGAAACCGCCAAGCTGGCGGCGCGGCGCGCGGCTGCCAGAAAGAAAAAACCCGCGCCTTCCGGAGCGGGTTAAAAGAAAGTTCTTTTGTCAGGTCACGTTCGCTGCTCGTAGTCGGTCGGCGGTTGCGACCTCAGCGAAGCAGCGACGGACTGACGACACATTCGGCCGTGCGCGCTCACTTTCGCGTAGGTGACGGCGCTGCGGCCGGCGGTCGAGGATTCGCTGACGACATAGCTGACGGCCTCGCGCTCGATGCAGATCGAGACCTTGAACGCATCGAGGTCGCACACGGCGACATCGAAAGCGGGCAGGTGATCGACCAACAGCTCGGGCGCAACGACCTTCTCGGTGGCCACCGGCGGCGGGGGAGCCGCGGCGATGGCCATGCACAGGGACGACGCCGAGATGGCGGCGAGCCCGACGATCAGGATTCGGATCTTGTTCATGGCAAAAAGAGTCGTGCCAGAAAGCCGCGCTTTGTCGATTTCTTTTCCTCGCTGCGGGTTCCATGCCGGCCTTTCTCGAAGAATCGTTCGGCTTCCATGTCACGGAGCGCCTGGAGGGCGGTCTGACCCGGCTTGATGGCCCAGCCGCAGCCGGTCGTGCCACCCTTCCAGCTTCCGACTTCCTCGCCGATCTCCTCGTTGAAGGCGACATCGATGCAGGTTTTGACGTGCTTGAGGAACGGAAACCATTTCCGGGTCCACGTCATCCGGTCGATGTAGATCGTCGCCATGCGGTATTGCACGTCACCGTTGCGGCATGTGTAGGTGTAGGGGTGGACTTCGCAGTTGGCGCACTCGATGGCCTTCTTTTCTTCGTAGCGGTCAGCCCGTTTGCCTCGGCCGCTATACTCGATGAACACCGTCCGCTTGCCGTCGATCGACAGCACCTCAGTCGAATAGTGGTTGAAGCTGAAGAACGGGATATGCCACGACCAATAGCCGCAAGCCCACCGCCACACGATCGAGTTGTCGATCGTGTAGAATCCGAAGTCCGATCCTTTGTCGATGGCGGCTGTCCCGGCCGGTCGGAACCGACGGCAAAACTTCCACGGCAAATAAATCCAGATCGATCCAAAGAAGAATCGAACATAGAGGTGGTCATTCTTTTCCTCGTAGGTGTCTTCGCCCATCTCAAGGCCGATATGCCAACCTGGCTTGTAGAAGTTCAGCTCACCCCAGACGAACCGGCTCTCGAATCGGTGGCCCACAGCCTTGCGTGCCCACCGCCAGAGCAAGGTGTGCGGCCAGACGCCGGTGTTGAACGAAAGCAGGATCAGCGCGAGGAAGCCGAAGGCGACGACGGCGCCCCGTAGCATTCCGAGGAAGACGCACGTTGTTCCGAAGCTGCACGTGGCAGCGAGCACGCCGGTCCAGATTTCATCACGCCGGCTGGTGGATTGGGTGTTTGGTTCCATAAATTCGTTTCATCATGGCCAGTAGCTCGTCGGCCTCGCGTTCAGATCCGCGGAAAATGACAACTGGGGGCGGTCCATCGAGCTTTCTTGTCGTGGCGTAGATGCGCTTGAAAACGTCATCGAGATCCGTCTCCAGGCCAAATTTCTTGTGATAAGCGACAACACCTTCGCTCGCCTTGAAGATGATGGCGCCATCAATCATCTGGTCGATCATCTCATTCAGCGACGGCTTTGCCATCGCAGCTTTGGCAGCGACAGGGATCAGCGGAATGCTGGCGATGAATGCTCGACGGTTCACGAGCTGAACTCCGGCTTGTTGGGGTCAAACTTTGGCGCCGGACCCCATGTGATGTCCTCCCAGTCGACGACCCACATGCGGTTGGCACTCGGCCGCGCGGCTTCCTTCATGTATTCACGATACCAGCGGTCGTCCCCGTTTGGCGTCGACACCATGATGAATTTGGCAAAACGGTCGCGCGACCCCGGATCGATGCTGACGTATGGCAGCTGGATCGGATCGCCCGCCTTCGGCAGACTCGTAAACGCCGCGCGGATTGCGATCGGCGACGCCAGCAGCGTGGAAAGGAATGTCCGGCGATTCATGGCTTCACATCGGACTGGCTCGCCTCGATGACGTCGAGACACTTTGTTGGGTCACAGCCGTAGATCCCACTGGCCCAGGCTTCGTTCGGTTCGATGAAGCACCAGTCACCGCGGTCGAGATATGCGAAATCCAGCACAACCCCGCGCGGGTAGCTCGGTGCGAGAGCGGTCACCATCTCATCAATCACACCCGGCCGATCGACTTCATCGATCCCCACCGGGCAGTATTCTTGCCCGATGCGGTAGTAGCTCGCCGTGTGCACCTTTCCATCGAGGCAGAAGCAGCGGAGTTCGTTGACCATCTTGACCGGTGTCTGCGCGTAGATCAGATCCGTCATCAGGCCACCGCAATTCTCGGGAGGAAATTCGCCCACTTCGTAAACCTTGGCAGGAAACCATTTCTCCTGCGCCGGCTTGATGAAGCGCTGTTCGCTGTGGATCAGCTTACCCATCTCGATCAACTCCACGCGCCGGTGCGTGTGGCAGGTTTTGGCGAGAACCGTCAGGTCGATCGGGTGAAACTTCAGCGGCAGCTTGTCCGCAATGCGCGAGGCGTGCAGCGTGTTCCCGTAATAGCGCAAGGTTTCGGCGCCACCGATCTCCCCCTCCTGGATATAGTCGTGCACGCGATACGTGGTCCAGCCGCTCCGAATCGCCGCGCGCCAGATGTCGTTCGTGTTGCAGTCAGCCCGGAAATGCAGGAGCAGGCGTTTCATTTGGCCAGCTTCTCCTTCAGCTTACGGACCATGGACTCAACCTTCGACTTCACCTCCTGCTTGCGGACGGTCATCTGGTAGACCTGCACGCGATCCTTCGCCGGCATCAGCTGCCAGCAGGCCGGACAGGTGTGGCTGTAGCCGGCCGGGATAGGTTTCGTGCAGACGGGACAGTTCATTGGAACTCCTCGATGATCTGCCGCAGCCACACCTTCACAAATTTCCCTTCCCTGAGTTCCGGGAACCAGTCCGGAAAATCCGGACGCAGGTAATCGACTGGATTGTCCTTCATCGCCTCTTCGATCGGCTTGTGCGGATGAATTCGGTAAGCGCGATGCAGGTCGTCGGTGAAACCCTTTTCGGAGACATCACTGCGACCCGGAGGGAAATCCTCCATCCAGTATTTGTCTCCGACCTTCAGGACGAGGAACGTGTCCTCGATTTGCTTAGCCCCACTCATACCACCTTGAGCACGTCAATGGCTTTGAGATTCCGTTCGCTCTCGGCGCGCAGGATCTTGAAGCGCTCCTCCAGAGCACCCATCTCCTTTTTGATCTGCCCCTCACGTTCTTCGAGGACCATCAGCGGCGTCATCAAATCGCGTGGATGAATCAGCTGTTGGCGGGGCTCGTGATAGGATATGCCTTGCTCTGTGAAATTCTTGAGCGCGCGCGGCGGTTTCGGCACCTGGGCGGTTTCAGGCCGCGGCGGAAGCGTGCCCTCGATCGGCGGATCTTCCTCGTGCTTGCCGCCGTTGCCGGGAACGACAAAGCGCAGATCTCCAACATACGTTGGCTTCGGCGTGGTGGTCTCGTCGAAGATGACGGCGATCATCACGCTCCGCTCTCGCGGCTGCGCGCTGACGATACCGCGCCGCTGGCGCGCGATGTCGAATACCTGATCGCCTGAACGGAGGGTGTTTTTGAAAGCACTCATGGGTAAATTGCCTTATCGGGGCTACAATGAATCAGCCGCTGTTGCACGCGGTCCTCAACGACAGACTGCGGCAGCCCGAGATCGTAGGGTTCGATTCTCTGCGCCAGGGCGATTGCCTGCTTATCGGTCAGCCGGTTGACGGCTGGAAAGCGCATCCGCACCGGCCGCGGCCACAGCACGAACCGACACCGCTGCTGAGTATTGAGCCTGTGGAGGTGCATCAGGCTGCGCTCACGGGATGGCGATCAGAGTGTGGATGGCGACAATCATCTTCGCTTTCTCGTCTTCGGGGATGTCCATAGCCCGAACGATCGGCTCAAGCTTCTTGAGTTCAGTCACGGTGCTTGAACCCACCAAATGCGAGAGCGCGAACCGCAGCTTTGCGCGTTCCATCACGGCTCGCTCGACGAGCTCCGGCACCTTCAGCGCCAGCACGTGGTCCTGGATGCTGCCATCATCGCTGGTCTTGGCGGCGACACCGAAGTTCTCGCCACACTTCACGACCAGATCCCGGTAGAATTCCTGCCCACGTGACGCCTGCGCCGCCGTGCTCATCCAAGCGGCAATCCTTTTTGCGACCGCCTCAGCCAGCGCCGTGTCCATCTCGCGGTTTGAAGTCTCTGCGTCGGTCCAGCATTGAGCGGCGAGCTGCCGCGCTTCCTGCATCCAGTGTTCGGGTTTATCGAGGTCGGGCATAGTCGCACGCTGCCCCACCGTGCCCCATGGGGTCAAGACCTATCCGGCGGTGAGCCATCCCCGGTGCAGATGCCCGTGATAGTGATGCGGGTCTTCCGGCGGCAGCGACGCAATCGACCCCGCACCAGCCACGCACGTAAGTTCACCCCTCGACGGGTAGCCCTTGTCGACGTGCACCAGCCCGGTCCGCGGATCTCCGCGCCGACACCAACAGGTATGCTCCCCGTCGTCAGGGCTCCCGCAATTACCGGCCCGGCTGTCCGGCGACCAGTGCACGCCATTCGGCAGCACGACCATCAGGGTGATTCCGTCGGCCATCGGGATGTCGTCGTGCAGCCAGTAGGCGTCGAACATCGCGCCAGGCGGCAATTCGGACGCCACCAATTCCCGGCCATCCGGCAATCGATACGGTGGGCTGACGCCAGCGACCGACCAACCCTCGATCGCATGAACGGCATCCCATCCCTCCTTCTCGGTCGCAAAAGGCCCGAGCACCTGCTCCCGGTCCTCCCCGTCCCGCCAGAACCGCATGTGCGCGAGCCAGCCTTCTCCCTTCGTGCACCAGAAGCACTTCACCGGCGCGTAAGGTTTATGACCGACGAGAGGCATGGTCGATACCGTGCTGCCGACAAAATCGGCGCCACCGGAGAATCATTTTCCACTTGGGAATTTTCGGCGGCGGCATCGCCCAGGCCACAACGAGTGGTATCCACATGCCGTCAATCAGGCATCCGCCGGACCCCGTGTCAGTATTTTTTCCTTGCCGAAGGTAGGTCAGATCCCCATCAGTCGCCTCAGTTCTTTTTCGTTCGTCTCCGCCGCTACCGGTGACGTCAGCCAATTTCCGTTCGGGGTCAGCCCCACTTTGAAGCCCGGTCCCCTTGTAGCGAGGGAGCCGGGCTTCGTTCTTTTTTCAACGGTGAGGTAGCTCAGCTGGTAGAGCGGGGCACTGAAAATGCCTAGGTCGATGGTTCGACTCCATCCCTTCACCACCATCTTGAGGAGACGGCAGTTCGATTCTGCTCAGGCCGCGGCCCAACGCGCGGCCCGTCGTTCAACGGGACAGGACACCTCTTTACAATTCACGCGCGGATCTCTTGCGGTCCGGACGAGCGTGCACCCAGACAGCGGGTTCTCCCCGGCGGCTGTTATCGCGCAAGCGAGTGCCGGTGGCCAATTTTTCACTGTGTCCAATTCATCCCTCATCAACCTCCCTCCCGACCTCCACCTTCAAGCCCGGCTTGAGGCAATGTCGAAGCTCGCCCGGGAGGAAGCCGCCACCCACCAGAAATCGGCCGATGACACCCCCAGGCACGTCGCCACGCGCTGCACTTTCCAGATCCTCGCCAACAACGCCAAGCTGGACGAGCACGAGCTCGAACTCCTGGCCCACGCTGTCGGCGCCGGCTACACCATCTCGGTCTCCCCGTCCCTCTACGAGCGGATCTTTCCGTAACCCACTCTCGGCCAACAATAAACTTCGGTCGTCGCTCAACGACCTATGACAAGCTTCGGTCAAACCCTCCTGCGTCAATACCTCGCGCGCCTCCTCCCATTCGAGGTGCACGAGAACTTCCGCCCACCCTGGCTTGACGGGCTGGAGCTGGATTTCTGGTATCCGACCCTGAACGTCGCGTTCGAATTCCAAGGGGGGCAGCACTACGTCCCCCGCGATGGTGATCGGGCCGGCCTCCACACCCAGCGGGCGAACGACCGGCGCAAGCGCCAGATACTGGAATCCCGCGGCGTCCTCCTTATTCGAATCGACGCCATCCACCTGTGGGCCAGCGCCCTCCGCGGCCGGATCAAGGCAGTGGCCATACACCACCTTCGAACAGTGCCCGTCGCCGCCATTCGAAACTCCGAGTTCCGCCCCCTCGATCGCCAAGCCCGTGAATACCGCCTGGCGCTCCGCACCCGCTTCAACTGCCCGACCGCGCACCGCCGCGGTGGCCAACCCCGTCGGGACGCCACCCGGGCCAGATTCCCCCTTTCCAAAACGTAACCCTCAACCACCGCCGTCCGGCGATGTAATCAGCGCCCCGCGCACCGGACACCTCGATCTCAGCACCGCCGCGCAGGCGTGTCCGGGTCGAACTCCCCCGTTGCCTCCGCTGGGCCGAAACCCAGCCGCGCTTCTGAAGGGGAGACCGGCGCCCGCCTTGACGAAACCTCAGACCCAGCGGGCTTAATCTTCGGGGGGATCTTCCCCCGGGTGATAACCGGCGGACAACATCCTGGCCATTCGATAACCGGAGGATGCCGCCCTGTGACCGCGAACCCCGTATCCACGGGCGCCGCGCTCTCCTGCAAAACCCTCTTTCTGGGGGTGAACTGTGCCCGCTCGCCCCGCGCCTCCACAGCGCCAAGTCGGCCTTCGGCCTCGCGCAAGCACAACCCGCCCGACCCCGGAAGCTACCCGCGTATTGACGCTGAACTCGTCCGGCAAGCGTGCCCGCCAGTGCCCGAATGTTCCACGTAGAAAGGTCCCCCGAAAACGTGCCATCCATCCCTCGCGGCGGCAATTCCCCCTCTGAACGCAGCCAAACTGCCAGCCTGCGGCCCTACGCGCGCACGAGACCAAAAGTTCAGAGGGTGGGGTTATATGAAGGGGAAGGGGCACCCCCCTGGCCCCCGGAAGCCCCCCTCATCGCTCTGGCTGCCTCTCCCGGCTGTGACTTAATACGCATTTTGTCACGGACTGAAATCAAGCCTTTGACCTTGTGCCACTTGCGACAGCTGACCCGCTCCGATTGCGACCATTTGCAGCGGGAAGAGGTCAGTTGCCAGTGACGGAAACGGCCCAGAATCATGCCATCTTGACTCTTTTACTCAAGATGCTGTGTAATCGCTTCTCGCTCAACCCCTTCCGTGTGTCTTGTCTCCCAAGTGGGCAAACAAGGGAAGAGGGATGCGCTGCACTGGGTGCGCTGTGCGTCAGCCGTCCGTCTGGGGTATGAACTCCAGCAACGATTCATTACCCGCGACGGCTCCGACTGTCGCGTTGCCTCCTCCCTCATATCCGGCCTGCTTTGCGGGTCTGGCGCTCGATGATGTCAACTACCGGCTCCGGCACGGTCTGGCTACGAAGGCGGACGCCGCGCAGCTGGTCGACTGGTGGAATCGGAGCGGGAAGAGGGTGACGACCGCCACCCTGACAGAGCGGGCGGTGACGCTTGCGGGCCGTGAGATGGTCTCCCCTTGGATTTGCATCAGCTGACCACCTGCCGCCATGAACATTCAGCAACAGATTGACGCGGTCGGGCTGGTGCCGGTGCTCCGCAACGCTGCCGCCGAGAAATGCGCGCAGGAACTCGCCGCGGTGATTCACGACAAAGCCGCCCGGCAAGCGGTCTTTGAGGCGTTCGCCAAGGCGCACCCGGACTTGAAAGCATGGGAGGCGCAAGCGCTCCGGGGCCGGGCTTTCTGCATTGCCAATGCCGCCCAGCGGGCCGCGGCTGCCAAGCCTTCCCACGTCGAGTGGGTGGGCGAGATTTACAGCGAGCTGGAGGCGCTGGGGCCGTGCACCCGGTCCGACGCGCAGGGCATTGCCGACGGTCAGCAGTTCGTGCTGGCTCAGCAGTGGGGGCTGGGCGCGACGGCGAAAGATGCCGCGGCGGCGGTCCTGAAGGCGGCGACGGTCAAGCCGTGAGCTCTACGCGCTCCCGCTAAGCGGTGGCGCACTACAGCCCATGACACCACGTCTAAAAGTTTTAGTTGCCTGCGAGTTCTCCGGGATTGTCCGGGAGGCTTTCAACCGGCTCGGCCACGACGCCACGTCGTGCGACCTGCTGCCGACGGAAATCCCCGGCGACCATATGCAGCACGACGCGCTGGACGTGCTGGAGTCCGAGGACTGGGATTTATTGATTGCCCACCCGCCTTGCACCTACCTCACAAATTCCGGCGTGCGCTGGCTGTATGGCAAGAAGGGCGGGAGCAAGGTGATTGATCCGGCGCGCTGGCAGCTGATGCTGGACGGGTGCGCGTTCTTCGCCCGGTTCTACAATTCCGGCGTGCCGCGGGTGGCGGTTGAAAATCCCGTGATGCACGGGCACGCGGTGGCGGAGCTCAAGCGGCTGGGGGTGCCGGCCTTCAGTCAGTCGGTCCAGCCTTACCAGTTCGGCCACTTGGAGACAAAGCGCACCTGTCTGTGGCTGCGCGGTCTGCCGGGTCTGGTCGAAACCGAGAACGTCGAAAAGGCCATGCGGAAGCTTCCGAAGAGCCAAACCAATCTTGTGCACCTCGCGAGCCCCGGCCCTGACCGCTGGCTGATGCGCTCCCGCACGTATCCCGGCATTGCCGAGGCGATGGCCCATCAATGGGGCGGGCACGTCACGCACAAAACTTTCCCGGTGCTGAAGCCTGACGCACTAAGTCCGGACCTGTCCGGTACAACGCCCGCGCCTCTCGCACTGGGAACCCCTGTCAGTTCAACCCAAACCCATAAAAACAAATGAATACGAAATGGACGAAAGCCGAAAACGTGGCGCTAGTCGCTGCATACCTCGGAATGATGGCCAAGCACAACGCCGGCCAGAAATTCAACAAGGCGCAAATCCGCCGGGATCTGATCGGGACCGATTCCGCAAAGGGTCCGCTTTTCTGCCGTTCTAACGGCTCAATCGAGTTTAAGCTGATGAACGTCAGCGGATGCCTCAAGGCATTGGGCCGGCATACGCTGCCCGGCTATCAGGCTGCCATGAACTATCAAAGCGACCTGATGGCGACGGTCTGCGAAGCGCTGGACATCAAAAAGGAGAACGGAAGCGCCGCCGCCTGATCGGCGCTGGCCTTGGCCCACCTTCTCCGGAGCTGATCCGGGGCGGGTGGTCTTAGTCCGGTGCATCCTGGCCAACACCTGGCCCCCGATTTTCAGCCGTTCGTTTAACCGTCAACCCCCTCCAGCAAATGACATCTATTCACAGCCTCATCGAAGGCAAAATGCGCTCCGGTTCGGAGCTGTCCAAGGAAGACAAAGCCCACGTTTTGCGCGCCTACGTGCACCGGTTCACGAAGGACCACCGGCCCCAATGGGCCGCGCATATCACACAGCCGGGCGGCGCGAGTTACCCGGTGCAATTCGAGTCTGACGCCGACTGGCTGGCCAACACCCGCTTTGCGGTGACGGATTCCGGCCGGCTCGACCATCGTTTTACGGACTGCTACAGCTCGCCGACGTGGCCGGACAATCCGGAACTCCGCAAGGCGTCCACCTCCGAAACCTAAATTTCCGTTGCTGGACTGCTCCGCCGCTTGCCCTTGTTTTTTGGTCAGGGTGGGCGGCGGAGACAGCCGGCGGATTCCCTCTTATGATCTTACGCCCTGAAACCGTCCAAATGCGTGGCGGCATTATCTCCGTAAACGGCGCGCCCTTTCTCCGGATGGCCAACACGGCACAGGCTGGCGTTTTCCTGCTCCGTCTGGGCTTCCGTGGTCACGAGGAAAACAACACCTGGCACTTTTGGAAGCCGGCGGACAAGACGCCCGCCCCCACCCCTTCAACATGAAACCGACACGCCGAGAGATCCCGCACCGCTCCGAGTTCCAGACTTCCGAAGGGCACCGCCTGGCGGTCGCTGAATGGCGCCACCGGCAAGCGGTGCGGGCTTGGCGCTGGTTCTGGTTCCGCGTGTTCCTGTGCGTCTGCTCCTTCCCGATCTGCGCCCTGTGGCTCTACGCCTGCGCCTACTGCTAACTTTTCAGCCCATCGTTTAACGTATCCAGCAATGAAAATTAAGCCTATTCAATTCGTCATTACGAAGAGCGGCCAGAGTGCCGCCCTTCTCGAAGTCCTCGCCGTGGACAAGCTCCCGATCCGTCTGCATATCAAATCCGACAGCCACCCCAGCCAGTCGCACGCCTATATTGAAACATGGGACGAAACCGCGAAGAAGTGGCACGACCTCGGCGCCGTTCCCTTTCAGGCGATGAAGACGCCGCACGGGCTGGCCTACGTTCCCCGCGAGGTTGTCGCGGCTGACTTCAAGCAGGACCGCGCCGAACTGCTCCGCATCGCGGGCGCCATCCTCAACTTGCCGGAGCGCCTGACATGAATAAAAACGCCGTCCATTTCTCCAGCGCCTCCGATGAGTGGCGCACACCGCCGGACCTATTCGCCGCGCTCGACAAGGAATTTTCCTTTAACCTCGACGCCGCCAGCGATGACGCAAACGCGCTTTGCGTGCGTCACTTCACAGCCCAGCAGGACGCGCTCGCCCAAGACTGGAAAGCCGCGGCCATTCAGAAACCCACGGGCAACCAGATTCACAACCCCGGCGCGGTGTGGCTTAATCCGCCATACTCGCGCGGCCTCCAGGCTCGATTCCTTCAGAAAGCCCGCGACGAATCCGCCAAATTCCGCGGCCCGGTTGTCTGCTGTCTCATCCCAGCGCGTCCGGATACCCTGATATGGCACAAGACAATTTTCCCGTGCGCCTCGGAAATTCGATTCCTCAAGGGCCGGGTGCGCTTTGTCGGCGCGCCTGCCTCCGCTCCCTTCCCTTCTGCCGTCGTCATCTTCGGACAGGACAACACGCGCCAGAAGGTCGGCGGCTGGGACTGGAAGAGCGGCCAACCCTTTAACCCCTGATTTTTTAACCCATGAACACAGCAACGACAGACACAGACGCGGAGCCCACGGGCGCCGCTACCTACTCCCCCGAGGATAATAAATTGCGCCTGTATATCGGGCGCGTTCCCCGTGACGAATACGAGAAGCTGCGCGCGGAGGGCTGGAAAGCCCTTTACAAGCAGCGCGAAGCCGGCGGCGGCGACTTCGTGGCCACCTGGACCCCGGAGCGGCGCGACACCGCGCTAAAGTATTCCGGCGGCTTCATCGCTGACGAAGACATGGGACCGGCGGAACGTGCGGCGGACCGCGCCGAGCGTTTCAGCGGCTACCGTGACAAGCGGGAAGGCGAGGCCGTCGGCCATGCTGACCGCTTCGACGCCGGCCCGCAGGCGCACGGCTACCAGTCCGAAGCCCGCGCCGAGCGCGCCGCCAAGCGGCACGACCGGATTGCCGACAGGGCCGGCGACCAGTGGGGCAAAGCCGAGTATTGGCAGCGCCGCACCTCCGGCGTGATTTCTCACGCGCTGCACCTCTCATCCCCCGGCGTCCGGATGGGCCGGATCAAGACCATCGAGGCCGAGCTGCGCGGCGTGGAGAAAACCCGCGCCGAATGGGCGGAGAAGTGGCGCGCCTGGCAGAAGGTTGCCGCCATGACTGACGCCGCCGAGCAGACCAAGCGCGCCGAAATCCTTTCGGGCTACGGCTACAGCTCGCACGAATACACGCACCCGCACAATGGGCGCAAAGGGAGCCTGTGGAGTTTCCTACGCGAAGACGCGGCCGACCGTATCACCGGCGCCGAGGCTTGCACGCTGTATTTCCCAGCGCATCACAACCCGGACGCCCCCGAATGGGAGCAGGGCCGGCTGGCTGACTGGGTGAACCACTACAAACTGCGGCTTGCCTACGAAAACCAGATGATTGAGGCGGCAGGCGGTCGCGCGGCTTTCGTCGAAATGGAGGTCGGCGGATGGATTGGCGAACGCCAGATCCGGAAGGTCAACAAGTCCAACGCAACCGGGCGCGTCGTCTCGGTCACCCTCAAGTGCAAGGGCAGCCGCTACGATAGCAGCGCCGCGGGCTTCTGCCTCATCCCCTACAACATCGAGCGGCTTCCTTCGGATGCCTACCGGGCGCCCACGGCCGAGGATTTGGCCGCGCTGGATGCGGAGAAGAAGAGCGAGAAAGCCACGGCGCCCAAAAAAGCCCCGTGCCCGCTCATCAATCCGACGGACGCCGACGCCGAGCGCCTGCAAGAGCTGCTGAACGCGCACCATCCCGCCTACGTGGGCGACAGCTCGCCGCGCACCGTGTCCCGGTGCACCCAGGCTGCCTATTCGGCCAACAGTGGCGGCAGTTATTCGCGCTGCGAAACGGTCGAAATCACCGGCGGCGGCTTCCTCATCTCAAACAACTACATGAGCAAGGGCAGCCGCTTCCCCTCCGTCGTCAAGGTGCGGATGCACGGCCGGCGCGTCATGGTCTTAACCGACAAGCCGCAAAAGCCATTCCCGGCCGCGCTGTGGAATGACCCGCGCCCGGCGGTGCGTGCCCAGTGCATCAAACAAAAGGCCGAATTGCTGGCCGCGGTGCGCTCCGGTTCGTCCTATGACTGGACCGAGAAACAGAAGGAACTGATCCGCGCTGCGGATTCCGTCGGGCTCGTGGATTGGCGCAGTATGAGCCAATACGCGCTGACCGAGGAAGGCGCGCGCGTCCTGCTCGAAACCGTCAAAGCCTGACACCGTGAACGGCGACACCTTCAACCGGCTGCACGGGCTCCGCATGGAGAACGATGCAGCCGGCTACCGGCAAGAAGAGATGCGGCCCCGCTTCGCCAAGCTGGCCGCACGCCATGAGACCGGAGACGCGCCGCGCGCGGTGTCGGCCTTTCAGCTGTTCCAGACTCCGCCGCCGCTGGCCGCTCGGCTGGTGGCGGCGCTGGGTCTGGCGCCTGGGGCGCGGGTCGGGGAGTTCTCGGCGGGACTCGGCCGCATCCTCGACGCCCTCCAGCCCTACAAGCCGGCCGAGGTCGTGGCGATCGAGGTGGCCCCGCAGTGCGCGGCCGAGCTCTTCCGCCAGAACCGGCCCGGCGTTACTTTACTGCAAAGGGATTTCCTGACGGTGACACCGGAGGAAATCGGCCTTTTCGATGCCGTCGCCATCAATCCCCCGTTCCATATGCGGGCCGATGTCCGACACATTTTGCACGCCCGCAAGTTTCTACGGCCCGGCGGTAAACTCGCGGCCCTCTGTTTCGACACCCCCCAGCGTAAGAAAGCGCTCGCCGGGCTGGCTGCCAGCTGGGAGCCCATCCCGGCCGGGACATTCGGCAAGGAAGGAACGAACGTCCCCACGGTGCTCTGCACCTTCACCCCATGATCCTCCGAGACCTACGCGAAGCCGTTGCCAATCTGGCCCACCTGCACCCGCTCACAGAGACGGGAATTGAGGGGCTGGCGCCGATGTTCGGCTATGTCGTGGCCGAGACCTATGACATGACCGGCGTTGCCGATGAACTCGAAGAGGCATTGAAGGACAAAGCCAACGCCGAGACCGAGATCGACGAACTGGGCACACAGATCGACACACTAAACGACGAACTCACGGACGCGCAAAACCTGCTCGCCGAGGTGAAGAACGAAGACGACAAGGGCGCAACGATTCTCAGCTACAAGAAGCGGATGGAGGATGCCGAGGAACGCGCCAAGCGCTGGGGCGACGCCTACAACGAGATGCAGCGCGAGCTGTCCGCCCTCCGCAAACGGAAAGGACTGATGGCAGGCTATTATGCACAAGCCAACGATGTTATGGCCTACCTGCATAACCAGCAGCAGAAAGATCCGTCTGTCCGCGCGCTGCTGGAAAAGATCCACGCCGCCAAATAACTTTTCAGCCAACCGTTACCATTACCATGAGCAAAATCAAAGCACCCTCGGGCTATCGCCCTTTCAAAGTCGGCGACGTGATTGCAGCCGGCGATGTCGGCTTCGAGCGCCAAGAGGCGCACGCCAAGCTCATCGAGTCGGCGCCGGACTTGCTGCGCGCGGTCCGCCATGCCAAAGCGTTCTTCGACAGCTTGCCGAAGGGTAGTCTCGGCGCCATCAGCTGCGACATCGGCGCCCTCAACGAGTTCTACCTCGCCGGGAATCCCCTCCTGAAGAAGCTGGAAATCTTCGGTGACTAAAGATCAGGGCTTGACCCGCGAAAGCGGGTCTGCCCCACTCTGCCCCATCGCGCACCATGTTTCTCCTTCCCTTCTTCCAAATCTCGGCGATGGCCGCAAAGATTGCTGAGCAGCAGGCGCTCCAGCGGCAGAAGCTCGGACTGCCACCGCCGCCACCCCCTCCGCCTAAAACGCCGGAGGAAATTGCCAAGGAAAAGCGCGAGGATCGGGTGGTCGTGTCCGGCATTGTCCTCATCTGCCTGCTCGAATGCGCGGTGTTCGTCGCGCCGTTCGCCATGCTAATTTACGTCGCCATCAAACTAACCTTCGCCTCCAAGGGCATCAAGTGGCCATGACCCAAGCTCACGCCTCCTACTTCCAACGTCACAAGGCAATCCCGCCAACCTTTCCCATCCATGAACAACACCTCGACACTCGCCTGGCACGACCTGCAATGGTGCCTTCGCCGCGCCCCTCGCCCGCTCCTCGAACTGCTGAAGCGCCACGGTTCATCCGTTATGGTGGCCGGCGGATACATCCGCTCGTGCATCAGCAATGAGCACATCAATGACATCGATGTGTTCACATCGTCGGAAGCGCAATCCAAGGCCATGGCTTTGGAGCTGGTCGAGGGCGACGAGAAGCGCGTGAAGCGCACGCCGAATTGCTTCTTCGTTCTCGGCTTCCGGACCCACATCCAATTCATCCACCGCTGGACGTTCACGGACCCGGCTGCCTGCATCCTGTCGTTCGACTTCACGATCGCGCGCGCCGCTTTCTGGTGGGAGAAGAAGATGGAGCCGGCGCCCACCGACGAGAACCCGAAGGCGGAGCGTGACGACGGCGCCTGGAAGACTGCCGCGGACCCCCGTTTCTACCAAGACCTGGCTGCCAAGCGCCTGATCTACTGCTCGCCGGTCCGCATCGAGGAAGCCGGCGGCTCGATGCTGCGCGTCCTCAAGTTCTACCAGCGCGGCTACCGCATCCCGCTCGACTCGATGGGCAAGGTCGTTGCCCGGCTGGTCGATGCCGTCGACATGGGGAAGATCGAAAGCCATGTCGCGTTCGGCGACACGCGCGAAGAGGCCATGGGCAAGGTGCTGTCCGGCCTGCTCCGCGAGGTTGACCCGCTGCTGGACCCCACGCACGCCGCCCACCTTCCGTCAGGCGAGGATGAATCCACGCCGCCCACCCCCGATGCCCAATCCTGATCCAGTCCAGCCGGAGAGTCGACTGCTGGTCAAGCAGCTGATGAACCACAACACCACCGCCACGCACTCCAAGTGCGACGAGTGGGTCGAGCACAAGACCAAGGGCAAGTATCGCTCGATGCTGGCCGTGGTCGAAGGTGACCCGGCGGACGTGGAGTATCGGCGCCAGATCCTGACCGAACTCACGGCCATCCTACGCGATGGTGATCTCATCAAACTGGAGGAAGTAGCATGAAAACCTATCGATTGACCAACGAAGAACTCGAATCCCTGCTGGATGCGTCCAAACCCGTGCCGTATATGATTTTCGGCGGACAGCCTCCGCCCTCTGCGCGTGAGCACGCCGTGCGCCTATGGCGCCACGTTGCGGATCGCGTGGGCTGCAAGCTCGACACCATCACGAGCGCCGGCACTGGAGACATGCATGACTTTTCGGCCGAGCCAGCCGACGTTCCCCCGCCCAAGCCGGGGCCGACCAAAGCCGAAAAGAATCGGCTGCTTGCGACAGCTGCGGGCTGGCAGAACAGGCTGGCCACCCTGGAGAGTCCGGTCGAGCGGTGCGGCATGAGGCTGCCAAACTCTTTTGGCCACCCCATCGAAGCGTGGTGGCACGAGACCAACGAAGAGCATCGCGGTGTCTATGCCATGCCGCCCGACTTCTTCGACACTGTGACAGGCTTGCACCACTGCGCGCGACTGCGGGCGGTCCTGAGCCGCGAGCAGCGCGGTGATTTCATCAGCTGGCTGAACGTGAGTCTGAACGATCGCAACCGTGCCGATCCCAAGTGGCTTGGCCCCACCCCCTTTGATCTCGTCAATGCAGATGCGCCGACTCAGGCGGAGGCTCTGCTCATCACCCTCAAGCTCCTTCCATGACCGACACATCCACCCTCCCCCGCGGCGTTTGCATCGTCCTGTTTTGCGCCGGCACCTTCGCAGTCAGCCAGCGCCTCGACAAGTTGCGCCATCCCCGGATGTGGCAGTTCCCTGGCGGACACGTTGAACCCGGCGAAGATCCACTCGCCGCAGCCCAGCGTGAGCTGCGCGAGGAGACCGGGCTCGACCTGCCGGCGGATCGCTTCGAGCTCATCGGCGTGGCCGGTCCGCTCGTCGGCTACACCGGCAACCAATACATGGGCTACCGCTACGGCGTGGTGCTGACCGTCGGCGAGGAGCCGCAGCAGTCCGAGCCGGACAAGCACACGCCGTGGAATTGGGTGCCGTGCGAGCAGGTGCTCGAACTCGAAATGCTCCAGGCCACCAAGGAGTTCGCGCTGGCGTTCGCCTTCCGCAAGACGGACCACGATCGCGGCCGGCTTGCCCAATGGAAGGTCGAGATGCTGGCTGTCGAGTCGCAATGGAGCTGCCAAGAGGTCGGCAAATTGCTCGGCGTCACACTCGGCGACCATATCCGCCCGCACATCGAGCCCAAACTGCGCGCGCTGATCCTCGACCGCGACCGCGGCAAGCAGATCGTCAAGGCCGCGCTGGAAAAGATGGAGCGTTACATCAATCGCCAAGGTCCGACCCGCATGGCCGGCAAATCCTTCGGCGATGGCTCATACAGCAACCCGCAGAAGGGGATGCACTATCCGCAGGTGCAGTCCGTCATGGATCAGATGCGGGACCACATCCGCCGGCCATGAGCGAGAGCAACCGACTACTCTACACTTGGGACGACACCCCCACTGGGCGGACTCGCCATCTCTTCGAGCTGCCGAGCAATAAGCCGGTGTGCGGAAAGCCGGTGGTGCGCGCGCGCGTCCGTCGCCATGTCCGGAAATACCTCAACTGCGTTCAATGCACTTTGGCCGCGCACGAACTAAACAAATCCCTCGCCTGCGCCAGTGACCAAGCGGCCGAGTGGGATCTTCCCCAGCCAGCCCAGATCCCGATGCCTCCGGCGCCGCCTCCGTCGCTCTTTGATAAAGTCACGGAGGGTTTCAATTACCAAGAAATGTTTGCCAAGATGGGCGAAGATCCGGTGCGCCTGCTGTGCGACGACCGGAACGGCGAGCTGATGGTCATGCTCGCTGTCGATGGGGACATGCACCTCGCTGTCTATCCGGCATCGCAGACCCAGCTCCAGCCTGGATTCCGCGCGCGGACTTATGGCGGCGGCGGCAGGCATGAACGGGTCCGAAAGGCGCTGATGATCCTCGCCGTGGCCATGCTCGAAGACGCGAAACTCTAAGATGAAAGCCGCGCCTTACACCATCATCACCGCCTATCATCAGGAGATTAAACACTGGTCTCTCGGCGGAGCACAGCGCGCGCTGCTGATGGCGTTCATCTACTGTCTCAAGCTGCGGATGGATGGCATCAACCCGTCCTCGATCCTCGGCGAGTCGCGCGCGGAGGCCAACAAGAAGCGCACCAAAGATCCGATGAACGCTTTCGACCCCGTGATTTAACATGATCGACTACACCAAAGCCGCCCACGCCATTGCCATCCGCCTGCGCCCCATCAGCGCCACGCTCTGCACGTCCGTGGTGCGTCAGAAAAACCAACAGCGGAAGCTGGAGAAGATTGTCTTGGAGGAACTGTTGGTCGCACATCAGCGAGAGGGGGACGATCCTGTCGCCGATGCGCTGAAGCTGTGCCACTTGCTCCGCGATCGCGCGGCACAGATGACCAAGCAGGAGTTCCACGCCTGCCTGGCGCGGGCTATCGGCTGCGATCCGTCGTATGCGGAGAACGTCCGCATCCACTTTCAGAACAACCCAGCCGCGTTCCTCGCGCACCGGACACCCCAAACCCAATCCATCGAGTTGCTGAAGTTCATCTTCTCGATGCCCGAACGATGAACATCACCATCTACATCCTCGCCGGCGCATTTGTTGGCGCCTTCATCGCCACCACCGTCATCTGCATCCCCCTGCTGAGGGAGCGGAACAAGATCGACCGTCAGATCGCTGAGCACCTTCGGGTTTTGTCCGAGTGGTGCCAGCAAAACTGGACCCGCTGATGCCTGACGAGCAGCCACAGTCCCAGATCGACCACGCCGCAGCGCACGCCATTGCTCGGCGCGAGATGCTGCTGCGGAGCGAGCGTAGGCAGCTCCAAGCTATTGCCGACTATCACGTCAACGTCGGGCCGTATGCACTTCAGCTCCAGTTCATCCTGCGGGAAACCGAGCGGCACCCCGAACTCCTGACCGATAATGCGCGCAAGGTCATCGCGTTCCTCCGTGAGCGCATCACTGACCACCATGTGTGCTGCTTCGGCATGGACCCATCGTGGCCGACGAGCCCCAAAGCCGACAAGGATCTCTGATGGTCGCGATGTCTCCAACAATCAAAAAGAACCAGCGCACCGGCCACTACGACGTGCTCGTGCCCGTGCCTGGCGGCGTCAAGCGCGGTAAGCATAAGTGGATCTCGACCGGCGAGACCTCGCGCCATCGCGCCGAGACCGTCGTGTCCGAGGCCGGCGTCGACCGGCTGGTGCTGCTGGCCAACGCCGGCGCCCTGACTGCCGACGCCATCAGCGTAGTCACCACCGGTCGGCGCTTCACCGCGGCCGACATCATCGAGGCATGGGAAAAGGACTCGGTGATGGACGTGTCGGCCGGCACCGTGACCACCTACAAGACCCTGCTCGTGGCATTCTTCGAGGGCGAAGGCGCCATGCGGAAGCCGCTGCCGGCACTGAAGCGGCACCATCTCGACGCCTACATCAACGACCCAGCGTGCAAGGCCAGCACCCGGCACACCCGGCTGGCCGCGCTTCGCTCCCTGTGGCAATTCGCGCAGGCCAACTCCTACATCTCCGGCAATCTGGCCCAGACAATCCGCGTTCGTCACAACAACATGACGCACGTGCAGCAGGAGAAGGAGGCGGCGATCCCTGTTACCCCCGACGAATACCAGACGCTGCTCACCAGCACCAAGCTCACGAAGTTCTGGCGCCGCGCCGTCATCCTCGGCTACTGGCTGGGCATCCGCATCGGCGACGTGGCCAGGATGCAGGTCGAATCCATAGGCCCCGATTGGGTCATCATCTGGACCAACAAGCGCGGCAAGAGGGTAAGACTTCCATTGTCCGACCCCCTCATTGGACACCCGGATCTCTGTCAGGTGCTGGCGGAACTCCGCGCCGAGACGCCAGCCGGCTACTGCTTCCCTGAGCAGAACGAAATGATCTGCGGGCCGAAGCGCCACCACCTTTCGATGCAGGCAATCCGCCTGCTTGAACAGCACGGCATCGAGTTCAAGTCCTTCCACTCGCTCCGCAGTTCAGCCATCAATCGCTGGGATGCTGCCGGCAAGACGCTGCTGGAGATCGGCACGCTGGTCGGACACTCCGACGAGGAGACAACCAAGGGATACATCCATGACTGAAGTTATCGCACAGCCTATCACGGTGAAGATCGAAAACCGTTTGATTCATCGAATCGGAATCAGGGAGTGGGGTATGCCATCGCTTTGTGTCCCCGGTAAAATCTGGCGGAGCGAAAAGAACGGGACGATCTCGTGCATGGTGCCCCACCAAGACCCCAGTAAGGTGGCTATTGAGACGCACCCTCTGGTCATCACGACAGATGGCTTTGCATCGTGGATACCGGACCACTGGCGCGCGGCCCTTTGGGAATACTGCCAGGCATGGCCGTCGAGCGGAATGGAGTATGGTCCATTCTTGGCGTTGACCGAGGAACAGCGGTGCGACTTTCTCCGTGCTCGGGCGAAGCAACTGGTGGCGTCGGATAACATCGGATGTCGCCACATCGCCCACGACATCGGGATGTTCGCGGCCCTCGATTATCAGATCATCGAGCCACGTCAGGAGGCGATACCCAAATGAGCGACAAACTATTCGTCCGCGACATCATCGAGCAGATCGCCAAGCTCGATCCAACCCTGCCGACCAACATCGTCCGCATCGAGACGGGTTCCTTTCAGGACATGACCCGCGTGCACCTGAAGGACGACCGCATGGATGACGATGAGGAGCTGGGCTCCGAGATCATCGAGAAGAAACGGCGTGTCCAAGAACTGGACAGGGATGTTAAGGCGCTCGAATACAAGCTGACCGAAAAGCGAGAGGTCTACGCCAAGGAAGCGCTCGCTCACTCGACCAAGATGGCGCTGCTGACCGAGCGCCTTCGCAAGATCCGCGAACAGTCGCGTCAACGCGAACTCCCCTTACCATGATCCGCCGCCAACACGTCATCCTGGGCATCGTCGCCCACTGTTACACCACGCCCAACGCCTTGGGTGTCATCATCATTTCGGAGGACAACGGCAGAGCCGATGATGTCGTTCGTGATCTCACCGACCTGATGCCGTTGGTCAACAAGCTGACGCAGCCGGTCCGGGTTGAGATCAAATCGGTAAAGCGTGAAGGCAGATCATCCGTGGTCGAGCTGTTCATCACCCAAGGAAAGATCGGGTTCATATCCAAGATCCTCATAATGAAGCCGGCGCGCGGCGATCGCATGGATCAGGTCCGCGGCAGTGAGCCCACGGTGGTGTATGCTGACCGGCTCGTCAGCCACGAGCACATGGAGATCATCGCCGCTCAGATCGGGCGCCGACCCGGAATCAACGAGGGCATCCAGCTCTGGGATGAACCGAGCTTCTACCATCGGTGAATAAGGAGCTACATTCCACCGGCGAACTCGAATACCGCCTGCTCTACAGCATGGTGGTTGCCGGGAAGTCAGCGGACTTCGCGCAGAAGAAGATGTATGCGTTTCTCCCGCTGTCGCCGAACCTTCAATCGCCGTTCGCCTACGTCCGGGAACTCATCGCGCTCAAGATGCTGCGCTGGCATCTGGTCAAAGCGAAGACCGGCAACTACGACAAGCTGGCCAAGGGTTTCGCCGAGGTCGCCGGCGCCACCATCGATCTTCGCACCGTGGATGCGCCCACCCTCCAGGGTTTCCACGGCATCGGCCCCAAGACCGCGCGCTTCTTCCTGATGTGGACCCGGCCAGACGCCTACCATGCGGCGCTCGATACCCACGTCCTCAAGTGGTTGCAGATGCTGGGCTACCCGGACATTCCGCGCAGCACCCCCAGCGGCCCCACATATGCGAGACTCGAAAAAATTTTTATCGACGAATCGATTGCCCGTGGAATGACACCGGTCGATCTCGATTCTAAAATCTGGCGCTACTGTCGGGACGCCCGCATCGGGTGGACCAAGCACATGGCGCTGGCCAGTTGGCCCGAGGAACTGTGGCCGCGAAGCGTTATCAAGCCATGAAAAACAAAGACAAATGGAAGCTGTTGGCCGACGAGATTAAAACCCACGAGCAACGCCTGCTCGCTGCCTTCCTGCTGGGGAAGCAACGGCCTACGGTTCTGTGGGTTGGTGTCACTCTCCAAGAGTGGACGGTCACTGACGTTTACTCTTCTCAAGAGAGCGTGTGGGATGAACCGCAGCCCACGAATATGCAGCTGACCAGGCTCCAAGAGAAGCGCGACCGGATTGCGGCGCTGACCGAGGCCGATCCGATGAAGGTGTTCATCAGCCTGAAAAACAACACGGCAACCACGGGACTGCCGTGGGCGCGCCTCGCTGACCACTCGTATGGGTATTACGATGTCAAGGAAGAGGCTGAGGTGTTCAGCAAGAAGTGGCACGCTGACCACGACCCGAGGCCGGGTCATCAGCCTTGCGATTACTGCGGCAAGCAGGTGGCAGATGCCTCTATTTTCCGAGCCACCATCTGGAGAAACGGAGGGCAGGAGCAGCGCAAATTCTGTAACGGAACCTGCGCGAGCCACGATCAGATGGCGTCGGAAGGATAGTCAGTCCATCTTCCGCAGCGTCATCGCCAGCCGAGCCCGGCGCCCCATCTTCCCCGACTGCTTAGCGGCGCCTTCCAGTTTGCCGAAGGGAATCCGCTTCCCCGCTGGCACGTGGAGTTCACGATGAAGGGCACCTTTATGTTTCGAGATGCCGGTGTCGGCGATCCAGTTCGAGTTTTTGTTACGCTTATCGGCGAGTGAACTCATGGTAAGTATCGAGACCTTGACTCGGAGTTGAAGTTTATCAGGCTGAGGTTATGGCCAACATTAAGTGGAAGGAGATACCAGGATACGAAGGACTGTATGAGGTGTCGAGCGCGGGAGCGGTTCGCAGGAACGCGCGCGCCAAGCACAGCAAACAGGGCATCAGTTCCACCCCGAGGCACGGCTCCCCCAATGCCAAGGGATACATGAGCATCGGCCTGAGCCGGGACGGTGACGAACGAAAGCGCCTCGTTCACTGCTTAGTCTTGCTGGCGTTTGTCGGGCCAGCGCCGAAGGGAATGGAGGGCGCCCATCTCGATGGTGTTCGGTCTAACAATCGGTTGACCAACCTCATCTGGGCCACTCCGAAAGTGAATTGCTCCCACAAAAAGAAGCACGGCACTCAGCAATTCGGGGAGAAGGTCACGCGGTCCAAACTGACTGAGGCACAGGTCCGCACCTTGCCCAGCCTGCGCCGTTCCGGGATGACTTGGAAGGAGATCGCCACCCACCTTGGCGTAAAGACCACCACGATTACGGGTATATCGACCGGCAGAAATTGGGCGCACCTCAAGCGGGTCAAGGCGCAGCTCGCCAAGATGCGTGTCGGCAAGGGCCGTCGGTTTACCGCGACGAAAACAGCATCCCGCTCCCGTTCATCCGCCGGCGCATCGCGTCCTCACTCCTCGATGTCGAAGACATCTGCCGCTCAAAGTAACGCTGCGTCTCCGTCGGCTTGATGAGGGACGTGAAGGAATCGTAACGCCGGATAGCCTCTTGGGTATCCGCGCGCCCGTCATCATCCATCACGGTGTAGAGCTGGGCCAGCTGTGCCGTAGTAGGCTTGAAGCGAAACACCTCTAACGGGTTTCTCGATTGCCAGCTGGCGAGCACCCGCTTGGCAGCCTCCTTCTCCCGATCGACAGGGGAGATCCGTGGGTCGTCGGCGACCTGTTCGCGCGCCGCATTCAGCGCCTTCCGATAGTTGTCGAGGAACCCGAGCCGGTCATTGGCCATGGCTGACAGGCTCATCTCCCGGGTCCACACCGTCATCGGCGTCGGGGCATTGGCGGTGCCGCCACCGGATGCGCGCACCTCGATGCCCACCTCCCGACCGGCAGAGCGCAGCCAGTTCTGCGCGTTGATGCGCTGAACCAGCCGGCTCTCCGCGTTGTCGAGGCCGAGCAAATTGTTGGTGATGTCGATGCTGTGCAGCACGCCGTTGCCACCCATCGAGCTGAACGCCTGCCGGCCAACCGATGCCCAGGTGGCGTCGCCGCCTTGGGTGATGAGGTTGCGGAGGGACTGGCTCATCGAAAGGAACTGGCTCATGGCGAACACCCGCTGGTCCAGCGAGAACCCGCGCTGCCCAGATGACGGGTCAATCTGCCCGACCAACTGGCCGGCGAGGTCGGCGCCCAACCCGTAGACGTTGCCGGCGCGCGCGCTGCGTTCGAGGAGGGCCAGCGCATTGTCGGTCGGCGAGTCCTTGCCGGCGATGAACCCAAGCGCCGGCCCGACCAGCGGGATGGCATTGAGCGCATCGATTGAGCGGAGGTTCGACTTCTTGCCCAGCAGCTTGTCGTCATACTGGTCGAGCAGCAGGGAGAAGGCGATGCCCATGGGCAGGTTCCACAGGGCCAGCGTGCCCAGCCCCTTGGCCATGGCCTTCAGGCTGCGCTGGCCGTCGGCCGTGTTCAGCCCTTGGTGCACGTTGTGCATCATCCAGAGCGGCCACCGCAGGAGCGGCATACCGATCTTCAGGAGGGGATTGGTCTGGAGAACCGAAGGGGTCGTGTTGATCGAGGCCGCGCCGTCGAGTTCGTTGGCGGTCATCTGCGCGATACGCAGCACCTGATCGCGGGTCAGCAGGCGGTCACCCTTGGCGGCAGCCGGCGCCGCCTGGCGGATGACGTCCTCCAGATTGCCGATGCCATACTCGATGGACTTGTCCCGGAAGTAATCGAGGACGCCCTTGTCGAAGCGGCCGATCTTCAGCTGCTTGTCGGTGAACCGGAAGCTCGGGTCGTGCAGCGCATCGGGGTGGTTGCTGAAATGGGTGAGCCCGTTGCGGACGATCTTCTCATACATCTGCACGGACGCCAAGGTGTTGGCCTGCGCGGCAATCTGGCTGATGGAATTGAGGACGCCGAAACCCGGGATGAGGGCGAGCCGCGGGAACTCCTGCGTGCCATCGCCGATGCCCACCTTCACGCCCTTGCGCTGGATGGAACGTAGCGCGCGCAGTGGCTTGATGAGGAAGCGGTCGGTCTTTGAACTCTGGAATTTGCCGCGGTGCCCGATGTCCGCCAGCACCGTGCCCCACGGCAGGTTGCGGAACACCTGACCCTCGACCGAGCCCACGTCCTTGGCATACTCCGAACTCCGCATCACATGGATGTTCAGGTTTTCGAGGAAGCTGCCGAGCGTCGTCTCCAGCAGGTTGGCATACGCCCGTGCCGACGCCGAAATGGTCATCGGCCCCAGGCTCCGCATCGCGAACGGACGCTGCGACAGGGACAGCAAGTTGTAGGCGCCGACCTTCGGGTTGTCGACCAGCTGCCCGGTCATGGCGTTCATCACCTCCATGCCACCGCGCAGGTCAGCGAACGGGCCGGCGGTGTTGCCAACCCCGAACAGCCCGCGGATCTTGGACTGCATCTCCAGCACCCCGGAGTAGCGGTCGGACGCTGCCTCCAGCTGCTTGTAATCCAGGCCACGGGCCGCTGCCTCGGCGGCGCGCGCCCCCTTGGTCGTGCCCTTGAGGCTGTCGAACTCCGCCTTGCGCGCAGCCAGCACGCCCTTCAGCTCGTTGACGGTCTGCACCATGCGGTCGCCGTTGCGGCCGAAGGCACCATGGAACGCCAGCATACCGAGCAGGCGCTGCGATGAGGTCGGGTCGAAGGACTGGAACTGCACGTGCTCCGGCGGGAGCAGGTCGTTCATGCGCGCGTCCATCAGGGTGTGAGGCTTCGGCCCCATCGGGTCGAACAGGTCGCGCACTTGCTGGGATTCGTAGGCGAGCTTCGCCTCCATGCCGAACAGCCGGTCAATCTGACCGAGGATGTTGCCGCGGAAGTCGGCCAGCGGATCGGCTGCCGTCTCCTCGTTGACTTGGAGCTGCCGCCCCTTCGCCAGATTGTCGATGAACTGGAGGACGTCCCCGCCGGCCGTCGTCCACGCCTGCTGGACTTCGAGCTGCGGGATGGGGTCGCCGGCCCAGCTGAAGATCTCGCTGCCGGGCTTGTTGATGAACGGCACCAGCCAGCGATCGAGGATGCCCGGCGTAAAGTATTGCTTCAGCGTGGCGCTGAGCGCCTGGCTGTTCTTCGGGTCCAGATCCTCCGGGGTCAGGCCGTCGAAGGTCGTGGCGCGGACCACGCTGCGGCGTGCCGTGCCGTCCTCGCCGGTCTCTTCCTTGAGCTGGAGCTTCCATCCGGCCTGCTCCATGTCACGGACAATGGTCTGCAACACATCGGCCCGCAGGCTGCGCGGCGTGGTCAGCCAGCCTTGGGCGACCGCCTGCCGGAGCGCATTGCTGATGCGTGGGTCTTTCACGAAGACGCCGTATTGCTCGGCGATCTTCAGCATCAGCTCGCTGTTCTCTTTCGTGCGGCGCAACAGCGTGGCGAACTTCTCGTTGAAGTCCTCCGCCGGCGGCTTGGTCAGGAGCTGCCGCGCCATACGGGTCGCTTCCCGGATGGCGTGCTGCTCGTCCAACCCCGGGTTGACGTTGAGGAAATACATCACCGGGTCGTAGACCTGGCCCAGCATCTGCCCGTGGTCGGTGATGCCGGTCGACTCCTCGACATCGGTCAGCGCCTTGGTCCACCAGCCGGCCGCGGCGCTCACCTCTTCGCGGTGACTGCGGTTGATGAACTCGAACTGCTGAAGCATTTGCGCGATGCGCGCGCCGGAGCTGTGGCCCGCGGCCTTCGCCTCGGCGCCCAGCGGCTGCACCATCTTGTCGAGCATCGAGACCCAGCCGGCCGGATACTTCTTCTGCACGTCGAGCATGGCCAGCTCCATGGTCTGGCGCTTGACGGTCTCGAAATGGCGGGTGCCCTTGCGGTCGGCGTTCGCGCGCAGCCACTCCATGTTGTTGGTGAGGTCGCGCTTGATCTGGTCGCTGTCCTTGGCGGACCCGTCGGGGTTGAAGCTGAGGGTGCGACGTTCGGAGGTGAATGCCCCGCTGTCGCCGGGAACCATGGCCGTAAACTTGGCGCCTTCCACCGGATACCATTCCGAGTAGGCGCCGCCGGCGGTCTGCTGCATCTGGTTCACCTGCTCGGCCGTGATCGGGATGGCCTTCTCCAGCAGGGCGACCCGCTCCTCCGCGATCTGCACCCGGTTCTGCATGGTCTGGAGGGCGCGACGCCGCTTCAGGTAGCCGACGCGGATGCGCTCCGCCAATCCCTTGGCCGACGCGCGCTCATCCATCTGCCGAACCATGCGGCTGATCTGGTCGGCACTGGCCGAGCGGATCTCGTCGAGCTGCTTGTGAATCTCCCGGAATTTCGTGGTGTCGCGCAGCCAGCCCAGCTGGATCTGGTCGACCTGCTCGATGTTCGAGCGCGCCAGCGCCGCGATCGCCACGGCGAGCGGCCGGTTCTCGGCCATGGCCCGCAGCTGCGGGTTCATCTCCGCGTTGTCGCGGATGGCTTTCACGACCTCGGCGTTGGTCATGTCCGCCAGCGGCAGGTCGAGCTCGGCCAGTGCACGCACCGAATCGAAGATGGGTAGCGTGCCGTCGACCGCCTGCTTCAGCACCCGCTGGTAGGCTTCGGGCATCGGGTCGGTCTCCAGCAAACCCTCCGCCTGCTGGATGGCTTCGTAAAGCCGGCCGTGGGTGTGGGCCGTGCTCAAGCCGCGGCGCATCGAGCGCACCAAATCGGTGGCCATCTTCCGCAGCTTGGCCCGCAAGGTGTCCTCGTGCAGCGAGGCGTTCCGGAGGTCCGACTCCAGCTTGTTCATCTCCTTGGCCTGATCGACCATCGCCTGCGCGGAGTCGTCGATCTGCTTCTTGGAGCGCGCGAGTTCGCGCAGCTGCCGGAGGTGCATCTTCTCCACGAGGATGCGGGCATTGAGCCCGGCCAAGTCGTTCATCGGCTTGGTCATCCGCGCGCCGCCGATGCGCGCGCTCTGGGTGCCCGGGACGCGCCGCTCCTGGTCAGCAAGCAGTAACACCGGGTCATCGCCGCGGCCGACCAGCTTCCAGAATTGTTCCCATGGCGTCTTCGGCGCCAGCTCCGCGTGCAGCTTCCGGCCCAGAGCCAAGGTCTCGTGGACGGCTGCCGAGTCGATACGCGCGCGCGCCTCCGGGTCCGGGATGTTCTGGTCGGACGGCGCATCGCTCTGCCGGAACTCGACGTTCCAACGCATGGCATCCGGGGAAATGGGTTCGACCCAAGGCTGCCGCATCGACTGGTCGAGCGGGTCGAAGAAGTCGGCCACGCTGCCGGGGGTGTCCTTGGCGCCGTGGAACTTGCGGACCTGTTCGGTCATCGGCACCGTGAGGAACCGGTCCATCAGGCTGGACAGCCGGTAGTCGAAGTCGCCGCCGGTCTCCCGCCGCAGCTGGTTCTCGAACCAGTCCAGGGCAAGCTGAGCGTTCGGCTCCGCGCCGAATCCGCGCTGCACGGCCATCGCGGTGCGGTAATACAAGTCCTTGATCCAGCGAACAATCGCCTGCGCCAGCGATTGGCTGTCGGCGACGCCGGCGTCCGCCAGTTTCTGGGCCATGGTCTCGGCCAGCAGGTCGGCCGCTGAGGTCGTCGGCGCCGCGGCCATGCCGTTGCGCTCGGCGGTCTGCTGGGCTTTGGCCTGAAGCTCGACCATCGAGGCGTCGACTGCCCGCAGCACCAGCCCCTTGGCGACGGGGTTCAACCGCATCGTCAGGGACTCGGCCGCTTCGTGGAGGAGGGTGACGAGGTTGCCGAGGTTAGCCTTCTGGACGTCATCGAGGCTGATCGCCACATGCCACGGCGAGTAGGCTACGCCCACAGCCTGCGCCAATTCAGCCAGGCGGGCTTCCCGCTGGGCAATGCGGGCCGTCAGCTCCGCGCGCATCGAGCCCTGCGCCTGCGGCAGCTGTGCCTTCAGCTGCTCGATCTGCTGGATGATGGGTTCCCGTGCGGCTTGGGCAAAAAATTCCTTGGCGAAAACGTCGACCTTCATGCCGAGGTTTTGCAGGTTCGCGGCCACAGCTTGGAACACGCTGGCGCGGTCGGCGGACTGGACGGTCGCCTGCTGGGAGCGGCGCAAATGGTTGGCGTCATCGAGCGGCACCTCGCCGGTCTGCCCCTGCTCCCGGCCGGCCACCAAATCCAGCTCGCCGTAGAGCGCCTTCAGTTCGGTGGTGATCTTGTTGCGCTCGGCCTGATCCTTGGCCCGCAGGTAGTCGTTGCCCAGCTGATCGATACGCCGGGTGATGTCGGCTTCCCGGTTGCGGGCGATGGCCGGCTGCGCGGTCATGGCCGGCGGGCGGATCTGCTGGCCCTGCGTCTTCTCGGTCGAGCCCCACGCTTGGTCAAAGCCCTTGGCGTCGGCGAACGTCTGGAAGATCTTGCCCGGGTCGCCGGAGAAATGGACCACGGCGATCGGCTGGTAGCCGGCGGCGATGACATCCTGGACCGTCGCCGGGTGGTTGCCGCCTGCCTCGACGGCGCGCCGGCCCGCGCGGCTCACGCCCATCCGCTGGACAGCCGCCTCGTTGAAGGTGGTCTTGCCGCTGGTGGTCAGCGTCTTCTGGGGAAGGGTCAGACCGGCGACCACGACCCGGCCGTCCGGCCCCTGCATCGCCAAGGCGACGCGGGTCAGACTGCGGTTGCCGCTCTTGTCGGAGCGCGGTCCGCTCTCCAAGCTGGTGGTCAGCACGCGGTTCCACTGGTCAGGCAGCAGGCTCTGGAATTGTTCGTTGGTCCGGAAGTCGACGGACGGCGCACCCTCGATCACCGGCCCGTGCTCGAACACCATCTGCGGCGCGGGCTCCGCGGTCGGCTTCGCGATGATGGGCTCCGGCGGCACGATCGGCACAGACTCCGCGACCGGCCCGCCGGACACCTGGCCGGGCGGCATCCCGCCGTGCCGGTTCTTAATGTCCTCGCTGGCCTGCCAAATGGCCTTGTATTCGGGGGTGCCAAATTTCTCCGGCCCGAGCGCCGTCATCTGGCTCTGAAGCTCATTGTAGCGCGCGAGATCCGCGGCGACATCGGGCACCGTCGGGGGCTGCGCGGTCACTGGGGGGGTAACTGGCGCAACTGGTTCTGGTTCCAACGCTGGAGCCTGCGCGGTAAGGCGCGGATCAAGAAGGGGTGTTTCCGGTGTAAGTGATTGCGGCTCTACGCCGGAAGCCTGCGGATCAACAACACCGTCACCGACCATCGCGCGGCCAAGCAACTCAGCATCCCGCCGGGTGGCTTCGACCTCGCTGGCGGCATTTGGCACCGGGGCGCCGGCCATTGCAAACGCTTGGCGGCGGGTCTCGGCTTCGGCGCGGGCTTCCGCGGTGTCGCCCATCATCTGCCGGCCCAGCACTTCGGCCGGCACACCGGGCGCCGCGGCCTGTGCGACAGCCGCAAGCTCGTCGGGGGGCACGGCTGAGGGCGGCAACGGTGCCTGCGCCTGGAGCAGCTGGAACTCGGTTTCCTCGTCGGCGGACCGCGCGCGCGCGCCGAGCTCCGCCAGCCGCACCCATTTCTCCTCGTTGGGCATGGCGGCAACCGCCCGCACGATGTCGGCATTGCTGCGGACCGGGCCGGCCGGCGCCGGTTCGACGATGGGAACGGTGGCCGCGGGCGGCGCGGCGACTGGCGGCGGCGCAACAGGGGGCGCTGCCGGCACCCCGGGCGCGTTGGGTTCGATAAAGATGGCAGGTGCAGCCACGGCGCCGCCGGCCGCGCCGGCAATGCCCGCCTCGCGGAAGCGCCGCAGATCGGCGTCGGTGAAGGTCAGGGGATCTTTCCCTTCCTTCAGGTTGCGGGCCACCACGTTGACGCCTTCCTGGAAATACTCGGTTGCGCCTTCGGTTGCCACGACGCCGGCCGCTTCGAGCAGCTTCTTGGCGCGGTCGGCCAAATACATCTTGCCCAGCTCTTTGGCTTGGGAGGCGGCAACCCCTGGGAATAGCCGGCCGAGCACCATGGTCGGCAATGCGCTGTCCGGGATGGCCGAAATCAACCCGAGGGCCAGCGCCGTGGGCCGGTCGCCGCCCTCGCTGTAAACGTCGCCGGCGTTCAGCAGATAACTGTTCGTGAGGTTGGCCGCGGCGAGCCCGCGCTTGGCGCCGATCGACATGGCCTGCCGGCCAACGACGTCAGCGATTTCCTTGGAGCCTGATTTCAGCGCCTGCTCCAGCCCGACCTCGGTCGCCTCTTTGAGCAGACCCTTGGTGGCAAGCTCCTCGGCGATGCCCTTACGGACCAGCTGCCGGATGGCGCTCTTCACGATGCTGCGCGCGACCAATCCCTCGGCGGCGCCGGCCACAGTGCCGGGGCCAGGCGCCACGGCGGAGCCCGCCAGCGCGCCGGCTCCGGCCACCACGCCGGCTTCGGCGATCGATGGGGCAACCTGTCCCACCTTGCTCATCGCGTAGCGGAGCGCGTCGCGGCTGAGCACCTTGCTGACGCCCTTCCGGCCGGGCGCAATGTCTTCGAGGGTCGGCACCGTTGGCGCGTTCGCCGCGGCATCCTCATCGAATGAAGCCGCCTTGTTGCGGAGATAGTCGCTGCCGGTTACCAAGCTGGCGCCGCCGAGCGCCGTGCTGGCCAGCCCTTGGAGGCCGCTCTTGAACGCACGGCTGAACTCCCCGGGCAGGCTGGGAGCATCGGCGTCGCGCACCTGCGACCACAGTTCGCCGAGTTCGGGGTCGGCATCGAAGAGCTGGGGCGCCTCCTGCTGGATGATCGGCCCAAGTTCCCGGACGATGAAATCGTCTGGCCGATCATCAGACGCGCCCTGCTGGGCCAACGCCTGCCGGTATGCGTCGATAATCTTCGAGGGCATCGACTACCTCACTGCCGCCACCAGTTGTCGGGTTGGCCTGCGAATTCGAGGGGGGTGCTGCCGGCCGGAGTGGAGATCGTTGGGGCGGTCACGCCAGCAGGAAGGCCGAGCATCGCCCGGCGCTTCGCTTCCAGCTCACGCTGCACAGCCTGCTGCTTGATGAGCAGGTTGCTGAGGAGCTTCGCCTGGGCGGACCCGTCAAGCATCACCGACTGCGGGTCAGCCAAGAGATCCGTCACCTTTTGGGAGCGCGGGGTGGTGCGCGACAGTTCGTCAGGCACCAGCAGCGACTGGGAGCCGCCACCGCGGACACGGGCGATCTGCTGGTTCACGTTGTTCAGCTCGTCCATCGCCAAATTATAGGGGTCCGCCAGTGCCCGGTTCTGGGCGCTGCGGTTGCTGGCACCGATGCTCTCGTTCTCGCGCGCGATGATCGGATCGCTGGTCGGGTTCGCGAGGAGCGGTGCACGGGCCGGGCCGGCAGCCGATGCAGCGGCGGCAGCTTGCGCGCCTTCGGGCGGCTGCCCGGTGGCAGCACGGACGGCAGCGGTCAGCGCGGCGGTGCGCTGCTCGGGGGTGGCAGCCGCTCCGCGGCCGGCCGGCGCCGCTGCGGCAACCGGTTCCGCCAGCACCGAAGCCTTCGGCGCGACGCCAAAGGTTCTGGTCAGGTCGGACTGCTGCTGGCGGATGTTGTTCAGTCGCGCATTGAGAATCTGATACTGGATCTTGGCGTCCTCCTTGTCCTGAAGCCAGCGCTGGAGGGCCATGCTTTGCGCCTCCGAGGTGGCTTGGCCAACCATGGCTTGGATTTCCTGCTGGGAAGGCGCCTTGCCGCCCTTCGCATCGCGGGCCAAGGCCAGCGCACGATTGAGGACGGTCTGCTGGTCGACGGTCGGCTGGCTTTCGCCGAGCTTCGCCTCAAGAGAGGCGAGCTGCTGGCGCACCTGCTGGCCTTCGACGGTAAGCGCATCGATCGAGGCCGCAGCGTTGCCGGGCTGCTCAAGCTGGAGCTTCGCCGCGCTGGCCTTGATCTGGGAAAGCGCGCTCTTCGCCGCTTCGATGGCCTGCGGGTTGTTCATCATGTCCCGGGCCAGGAGCGGACGACCGTCCGGCCCGGGAGTCGTGAGAAGTTCGGTGTAGATCTTGTCGAGGCCACGACGTTGCGCTTCGGCAAACGCCGCGGCCACGGCCTTCGGGTCGTTCATGGCGCCCGGCGCCAAGATCCCCTCGTGGACCAGCGCCGCCGCGGCAGCCATCTGGCTGCTGAAAATCAGGTTGTCTCGCTCGGCCGCACGCGCCGCCCCGACATCGGCAAGCTGGTCCGCGCGCCGGCGTCCATAGACCTGCTGGTCGTAATCGCGCGCCGATTGAACATCCTGAAGCTGGTTGCCACGGCGACGCGCCTCGTCTTCGAGCGAGAGCTTGCGATTCGCATAATCGCGCGCGCCCCCGGCGATTGCCTCGCCGAGCATCGTCAGACCATTTTGCTGGGTGGCCATCAGTAGTAGGGGCCGACGCCGGTCGCCTTCGGATAGGCGTTCGGGTCACCGTATTGGTAAGGGTTTGGCGTTGCCGCTTTCGGCGTCTGCCACCACTTGTTGGCGTTGCCGATCGAGATGGCTGCACCCGTGAGGTTCGCGCCGAAGCCGGCGAGATCGTTGCCGCTGTTGTCGGCCTGCACGGGGTTGTAGGTGGCGGTCGGCGCCTGAGAATTGGAAGCCCACCAGTTGAGCGCGTTCTGGGTGCGGAGCAGGCCGGCGTTCCGCTGGTCGTCGATGTTCCGCGTGGTCGTGATGAACTGGTTCTGGAGCTGCGGAAGGCTGAGGGCAGCTTGCAGGGTCCGGCCGTAGTCGGCGTTGGTCAGCTGCTGACGCTGGTCGGCCAGCGCACCGGCAATCGAGTAACCCTGATTGGCGCCGAAGCCGCCGATGTCGCGGGTGTCGGTCGCATTGGCGACCCGCGCAGCCCCGACGGCGTTGGCGCCGCGCTGGCGCGCATCGACGGTCGCACGGGTGGCGGCGTTGATGTCACCGGTCGAACCGCCCACATATCCCTGCTGGGCGCGGTCGGCGTCGAGCTGGTCGAGGGTGCGCTCCAACCCGAGATTGACGGCGGTAACCTGCCCCTCGGCATCCGCAAGACGTGCATCGCTCAGCGGCTGCTGGGCGGCGGTGAGCTTGGCCAGTGCCTGGTCGAGCGCCGCGGTCTTTGAGACGGCGGCGGCATCCGCCGTGCCGAGTTCCGTCTGGAGCTGCTGACCGGAAGTCGCGCGCGCGATAATCTGACGCGCCAAATCGTAGTCGCCCTGAGCGATCGCCTGCTGTGCGCGCGCAATCTCGGCGCGATTAGAGTCGTTGGCGACGTCGGCCAGCAAACCGGGAAGCGCCTGTTGGAGAAGCCCCTGCTCAAGCGGAAGCGCTTCGGTGTCGGCGGTGTTCTCGTAACCGGCGGCATCAAGCGCGGCAATGGCGTCAGCATCGCCGGCGTTGGCGCGCGCGATGAGAGCATCCAGCTCCTCCTGCGGCAGACCGGGAGGGGGGGCGGTGGTGACCTGCGGGTTCTGCGGGTTCACACGGCCGGTGTCGAACACGTCATCCGGGATCTCGTCCCAGTTGTTCACGCCGGCCGAATACTGCACGGAGTCGACCCATTTGTTGAAGGCGTCGTTCTGCTCCGGGGTGCCCACTTGGCGCCCCAGCTGCCGATAAACTGTGAGTAGACGATCGTAGGTCATCAGAAGATCCCCAGCGGGTCGAAGAAGCTGCGGTCTTTACCGCCTATTCCAAGCGGGTTGCCGATCAAAATGTCCTTGGTGCGGCTGTTACCGCCACCGCCTCCGGCGGCAGCGGGCGCGGCAGCGACCGGAGACCCATAGGTGCCAAAAGACGGGACGCGGCTGAGGGTGTTCGCTGGCATGTTCGTGCCCTTCTTGCGCCACGTGGGTTGCGCGCCGGGCACCTTGAAGTTTGCCGTGGCCCAGAGCGGAAGCCGCGCATTGATGGGCGGACCGGCCGGGATGACACCGGCCGCGGCACCCTGCGGATTCACACCGCGGCTCATCAGGTAGCTCTGCCAGGCGGAATTATTCTGCTGGGCTTGGAGTTCGGCATTCGTTGCCTGCGCGGCTTTCGCGTCCTTCGATGCTTTGTTGGCGCCATAGAGCGACGCGCCGACACCTGCGACGGCGGCTCCAGCTGCGACTGCGCCCCAGATCTCAGCTATGGGATTGAACGACTTCTGCCTTCACGGCTGCGCCCTCCTGATTGGTGGTTAAATAGTTCCAGTGAAAGCCGCCGGCTTGCCCGAACCGTCCGACGAGGGCCAAGCGAAGTGACTTGCGATCCACTCCGGTATCGCGCGCCGCCTCGATCTGGGTCTGGTAAACCTTCTTGGTTTCCACGCACTCGAAAGGATTCGTCCACCGCCGCACCTGCCCCTTACGCACATTGGCGTAAGCGTTCTTCAGGTCGCGGTTCTGCGTCTGGACGGCATCGGTCACGAAGCGGCAGTTGTCCGGCGAGTAGCCGAGATTGTTGTCGCGCCGATCGATTTCGAGACCCTTCGCCCAGCCGTTCGCCAGCGCCCACTTCGCGAACGCCGGCCAGTAATGCCACTCGTCGCACACGGTGATGCCTCGGTCGGCGTAGCGCGCCTGGTAGCGATTGCCCAGCTTGCAGCGCGTCAGCATATCCTGCCACGCCTGATAGAGCTTGGGGTGTTTCGCGACCTTGAACGGCGCAGGATAAAAATTTCGGCTCATGGGGTTATTCCATCTCGAAGTGCGTGACCCAGACCATGCGACCGCCCTCGGCCGTGGTGCCAAATCCGTTCTTCGGACAGCGTGCGTGAAACAGGGGGGCTCTGAAAACGACTGCGCGATTGAAGACGCCGCGCACAAAATCAAGCTGCTCCCATTCCTTCTCGCCGCCCTTCACCATGTCCCGCTTGAGGACATCGAAGCGCTTCTTCGATCGCATCTCCTGGAAGGTGGGCATCTCGGTCAGGCCGGACTTGCGGTGGCGGTAGAAGCCCGTGCCGCTCGGCTCCTTGTGTTCGGACAGATACGCCACGCAGGTCCACGAGCCGGACTCGCGGTCGGAGTGAACGTAAGCTTTTTCGGTCTCCTTGTTGGTGACCCGGAAAAACATGCTGTTGGGGTAAACCGGGCGCCCCATCGCCAGCGTCAGGGAGTGCAGCATCAGGCTGTGCTTGCCCCAGAAATTCATGCCCTCGTAGACAGAGGAGCCGACTTCGCCCTTGTTGGGACGCCATGTCCCAAAGCCTGATTGCAATGCAGACGTGCGGACTTCACCGATGAGCGGGCAGAAGTCGTCGAAAATCTTTACGGTATTGAGCATTGGCGGCGCTTTATTGCCGCTGTCATTACCGCTGGCCCCGGGAATTGTAAAGGAATTACTAGGGAGCCGGCGGGGACGACTCTTTGATGACAGGCGCCAAGTCGGCCAGCAGCGACGGCTGCCCCGAAATGCCCTTGTCGCGCTGGAGTTTGGCGCGCGCCACCTGTTCGAGCTTCACCTCCGGCGCGTCCTTGTCCTTCAGCTCCTCGATCTGCTTGGTCCAATCGGAAACCGCCTTGGCGTTTTCCATCGTCACCTGCTGGCCTGGCAGCACGCCGAGGGTCTGACTGATGATTCCGCGTGCGGTTTCGTAAGCCCTCACCGCGTCGCCCACGGCCATGATGTTTTGGGCCATGAGCCATGCGGTGTCGGCATCGACATCCTTGATGAGACCTAGCGCTTTGTGGAGCGCCAGTAGCTTGCGATTGGTAAGCACCATTCCGCGATGGTGCATCGTGCCCCACTCCCTGTCAATCAGATGTTCACGCAGGACACAGTGAGATCCACGACGTTTACCATGTCAGCCGGCAGCGCGCTCTTTAGGCGGCATCCGAATTCGATGTAGTCGCCACCGGCCAAACCGCCTGGCGAAACACCGCCGCTAATGTTGAGTGACCCCGAGCCTGAAGCGGCTGTGACACGGACGTCGAAAGGAGTAACCTGAACGGTGGCACCGCCGTTAATCCGATAAATGATCGCAAGATCAATGTATCCACCAACGGGCACAGGCGTGCAGCCCCCGTTCTCGATGCAGGTGAATTGCGCGTCCGACTGCCCGAAACGGTTGGTGATGTCGGCCAATCCGCTGGCGTTCGTCCACCCGTAAAATGTGACCATCCACACCTCGATCGGCGTGATGTCCATGTTATTCCAGCCCGGTCCGCCGTTGTCGTCAGTCGCGTGCTGCCACGTCACGGCTTGCATGACCTTTGCTGGGTCGGCCGGGTTGTAGAATGCTGAGTCCGTGGCGATGAACGAAGCCTCCAGATAACCGCGGATCACCACGTCGTTGAACTCGGCATTGCCAGCCTCATCGATGAGCCAGCCATCGACCCCGGGATTGTAGTTTCCGCTCTGGGCCGTGCCAGTGATGCTGAGGTTCGAGCCGTTCCACACGAACTTATCGTTGAGCGAAAACCGGCCGGTGTCGTCGACGTAGAAAGGCGTCGTGGCGCCGGAGTAGATGCCGTCCCCGATGTAGACCTTGCCGTTGGCGGCATCGACTACGAGGGTGTCCGCCAGTCGCACCACATCGTCGATGGCATCGGCCACGAACATCACCTTCTTGGTCGTGCCGGAGTAGATCTGGAACTTGTCCGCCTGGAAGGTCACCTCCGAGATGTTCACACCCGGCCCGGTCGAACTCGTGATGTTCATGCCGGTCACCACGTCGCCGGCGGTGACCGTCAGGGTATATTTCCCTGAGAGATTCCCGAACCCGTCGGACACGATCTCCGCCAGCTCCACGATCGAGGCCGTCACTCCGTCGACCGTGACCGTAAGATTGAGCAGGCCGGTGTTATTCTGGTTGATGACCGTCGCCGACTCCTCGTTGGTCTCGGAGACGGCAGCCACCAGCACCCCATACCAGCGATCGATTTCCGACTGATACTGCTCCATCTCCGGGAACCGCTCGACGACTGCATCCGGGACGCGAGGCATCCGCGGCGGCAGATTCATTGTGTCCGGCGCCGGCGCCGGCGCTGAACTTTTGTCTTCCAGCGAGGGCATCAGACGGTGGACCGCGTGACACCCGCGGCCTTGATGAGTTCGACTTCAAAGCAGCGCGCGGAAAGCCGGACATCCACGTCACGTTGGTCGACTACCCGGATCTCGTCCTGAAAGTAGATCGCCTGAAAGGCCAGCGTGATGAAGTTGTCTCCAGCCGGAGAGGGCAGGTTCTCGACCGGGGTGAGCAGCACGGTCAGTGCGGCGCTCGGGTTGTGCGTCGAGCGCAGCTGCACTTCCATCTCCACATCCGGCGACGGACTGCTGAGGATCGGCGTATAATTGGTGATGAGCTTTTCATTCATCTGGTCGCCGAATTGAATCAGGCCGCTGACCATGAACGGCTCGGCGACAACACCGTCGCGCAGCCAGGTGAGGATGGGCTCGATGGCTTCCGACGTGAGGCCGTAGGTGAAGACGTTCCCGGCAATGCCGAGCACAAACCAGTTGTCCAGCGAGCTCGGACGCTTGGCGTAAACTGCCGCATCGATAACCGAGTCCATCTCCGACACCTTCTTGTTCTCGTAATCGAGGCACATCGTGGTGCCCGGCCGACAGAACCAGATCTGCTTGGTCAATGGATTGTCGACGGCGAACGGCTCATCTTCCACCGTAAGGCCGGTGAAGAAAAGGTTCCGCGCGTTGTCGCAGAGCTTGTAGAACTCGGGGTAGGACTGCCCATCGAAGGCGAAGAACCGCCCACCGCGGCCGGGATAAATATGGAACTCCCCGTTCACCGGGATGATGACATCGCCGTTGATCGGCACGTTGTTGCACACCTCGATCTTCGGGCGAAACCCAAACGGCTTGTCGACGGTTCCGACGTAGCGGCCGACGTAGATGCCCTTTTCCCGGTAGATGATGAGCTGCGTCCCAAGCGGGAGCATCCCGATGATCTCGCTGGCGTCGCCCTGGAGCAGCGACTTGCCGACCAGCGTGCTGACATCGCGGAAGCGGGTCACCTGCACGGTGCGCGGATAGGAGAGGGCGCCATTCGTCGAAACCGCCAGCGTGATCTGATTGCCGGCAACCGCGGTGACGAGGATGCCGTTTGGATTGGCGCTGTCCCCACCCAGGATGCCGCCGTTCGCACCGCCATTGATGACCGCCACGTAGGTCTCGTTGGCGACAAAAGCCTCGGTCTCGAAAGGAAGGGTGAGCGTGGCGCTCGCAGCCGCCATGTAGACGTTGAACCGTGGCGCCCAGCGCGTGGGCTGGCCAAATTCCGACCACGCCACCTCGTAGGGAAACCGGTTCAGGATGTCTTCGGGCGGCGTCCCATACGGATCGGAGGCCGGGATGACACCGCTCTCGAACACCTTCGCATGGTAGGCGTTGCCGTCGGACCAGATGAGGGCGATGTCGTTGATGTCTTCGAGGACGACTGCCTGATTCACGGACGCCGGGACCAGCACGCGGCCGACGCCGGCGTCCACCTTCTTCACCCAGATCCAGAAAGTCGGAGGCGCCACCGGCCCGGTCGGCAACGTGGCAGTGACGTCTGCCGCGCCGGTGGTGACGTCGAACTGGTCCTGATCGTCGGCCAGCAGCACCGCGAAATCAGCGGCTTTCGCCTGCGTGCCGCCGGCCACGTAGGTGGAGTAGCCGTTCATCCACTTGTCGAGCTGGTCGGCTTGGATCTCGGTCACATCGCCAAGGAAAAGGAACCCGTTGAATTCGGTGATGCGGCCACAGCGGGCGATGCCCACCTCTCGCATCTCGTAGTTGGGCACCACGGCGTCCCACTCCTGCCGGAACACCTGCGGGAGATCCACGGCGTTATTGAGAATCAGGTAGCCGTTGATGACATTGACCTGCCAGCGCTTGCCGTTCGCCGCATAGCCACTGCCGATGACATCCCAGACCAGCGTGTCGGGGTTGAAGCGCTTGATCTTGGTGCGGCTGGCGCCGACGATGACGCGATCGCCGTTCGGCCGCACGCACTCCGCCAGGCGGAGCAGGGTCTCGGCGCCATCGAACACCGACTGGTTGTCCGAACCATCCGCATCGGGCTTGAATTTGATCCACCCCTCCTGCCGGATCAGCTGGTCGGTCGACCGCCGCCAATTCACCAATCGGGTGAAGTCGGCCGGCCCCACGTTTTCCAAAGAAACGGCGGGTTGGGTGACGAGGTTGCCCCCGTCTACGATGCGGACTGGAATGTTGCGGCTCACGCTTGGAAGGCTGGGGCGGTTCCTGGGGCCGCAGGAAAGTTATTCGATGGGTTCGATGGTGACTTTGTATTTCTTGCCACCCACGAAAAGGGATTTGGCGTCGGCCGTGAGGTTCTGGAGGACGACCGAACCTTGGCCCTGCACAGAATCGAAGATACTTTTCTCAAGGTCGGCATCCTTGGCCAGTCGCTCGGACTGGAGGCGCACCGAACGGTTCACCGGCGCCCCCGCGGCAACCGCCGTGTCTGCGGTCTGCGGACAGAAGACTTCGAGAACGAGTGAATTGGCCATGCGGGAGCGATAGTCCCCTTAATACCGTATGTCCAGAATGAAGCAGATGACGGCCCGCCACTTAGCCCAGCGGCTTGGCCAATGGTAAGCCGGCCATCCGAGATCCGGATCGTCGGTCTCCTTGGCCCAGCAGCCCTTGCGATAGGGCTGGGCGGTCAACGCTGAGAAAGGGACGTAGCATCCGCACCCGACGTGCTCATATCCCGGGAGGCTGGGACGGCATCGACGGGTCTCCCGGTCGTAGACCGGACAGCGGTAGCACCCGTAGCGGATTCGCGCGCGCCAGACATCTCGCGGAACGGGTCCGCTGAGGATGGCCAACAGCAGGCCGAGCCAGGGAACTTCAGCCCCTTCGCCATGTGTCTGGCGAATGACTGCAATCCACTGCTCAATCCGTTTTCGCCACCTCATCGGGGACGTTCTTGACGACGGCCACCAGCGCATCCTCGCTGATGAGGCCGAGCTTCTGATCGCCGCACACGACCTTCATCACGATCAGGCCGTTGGCCATCACGATGTCGCCGGGAGCCACGACCTTGCAGTCCGGACCCTTGGAGACGACTTCCCATTCCATGATGGGGTTACCCTCCTCGTTTTGCATCGTGGAGGATGCTGGCAGGAAGAGCTTGCCGACCATCTTCAGGCCGGACGAATCGTCGACCTTGAGCGCATCGAGCGCGCGGAGTAACACTTTGCTGCCAACAGCGTGGTAAGTTTTCATAAATCCTTGAGGGGGGTTCCGGTATAAAATTCGTGCTCGGGGATCTGGACGATCGGGAATTTCTCGCCGGCCAAGATGCGCGCGCGCAGGCCGGAGATCCCTTCCTCGCCAAAATAGTTCGGGTGCCAGCCGTTGCCGGAGCGCGCGGCATGGAGGACGGCGTGCGATTTGTCGTTCGGGCTGACGCCGTAGTCGCTCCGCTTCATAATCGGCAGCTGGGCGTGCAGCTCCTCCGATTCGTAGGTCATCATGGACCGGACGTAGCGAAAGCTGTAACCCTTCTTCGAGAGCATGATTCCGCAGATGCAGTCCTCGAAGCTCAGGCCGTCGCACCAAGCCTCCGGCCATCCGTTGATGTCGAGGAACGCCTGAACTGGCGCCACCAAGCTGCATCCGTAGAGCCAGTTGCCGGCGCAGTCGACGCCTTGGTCATCGGAGCCATGCCCGAAACGGTTGTCATGTCCGCCTGGATGATCGGTGAAGCCGACGACATTGCCGTTCTCGACCACGAGATCCTTGACCTTCCGGTAGGCGCCGAGCGTCACCGTCTTCTGGTCGCCGGCCATCGCCTCGCGCACCTGCTTCAGCCAGCCGGGCAGCAGGACCGAGACGTCATCGACGAAAGCAATCCAGCCATCTGGCGCCAGGCAGACCGCGGTGTTGCGCGCGTTCGACGCGGCGAACCAGTCTTCCTTGGTCAGCTTGTGTTCCCCCTGCCACACCGTGGGTTTCGGCGGAGTGCAGTAACATGCGCCACCGCCGGCGACAATCCGCTCGGACCCGTGCGCGATGTCGTCAACGCACTCCGTCCGGTTCTTGGCCCAGAAGTCCACGACCACCACACGGATCTTCGTATAGTCGCCGCCGGTTTCCCGATTGAGGCTGTCGAAAAACCATTTGATAGCCGGATTTTTACGGCTGGTGAAATAGGCGATCGTCAGGTGCATCAGCGAATGCGCGGCCAGTTCGAGGCGATTTGCTCATTCGGGATTGCCAGCATGTCGAAAGAGGTGCGCCACGGAAATGCTTCGAGAACGTAGAGCGGATCGTCGCAGACCTCGCCGTGCATGGTGCACAATTTGTAGCCGGCGGCGTAGATCCAATCGATCATCGACTCACAGCTCTCACCCAGTTTCCTGGGGAGGAACGACAGCTCGATCATCACCGGGGGCCGGTGCTTGGCCAGCACGCCGGCCATGCCGCGCAGCGCGTGGAACTCGTAGCCGTCGACGTCCAGCTTAATGAAGTCGATCTGGGGAAGGGATGCAGCGTAGGAGTCGAGGGTCGTCGTCTCCATGTCGAAAGGCCCGGTGTCCTCCAATGCAATGTCCATCTTCGCAATCCGGGGGTCAGCCAAGGTGTGGGCGCCAAGGATCTGGACGCCGCGCACCACACCTTTGCGGTCGGAGACAGCCAGATTATTGAGCACGACGTTCCGGTTGGTGCCGAAATTGGCATACAGCCGTTTGAAGACGGCCGGCACCGGCTCGAAGGCGTGGACCGTGCCGGCGCCGTGCATCAGCCAGTGATTGGTGAAGCCGCCCTCGTTCGTCCCGATGTCGATGGCAACGAAGCCCGGCTTCATTTTCGTGAGCACCGCGTTCAGGAAGCTGAGATCCGAGCGCAGCAACGCGACGTTGACGATCTGGCGAATCTGTTCGTGTGGGGTGCTCATTTGCGGACCCTCTGAAACCACGCACCACCGTCGCGTTTGTAGAGTTCCACGAAGCCCATCGACAGCAGCTTCTGGACGGATTCCAGCACCGCTCCACCCGCCCACTTCAGGTCGTCGAGGTAGGCGAAGCCGCCAAGGATGACGTTCGGGGCATAGCGCTCGATGTCGCGGATAGCCTGGGGACCGTGATTGCCGTCCGAAATAAGCAGGCCGATGTCTTCCGGCGGCGTTACCTCGTCGGAGCGCGCGCGCTTCACCTCGACCCATTCGGGGCCAATCCCGTTGTCGTTAAGTGAGCGGAGAAAGCCGCGGTAAACTGCGTCGTGTTTCTCCTGATCGTTCCACCACTTGGCGTCCTCGCCGGTTTGCCCCTCGACGGATGCCACCGCCAGCCATGGATCGATGGCGAGCACGCGGCCGGAGCCGACAGCACGATGGGCCATCGCCGCCGCGATTGTGTCGCGGCCACCAAACACGCCGATGACAACCGACAGTTTCGGCCGCAACGCCAGCACGACTGCCGCAGTATCGGCTGCCCGCTGGTCAGTGCACCAGCCGTGCAGCGTAGGATTTACCCGGGCAATTGTGGTGAAGAGTTCGACGCTCATGCGGTGGTAATGGGTGGTGTGGGGGCAGGTTCCAGTTTGATGCCTTCGGCCTCAAGCGTTTTCTTGGCGAGTTCGCGCGCGCCTTTGCCATTTTGGGCGATGGCTTTCAGGGCATCGGTGAAGCGAGTGAGCGGGGCGACTCTCTCGCGCGCCTGCTTCAGCTCGTCATTGGCGGTCTGGAGATCCGCCTGGGCGCGCTTCGTGGCTTGCTGGGCCGTGGCGGTGGCCTGCTGGGCAGAGGAGATGATCGAGTCGACGGTTTCGAGCTGCTTGGCGAGCTGCACAGCGAGTTCACCGCCGGGAAGCCGGCTGTGAGCCGTCGCTGTATTGATGAGCGAGCGGACTTTCTTCGGGTCGTAGGTGTCCATGGGCGGGGGCGGTTACTGTTGAGGCGGCGGGGGAGGCGGTTCCCGATGCTTGGCGGCTTCGGCGAAATCGGCGGCGGAGATCCACATCGTCCCGTCGTAGCGGCAGTGTTTCGACAGCCGGTGTTCGAGGTATTCGAGTGGGTATTCCTTCAAGCGATCGTGGGCAGCGGCGTATTCGGTCAGCATCCCATTCGTGCCAATGAGATCCTTCGCCGCCTGTTCGATGTCGGCCTCCTCAGCTTCCGGCGTCACTTCCGCGAGCACCTTCAGCATCCCGTCCGGTGCCCTCTCGAACTTCAGGCGCCACAGCAGGTCGATCTTCGTCTCGTCCAGCAGCAGGGTTCCCCCGTTGTTCATCGCTGCCATCCACAGCGTCCGCTGGAGTTGGAGGGATTTGTAGTGCAGGTTCGCCGCTGCTTGTTCCAGCAGCGCTATCTGTTGCAGCTTGTCGCCGGGCAGCTTGTCGGTTGGGGAGGTCATCCAGGATGATGGGTTGTTTGAGAAGAAGTTTTTGGCGATACTTGCGGGAGCCTTTCTTTGGCTCGAAGCCGATCAGCATCTGCCGGCCGTCAGCCAGATTCTTGATGATCTCCTTAATCCGGCCGGTCTTGTATGCCTTGGACTCGAAGATGGTGGCGATGTGAATGTCCTTTGCCATCAGGACTTCTTCTTGGCTTTGGGGGGCATGACCAAAATGCCGGCGCCGCGCGCCTGCTTGAGCACTTCGTTCACGATGTAAGCCGCAGAGCGTTTCTGCGCCTTGCTCTGTGCGGTGATGGGAACCGAATTGTCGGCATCGATACGAATTTGCATCGGGTAATGAGTATTGGAAAACCTACTGGTGCAGGATGGGGTGCGATGGGGCAAGCATTTAATCAGCGTGCGGAAGGGCGGCTGGGCGCTGTTGGGTGACTTGAGACATGAAGCGGATGATTTTCTCCTGATACACGCGGCCGATCTTCTCCCACGGCATCGAGGCGAAATAGGCGCCGGAGGCTCCGCTCTCCGCTTCCGGGAAGATGAGCGGGTGCTTTGAGCGCCAGCCCGCTGGCTCATCCAGCAGACCTTTGAGCGAGTCCCGGGTCGCGCAGCTTCCCCAATACTTGGCCAGCGAACTCGGCGTCAGCTCCCAAGTCGGGTGTTTCCGGCGATACTCCCTGGCCCGAATGATGATCTCATTGGAGGTGATGTTCGGCGTCACCGCCATGATGGCAGTCAGCGACACGGCGATCGAGCGCGCCATCGGCTTGGTCATGCCTTCGCGCGGGATTGAGCAGCAGCCACAGAGCGCATCGAACAGCGCATCACGTTGCTTTCTACTACCGGTCGCGATGAGCGGCGTGTGCTCCAGTGCAAACCCGGTGAGCTTGCCCTGTGAGGTGGCGTGCTCCCGGTCTATAATGTTCGCCACGACCTGCTCCTGATCGGAAGACAGGATGCCGAGCTCGGCTTGGATTGTCGCCGCGAGGCGTTCTCCGAATGAAGGTTCAGCCATGTTGATTCTTTCTGCTTTGGAAAAAGTCGCGGTGCAATGGATGCTCTCGCGTCCATTTCTCGGCGTAAAACCGCACCACGTCGTTATTGATTTTGAGAGGATGTCCGTCGCCGTCGACGCTCGTCGAGCGGATTGCGATGTCGTGATCGAAACGAATCGTGTGCATGATGCCGTCAGCCGAGTAACGCTTGAATCCAGCCTCGATCAGCAGCTGCGCGCGCTCACAGAATTTCGCATAGACCTTCGGGTTCTTCGAGTGGAACTCGATAAACATCGCCTCCAGTCGTCCCGGATTTATCGGCGGTGTCGGCTTGAAATCTAATTCGGGTTGAGCCGGATGCACACACGCATAAATGCCGTGAAATAAACTCTGTCAATAATCTCTTGCTAAATCTGCCCCACTCTGCCCCACTTTGTTTCTCGTGATGAAGTTCGCTCTATATCTCCTGCTCGTGCTGCGCGCTTTCGGCGCCACCGATGCACAGATCATCCAGGCTCTGGAGATGACGGAAGCCAGCTATGGAAAGATCGGCCGCGCCGGTGAGGTGCTTCCTTCGCAGCTATCGCCGGCCACGGTTCACGATCACGGGCTGGACCCGCTGAACAATCTTCGGTGGTTGAAAAGGCAGCTGGCACGCAAAGGGATTCCGGCGTCGCCCTTTAATCTCGCACTTTGCTGGAATGCCGGTCTGACCGGTGCCACCACTGGCAAAGCTCCAGTGTCTTCTTATGAGTATGCGCGCCGAATGGTCGCAAACCTCGAACTCCTTACCCTCACGGGTGACGGCCGGCAGCTGTATCGTCCCTCTATGACGGCGAGGCAGCCGGTCGTCTTTATTCTTCAACCCAACTAAACCACCATGGCCAAAATCGAAGTCAGTCAGGTCGCCGAGATCTGCAAGAAACACAAGATCGACCCCGTTACCCTCCGCGAGATCGTCGAGGAGATGAACGAGATCACCGCCCCCGCGGCCGATGAGGACATCAAGCCGCCGGCGCCGAAGAAGCAGTTCGTCATCGTCATCTCCGACATGGAAGGCAAGCTGCCGAAGAAGGATCTCACCGGCTGGGTCGTGCAGATCCCGGAGGACGCCAGCCCGTTCTCCACCACGGACCGCATCTTCAAGGGCGCCTATGATTTCAACGCCTCCAAGAAGGGCCGGCTCTTGCCGGTGAAGTCGGTCGGCGAAGCCCTGGAGTCGGCTTCCGCCAAATACTTCAAGGAGTCGGAACTCTGGGTGAAGACCAAGCTCCCGGTCGCGGTTGTCGTCACCGACAACGTACTGCCGAAAGACGAGTTCAAGACCGAGAAGGTCGACAAACGGCGGCGGGATGACGGAGCATGAGCGCCTACAAACTGCTCCCCGTCGCACTGCGCGCCCTTGAAATTGAGCGCGAGACGTATGGCCCCGATAAAGGGCAATACAAAGCGAAGGTGTCATTCGATGGCCCGAACGGGCGTATTGACCTGACGCTTCCGCACGAACTCTCGCTCAAGTTCCTCCAAGCCTCGTCGGAGATCTTGGCCGAGGTTTCCGCGGATGTCGCGCGCCGGATGCACGGCGATGTCATGTCATCCATCCAACAGGCAAAAGCTCTCCCCTGCGCAGCCACTCCCATTCCGATCACTTAAATGAGCGTCGAACACCTCAACCTCCAGCCGGGTCTCCATCACGACATCCCGGAATCCGCCTACCACAAAGACCTGCTGATGGCGCAGCCGACGCTCAGCAGGTCCGAGGCGGTCATGCTCCTCGAAGAGTCGCCGCTTCACCTGTGGTGCGCTCACCCCCGCCTCGGCGCCAAGACGTTCACCGAACCCACCAAGAAGCTGGACTTCGGGACTGCGGCCCACTCCATGGTGCTCGGCAGCGGCCAGGAGATTGTCGTTGTCGATGCCGACAACTGGCAGACCAAAGCGGCGCGTGAGCAGCGGGACTCAATCCGGGAGGCCGGCAAGACCCCCATCCTCGCCCACGACAAAGAACGGGCGGACGCGCTCCACAAGGCGTTCTTCATGCGCTTGAAGGAATTCAACCTGCTGGAGAAGTTCGAGGCCGGCAAAAGCGAGGTCACGATCCTCACTGATGAGGGCGCCGGCGTCTTCTGCCGTGTCCGTCTCGACCGTCTCCATATCGACGAGCAAGCCGGCATGGTCTACATCTTCGACCCGAAGTTCTGCGAATCGGCGAATCCGTCCAGCCTGCCCAAGCAGGTCATCAACATGGGCTACGTCGTGCAGGAGGCTTATTACACGCAGGCTTTACAGCGTGTGCGGCCAGACCTCAGCGGCCGAATTAAATTCATTTACCTCTTCATCGAGGATCACTTCCCGTTTTCCATGACGCCGGTCGAACTCAACGGGGAGTTCAAGCTCATCGGTGTCAGCAAAGTCTGCCGGGCGATCGACGCCTGGAAGAAGTGTTTGGCCGACGGCCGGTGGCCCGGCTACACTAAGGAACTCCTCACCCTCGAACCGCCCGCATGGGCTCTCAACGCCGAGATGGGTGCAACCCCCGTCCGATAATACTATGAACCGCCTCAACGAAATCGACGTCCGCAATTTCAAACGGGTTCGCCGCGCGCATCTTGTGCTCGATGGCAACACCCTCGTCATCACTGGTGATAATGAAGAAGGAAAGAGTTCCTTTCTCGATGGCATCACCGCCCTTTTCGGTGGCGCCAACAAGTCGCCGAAGACGCCGATCCGCAAAGGCGCCAAGGAAGCCACCGTCATCGGCCGGCTCACGACCAAGGACGGCCGGAAGCTGAAAGCCACGCTGACCTTCGGGCTGCCGAACAGTCGCCGTATCGTGGTTGTCGACGATGAGAGCGGTAAGCCGTTGTCTTCTCCGCAGGCGTTGCTTGACGCCTTCTGGGATGAAACGAGTTTCGACCCGTCCCTCTTCCTCGCCAGCGAGGAGAAGGACCAGCTTGCCATGCTCAAGAAGATGGCTGGCCTGGACTTCACGGCATCCGATGCCGAGCACGCCAAGTTCTTCACCGAGCGCACTGTCGTCAACCGCGAGGTGGAACGCCTCCGCGGCGTGCTTTCCTCGCAGACGGCCTACCCGGACGCACCGGCCGAGGAAGTCACCAGCGCCTCGATTCTGTCCCAGATCGACGTCGCCGATCGTCACAATCGCGAGATCCAGCAGCTCGACAGCGCCGTCCAGATCCGCTCCGGCACCTTAGAGCGCCACAACAGCAGCCTCCAGCTGGCTCAATCCACGGTCGAGGATCTGAAGCGCAAGCTCATCGAAGCCGAGGCGCAGGTCGTCACCTGCCAGCAGGCCGTCCAGGGCGCGCAGCTATCGCTCGATGAAGCCAAAACGGCGCGCAACGCCAAGACCCTCATCGACACGACGCCGCTCCGCGCGCAACTCACCGATGCGGAGAGCACCAACGCCAAGGTCCGCGCCAACACCGCGCGCGCCAAGACCGCGCAGGATCTCAAGGTCAAGACCACGGAATCCGAGAAGCTGACGCAGCGCTTGGAGGCTATCGTCGAGGCGAAGGAGGAGAAGATCCGCAACGCCAAGTTCCCGGTCGACGGCCTGTCGCTTACCGAAACCGGCGTCATGTTCGAGGGTCTGCCGCTGGAGCAGGCTTCCGACAGCCGGAAGATCGCCATCGGCGTGGAGATGGCCGCGGCCATGAATCCCGACAAGCCGCTGATGCTGGTTCGTCACGGCAATCTCTTCACCGGAAAGAACTTTGCTATCCTCGAAGAGATCGCCACGAAGCGTAACCTGACGGTGATCGTCGAGATCGCCGGCGAGAAGCGCGCGGACAGCCGCCTGCACTTCCAAGACGGAATCGGCGACGATGGTTCGGGCATCGCCACCGAGCCCGAACCGGCCGTTGAATCCACTCCCGCCCCCGAGGCTCCGGCTGCCGCGGCCCCCGCGCCGGCCGAAGCCCCCAAACCCGCCAAGAAAAACACCCAACAGGATGATCTTCTCGATCTTCCTCCCTCCTGATGTCCGAACGCACCTTCACCGTCACTGACGCAAAGCGGGAACAAGTCCCGCTGAACGTCGCACTCGTCGGGCCGACCGGCTCCGGCAAGACCGGCAGCGGTCTCGAACTCGCCACCGGCTTCCAAGACGTGTCCGGCGGCGACATCGGCGTCATCGATAGCGAAGCGCGCCGCGCGCTGGCTTACGCCGACGCTCCGATGTTCAGCGAACCCACCAGGCGCTTCAAGTTCAAGCACCTCGACTTCAAGGCGCCGTTCGGTCCGCACGACTACATGGCTGCCGCCCAGCACCTCGTCGATAACGGCTGCAAGCACATCATCGTCGATAGCACCTCCCATATGTGGGAGGGGCCGGGCGGCGTGCACGCGATGCACGATCAGGAAGTCGAGCGCCTGATGCGCGCATGGCGCACGGATTCCGTCGAGAAGGTCAACTTCCCGGCGTGGAACCTGCCGAAGCGCGCGCAGACCGATTTCGTCAACTGGATGAAGCAGCAGCCCATCAACTGGATCTTCTGCTTCCGCGCCAAGGAGAAGATGAAAATGGTCAACAACAAGCCGGTCGAACAGGGCTGGCAGGCCATCGGCGGCGAGGATCTGATCTACGAGATGACGCTCGCCTGCCTGCTGCTCCCGCAGTGCGACGGCCAACCCATCTGGAACAAGACCGAGGAGAAAGGCGTCAAGGCACTGGCGCAGCACTTCCGGCCGATGTTCGCCAACAACCCGCGCTTGTCCGCCGCGGTCGGCCGCGACCTCGCCGTCTGGGCCAAAGGCGCCCCTCCGGCTGCCGGGTCTGCGCCTGGCGCCACCACGACCACCAGCAAGAAGGCTGACGCCATTCCGCCGCGGCCGATGACCGAGGCGATCAAGAAGTCGTTGCTCGACGCAACGAAGGACTTGGAGCTGGAAGCCGCACAAGCCAAGAAGACGGAGCTGATGGAGAAGTATTTCGGCACCCGCAAATGGTCCGAGATCTGCGCCAAGCCCGATCCGGAACTCGATCCCATGCTGGTAAAGATGAAGGCCACTGAGAGCCTTCCGTGATTCCCTGTCGCCCAGATTGTCTCAACTGCATGACCCGGTGGCCCTCCGGCTGCCGGGTCTGCGCGGAACCGACCCTCCTGCCACCGCCGGCCGGTTCCCAAGCGAATGATGGTGGCACCAACCTCTGCACCCTCGCCCATGGCCACGAATCCGCCCACCACACCTGCACCCGCAAAGACCCCCCGCAAGCCGCGGGCTGACGCCGGCAAGAAACGCGGCGCCAAATTCGAGTATTACGTCCTCAACGGCACCACGCCGTGCCGTATCGACCGGTCGCGCCTGCTGGACAAGCGCCCGCTGCTAGTCCCCTGCCGGCCCGGCGAAGCGCTGGAGATCATCGGCCAAGGCGCCGCCCGTGGACCGAAGGGGCGCATGGAAACGATGGTTGCGCGCACGCTGGACGTCGTGAAGCGGGTCGGTGGCACGACCATCTTCGAGAAGACGGAGACCATGAAGGCTGCCTTGGCGCCCTACGCCGGCCTATCCGGCAGCTGGACCCTCGGTAAACGCAAGATTGCCGCCCCCAGCACCGGGACCGAAGGGTGATCTACCAGTGCCTCATGGATGACGGCCAAGACCTGCCGGTCGACGCCGACAGCGCTGCCGACGCCATCCAGGCGGCGCTTGAGCGGAACCGTGGGCACCGCGTTCGCGAGTGCTACAAGGGCTCACGGACCAAGAAAGGTGCGGGATACGTCGAATATGAGGTGCCACGGCACGATCCGTTGCCCGTTAAGCCCATCCTCGGTGCCGTTCAGGCCATCCAGGAGGCGATGTTCGATGACCGCGCATTGCGCGCGGAGTCCGCCGCGGCCCGCGAACGGACGAACCCGCAGCCGGATGACGACTGAAATTTATGTTTGACGAACCGGGCGACATCGTGCGACAGTGTGGCTCAAGAGGGAACAACCCCGGGAAATGAGCCCCCGGGGAGCTCTGGCCGAGCGACGATCCTCACAGTGCGGGCCGGGAGGGGGAAACCCTTCCCGGCCCTCATCGTTTATGAGCCTCGGCCGAGCCAAAATAAAATTACCACCACGATCACGAACGCGGCCACGAGGATCTTGCCGGTCGTGGAGAGCAACCTCACGAGGGAGTGTCGCCCAGCTGGGCGTCGATCTTGGCGATCGCGCGCCTGGCGTAAGCCTTCGTGTGCATACCGACTGATTCCCGCTCTACCATGTCCGCCCACATGGCACGCTCCAGACCAGCCATCCGGTGGGCGATGCCCTTGAATTCCTTCCGGATCTCCACGCCGTCTTCCTTGATGGCCGAGACCAGTTTCGCGCCGAGCGCGATCAGCTTCATCGACACCAGCATGAAGAAGCCGGTGATGATGCCCAACGGGCCGTAGACGTAAAGTGCAGCCGGATTGGCCATAACAGCGTCAGCTGCTTGGGCGAGGAGGAGAGCGAGATGATTCACGGTTTGACTGACTTGATAGCGGCGGTGACGGCGGCTTCAACCACAGAGGCGCTGGGATCGTTGCTCAATCCCTTGGACTCCAACTTCCGATAGGTGGGGTCATCTTTTTTACCTGCCTCGATGGTAAACGGCGCGACGGCCTGCGTCGTCCCGAATGACATGGACGTGTATTTCGTCTGCCCTTCCTGATATGAGCGGTAGGAGCAGCCGGACAGCGCTAGAAGCGCGAGGAGTATGATAGCGATGCGGGTTTTCATGGTGAAAATCAGGCGGCTTTCCAGTGGCTGCCGCCGAACCACTGGACGAGGTTGTAGACGACGGTGCGCTGGTCGGCGCGGGCGCCTGACAGCTCCATCGCCTCGCGCAGCACGCGATCGGCAAGCTCCCGGGTGAAGGACACTGCGCCGTTCTTGCCGGCGAGGGTGTAGAGGTAGTCGTGCACGACGCTGGCGTAGAGGATGCACGGATCTTCCGGGTCGATGTAGCGCCAGGCAAACCGCGGGATGGACGCGAAGTCCGTCTTGAAGCCGGCCGGCACAGTGATGCGGCCGAAGAGGTTCGAGTCGTAGACGAAATCCTGCGTCAGCATATAGACCTGCCGGCCCTTCACCTCGGATGGCGGCAGGATATCGACCCGGAGGCGTGTGAGGAAATCACTCATGCCTTCAGTGGCCCCTTGAAATCGCTCTTCGTGGCGTAGGCCAAGATCGCCACGATGAATGGATTGAGCACTTTGGTCCAGAGAGCGGCGTATTGATGCCAGCTCATGGCGACCAGCGACGCACTGTCGAGCTGGTTGAAGACGTCCCAGAATGCGGAGAAGCTGGCGGACAATCCAAACAGGATGGCGATCGCATAGGCGCGCGCGTTGGATTGGGCATCCTGGGCGACGCCGTTGATGACATTGACGACGATCGGCCGGAAATCGGTGGCGAGCCTGCGCGTCACAATCAAGGCCGTGAGCATCACGACCAAAGGCCAGATAAACTGTGACGGATCGAATTCCATTATGCGGCTACGGCTCCGCGAATACCGACGATGGCCCAGCCAGCAGCAGTGTATTCCAGTTCAACCGCGTCACCCACGTTGGTAAAGGTGATGGTCGTGAATCCGATTTTAGTTGTCGGAGTGAGCACGCCAGAGCCGCCATCAACGGAATGAATAACGCTCTTTCGCTGACCGGCCACGCCATCCGCAAGAGTCAATGCCTGAGCAACCCCAGTGCTGGTGTAGTTGGTTGATCCCGTTGTAACGTTCACGGCTCCAGCGCCGGAGAGGAGTTGGGGAGCGGTGATGAGTGCGCCTGCAATGGTAACCATCCCTCGATTGCTAACAGCAAACTGAGATCCAAGAGCGGTCGTCCCGAGATTCATCAATCGCTGCACCCCTGAGCCGATCGCCGTCTCCGTTCTGATTAAACTGAAGTCATCATTCGCCGCCGTGCCGGAGGCTTGGTTGTAGGTGGGGGTGATGGATAAAAAACCATTGGTCCCACTGGTAGCAGTATCTGCACTCGCCAGCGTAATGGAGTAATAATTTTTCCCGGCAAGCGAAGTTCCGGTAATCGTAGCCTCGAAAAACGGAGCCGTTACACGATTCAGGGTAATTTGGGATACAGCGGAAGAAGCCCCTGTTCCAATGAGCCTTAGTGCGCGGGGTGTGCCGCTACCAGCAGAAGTGGTCCTAACGATACCCACGTTCCCGCTCCACAATGCCTCCAACCGTTCATAATCCGTCGTCTGATTCACCGTGTTGTAGACTTGTAAGCCTGCGGCGCCGGTGCTGGTGATTACGATCGGCTGTGCGTTGCTGAAGGTGTTTACCCCGGTCCATGCGTTGGTGCCGCCAAGCGCCGCAACAGTGCCAGAGGTGGGCAGCGTCACATTGGTCGAACCAGTGACTGTGAAGGTGGTCGAGAAAGCGCCGGAGGTTACAAGGTTTCCCCCAAGGGTAATGGTGCTCGACCCGTTATTGACGCCGGTTCCGCCGTAGGTGCCAGTGACTACCGTGCCATTCCAAGTGCCGCTCACCACCGTTCCGGTCCGGGTGATGTTGTCCTGCACGCCCGTCGGCAGTGTCGTGAGGATGGTCGGCACTCCGCTGCTGTCGGTTGCGAGGATGGCGTTATTCTGCTTGGAAAAGATCGTGGAAATCCAGGCGTTGTCGCTGGAGTTCTTGCGATCAATCTTGATGTCGCCTGGCGCAGCGAATGCCAAGGATGCGATGAAGAGGAATGACAGGATGATTCGATTAAGCGTTTTCATTTTCTGAATTTTGTGATGCTAGTTCGTCTGATAAATGATTGTGCCTATAATGTAAGTGGTGGCTGCCAATGCCGACGGGACGATCTGGGCCGATGTCTGCCCACTGCCATTCTGATAGACCCTGGCCTTGGTTAATGTTTGGATGGCTGCAATGCCGACCTGGGTATAGCTGGCACTAAGAGTAATGCCCGTGTAGTTAGAAACACTTCCTGAATAGAACCCGTTTGTCAGGCTTTGCGCGGCATAAGGCAATCCGCCAACCTGAACTCCGCCGGCCATGCCCGCATCCTTGGCTGAGATTGCGACGTAGAATTGAGCAGTTACCACCCGACCAATTCGCGTGAACGTTCCAACCTGAATAGTGTATGTGTTTACGTTGGTGCCGGCGTCCCCTTCGATCGTCGGAACCCATGTCCCTTGTTCATACCAATTCGGGATGTTCTGCTGACCAGCGGCCGCGAAGTTGTTTGCGAGCCCATTGAGTTGATTAGCTGAAAAAGTATTGGATGACGCGGTAAACGTGTGGGCCGCTTCTTTCTGAATTGCGATCTGCGTCTTTCCGGTGGGAGCTACGAATTTCGTGAGAAAAATAGCCACGTTATCCGAAGTCCCTGCATTGAAATCCAAAGCGTTGGCGCTACCGGGAACACCCGCCCCGCAGTCAGAAAAGACGCAGTTATTAAACTGTAAACCTGAAACCGTGAAAACCTCGACGCCGATTCCTGACACGCTACCGCTCCGATCGAATGTCACACCATCAATCAAAATGTTATAGCACTTGTTTGATGGAGCTGTGTAGCCGATCAAAGAGGAATCGCTTGTCTGCGAAAATACGCAGTCCTTTACGATCACGCCTTTTGCCCCAATGAGTTCGATTCCCCTTGTTCCGTTATTTGCTCTGACACCAGAAATCAGGACGTTGTGATTATTGGACGCATCTGTTAATGCAACGTTCGTTGTATTGATGAACGATACGGCAATTGTAGAGAACGTGTTTATCTGAAGGTTTCTAAACGTGAAGTTAGTTGCCGCTGCCGTTAGCGTCGCACTGTTGAAATAGACGGACACCACCCCGTTATTGCCTCCAATATCCGAGAAAATACTGTCTTCCACCGTGATATTTCTGATGACGTGGAAGGCTTGTGAATCGGGTTCGACGTCGATTGCTCCAGGCATCGTCGATTTGGTGCATCGTTTAAATAGACAGTTGGACACGCTTAGTCCGTCGCTATCGATCACGCTGATACCATTTCGATTATCTTTGTTCACCCCATCGAACACACAGTTATCTATTACGGTATTGATGTTGTGCCTTTCGATTCCCGCCGAGGGACTGGACCCAAGATACAGTCCGTCCCCCCTGAATCCGAGAAACTCAACCCGACGAATTGCAGCATTTCTGACTCCAGAAAGTGAAACGAGGTGCGTGTGCTCTTCAAACCCAGCACTGGCCACCTGCCCATCTATTGTTATCTCACTGATGGATAAATTTTCCACATAGGTGGAAGCCGAACCAGAATCAGCAAAAAGTGTCCCATAGCTCGCTCCGGTTATTGAATTTTGCACTAGCACGGTGCTTCCAATTCCTTCGCCAAACAGATTCACGTTACTTCCGAGCGTGATGGTGTTGGTCAAATATCTACCCCTTGGTATGTATACGCCTGCACCACCAGCGGCGACTGCCACGCTTACGGATGATTGAATCGACGTGGTGTCGTTCGTGATGCCATCGCCTTTAGCCCCAAACCACCTGACGTTAATATCGTTTGTGGTGACAACTCTGAGCCACCTACCTACTCCAGCCGTGGGCTGTATGATGGTGCCTCCATTGTCCGCGGCAACTGATGCTGAATTGTAGACAAAGTATCCCTGCCCACCGTCGCCGGCGGCATAGTATCCCGTGACATAGACCTGAGTGCCGTTCGGTGTGGCGCTATTCGAAACGATCACGGCTTTCAAAGCCGCGATCGTGGTGACTTGGAATGGCGCCGACGTTAAGCTGCCGGTGACCACGTTGGTCCCGACCGCGCGCTGGAGCGCTTCCTTCTGGGCGAACGCCGGAAGCGCGAGAGCGAATGCGAGGATGAGATGTAGGAGCTTCATAAAATTAACCGCCGGAGCCGGCCTGATACCAGACCTTCTGGTTGGCAGCTGAGTAGTCGGTAGGACGCTGGATGCCGTTGGCGGTGTCCGTGGCATCGGTCCCCGCCTGGAGGACAGTGACCCGGTAAAGCGCGGTCGCGGTCTCGAACCAGAGCATGATCGTCGGGACGGAAGCGCCGATCGTTGGCACCGCGGCCAATTCAGCCCAGCTGTGCACCGAGTTGTTGATCGGCACGAGGCCGCTACCACCGCCATACGCCTCGAAGAATTCGACGATGTTGTTGTTCAGGGCCGCGAGGATCTGCGCTTCGCTGCACAGGCACTGCCCGACGTTGACGAGCTGACCGCTGAATGTGGGCATGAGAAGATTGAAGGTTACAGCCAGGTTATTGTTGATCTTTGCGAGAAGCTGGAGCTTCCCGTCGGGTGGGCAAAGGCAGGTAGGTGTGATGTCGATGGAGGGCATGTTAGGCGACGATGATCCAAACCTTGGTGTTGGTGGGGTCCGAGTAGTCGTTAGGGCGCTGGATTCCCGGAGCCGTGGCATCGGTCCCCGTTTGCAGCAGCCACGTCTGAATGTTGCCGCCGATGTAGACGCGCACAGCGTATGGAACCGACAGGGAGGCCGTGGGGATGGCGGAGAGCGCGGTGACGTCGCCGTCGACGCCTTCGAGCTTGGTGACCAGCCGGAGGAACGGGATGTCCTGCGCGCCGAAATCGGCCAACGTCGGCGGCAGAGGCGTCACATCGACGTATTCCTGATCGGGCTTCTCGGCGTCCAACTTCTCCTGGAAGTCGCGGAAGAGCGCCGTCCGCAGCCGGCGGTATTCACCCCATTGCTCGGCCGCGGCTGCCGGGTTTTTGTCGATCAGGCTGTAGATCTTGCTGAGAATGTAGGCCGCGAACGCTTCGGCTGCGTCTTCCGGGAACGGCACGTTGTCGCCGTCGGCGAAGTTGCTCTTGATGCCCTCCCAAACGAGCAGCAGGTAGGTCTCATCGTTGATGAGCGGATGAACGAGGAACTGGTCGCCGTATGGGGCGATGGTGTAGAGGTAGGAACGCTCATCACAACGACCGCAGATCAGCCGCTCACGCCCCATCCAATTCACGAAATCGAGGCGGTTGCGCCGACAGTTCGGATCGACGACCTCCCCGTCGACGATGGCCGACGAGATAATGTAGAACGCCTCCGGTATGGCGCCGGCCGGCAGCGCGCCGAGCATCGCTCTCGTGGTGACGGTCAAATCCGCCGCCTGGTAGATGGTCGTGTGGCCCTTCCGGTAGCCGCGGATGTAGCGCTGAAGGTCGGCCGCGCAGTTTTTCGCGGCACGAGCCTTGAGGGCTTCGGTGCCGCGACGGTTCGCATTGACGGTCAGCATCTCGTCAATGATGTCCTTGAAATCAGCCCATGTCATTTGCCACCCCGTTTGCGCCGGATGGCCGGCTGTTCGAGCAGCGCTTCGTGAGGCGGCGTCGCTTCACCAGTGAGCAACGTCACCGCGGTAATCATGCCCGTGCTATTTGGATCGGTGCGGGCGGTATGGTTTACCGCAGGATTTGCATTTGCCGGCTGGCTCTGGCTGGGATTTCGCCGCGAGACGGTTGAGCTTGTCGAGCTCCCGCTCCCCTTTTTTTTTAAGCTGTCGTATCGATCGAAGGTGATTTCGTCGACGCCCGGGACTTGGCCGGCAGCGATTCCCGAGGCCAGGGCGCTGGCGGCGACTTCATCAGCCACCGCCAGAACCCCAAGCCAGGAACCGCCCCTTTGGCCCACAGGCTCAAAGTCGGAAAACGCGAAGCCGCCCGTTGAATACGAGCGGCTTGCGTTAGTTGTGATAAAGTAGCGCATCGGCGGCTACCTAGTTGGGGGGCTGAACTACCAGTCGATTACGACTGGGGCACCGTGCAGTCCGGGATGGTGACGCGCGGGCAGCCGGACCGGAAGTTGTGGTAGATCAGGTGGCGCTCGGGGCGGTCCACCAGGATGGTCCACGTCTCGGAGCGGAGCTGATACTTCCGCACGTTCGGCGTGATGACGCACTGCCACAGTTCGAGGTCGGTGTTGTCCCGCGGCGTCTGGTTGTCCTTCGACTTGGAGCCGGCGACGCCCTTGGAGACGTCGGACCAGTCGATGAACCACAGGTTGTTGGCGCGGGTGCCCGCATCCCAGCCGACCCACTTCGTGCTGAAGGCGTCGACGAGATCGTTGAAGTAGTCGTCCACGAAGACGGCCCACTGGCAGCCGGCTTCCTTGACATCGTAGATGTCGTAGGTGAACAGCACCCAGTTGTCGTGGGTGATCTTCTGGTTCGCCTGGAAGAACTTCGTGATGTTCACACCGTATTTCGCGGTGTAATACTTGGTCATCGTCTCGAAGATGTAACCGGCCGTGTAGCGGTCGGTCATCGAGTCGATCACCGGCACGCGGTCGCCGGTAGCCTCGCGGAAGCGGCGGAGCAGGTAGATGCGGCTGAAGATGTCGTCGAGGTCGAGGCGGTTGCCCTGCATGTCGATGACGCGATTGCAGTCCGCCAGCATCGTGAAGATGCCAAGCGCGCTGGCCTTGTAGGCGAGCGGGCAATCGTTGTTCACGAGGTCATAGACGAGGGGCAGATTCCGCCAGTTGGCGGTCGTCTGGTTGTCCACGTCGATGGCCTGGCCGAAGAACGCGCTGTTCATCGCGGCGAGGTCGTAGCGGGAGCGCATCTGCTTCTGCTGCTCGGCGATCGACTGGAACTTGAAGCCCTTGAGGTAGTCGTTGACCTTGCCCTTCAGGATCTGGTCGAGGACTTCCTCGTAAGCCTGCTCGCGGCAGAAGGACTGGCGGGTCGTCTGGAGCCAGTTGACGATGATCCGGCGGTTGAGGTCGGACGGCTGGTTCTGGCAGTAGGACTCGTAGTCCGAGATGCTGTTGGCGCCGTTCTCCGCCATGCCGAACACCGGATGGTAGTTGGCCTTCTCGGTCGGCGTGAGGAGCGCCCAGTTGGTGTCCGAGACGTTCGGATAGACCGTGACGGTCGCCTTTTTGGCGCCGCCGCCATCGGCGTTCACCGCGCGGATGACGGTGTAGACGTTGGTCAGCGCGGTCTTGTTGGCCACGTTGTCCCAGGTCTTGACGATGAGCGTGCTGCCGGGGACGAAATAGCGCTCGATGGCGTCGAGGTCGGTCTGGAACGCGGAGTTGCCGAGACCGAGGGTGAAGTTCCAGGCGGAAACCGGGATGTCGCCGGTGCCGGCGTCGGCCGGCGGCGTGCCGGCGATGATCGTCCAGTAGTTGGCGTTGATGTAGCCGCGCTGCGTGCGCTGGATGAAGGGCATCACGATCGACTGCTCGTCCACCTTGTCGATCATCAGCTTGCCCTTGACGTCCTTGATCGAGCTGTTGAGGAGCGTCATCAGCGAGCGCTCGGGAACGCCGAGCATCTTCGCTTCGGCGGCGTCGAGGATCGCCTTCGTGAGATAAATTTCCTTGTTGCCGAGGTCCACGATGTCGCTCGGCGTCATGCCGGTGATCGTGGGGCGGGTGAGGGTGCAGCCGCAGGCGCTGTCGACTTTGATCGTGCGACCAACGCAGGGAGGATTCAGGATGTCAGCCATGGAAGTGGGTTGTTGAGGACGTTTTGGTTACGCCCGCAAGTATATCAGCCTCAACCTCCAGAAGTATGATTACCGAAAAAAACGCCCCTTTTCCTGTGTGACCCCAGAAATCAGCGATTGTCGGGAATGTGCACCCGACAATGTTTTTGTCGCCCTACTTCTCAAACTACTACCGGCCGCGCAGTCGCCGCGCCAGCTCGTAGGTCGCGCCGTCGATGCGTTCGGTGTTGGGATGCTCGGCCACTTCCATCGCTTCCCGCGGCGAACTCACCCGCAGGAAACCGGTGCCAGGCATCCCATGACGACCCGGCTTAAAGATTTCCCACTGAAGGAATTGCTGAGAACCAGACTGGTCGGTGAACTTCACCGGCATCGAGCCGTTCGGCACCTTGAAGTGCTGCGGCTGGAAGGTGCTGCCGTCGGCCGCGCCGAGCTTCAGCTGTTCGTTCGTCACGCGCGCGACCGCCGACTGCCAGTCGTTGATGCCGAGCGACACCAGCCAGCCATCTTTGTCTTCGACGAGCCCGCACGGGAACACGACGTAGGGCTTCCAACCTTCAACATAGCGCGGATCGACGCGATGGCCGTCCTCTTCGCTGCCGGACATGACCGGAAATTCCGAGATCTCCAGCGGGCGGAACGGCGGTTTCGCCTCGAACGTGTAGGCCGCGGCGTAGTAGCGCACAAAGTGCGGCGCGATTTCCGTCGGCAGTGAGCTGTGGAAAATCGACAGGTAGCGATCGCCGATCAGGATCGGCGGCGTGCCGCCGCGCACGACACCCCAATGCCAGTGCGGGCCAGGTGACCGAAGCTCCTCGACGATCTTCTCTCCCTCGACGCGCAGCACCACGTGTTCAGGTGAACCGGCGTAGACGCAATAAAGCTGCTTCGCGTGCTCGAAGAACATCCAGTTCTTTTCCTTGCCGATGCCGTTGTTCTGGCCGTGGCGCGGCTGCCATTCGTCGACAACCTGCCACCGGCCGTTGCTGGCGAGCTTCAGCTCGGCATATTTCATCACGCAGGTGTAATCCACGCCGGGCCGGTAGCCTTGCATCATCGTGTAGCTGATGTGGGGCTTGCCGCGGAACATGAACAGCCGAGCATCCTCGAAATGTTCGGTGCCGGTCGCAGCCGAAAACTTCAGGTGCTGGCTCTTGCCGATCGGCTCAAACTTCTCATTGAGCTGAACGATGGCAGTGCCGCATCGCCCTTCCGCATCCATGCGGTGGAATCGATACGTGAGCCACAGCTTGCCGCGGTAGCGCAGCAGGCCGCAATTCCAGTGGCGGGGGGACGGCAGGAGACCACGCGACGAAATCGGCGTGGCCTCCACCTGTGTGAAGAGCGATGGCTTCACCGCTTATTCAGCTGCGAGGAGACCGGCGGCGAGATTCTTGGTCGCCGAATCGACGCCAGGATTTCCGCCGCCACCACCAGTGCCGCCGCCAGGCACGGGCGACGGCCGGAGGGCCGGAGATCCCGGGGCCGGCGGCGGGGTGGCCGGCGGAACCTGCGGCGCGACCGGCGCGGGCCGGTTGCGGACGTAACCACGCCGCTTGAGGTCTTCCTGTTTGACGCGAATCGTCTCCTTCAGGGTGAGCGGAACATGGGCCAGCGCGCGCTTTTCCAGCTCGGCGTTGGTGAAGGTCCAGAACTCGTGGCGGCGCGTCGGCTCGATGGTGTTCCACTCCTCGCGGGTGACGAACCACTTGCCATTGCGCTGGAGCTGCGCGCCGCCGGTGTTCTTGAAGTTTTCGCAGAGCTCGGAGACCATCTTGGTCAGGCGGGTGTGCTGCTCGTTGTTGTCGTCGAACTCGACCAACGGCTTGCCGGACGTCGGGTGTTTGGTCGAGAGGCGCTTGAATTCCTTCAAGTCGTCGGCGACGATCGAAAAGATGGTGTGCGCGGTTTCGAGTTCGTCGGCGAACTCCGCCTTGATCTCTTCGGTGAGCCCACCTTTCTCCTTGATGAGCTTGGTGATGTCCTCCGGCAGCGCTTCGCGCGCCAGCTGATTGTAGGTATCGAGGGCGAACTTCTCGATCTTCGGTGTTTCGTCGCGCTCGAAGAGCTGGTGCTCCAGCTGGCTGACGCGGGCATCCACCGGGCCGCGCGCGCGCTCCGCGATGCGATGTTCCTCGATTTCGCGGGTTTCCGTGCGTGACATCGTGGGCCGATGGTCGGCCAGGAACTTCTTGTAGGCCGGATCGTTATCTTCGATGCCCGGGTTCTCCTCCAAGAATTTGGTGTGCGCTTTGATGAAGCCCTTCACCTTGTCGCCCAGCCCCTTGTATTTGGCCGGGTTGAATTTCTCGGCGTAGCGGGCATCTTCGAGCATCTGCTTCTCGTTTTCGACGAGACCCTTCTCGAAGTCCTCGTCGCTCTGCGGCGGCGTGGCAGCCACGGGCGGCGCCGGCGGCGGGGCCGGTTGGGCAATCGGCAGATCGGGCCGCTTCGGCGGCGCGGGCCGGCGCGCGCGGATGCCGGGTTCCGGCGGGGTCGCGGGCGGCGTGTCACCAGCCTTCGGCGTCTTCGGCTCGCCGGGCTTGGGTTCGCCGGCTTTCGGCGCGGCAGGTGCGCCCGGCGCCGCCGGCGGCGGGGTGCCGCCCTCCGGCTCGCCATCGGTCTCATCGAAGAGACGCTTCATCAGGCTCGAATGAGCCGGATGACGCTCAACCGGCGGCGCGGCCGGGGGAGTCGGGTTCGAGGGAGCAGCCGGCGTGGAAGCCGGAACAGCGGCGGGAGCCGCGGGTTGGGCAGGGGGCGGTGTCATAAAAAGGGCTTATGCGGGCGCAGGCTCGGCGAGCAGGGCGGCACCACCGGGCGGGGCCGGAGGCGGCGGACCGCCGGCGCCAGATCCGGGATTCGGCGGAGGCGGAGGTGAACCCGGGGGCGGCGTGGCGCTCGCCGGCGCTTGGGCGCCGAGGAGCTTGCTGAGAATCTGTTCGAGACGCTGGATGCGGCCGGCCATCTGCTCGATCACCTGGGTGGCCTGTTCTTTCTGCGCCTGCTGCTGCTCCGGCGGCTGACCCTGCTGCGGGATGGCATCGTCTTCACCATCCGCCATCGAGAGCTGGAAGTTCCAAGGCGCGCCGGACATGCGGATAACGAGGTTCGCGGCGTCGTAGATGTTCTTCATGCCCATCTTCTGCGCGACGCCCGGGATCTTCAGCAGCGACTGCAACAGCTGCATGACGACCGTGGCGCCCTGCGTGTTGAGCACGCGCTCCGCGCCGTCGCGGTCGTCGAAATAGTAGTCGTAAACGAGGCTGCGGAGATTGCCCATGATCGGGGTCTTCACCGGAATGACCTGCTCGTCCTTCATATCCGCATCGACATTGCTCTCCGGGGCGATCGTGAAGCCAGCCGCCTTGAGCGTGCGCTTCGTATATTTGCCTTCGACCGGAACGCGGAAGGTCTCGCTGGCGCAGCCGACCAGCGACTCGTAAAGCATCTGCTTGGTGGCGGCGACTTGCTCGCGCGGCCCCTGCTGGCGGAACGCGCTGATGGACTGAACAGAGGTGCTGATTTCCTGCACCTCGCGCGCGGCCACCTCGCGGGGATTCGGCTGGCCGAGTTCGTTCGGGCTGAGAATCAGCAGGCGGTCGGCGAGATTGAGCAGTTGGGCCAGCGACTTGTAGCCGGCTTCCACCACGTTCGAGACTTGGCTCTGGACGATGGCGAAGGCGGCGCGCGGATCGGTGATTCCGAGATCGCGGAGTTTCGTCGCCGAATACACCAGCACCTTGGGGTCCACCCACCAGTTGGCGTTCATGGCGTTCGCCTCGATTTCCTTGCGGATCGGCTCCTCCAGGGAGTCCTTGTCGATGAGCCAGAGCTGCACCAAGCTCGACCGGATCTGCATCAGCATGTGGCTGATAATGTTCGAGGCTTGGTCCTGATAGCCGAGGAGCGCCATGCCGATCGACTGATTGTCGACGCGGTTGTCGTTCCAGTTGATCGCGCCGTAGGCCGCGGGGATGGACGGCATGAACTCGGCGTGGATGACCGTGTAGTCGCCGGCGACCGTCAGGCGGACCCAGACGTCGGCATCGTAGTCGCCGATGCCCTCAACCTTCGGGTTGATGCGCTCGAAATACTCGGTGATGAGGACGCCGTTGTCGCGGCACGCCGAACTGTAGAATCCGATGCGCGCCTCCCGATCGTTGTAAAGCGCAGGCGCCGCTTCAGATGCACCGGGCCAGGTAAGAACCTTGGGATCGAAATAATAGCCGAAGAAAAGATTGTTCTGACTGACGAGATTAAGCCAGCCGCTCGACGAGCAGATGTGGTCAACGTTGAAATAGTCGCCGGAGCTGTCGAGGAGAACGCCGTAACGGTTGATTCCCCAGTAGCCCATGTAGGCCGGACCGGTGTCGGAATTGACGTTGGCAAACGGCGCGCTCATGTCGCGGAACACGCGGTTCGGATTCGGGTTCACGAGGTCGAGACCTTCGCGCACCACGTAACTCTCGATTTCCTCCGTCTCCTGGCCGGTGTTGGTCACCTTGAAGCGCCACGATGTCTTGCGGTCCCATGCGGCGCGCGGGAACTTGATCGACTGGCCGTAAAGGATCATGTCCCGACGGCACTGGCTGTCGAGGTGGCGGTAGTTGTAGGCTTCCGCGATGATGTCTACCCGCTGGGTCAGGGCATCGCCGCGGAGCTGGGCCACTGCATCGGAGCTGCGCGGATTGTATTTGTAGAGCGGGTAAAGGTTCGACCATAGCGCATCGATGCCGGCGTGGATGCGGGTGACGTAGGACCGCATCAGGTCGACTTGGAAATCGCAGATGCGCGGGACGTCCACGTCGCCGATCCCGTTTGCTTCGGGGATTTTCTTGAAGAATTTCCGGACCGACTCACTCGGTTCGTTCGGCGTGCATCCATTGGATGAGCAAAGTGCGCCAAATAACGCTGTCTTGTTGGTGATCTTGCCGGTCGCCCACATCATCAGCGGAATCGTGTCGCGCTGGATCGGCGCCGCATCCCAAGCCAAGTCCACCGCCTGACACGGCCGGCTGTTCTTGGCGTTGTTGGCGATGCCCTCGAAGACTCGGCTGCGGATCTTGTCCTCGAAGCGCTGCCGGATGGTAGCGTTTGCGTCGCACCGCTTTTTCTTCTCGCCGAAATCGCCGGCGTCCTTGCAGCCGTGCTTGGTGTAGAACTCCTGCGACTCGTTGTCGGTGCAGTTGATCGGCGGATTCGGCAGACCCTTCGACGTGAAGATCTCCCGCAGCCTGGCGCGTGAGCACCCTTTCTTTTCGAGGACTTTCAGGGAGTGCATGGCTTTTGGCTCAGGTCAGGGAATGGATTGCGGATGACGTCGTTGGTCATTTCACCACAGCACCGCAGTTCCAGACAGGTGAGCAAGAGCGCGATAGGAAGCGCGACTGCCCGGCTGCGGTGGATGCGATTGGTGCGCTCATAATTCAAAAGGTAGTCGTGCGGCATCAGCACCGATGAAGCCAGCTCCGCGGGACTGATCTGAAGAAAAGCGCAGAGCCGGGTGAAACGCTCCCATGTCCAACGCTCGACCAGCAGGAGCTTTGAGTAGTGGACATCGATGAGTAGCGTGGAAGGAGTTTGAAGTCGGCTGCCCTGATTGGGAAGGTCAGGGACGTAGCCAAATTTCTTGGAGATGCGCGGCATCGATCAACCGCCGACCGGACCGCTTTGGCCGGCGCTGTCGATCGGGGCGGCGCTGCTGCCGTTGCTCTGCTCGCGGCCGGAACCTTCGGCTTCCGCGCCACCTTCGCCATCGGCGGCGATCTTGCCGTCTTCCTCGTCCTCGTATTTCTCATCGACCTTCGGCAGTTCTTCCGGAGTCGAGACGACTTCCTCGATGCGAAGATTCGCGTTGTTCTCGTCTTTGTCCTTGATGGTCAGACACGCATAAACCCGCTGGCCGGGCTGCATGTCGACGAGGAGGTCAGCGACCTCGGGATTCTTCTTCAAGTCGATGGGGACAATTTGCATAAAAAAGTGGGTTAAGACCGTATTGCGCGATGTTTGGCTTTGGTCAAGACAATCAAGCCGCTTGAGTTCGGACGCCGGCCAGAAACTGCGTGGAGGTGCGCGCCGGGATGAGGGCCGTCGGCATCAGCGCCGCCATCAGCCAAGGGTAGGAGGTGGCGTCCCATGTGTGGCCGTGGTCGCTCGGCTTCTTCGGCGTCATCGCGGCCTCTGGGTCGAACGGTTCGCCAGGCTTCTGGCCCTTCGAGGTAAGCTGGAGAAACATCTGGTGCACACGGGGGCAGCCTGAACTCACGATCACGTTGTCCTGATTGAGCATCTGCTGGCCGATGTTGACGCGCGCGACCACCGATCCGGCCGGCTTGGGGCACTGCTTGATCTTCCCCAGCGGCTCCAAGTTGTATTTCACGCGGTTCGCCTCGTAGATCTTCTCGATCTCCAGCACGTCGAAGCTGCCCTGCGCGGCGCGGAACTGGTTGAACGCCGAGTTATCCGAGATCCAGAGCTGCTGCATCGCCTGCGGGGTGCCTTTGACGCGCTCCCGCCAGAACTTCACGCGCCGCATCACCATCGGGATGAAGTCCGGGTAGTTGATCCGCTTCCGCAGGGTGACCAATTCGTCGAAGATCACCCAGCGCATCCGGTCCTCGATCATCATGTATTGCTGGAAGACGAACGCATTGTTCACCGAACCCGGGTCGAGGCCGATGATGATCGGGTGATATGGGTTCGGGAGGATGCGCTCGTTTTTCTTCGGCTTTCCTTCCTCGTCCACCGGCCGCATGTGGATCGCCGGGTTGTAGATCTCGCGGAAGATGCCGTCACCCGTCGGCTTGTCGACCCACTCGCCGCTGACCATGCGGGCGTGTTCGGTCGGGTCGTTCTTGTAGATCTTCTCCAGCGACTCGATGTAGCCGGCCGTCAGGTTCTTTCGGTTCTCCTCGACCGGGAAGTAGATGTTCGAGAACTCCTTGTCCCATTCGCCGGTCTCCTCGTCGAACGCCTCCTCAAACCATTTCTTGTAAACCCAGTGTGTTGGCCCCTCGGGATTGCAGGCGCCGACAAACTGCTGGACGTCATCGACGAACGGCCGGCGACCGATCTGCGCGGCGACCGATGAGAAATAAATCTCGGAGTCCATCGACGTCATTTCGTCGGCGAAGACGAACGACGGCTCGTAGCCGCGGATGCGGTCGCGCAACTGGTTGGCGTGCGGCGCCGAGATGACGACGACCATCGACCAGCCGCCATACTGGTTTTGAATCCAGATGAACTCGTTGTGCTGCGGGTCCATCTTGACCTCGGTGTAATTCAGGCCGAGACCCTGCGCCCACTCGGGCAACACCCAGGATTGCAGCTTGTCCCATGCGCCGCCCTTGTTGGCCATGGATTTCACGCGGACGAGGATCAGCGCCAGCGCGTTCCGGTTGTCGTAGCAGTGCTTCACCAGCTTGTGCAGCGAGCCGACGGTTTTGCCGGAGCCCTTCTCCGACCACGACAGGATGTAGCGCGCCTCGTCGAAAAACAGTTTGATCTGCGCCGGCGTCAGGCTCGGCATGAAATCGCCGTCGCCCTTTCCTTTCGGCGGAGGGAGCGGCGGCGGTGGGCGAATCATCTCCCCCAGCAGCTCGAAGGCATCTTTCGGGAGCTTCGCCATGGTCAGCCCTTTCTTTTCGGCGACTTCGCCGCCTCACGGGTGTGCCACTTGGGCTTGCCCTGCTTCGGCTTGTCGCCGTCGCCGGATGCTGCCTTGAGCATCATCACCATGGCCTTCGTGCCTTCCATCATCGTGTTGTAGCCCTTGCCGGCTTCCTTCACCATTTCGGTGTAGCACTTGTAGAACCACGCGCGCTCCTCGTGACTGAGACGCGACAGCTTCTTTTCGGGGTTCGCAGGGTCGACGATCTCCGCCTCGATGTAGTCGTCCTTCATCCGCTGGGCCACCTCCATCATCTCGACGAGCTGGAGGAAATACATCCGGTGCGTCGTCTGGAGGCTGACCGACAGGAAATGGCCGTTGGACTGGGCCAAGCCGTCGAGCTTACGGAGGCGTTCGAGAGTTTTATCCTGGATGCCGAGCGCCTTCAGCCCTTCGAGCAGGATCTTCGCATCCTGTTCGGCGATACCGAGCGCCAGATTGACGGAGGCCGGCGACGGGATGGAATCGGGCTGGGTGTCCGGCGACCTGTCCATGAGTTCCGCCTCCGTCGGCGCGGCAACGGGCGGCGACTTCGGGGTCATGCCACCCCACAAGGCGTTCAGCTCGACGTCATCGGTGATCCACCATCTAACATTTTGTTGACTGCAATCTAAGGCGCGGGCGGCGAGCTCGATGTTTCCGTTGGATTCTCGGAGGGCGATAGCGACTTCCGTTTTCGTAAGACGCTTGCTTCCTGCCTTGTGGACCGATGGAGGAACTTGGCCCCCAGCTTGAGCTTGATCGCGTGCACCCGGCGGGTCGTCTCGTTTTCCCTCAACTCGATCAGGCGGCGACCCATCTGGCCGCGGAGCGTCCGGACTGTTTCCCGCTTCCACTCCCCCTCGTGGCTCGCTTTGACCCAAGCTGAGTAGGCTTTCACTGCCTGCTGCCACAGCTGACTGACCCGGCGTGGGGTCGGCACCTCGACGGCCTGGGCTTCCCTCAGCCTCTTCTGGAGATCCTGATACCATTTGTCGTTAGCCGCTAGGCGACCGATCTCGTGGCGACTGAGGGCGATTGGGGAGATTCGCTGGAGAAGTTCCTCTGTGATTCGAGGGTCCGCATCAGTTTCACCAGCGGGAGGAATTCGCTCTCCCACTTCGGGTGGTTGCGGAGGTA
>Ga0181338_1000007_pt1 | contig 69384 bp, 105 predicted proteins | sample Sp13VDMM110SD_FD_122168 | JGI IMG/M metagenome (GOLD analysis project Ga0181338, IMG submission 122168) | Freshwater viral communities from Lake Michigan, USA - Sp13.VD.MM110.S.D | ecosystem: Environmental > Aquatic > Freshwater > Lake | place: USA: Michigan | collected 2013-04-23
TAAGTAAGACTGTATTGGCTTTCATAGGTATTGCAACATTGTTGCAAAGATAATACCAATTTTATTTGGTAGTATATTCCTTTATGCCTTATCTTTGCTGTATCAAATTATTTATTTAACCTTAAAATAAACATTATGTACACATTATTAATGAACGGACACGCAGTAAATAACGGCACTTTTGATACTTTAAAACAGGTAACCGAAAGACGTAGTATATTAAAGGGGATATTTACTTATTCCACATTTATCATTGTTATAAATATATAATATAAACCAAAACCACAGTAACCCGTATAAACTGTATAAATTAATCGGGATAAAATGACAACTTTAGCAAATTACCCAAAAAGTATTTTTATCGGCATTAATGACGGTGAAAAAATCTATTTATCTGCACCATCGTGGGATTGCAACTGGTATTGGGGATTCGGTTATTTAGGTAACAGGAACTGCCATTATCACATTAACGGATTAAATGCAAAGGAAAATATCAATTTATTTGATGCTTTTAAAAAGCATTTTGGTAGCTCATTAGTAGTTAGGGATTCACAACTTTGGACACTATGTGAATTGTTTCAAACATTCTACACATTAAAAGAAGCTGCTGAAGTATTGGGCAGGGGTGGCAGCCATTATACCACAAACCCATGCAGCGAATTAATTATTAATAAGGATGAGGTAACACGTATTAACAATACTGTTTTACCTGCCATATTTGAGGCAATTTATAAAATCCTTATACCTGCACAAGATAACGGGCAAATAAACAAGGAACTGGTTAAACTTAACAATAAAGGCAATACTTTAAAAGTAGTTGAATTTATGAATGAGTATAAAATTACCACCGATGATTTAAAAAATATTGAAGGCATTACTTCACATGATTTTAATATAATTCATTCTAAATATTGGGAATTAAGACACGCTGCCAAAAAATCATAAAACGTGCTAAAGTACGGGCATAGTTTATTCTTATTCATAGCCCCTTATTTTTGTCATATTAAACTAAATAATAAACCTTAAAAACTAAATAAAATGAAACTTATAACACTTGCCAAAAAATTAGACTTTATCAATGGTACTGATTATTTTGACTATTGCAGGGACAGCTATATTAACGGCAATTTTAACCAATGTAAAGACCTATTTAAAGCCCTTACAAGGGAACAAAAAAAAGAATGTTTGCAATACCTTAAACCATCAAAAGGTAATGAAGATACGGCAGATATGGAGGTATGGGAATATTACTTTAACCTTCTTTAACTAAAAACAACTAACCACATAAACCACATATTAAACCACCACTAAAAAACAATATTATGACAACAGTTACAAGGGTAAATAAAGCCCTAATCAAAGAAGGGATAAAAGGACAGATAATAAAGGGTAAAGGATATTTTTATTTTGTAGGGGATTTATTCGACAAAGTAAATTCTATCTACTCAATAGACCTTAATGGCTGGACAACTACAGAACTGATAAAATACATTAAGGCTGAAATAGGTGTAAACCCTAACCAATAAACAACCACAAAAATAAACCACATTAACCACACTAAACTAAAAAACCATGCAACAAAAGAACAACCCCGATTTTACGATTTTATTAATTGCCTTTATAGTTATTATTGCTGCCCTTTGCTCATCTTGTGCAAGTAATGGATATGGCTGCAAAGGGAGGTCATCTATCATGACAAGGGTAAGATAATTAAATTATTATTTGTTTAGTATCTAAATAGATACTACCTTTACACTTTAATTTAAACCAAAACATTTGCAACCTGAATAAAGCAAATTAAAATAAGCAGGTGATAAAAATGGAACAACTTACAATTAATCACAGTAACGGAAATTCAACTACTTACAATCTATTTAAAGGCAATAAAGATATGCCTATTGCTTACCATTCAGAAACAAACCCTTTAGTTGTAAATGCTTTAGAAAATGCAAGGGTTAACGGTTATCGGGTTAAAATATATTTTGGAGATGTGGCAACAGGTAGATGCTGGAATGAGGAACACGATATTTTTGGATATGTTCGTTTATCAAAAGGTAAAGCAGCTTATTATCCTATATTGGTAAACAATGTAAGCAGTTATGGCGGAGGCTCAATTTTAGACCATTGCATTGTTAAAATAAGAGAAAGTAAAGGCAATAGAGTATTATACCAAGCAGCTAATTTCCAGCAACCAAATATCGAAATTAGCTATGATGACGATATGAGCAACCCGTACAAAGTAACGATAGATGGAGAAGTTTATAGTTACCACAAAACAGAAAGAGCAGCTAAACTATTGCGAAATAAAATGGCTTAACCACCACCATAATAAACCAATTTAACTAAACTTAAAAACTAAATAACATGAAACAAGTATTTAACACAAACGAAGTAGCTCATATATGGGCTAATCAAACACAGGATGCAGGACGTAACGCAAATAATAACCTTTATTTTAGAGGGCAAACAATTTACAGTTATGGCAGTCATTTTCCTATTGCTACTATTGAAGGTGAGGACGTATTTTTTACTAAATGTACATACAGCAATACAACTGCAAAGCATATCCAAAAAACAAGGGCTGCAATAAGCCATAAAAACAGAATTTACTGTTATGATGTACCTGTAAAACATTACGATACAAATAAGCCATTAAAACAACATAGCTTATTAGGTACACACGAAAAGAATTTAAACAGATGGAAAAAAGAAATTGCCATTTTATTTGCTGAATTAGGCAATAAAAAGATACGCAATACACAGGATAGGATTAACAGTATAAACAGGCTTATAAATGAATTAAATACCTATTGCCAATACTTTAAACTACCTGTAAAAGATAAGGAACTAAAAAACCTTTTAAAATTGGCAAAACAGCCTGACTTTTTGGAACAAGCAAGGACGGCAAAAGATAAAGCAAATGCAGCGAATGAAAAGAAAATGAAACAAGCTACAAAAGCCTATGATGTATATTTAAACCTTTGGCGTAAATATGATACAAATGCTTTGCAAAATTTACCTACCCAAACAAAGGAACTTTGTAGCTATTATCAAAACAATTCAGAATCATTAACCCGTTTAAGGTACAATACAGACGAAAATAGGATAGAAACTTCAAAAGGAATACAAATACCTGCCGAAATAGCTAAAAGGGCTTATATTCAGCTTAACGGCTGTATGGAAGGTAACTGTAAAGATATATCCGTCCCTGTTTTGTCCTATACCATTACCGAAACAACAAAAGACACAATAAAAGCAGGATGCCATACAATACCTAAACAAGATATTAAATACATTGCCAATATGCTAAACTGGTAACTATTAACCACCACCTATAAAAGAAGTTAAACCAAAGTAAAATAACATATTAAAATTTAAAATTATGAAACACTTTGTAATATTTGACGTTAGCCGTCCTATTTTAGAAGAAAACCAAATACTAACCGCTAAAACCCCTATTGATGCTGTAAAGGATTATTTGAAGGCAGCAGGGATAGCAAAAAAGCCAAAAAGAAGTGGCAGCAACTATGTACAAATATCTGCCAAAGAGATAGTAATAAAAGACGGGCAAAAATACTATGCAGGTAAACCTACCCAATGGTATGAATTAATATCTAACTAATAATAACTAAACCTTTAACAATTAACCTTATAAACTATTAGTATTATGAAAAAGAATAACCATTATACATGCAATACAGATACTGGAACTGTAAGTGGTTTTTTTAATATCTATCAGGGCAAAAATGGCTTTATATTCCTGCAAATGGGTAACGGATACACAAAGCTGACCGAAACACAAATTGAAGATTTAGGAATAAACCTTTATTCCATACAGGAATTTGACCATGCCCAATATTTAAAAGTTTACAGCTAACCACCCTCTAAACAACCAATACACATAAACCATTTAAACTAATCACCCATGTTAACACTATTTCTTTTATGGCTTATTGGATGCACTCTTATAGCCGTTTTAAATGCCCGTTATTGGAAGATAATGCCTGACCTTGAAAGTAGGGAGGCAATGGACGCAAAAGCCCGTAAAATAGCCCCCATAATGCCACAAACCCCTATTCCTTACAGCCATAAGGTAATGTATGTGGTAGATATGATTTTATTAATAGTGGTTAGTGGCTTAGTGGTATGGCTTATCTGTAATTTTATTTAATCATATTAAAATTTAAACCAATGGCAACCCCAAATAATATACATAAAAATTCAGCCCGTAAATTAATACTTTGTATTGAAAGGGTTGAAAGCACTTTGGAAGAAGCTAATCGTGTCAAGTTTGGAGAACTTTCTAATAATGGGGAGAATTACCACATGATAAAAATATTCAAATTTAAGACAGGAGCAAAGCCAAATAAATACAACGGATTTAAACAAAATTACAGTTATGCTATAAGAGCATATAAGAAACCTTAAAAAACTTATATTATGAAGAAATATATATGGCAAATCGTTTTATTCCTGATACTTGTTATTATTATGGCAAGTTGTACAAGGGATTTACACAATGGCAAAAGCTATGTGGTGGAAGAAATAAAAGGTAGTGGGTATGTGGTAAAGCTAAAAGGTATTGATGAACTGTTTACCATTCCCGTAAATACTCATAAAATTGGAGATACCATCAAAGTATATAGGGTTTCCAAAGAAAGTAAAGCCACTATTTATTAAATAACCCTTGTTTATAATCTAAATGTTTACTAACTTTACACAATGAAAAATAATATAGACTTAAACCAATGGGTAACACAGCAATCTTTGGCAAATGATTTAAAGGTAACAGTACAATGTGTACATAATTGGATAAAGAGGGGTAAAATAGACAGCCAAAAAATAGAAGGTAGCCGTTTGGTACTTGTTGATAAAACATCAATTAAAAGTAAAAAATAAAACTATGTCAATAACGAAAAATAAATTTGCAATGTTTGCTGCAATGGCTATGATGATGGACAGTACAGAAGCGTTGCCGCCTCCATTAAAAAAAGAAAAAAAGAAAATTGACTTTACCCTAAATCAACCACCTTTACCAAAAGGATGCAAAGAATATTTCTTTAACAAAGAAGGGGAGTTTTATAATGGAGTAGATGGCAGACCACCAATATTAAAGACAGATGTAGTTTTTTCATGTGTGGCATCATCCAATAAATCAGCAATAAAAAAGTTCAATAAATTTATTACTTAACCAATAAAAAACTACAACTATGCAACACGCCTTATTAGTATCCCCAATCAGTCAGTTACCAACCATTGTAAACACTAACAGCTTTACCTATGCTGAATTAATGCAAGCAGGTTATCATGCAATACATTTTGGAACTAAGAAACAGTTATCCGAAATAGAAGCAGAATTATTGGCTGAATTTGTTGATGAACTTGAACTAAACGAAATTAATTAACCACCATTTAAACCAAAAAACAAAATGAAAGACAAGTTAAGAACCCCATTACTTGATTCACTTCAAAAACAACCAATTATGACAAAGAAAAAAATGTTCCGAATAGAACTAACACGCAGCAATACACTTGCACAGGATATTTGCATTATGGCATCCCTTTCAAATGGAAGTGGTAAGTACATATCCTTAACCGATATGGAAAGCATTGTAAAGGTGGAAATAATAAGATACCCTTCCCTTAACGAAGGCATATCTGTAACAGTAACAGACAATGTACTGACCATAGACAGAAAGGATGAAAACATACTGACCATTACAGAAGTGGAAATAATGCAAATGGACAAACCACAGTTATCCAACGAAGAAGCAAAAGCTATCATAGGAGTACCAACCATTGACCAATATGCAGGTACGGGCATTGCAGATGAAAGCAACAAGGAATTATTGAATTAGCGTATAACGCCTGCGGCTTGGCGATGTTGCCGAAACTGATGCTCAAAAAAGAACAAAAGTTGAAGTTACAATGTCAAGCCAAATTGAAAAACTAAACGGCAATATTGCCAAACCGCTTGTTAGCGGCGGATACGGTAAATTATAAAATATGTCACTGATAGCAACAAATTGGGAAAACGATATGCTGGCAGAACCGGAAGATAAAGTAATTGAGTTTATGCAAAAGTATAATTCAGATTACGAGCTAAAATTATTATCTGGCTTACGTCATAGAGATATGGAAGATATAAGGGATAGCCTTAGAAATTCAAGAGTAATAATTATGCAGCCCTCTTTATTGGAGAAAGAACAGGTTGTTAATATGGTTAAAAATATCAGCCACCCTATTCATGTAAATCTAAATGGAGCAACCCGTAATTATGACATAAGAGATTTTATTTTTCTTTCATCACATCCTTTTGAAGATTTGTGTCAAATTAAAGAATGGTGTCGTGGCGTTAAAGATGGATTTGATACAGGCGATGCTTTAACTAAAATACTGACAAATTGTGAAATACATTTTTACGGTTTTGCAGGGGAACATTATGAAATGAAAAGAATTGGATATTTCAGTGGCGATATTTACGCTGCCCGATATAAGTAGGGTGTAGTATTTGCCGCTAACGAACAGGGCTTGGCGATGGTTTGGAATAGATATTCGTCAGCCGATAACAAACGATTAATTAATAACTAAAAGTTGAAAATATGAGTAAAAGTAAATTAGGGAGATGGGTTCCGTTACAGGAGCTTGGTATTGTACCAGAAGTTGAAGATACTTCCGTCAACCAAACTGTTGCCAAACCTAATGTTATAAGCAGTGTTGCAAGCACTATCGCTGATGGTAGCATTGTTTGGATAAAGGACAATATGCAAGTTCATTGCGGTCAAGTTCGTAAAGTTTATGCTGATGATAAGCAAGCCCTTGTTATGAACTTCGATAAATGGTCTGATTGGTTGGTAGACTTCGATAAGATTATAAGAGTTGGGGTGTCGTATTACACAGACGATTATAGGCACTACAGTTCACAGCAACATTGCTTATAACGGTTGGCATATTGCGAAGTGGTGGCGGCTTTGCAATATCGCTCAAACAACTGGTGATGCTGGGCTTTGCTAATAGTCGAAGTTTTGAACGTCAAGCTACCATTTTGCAAATGCCGTTGTTGGTGGCTGTATGGTAAGATTAATTATTAACTGTCAAAATAAAAAACGATGAAAATTTTAAAGGATTATGTACACTTTTTTTTAGGCTGCCAATTTCAACTTTTTTGGAGAAATGATGATGGCACTACTGAATATGAAAGGGATGGCGAATTGGTAACTATAAGGCCGCAAGATAAAGATACACACGGCTTAGTTTTTAGATGTAAAACAAAGGGCGGTAATTTTATAGAAATGGCTTATCCTTTTGAAGATGTAAAACCAATATTTAAGCCGCTTTCTGATTATAAAGAAATTAGCAGCGAAGGCTTGAATGATATTAATTGCGACCTGTCAAATCAAATGGAGATTGTTGACCTGGCGAATAAGCAACTACATTATTCATCAGCAACATTTGAAGCCGTAAGGCTTTGTTTAGAAAACAGAGTTGATGTTTTTAATCTGATTGATGAAGGGCTTGCTGTCAACGCCACCGAATTGAAGGCTGCAATATAGCCACCAACTCTATGATTTACGCAATTTATAATAACTAATTGAATTACAATGGAATTACACGAATTAACCATAGACCATACACGACAATACATGGTCGATGTACACGGTAAAAAATATCCGATAAAGCAACAGCGTGGCAGATATTACATCCAACATTCAAAAGGTCAGTTAACAGTAACAAGTAAGGTTAATGAATATACTGATTGGTGTTTTGATTATGTATTTGGTGGTTTATTTCAGCGTTATCCATGCCCTGTCATTGATTATTTTATTTATAGGCATAGACTTGGTAACAGAGTAAGTGCAATAGAATATAAAAAACAGTTTCTTAAATAAATAAGGTGGTTTATAGTTTTGGTTTTAAAGGTTAACAGGGTGGTTTGGCTGCCCTGTTTTTTATTTATCACACTTTTGTTTTTTCGTACTCATATAATCTTTGGGCAAATTCTTCCACAAAATCTTCATTGTACTTTAACTTATGACGTTTCATGCTATCCAAAATCATATGGGTAAGTTCATGGTAAAAGGTCTTTTCCTTTTCAGGTTTTTTTAATTTTACGCCGTCATACCTGTTACACAATGTGATTATCTTTTCTGTAAAATCAGCCTCCCCGTAAAATTTATTATCCTGACAGTAATCATCATCAATAATAACCTTAATCAGTTTTCCTGACAGTTTAAAGGACTCTGGTATGATGATGCTGCCGTTCACTTCTTTGGGTATTTATTCCGTGTTACATCAACCGCCTTTGTGATTCTAATACTGTTTTCCTTCCTTATTTTTTTACTTAGTTTCTCCAGTTCCCGTAACTGCTGTGACGGGGTAAGCCCCGACAGTACTTCAAGTATTTTATCCTGAATACTCATATTGAGTAATTTGTAAGTGTTTATTGAGTAATTTGTTTTTTTCTGATTGGCTGATGTGAGGTCTTTCATTACTTAGGTGTTGATAGTAGCAAATGACGTTTCTGTTTTATGTTTATACTACTTAATCGTTTCCTACCAGTAGCACCACAATTATCACAACGTAAAAGTACAAATTTATTGGCTGTCGTTACATATTCCTTACCCTCGTCTTTTAATTCATTACTTCCACAAGTAGGGCATCTTTCCTGACCTTCATCAAGTAAAAATAGCCCACAGTTAGGATGTGGCTTTATCCAGCTTCTTATTCGCAAATATGTTTCTTCCAATATCTTAACGTCTGTTATGTTGTATGCTAACATTTTTTTCAGGCTTTCTTCATTACCATTGTAGCAACCCTCCCAAAGTTTAAAACCCCCTGTATCTTGTTTTCGTTCTAAATTCAATAGTTTGTTAACGTAATCAAGTTTATTGCTTGTAAAGCCAAACTGCCTCCTGATATGCTTTAGCGTGTCAATGCTTTGGTAAGGTAATGGAGGGTTAAGTCTGTGTTGTATAAAACGGCTGTTAAGTTTTGGTATATCAAATTTTTCCCCGTTGTGAGCAATTACAATATCTGCTTCATTCATCAACGCCCAAATACTTTTAATTATCCGACTATCATCCTGCTTTAATGCTTCTTTCCCTGTTAGCCTTGCTGAATAAACTTTGTCCTCAAATAACCATTTAGCAGCCCAAGTAAAACAAAACCAATCAGCCTGTATCATGTCTATACCCACGTTCTGTTGCCATATACCCCACACATAGGCTTTTATTGGGGCAGTTTCAATATCAAGTACCAATATTTTTGCTTCCGTATTAATTACCTCTTTGAATGGTCGGTAATTAGATGTATCGTATGTGGTTGCCACATACATTGATTTGTCCTTATTATTTTTTCGTGATATTTCACCATTAGTTCCAAGTATATTATTTATATACGCCCGTCTAATGTGTTCAGGAGATTTTAGGGCAGGGAATTTTTTGTGGTTTTCAATAAATATTTTTTTTGCAAGCGTTAATTTTTTTAATGCAGGATAGTACTGTTTACAGTATTCCTCGCACAATTCCCTTTCGGGAGATTTTTTACGCATATATTTTATTAAGTTGGTGACTTATCGGAAATCGTAACCCAGCAATCTCCTAATTTCTGCCGTTCTAAAACTAAGGTATTTAAGTCATTCATGGCAGATTTATCGTTTACCAATCTGTTACTATTCTCCCCTGCAACATCATGGTAGCTGATAATTGGGCATCCTGCGGAAGATAATTCAGTAGTTCCATTGTGTACCCTTATACCCTCAAAGTCAGGTACGCCAAATATGCCCGTTAATAGCCTTTTAAACCTTCCTGACCATGTGGATAGTACTTTATACCTTCCGTATGGTATGGCTGTTTTACCGTACACCTTTACAGATGACTTCCATTCCCCCGGCTTTGCCCTTACCTTGTCCTCTATAACGTGGCTAAACCACTTCCATTTACCGTCAGGCTGTTGTATGTACCAATTACCTTCGGTTGAATTTTCATTCAATATTTTACGCCATAGCCAAAATTCTGTGTTCATATTACGATTTTATTTAAGAAATATATAAGCTGCAATACCTAATCCTGCTGTACCGATTATTGCTATTGTGGTTTTTCTTTTTTGTCTTTTTAGTAACTTGTTTTGGTGCTTCATTTCTTTGGTGGCTAAATCTCTTTGCTCTATTAAATTTGCCACTTCTGATTTGTATGTTTCCACTATCCTTGCTTGTGCTGTGTCCTTTTGTCCATGTATGGAAATGATGCTATCCTTTATGGATATACGTTGGTTCAGGAAAGTTATCTTTTCATTCAGTAACTCTACTCTTTGCTCACATATTTTTCCTTTCTCAATTAACTTAGCTGCATCTCTTAACTTAGCGTTTGGTACTAAGGTTGCATCAATAGTCGTTGGTTGGCTGTGGCTCAAGTGAGTTAAAGTAGTTAAGCAAACCAACATCATCAAGCGTATTAATTTCTTTTGCTTTTTCATTGTATTTTTTTGGTAGGCTGTTTATCCTGTTATCAATGAGTAAATTATTTATGGCAATTAAACTATCCTTTATGTGCAAAGTGTATATCTGTACATCTAATTCCTTTTCTCTTACCTCCCACAATTGCCTTAACTTAATTATTTCCTGTCTTGCATCCTCTTTTAATTTCATTTCCAACTTTACCAAGTCAAGTGTATGGTCTTTCTTTAACCCTTGTATGAACAAATAAATAACCAAAAAGGAAAGTAAGAATATACCAACTATTGAAAGCTGATACTTATATTTTTTAATTAAATTAAATACCTTCATAATTAATTATTAATTACCCAACAATCAATGCCACTACAATAATAAGCAGCAATGCTAACCATACATACTTTACTTGCTTTGGGAGATTTGGTTGCTGTGTTATCATGGCTTAAAAATTAAATAAAGAATAACCACTACCAATGCTATGATAAGGTTGTTCTTTGTGAATATTTTATTGAAGTCTATCATGGCTTTGGTGCTTCATCTTTGGTTGTATTGCCACCCCTTACAATGCTTACTATCTGTGCCACCGTTGCTACACCTGACATTATAAGTACAAATATCATAGTACTGTTGATTAATGCCTGTCTTGCTGTATCGGTACTTGCTCTTGTTATGGCAAATATAATACCCCATGCAAGTACTCCTGCAATAGAAATAGCAATCCATCTCTTAGATGAACCTTGTCCGTTTTCGCTGAAAAACCCTTTAATTAATTCCCACATAATTAATAATTTTTATTGTTTTAAAAATACCTTACCTGTTATATTTACGATGTTACCTTCATCATCCCTTCTTATGTGTGCTATGTATGTGGCAGGGATTTCTTTGCCATGTCCTCCATACATAATTATATAATCCCTTGTTATTTCGTTGTCTGTTTCTATGGCTTGTTCAAATACTTCTCTTTCGTGGTCAGCGTTCTTTATGAAGTTAAGCCATCCGTAACCGTACATTTGATTGGGTGTACTTCCAAACAGTTTACACAATGCACCATTTGCCCTTATGCACTTGCCTTCTGAATCATTCTCAAACATTGCCGCATCATTCAAATCTATCATTGCCGTTTGCCTGTTACCAATAATATCTACTTTTTTAATTAACCCTGACTGTCCATCCCGAATTTGCTTTACTAAATCTTTGGTACTACTGCCTCCATTAAACTCTAATTGTTCGGCAGCATTTTCCATTTTCTTAACCCATCCTTTGATTGGCACAAAGGCATGAAAGTAAAACTTCTTCCCAATAATAAACAGCCCCCAAATGCCAACCAATAACCCACCAATATCCTTCCAATTATCAATGACTGCTTTTAATATTTTGTTTTCCATTTTTACGCCTTATAGATAATATTGCTAATATAATAAATAAAAAGGAATATTGTGCAATCGTTTTAAAATATACTATCATACCCACTATACTTGCAGCAATGATAAATACTTTCATGTTGGCTAACATTGATTTGGTTTGTGCTGCCCTATCAATGTTTAACATCAAAGCAGTGCATAATAGAACGAATGTAATTACCTCAATTATTAGCTGTACCATTTTTTATTTTTTTTGTTTCTATATATCTACTTATCAGTAATGAATTTGCACCGATAAAAGTAAAGGTCAAAATGTTTACGTTAGTCCAATTTGAGGGGTCTCCTGCAAATTCCATATATAAAAACCCACCACCAAAAGAAAATATTGCAGTACTGATGTAATGCAAAAACCTGCTGCTATTACAAAGAACAAGGCACAATCCCAAGTTCATCATCATAAAATAAACCGATACATAGTACAAGTTTATTATCTTAATTTGCTGCCAAAAGAAGTACCCAAATAGATGAAATACAAGGCTTATAAAAATAAGTGCTGATTGTATATTTTCTACTTTCTGCTTTGTCATTGTCTGTCTTTTGGTCTGCCAACTCTACATTCACCTTCACCCGTTGCTGTTAAATAAGTGGCAATAGCTGCTGCATCAGGAAAAGATAAGTTGCTTATAGCATCCTCAATACCTGACCATTCAACAGGACTTTCAGTTTTAAGCCATACATCTGTTCCATCTTTAAATACTCCGTAATTGTTTTGCATATTTTTAGTTTTTTTTAGTTAATAATTTCCCTGTCTGTTACTGGTTCCATTGGTTGTTAATAAATTAAATAATACCTATTTACATTAGTTTCAATATCTTCCCTGTTTGGTGTAAAATCTGTACCCCACATTATAATCTCTTGAATATATCCAACTAAATACGAAGTGCCTCCCGCCGGGGCATTGTTCATCCCTATTCTGAAAGATGAAGCAACACCTGATAATGCAGTGTTTGTTGTCATCGACTTACTTGAACTAAGTGAATTATTAATATACTGATACCATGTGCCTGTTGTAGATGGTTTTGTAACAAACTGTAAATTTTGTAATTGCAGCCTGTTTATACGCCCCAAAGCATCCCCATATTGACTAACACCTATTGCATCGCCTCCAAAAGCCGCATCATCTCCATAAGCTAAAAATACTGCACTTCCTGTTGATGCTTGCCCGTAATTAATTATTATTCTATATTGATTTAATGCTAATGTTGCTTGTGTGTTATAAGTAACAGTAACATAAGTAGCCACCCCTGTTGGAAGCCCATCATCAACCGTGCCTAAATTATCCCCTCCATCAAAGTACGTTGTAACTTTGTTATTTAATCTTTCAACAGTACCCGAATTTATAATTCGTGGTTGTGCTGTTGTTGTAGCCTGTGTTACATCTCTATTGTTACCTGATTGGTCATACCAAGTAACAACAAAACCATTATTAGCCCCGACAAATGTTTTCATTGAAGTTGTATCCAAATCGCCACAAGTTCCGATAAAACCGATGTCCTGTTCTGTATTATCACTTGAACGCCTAACCCTTATTGCTGAACCTGTATAATCACCGTCTAATTTTCTTAATGAATAAGCTGCCGAGGCACTTGTATAAGTGTCAAGTATTAACCTGCACCCGTTATTCCCAATCAGTTTAAACATTGGTGATTGAGCCGATGCAAATACAGGTAATAAGAATAATATTAATAGTAGTTTACGCATACCCATTTATTATTTCCGTAAGAAGATGTTGTGTAGTATTGCAGTATCACCGTTAGCGTTGCTGTGGTTACTGTTGTTGTGGGCAGCGTAACTGTACTACTCACAAATGATGCACCCCACGTTATTGCCCTTGCCGCTGTCCCGGTTACCTGTATTTCCAAAATATCACCATCCCCCGGTGTACCTGAAAGGTTAGTTGTGAATGAAGTAATATCTGCTGCCTGTGCTGTAAGTTTGTAGATATCCACATCGTCTGTGTTTATTGTTGGTGTGGCACTTGATGTGGTACTTCCAACTCTTGCTGTCCATCGTTTGTTTGTAAAAGTTTGAGCAGCATCAAGATTAGCAACTGTTCGCCTTGTTGGAGTTGAATTTGTGTAAAATAAATCTGTACCGTTGTACTCTACTGCCCCCGCTTCTGCCGTTGTTAAGTTTGTGCCTGATGTAAATTTTAATGGTGCTGTGTTGGCTGATGCTGTACCTGCTGCTATGTGAACTTTGGCGGTTGCGGTTGTAGATATATCACCAAAATAAGTAGGTACTGCAAAACCATTTCGAGTTGAATACATAAGTGCGTAAGCTGTATTGTTCATTCCAAACCAAATAGGCACGTTTTTTACATTTAAAATTCCAAGACCCTGTGTTGCGTTGCCTTGACTATATAAATATGAATACCCTGCATCACTTGTTTTGCTTGGTATATTGGTTATATAATAGTTACTTGCGAATGATGCACCATTAACAAGCATACCCATATGGTTATTTGCCCAATCCCCTGTACTTGCTGAGTTTGACAACGTAAACCCCGCCCTGCCTGTTGCTTGGTTATTATCCATATGCAACAGATTATTCAATGGCGTAGCACTCCCTAAAATCTTCATTGCTGTTGTTTGTGCAGTACCGCCCAATGAACGGTTAGCATCACTTACCATTAGTGCTGTGCCGTCTGCTGTGTTATTGTTTACTATGGCAGATGTAGCAAATGTTGGCGTTGTAAGCGTAGGGGAAGTACTGAACACCACATTCGTACTTGCCGTACCTGTTGTACCTGTGGCAGATGATAAATACCCTACCTGCGTTGCCGTTGTAGTTGCGTGTGTTGGCACTCCATTGGCATCTGATATTAATGCACGGTTGGCTGTTATGGCTGCGTTATCCGATAACTGGTTTGAGGCATTACCTACTGCTATTCGATATTGCGTTAATGATGGTGTACCTCCCCCCGCCGTTGTATCTGCATAGGTAATTAAGCCTGTTATGGTATCTATTCGTAGTGCCTTTGTACCCACACCACTTGCTGCATAAGGTAAATACACCTGACTATTCAGATACAGCCTTTGATTAGCTGCTGTGGCATCCTGTGCGCCGTAGATTATTGCCTTTGTTGTATCACCAAGTTTATTTGTACGGTTTAAAGAGTTAAAAATAAGCCTGTTTGATTCTGATGTTAAGTACCTGCCTGAATGCGCCCCAACCGCAATATTACCTGAACTTGTTGATATGCTTAAACTACCCTCACCAATAGCTGTATTATCACCTCCATTCGTTACCGCAGATAATGTGGATGCTCCAATAGCAACATTCCCGACGCCACCTGTTATAGCATTTGCACTATTATAACCAATAGCCACGTTTACGCCTCCTGTTGTATTTGATGTTAAGGAATTTTCCCCTAAACTTGTATTACCATTTACTATATCAATATACCCCGCCTGAACATTATTAACCTTAAACATCAGCCCCACATTATCTGTCGTTCCGATAAAATTAGTACCTGCTACTGTGGAGGCGTTGCCCGTTAATGACCATCCACTTCCACCACCACCACCGCTACCATACCAATACCCATAATTCCATGCTTTAGTAGTGGGGTTAAAAGTCATTACCTTATTAGCTGCCGTATCCGATACAGAACCAAGCAAACCTAATCCTGTGGAATCTAATACTACCCTTGTCAAATCCCTTGTTTTAAACAATATCCTATTACTGCTTCTTGCTCCAAAGGTTAAATCATCTACATCATTTGCCCATGTATTACCACCAATAACCCATGCGTAACCACCACCACTACCACCACCTGCGGGTAATACTTGCCTCCAAGCCATATAAGATGAATCTCGCCACCACAAAGCGTTTGGACTTAAAGTTTTTATCTGTGAGCCATCATAAAAATCTAATTGGGATAAGTTGGCAGAAGTAGTATCAAAAAATACTCTATTAATTAATCCTGCCCTTAAACCACCATTTGCAGGTACTTGCACTAATGTATTAGCGTTCCCAAGATTTTGTGTAATTCCAAACTGACCATAAGAAAAAATAAAACTAAAAATAAAAACTAAAGAACATATTAAACTTTTCATATAATTATTTTAAATAGGGAATAGTCCAAAAATTTCACTTGTACTTGCTGCTGGGTAACAAACAAAACTACCTGTTGCCTTTGTCCATGAGTAGTAACTTCCTGAACCATCATCTGTTGTGTTTTGAGTTATCCCACCACGTACAAAAATCAAGTTATATCCTATAAATGCAGTAATAGTTTTAGATGATTGCCCATCAATAATAAACGATGTCGCTGCATCTACTATGAACTGATAAGGACTTGGTGTTGTTGTGGCTATTGTACCGCTAACCGAACCTGCTATCTGAATTATTGATTGAGCCTGTAATACAAACCTGCAAATACTATAAAGGTATGCTGACGTTTGTTCTAATGTGGTATCAGATGGGTCAGAATCATACTTGTATTGAATAGATGTTTTTAGATTGTATATCTTTTGTGGTAAATCTATTGGAATACCTGCTGCATATAAGCCACCTTTTTTTATTGCTACCAATGCAAGGTATTCGCAAATATCCGCTATTGAAAGTCTTTGAGCAACAGTAAGTACAGCCATTATCTATGAATTTCCGTTAAATAAATATTGTGCAGCTAATCTTATATCAGTAGCTTCGTCATAACATGATTGAGCATTAACCAAATCAGAAGCCCTTGTTATAGCCTTATTGCCTGAATCTATTGCAGCCCTTAGTTTACTCTTATTGCCCCAAAAATTATTGTCATTAATAAGCAATTTGTTAGCACTCATTAAGGTTGTTTGTTCGTAGTCAAATTGTTCATTAAATTCAGTAAAACCAATAGCATCTATTGTATAATCATATACAACTACATCACTTACATTTAGCCATTGTACGGTTATTCTACAAGCTGTATCGGCAGAAAGTAAGTCTAATGTAATATCAGTTGCTAACGGTAATGCCCATACCTCATATTCAGTCGTTGTTGCATCTTCAACTAAAAAATTACCTTTACTGTCAGCAACATAAATTCTACGGGACGTAATTGTTCCATCACTCCCCGTAGACGTATCTGAAAATAATATCTGACTTGGCTCTCCTGCCACACTTGACGCTGTAAAAGAAACGGTTAATGCCATGATTATAATTTTAATAAGTAAAAGGTAGAACTACAAAGGTAGCCATCCACCGTCATGGATTAATTTACTAACCAATCCAATCAACAATCAAAAAAACTTAAGCCACAGCCCCTTTCTTTTCTTTTACAAGCTGTGTTATTTTCTTCAATGCTTCTTCCGCTTTTGTTCCTCCTGTGTGCAAATATTCTGCGAACTTTACGATTTCAGATTGCTCACCTGATGGACTTAATACGGTTATGGTTTGCTTATTCCCTGCCCATGTGATTTTGTATTCCACAGGGTCATAAGCTATAATTTCCCTATCTAATGCTTGTTTAACTATTGCCCTTATTTCAAAGGTCTTATTAGACACTAAATCGTTTAAAAATTTAGGGTCATCATCAGCTAATTCTTCTGCAAGGTTTCTTAACACAACAGGGTCTTGGGTACTGTCCCAATTCATAGCATCTGCAAACTGGATTAACGATTTTTCATCCATATCTGCTACTGCATTTGCTGCTTTACGCTTTTCTGCCCTTTCTTCTGTTTGTGTCCTTGCTTCCTGCACATCATCCACCCTATTTATAAGAGGTCTTGTATCCTTGTCGGCAAACATACCGCCACTTAATTTTGGATGCAATTCAATGAGCATACACTTAGCAATATCTTCGGGTGTTTCAAGGTTTAATCTTAATTGCCCTCTTGCTGTTGCAGGAACTCTTATTTTAATGAACTCTGTTTTGTAACCACCTGTGCCATTACTTTCGTGGCTCTTGATTAATGCAATCTTTTTGAACTTTGATTTACCTGCCCTTTTTTCATCGTTATCCGTAATATTAAATACTGCGGGTCTTAGGGTGTAAATGCCGGGGAATATTGTTTTCCCGTTGTAAAATGTTTTGTCAGGATTTTCTTGTTCAATATCGAAACGGTATTTTACTACCTTCCCAAATGATTCAATTTTGTCCTGTAATTTTTTTAATAATTCGGGTGAAAGGTCGTTGTACTCTGCAATTTGTTGTAACATAATTTTTGTTTTTTGATTGTTGAAAATATAGGAGAGAGGCTTAACACCTCTCCCCTTTTAAAAGAACCTTATACTATTTGATACTTTTGGAAATGCTTAACTGCCAAGCACTCCAATCCCTGATTTGTTTCCCAGTTTGTTTGCAGGTACATTACATCAGAAGTTGGAATTTCAGCCAAAGCACCTAACCTCCACTCTGTTACCATACCGTTAGAACTCATGTTAGCAGAACTTCCGCTAAATGGTTTTGGCAGGTAACGTATTTGCATACGTGGTTGGCTTCCGTTATCAACGGTATCTACATTGTCTTTTGGAACAAGGTAAAGTGAACCGTTTACATCAGAACGCAATGTTGCACTGAATAATTGTGGTTGGTCAAAGATTGGAATATGAACGAAATCGAAGGTGTAACCACCGTACTTCAATGATTCTACATTGAAATCCATATCCTTACCATCCAAATTAATTCTTCCTGATACGATACTTGCAGAAGGCAAAGATTTCAGGAACTTGCTGATAACACGATAAGCCCTGCTACCCATGAATACCATGTAGTCAGTAGGTGCTTTGTTAGCAATAAAGTTGTCAATGATTTCATCCAATTCGGTGAAGTCAAAAGTTCCTAATACTGCTGCACTGTCGCTGATACCATAAGTGGTAACATACCAATCCAAACCACCTGTTGTTTGTACAGGCAGGTTATTTGTACCATCAGTTAAGAATGGGTTAGTATCAGAATACAAAGTAGTAGATTGAACACCTGCTAACATTTGTACTGAAATATCACCTTTTAACTTAGTGTATTTTTGGATTGTTTGGTAAGGCAGGATAGAATAAGTACCACCTACATTAACTTCGATTTTAGATACCTTCTGAATATCAGTAATTTCATCCACTTCACGGAAAATCTGTGTTTGGTTGTAATACTTGGTTAAGCCATAACGCCTGTTGGTTGGTGCAGATGACTTTTCAGAGAAAGCGTTAGAAGAAAACGCAACGGTATCGCCAATGGTTACATAGAAAGGGGCAGAATTACCACCTACTGAACGTGCTGTGATAGCTGCTGTACCTGAACCGAAAGTTACTGCCTGAATACGTGCTTGTCTTCCTACGTTATTAGAGTTAGAAGACATAATCAAATCACCCACACGAGGGAAAGTTGACGCTGTATTGATTGTGAAAACGGGGGCTGCTGTACCTGTGGTGGTAACAGCACTGATTGTACCTATTTCATACACATCGTTGTTAACGAAGTTATGGTATGTAGGCATTGTGCAGGGCTTGGTACGGGAAACGATTTTCATAATATCGGTAAAGTCCCTGTCCCTGCTTTGGTCATAGATTGAAGGGTCTATGTCCCTTTGGTCTAAAAAGTCAATAGCCGATACAAACGACTTATTAACTACTCCTTGTGATACTGCCATGATTATAAAATTGTAAGATTAATTAATATTGTTTCTTACAACCCTAACTTCATTTTATCTTAACCACCTGTCCTTCGTACTCCTTGCTTTGCCATTAATGCCGCAGCATTTGTTGGTAATGGGTCTGCTTTGGATGATGTACTATTTTCAGGCGGTTTGGCGTTATTTATCGGTTCAATGACTTCTTTCCCTCCTAAACCTTTGAAATGTAAAGCATACGCATCTAAAAAGTTCTTTCCGTGTTTGGCTACTGTTGCTATCAATAACTGATGTTCTGTCTTAATAGCCCCTTTATCGTCAAACATTGTTTCTGCCCATTTTTCTCCGTTACTTAGAACGTCAATCAGTTCTTCGGGGTCAACAGGGAATGAGAACTTTTCTTTGCCTTCTCCAAGTGTGAACTTTTTGTCGGCTATGATATTTTTTGTGTAGGGGTCTTCTTTCAAAGTCCTAACGTAATTTTCTACATTTTCTTTAGCCTTTAGTTCTGCCGTGTTATCGGCTACTTGTTCGGCTTTTGGTTCAGGTGGCTTTGGTAGCAGAAATTTATCCTGATTGGCAATAAGCGTGTCCCTGTATTTATCGGCTTTTACATCAAGTAAATCCCGTCCATACTCTACTTCTTCATCAGAATAGATTTCAGGGTCAATCTTATACCTTTCAACTACCTCTGCTTTGTAAAGGGCTTCAAGCTGCTTTGGAGTGGCTTTTGGGTACTCTTGCCTTAGTTGATGTCGCATCACTTCTTCGGCTGTCATCTTTGAGTAATCCGTACTTAACTCCTTAACATAATCCCCTAACGTGCCATCCTTATAAGCCTGAATGATACCTACCATTTTAGGGTCAATATCCTTCAATTCGCTTACAAGTGCTACCTTGTCGTCATCAAACCCTAACGCTTTAAAAATCTGTTCGGGTTGATTTGTTTTAAGAACTTCTTCCAGCGTTTGTGTTTTGGGTGTTTCTGCAACTATTGGTTGCTTTTCTTCCACCTTTGGTACATCTACGGGAACTTCTGTTTTTTCTTGTGAGGTTTCAGAAGCGGGTTTTTCATCTGTTGGATTTTCCTCCACCTTCGCAGTGGCAGGTTCATCAACGGTTGGTTTTTCAACTTCTTTCTTCTCGTTTATGTCAACGGGTGCTTCCACCCTGTTTTCATCACTTTTGCTGCCGTGTTTAGCCATAGCTTCTGCTGCACTCATTTGGATTGGTTCGGCTACTGCTGCTTCACCACCGCCTTCATCAACGGCTGTTTCATAAAATTTTCTTATGAACATAAATATACTTTTTGATTGTTATAACAAATATAATTACTTTTTTAATACTCACTTTTTAAGGTATATCTCCACATTATTCAGGTTACGGTGCTGCTGTTTTCCTGTGGTACTATCGGGGTAATATGGCTGTCCTAATAACCTATGTTTGTTATCTTGTACCACTATGGTCTTATTGGCTACCATGCTATCCAAAGTCTTTTTTAATAACTTACTGCTACCCTGATTTAACCACTTTGGAGGTTCATTGAATTTTGGAATACCAAACACACTTTTCAGGAAATCATTTGCCCTTACAAAGCCATTTTTACCTTCAAGGAAGTTTTCTATTTTTTGTTCTATTGTAAGGTTATCATCAAATACGGTATTTATTGGCTCTACTACTTTGATTGGTTCAGGCACTTCTGACTTCTTTTCTTCCACCTTTTCCACTTCCTTAACTTCTTCCAATGTTACTGATGGTGGTTCATCTCCAATTTTAGGGGTTTCCACTATTTCAGCTAAACTATCAGGTGTTTGTGCCATTTGTGCTACCTGTGGTTCTTCCACTACATCTACTTTTTTTGTTCTTGTTGCTTTTGCCATGATTTATAAATTTTATACCAAATATACGAAATTGTTTATTATTCACTATATTTGTACCTGTATTCTCGTTAACATAATTGCAGTATGATAACGGGTGTAAAAATCCAAAATGGGGTGTTTAAGTGCTGCAATCGCTTAAATATCCCAATTTTTATTTTATGGAAAATTTACCAAGCCTCGTGGGTAGAAAATTCGGCAGACTAACCGTGTTATCATTTAGCCATTCATCAAAACATAAAAGATACTGGAATTGCGAATGTGAATGCACTTTAGGCAAGGTGGTACAAAAGCCCACAGGCTCGCTAACATCTGGAAAAGTTAAGAGTTGTGGATGTTTAGGTATTGAGCATCAAAAAAATGGGAATGTTACTCATGGGCAAACAATAGGTGGTATTACATCGGAATATGAGGCATGGCAAGGTATGTTTAAAAGATGTTATAACCATAATACTGTACGATTTGAAAATCACGGTGGCAGGGGAATCGAAGTATGCGAAAGATGGAAAAAATTTGAAAACTTTTTTGAAGATATGGGTAAAAAGCCAACTCCTAAACATTCTTTAGATAGGATTAATAATGATGGTAATTACGAACCGTCAAATTGTAGATGGGCTACTCCAAAAGAACAATGTTACAATAGGCGTAGCACAAGGTTTATAGAGTATAATGGAGTTACTAAGATATTGCAAGAATGGTCAGATTTTTTTGGGTTAAGTAAGTCAAGTACACTAAGCTATTATATAAAAAAACATGGCGTAGAAAAGGCTATGCTTCACTACGCCAATAGGAATAAATGATTATGCTTCCGCTTTCTCTTGTTTTTGATTAGCAATAATTTGCTTCTCTTTCTGATGAACCCCTGTTATTTCATTAGAAACTATTTTAGCTTGCCCTGTTATTTCTGCTACACTTGTTTTAGCTTGGTCATTACTCAACGCAATACGTTCTTGGCTCTCTATTTTCATCTGTGTTATAGCCACCTCCTTTTGTGTTTCTATTTGTAGCTTCTTTAACTCATGGTCATATTCCATTTGTTTTTGTTGGGCTTGCAGTTGTGCTGCCACCTGCGCCGCTTGAGTGCTTCCGTCGTTATTAGCCTTAATTGTTTCTAACTGATTATTTTGTAACTCTTTCTTTTGTTTCTTAACACGATAAGCCAGCAAGGTCATTGCTTGTTTTGCGTTCATGGTAGATATAACAGCAATGGCATCACTTGTGTCTAAGAATCCATTTGCTATATCTGCCTGCACCATTTGGAATATCCAGTTCTTTTCTTGTTCTGTTGTTCTTTTTTGTAATTCAATACCATAATCTCGTAGAGATAATTTTTCATCTACCTCTATAAACCTTAGTGTATTTACTCCTAAAGCACCACTATACGGAACTGACCCTGATATTTTCCCCTTCCGCACTCCTTGTTGGATACGACTAAAAACATCTTCCGCTAATCTTAAACTTAGGCTTTCTTCTGCGTATGCTAAAGGGAATAAGGCTTCATTTGTTGATTGGTTTGCCATTTCGTACCCCGGCACAAGTGTCTTTGGATTAGGATTACCACTTGTAATATCATTGTACCCTGTCATTTTTTCAATAGCCATTACTGTATTTTGCAGGTCTTGGAAGAAGCCTACTAATTCAGACATAATTGAATTTTGCATGGCAATAATTGGCTGTGTATTTCCTTGTATTGGTTCGCCTACATCATTGAGTGAACGTCCAAATGCTATACCACTATCTAAAAACATTTGTAGTATTTCCTGTGGTGTCATGTTTTCTCCACCTTTGTTCTTGGCTACGTTTTCCAATTTATCCATATCAATCCACCATCCACTTGGTACAGCCCTGTTCTTAAAGTTCTGTATTTTAAGCATGGTTAATTGGTAGTCATCAATGTAAGGTATAAGCCTTTCCATAAAACCCTGCGCCCTCATTTCATAGAAGTTATAAGCCACTAATTGTATTGGTAATCTTGTTAATGCTTTTTTGCTGTAATCTTGTTTTCTTTTTTGGTCATAGCATTTACCCCAATCATAACATTTATCAGTACCAATAATCCACTTGCATTTATAAACGTATTGTATTCTTTTACGGGTGTATCTTTGATTGGTTAACTCACCCCTTCCACTTACTTCCATTCTGAATTTAACATTACCATTTGTATCACTAACATTTGTATAGGTTTCTTCATCGTATGAATAGAAGTACATATCAAGTACTTTGCATTTAAACTTATCGTATGGTTTAATTAATGCTGTGGTAGAACCCATGCCAAATTCTCTTGGATTACCAAACTTACCTGCAATGCTACCTGCAAATTCCTGTAATTCTTTTTCATCAAACATTGGTGAACCATCTTCATTAGTAACCAATGCAAGGTCAACCAATGATACATCTCTTACCACCCCTGCGTGTTGCATATCACTAAATGTACCGTCTTTGGCATAACTACATATTACACTTTCGGGGTTAACTCTTTCAAACCTTGCTTTGTTGTCATCGCCTAAACATTCAAGATACCCTGCTACTCCATAATCAAAAAGGTCTTCATACCATGCTTTTCTTACTGCCTTATAATTATTTTCATAAAATCCTAATTCAATAGCCATTTCAGCATCCATAGAACGGTTAAACTGCTCTCCATTCATTACTCTCATTTCCAATTCTTCTAAATCCATTGGCTCATTACTTTCAAGAGATACTAATGGGTGGTTTGCAAGTTCTGAATTTTGTTGTGCTAAAATATCACGCATGATAATCTTAGTCCGTATCTTATTGTAAAATTCTTCTGCCTCTGATTTACTTTGGCTATCCACAGGTGTTGCCACAATGGAATAATCTTCTTTCATTAAACGGCTTATCGCTTTATCCCTGTAACCACTAACCACTGCTCTTATCGTCCAATCCACTACCAACTGTGTATCAAGAGTAGCCATATCTACTCCTAACATTTTTTTATATTGGTTTACAGGTTGCTTACCAAGTGCGTACATACGGAACTTCTCATAATCTCCACCGTTACCATAAAATACTCCTTTCGGATATGCTGTGGTAAAGTCATAATACGCTGCTTTAGCATACGCCATACACCATTCAGAATTTTTTTTATCTGCTGGTACATTTTGGTTAGGATAACTATATGAGCTACCATTATTTAGTGATTGATACTTCATTTTATGCTATTTTTAAATGTTTCCAAAATTTTCTATTTACTACTCCGTGTGCGTGACCTGAAGATATATTAAACTTATCAGCTATCTCTTTAAATGAAAATCCACCAGTATTATATAGTGATATCATATTCCTAACATCTGATTCTGTTAGTTTTGCAGTCCCACTATTTTCCCCACTCTGATTAAATCCCAAATTCTCTCTTGAATGTTTCATATTACCTACGCCATCAGTCCAGTTTAGATTGCTTCTTTTATTATTAGACTTATCCCCATCTATATGATTAACCTCTGGATATTTTTTAGGATTACTTATAAAATACTGTGCCACTATCCTATGAACATACATTCTCTTACACCCTCCATTATTCCTAAGTGCTACCATACAATAATTTTTCCCTGCACTGTATGGTTTTAATATAATATCAACACCAGATTTAGATGACATGATTCTACCCATATTACTTACTTTATACCCTTTGTCAACTCCTTTTATATCTTTCCATATCTCATAACTCCCGTTGTTTAATGCCTGATATTTCATGGTTATCTATTTTTTAATTTTTATACAGCCTTACGGTAAGGCATGAAATCTTGTAATGTTTTTTTATTGTCTGATTGTAATGCGTATCTTTTGTTCTTCGCTGCTATAAACGCAAACCCACTACTCATTGCATCATCGTACTTTTGAGTATTGGCTACTTCAAATCCAAGCCATCCTGAATCTAACCCTAATAACTCTTTAAAATAAACCTTATGTACACTTTTTTCAATATAGGATTCTGTATAATCACATATAGATTGTACTACATTACCCTTACCATCTGTGTATATACCAAATTCAACTTCGTTTGGTAGCCACATTAAAAACCCTGCACACTTCTTTGATTGAAAATATTTCTTTGGACTTTCCCCTATATTTCTTTCTATTAAAACCTGACAACTACAATACCATGCCATCTTTAAAACATTTTCGTACTGTAAATCTGTTGTAGATGGTCTTCCTGAATACCTCATAACAAACATATCATTATAAGGGTCTTCTGCGTTCATTAAGTCCTCCATTTGATAAGCATACGTTGCACATGATGACTTTCGTATGTCCTTTGTTTTATCATATTTGAAAGGGTCACATCCTATCCTTATGGCATAATTTGAATTAGGGAAAAAGCTGCCGTTTTTTTGATATACATTATTTTGTTCTTTTGGTTTCCACCCTTTTACTTTCTCGTAAATTCCATTGTTATTAGGTGTCCAAATAAGTTTGCCTACTTTTACATCTATACTACCGTCAGGATTTACAACCTGCTTGTAATATTCATCTTGATTTTCCCAAACTAAGTTGCCACGTTCCAATACATCATTATAACTAAGCCAATCTAATTGGTCATTTAATTTTATTTGGTCATACAAGCACCCCACATTAGCCAACTGAAACATTTCCTTTTCATCAAAAGGGTTCATCCTTATTTCTTCTTCAAGCTGCGCCCCTTCTAATTGAACTCTGCGTTGTAATAAATATTCTCTTGCACCTAATCTTATATCATCTTCTGATAAGTCACCTGCGCCTACAAAGTTTTCTACTAAATAAGCATATTGTTCTTCTGTTGGTGGGTCAATAACGCTTTCTCCATACCTTCCAATAAAACCATAATACCCATCGTATGCAGGGGTAAAATATTTTACAAGCCTGTTTGGTGTCCTATCGGTGTATTTTAATTGGTTTGCATTATCCCAAACTATTTTAAATTCTTCACCACCATTAGTCATGGCATTAGTTGTGGATGGACATTCTAAAAAACCCACTCTCTTAGCACCCTTTACCAATGTTTTACTTACAATGGAAATAAATGTAGAAAATGGTACTTCTTTTGCCCACTTAGAACCCTCATCAACCAAGCAGCGTGAAAGCCTACCGGAATCATACGCATTTAATGAAGGCGCACGATAATCAACTTTACTACGGTGTCCTGTATCCGTATCTAATGCACCACCTTTACCACCTTTTATATCAACTGTCTTATGTGCAAACACTAACTCGCTTACACTATCCTTGTTGTTTAATTGTTTTGGTTTTAAGAACACAGGTAATTGCCTATACCCAAAAGAAATCATGTTTGTAAATGCAGATTTAGCATCTACCTGACTTTTGCTCGTAAGTCCACAAAAACTATTCTTAAAAAATATACACTCGTAAACAATATTAGATGTAGCTACTGATGTAGCCCCCTGCCTTCTTTTCTTACCAATTAAAGCACCCAAGCACCATGAAGTATTTTCCCAATGATTAAGGAATAAAAAATACCTTCTGTCTAAGTCACGATATTCAGGGAAAATATCATCTTCTAATTTCCAATGTTGTAGGTAGAAGTAATTTTTGCCTGTTATAAATGTTGGTTTACCACAATTCATAAACCAAAAACCTTCCTTGCACCTTCTTACTTCTTCTAAAGCGTATTCTCTTTGTTGGAAATTAAGTAGTGCATTACCATCCTTATCGTACTCTACTTCATTAAAATAATTAGGCAATGGCAACCTTCTCCAATATTGCATCTTTGGATTATCTGCATACCCCCAATCTTCTACCTTTTCAGGTACATCAGGTAGTGATACCTTTGCATTAAATATTTCAATTACTTTACTCATTTTCTGTCAGAAGCTATTGTTTCAACAAATGGTTTATTTTCATGCTCGGACGCATCCATTTTTAATATCCCTGCTGTTTGCCCCAATGCTTTTGTTGCCTCTGCTACCTTTGCAGCACTATCCCATAATACTTTAAGCCTTTCAAATGACTTATCTTTTGAATCTGTAATATCCAAACTCTTTAAATTAGTGGCATTTAATAGCTGTGCCATTTCTACCATTTTTTTATTTAAAGCGTGATATAACTGTTCTGAACCGCTTTGTTCTAATTTTTCTTCCATAATCAATAAATATGTTCACTTTTTAATGATTCAACAGGTTCACTTATTTGCCCCATTTCGTAAGCAAGTTTAGCTGCTTCTTTACGGTCTAAAAACATTCCATTGCTTGTTACAAATCCTTCGATTCCGCCTTTACGTATGTTTAAATGCTTTGGTTGGGACATAACTATATCCTTGTGTCTGTGTCCTTTGTAAACTATACCATTGTTCCATATTGCTGCTTGTACTATTGGTTTCATTGGTTAATAGCTTGATGTTGTTTTTCTTTTTTTAATAGCTTCTCTTAAAGTTTGGTTCTTCTTTGATTCTTTTTTGTCTTGTTGTTTTTCTGTATAAGTTTCGGGTGCTGCAACGTATTTAGGGAACTCTTTTAAGAATAACTCTTTACCTCTTTTAAACCCTTCATCATAAATAATGTCAAGATTTTTTAATTTTTCTTCTTCTTTTAGTTGGCTGTAAACTTTATAATCACCTTCAAATTTAGCCATGTCATTAACGTATGGTGCAAGTAAGGCTTTGCGTTGCTGCCCTACAAGTTCTTCTAATCTGTATGCTTCTTTAACAGGTAGTTTTATTGTTTCTCTACCATTATTTATTTCGGGTTTAACTGCACTTGGGAAAAACTTTGTGTTGTCTGTTTTTTTATAGTCTTCATAAATTGGTTGTGCAAAATTATCGTCATTGGCTTTGCTAAATCCAAATAACTTTTGCACCATATTCCCTTCTTTTTCTATTTTATCTCCCCAAATGCTTATTTTACTTGGAGGGTATTGACCACTTGCTTTCCTTAACCATGATGAACGGGTAAGCATTGCATTTTTAAGTTCTTCGCCAAAACTATCTGCTTTTGTCTTTGTGTAGTATGGTAATTGTGCTTTTGATACTTGGGCAAATGCGGCAGGGTGAATAATGTTTGTAAACATATTCATTGTGTTTACGCCCCACCTTTGCATATCTACACCACCCCTATTCATAGCTGTTATTAATGATGAAGTATTACCTAATATACCTTGTTCTAAGGCAGGTAAAAATGATTCATCCATATTGGCTAACATTTCACTCCAATAACTATCTCTGTTTGCTTTTTCTTCTGCTGTCATTTCTTCTTCACGCTTGGCTATGGTATTACCAACACTTCCGAAATGTCCAAACCACCTATTTTGAACTACTAAGCCACCCTTTATCTTACTTGGGTCTTCACCGTTAACGTATGCCCATAACTTATCTACATTTACTGTACCTTGATTTTCATAGAATGATTCGCCTTCCCTTTCTTTCTTTGTATCATCCTGTGTGTTAGATGAACGGAATATACCTGCACCCACCAAAGATGTTATTACAGCCCTTGTAGCAAATCCTACAACGGCATGAGCCATCCAATACTTTGCTTCGTTTAAGTCTTTTGCTGCTGTGCTGTTAGATTTATCAAAACTAAACTTAGTATCGTACTTACTTTTTGCAAAAGCCTTTGCCCCGTATATAGCTGATTGTAAAATTGCAACTTCGGGGTTAACAATATTAAAGTAACTCCAATAGGCATTGGCAGGTATTTTTATGTATGGTGATATTACCGTTGCTTTCGCTAAACCACCAATACCACTTTCTTTACCACCAAATATTCTATTTAAAATATCGTTTGCGAAATTATCTTGTTGGAATGTTGACCTTTCCCCCTCCTTTACAATAGTATCTTTTACATAATCTGCTTTCTTAGCTGCTTCTGCATCTGATAACCCCTTTTCTTTATAAGCCCTATATGCTTCTTCTCTTGGGAACTCAATAAATAATTCGTACCTAATATCTTTTAATCCTAACCCCTTTGCAAATGCTGCTGCCTGTGCGCCTTCTGCTGCAAATCGCATTGGCTTATCCCCTAAATTCAATGTACGGGCAATAATCTCTGCTGTCCATCCTTGCGGTAATGCCTGTAATAATTTATCTATGACTTGCTTTTTGCTTAAATTTCTTTCGCCTCTACTGTATTCCCATAATTCCTTCATTGATGTAATTGGACGTATCTGCTGACCATGTAGTTCTTTCTGCGTGTAATCCATCCTATTAAGACCTGTTAAGAACTGACCTAAAGCCTCTCGGCTACCTAAACCTAATTTTCTAAAAAATTCTTTTTGCACTTGTAGTGAAAAAACATCTGTTTCAGGCTGTATATCTTTGCCAAATAGTTTACCGACACCTTGTATAACCCTGTCACCAATGGTTTTAATTACCCCAACGGGTACTCTAATGCCTAACTGATTTATAACATTATAAGTAGGGTTATTTACCAATGCAGCTATACCTAATGTATTTAACTGCAACATAGACGTAAGTCGCTTCGTTATATTAGGACGGTTGTACAATAATGTATTTAACTCCCTTGTGGCTGCACCTGCTTTAGTTTGTGCAATCCTGTAATCTCTTAAAGATTCGTATGTTTCTTCTTCCCTTGCTTTTTTAGCTGCGTCATCTACTTTATTTGTTTCAGCAACTAACTGCTTTAATTTTACGGCTTCTGCATCTGTCATTTCTCCACGCCCTGTAACGTCAGCAATTATCTTTCTAAAATCGGCATAATCTAAGCCACCACTTTCAACTATCTTTTGGAATGACTTTCTAACTACATCTTCTTTTTGCTTATCGGATAACCCTTTTAATTTATTCCTAAACCTGTCAAGTATTTTGGCTTTTACTTCTTCATCTGTAAGTTTTTTCTTTTCAGGCTTATCTTGTAGTTTTTCTTCCCACTCTTTTCTGAATTTTTCTTTATCCCATGATGCACCACCTAATTCATTTGAAATGTAATCAATAGCATCTTCAACAAGTTTAGCTACTTTTTCCCCTGCATGATAAGCCTTTTTCATGCCTTCTAATGCAGTAGTAATTACTCTTGGTGGTATTATAGTAGAATACGTTGCACCACCTTTAAATTGGTCTTTTGCCTTATCAAAAAATTCATCCACTTTTTTAATCCTTGCTGCCCTTGCTTCTGACCTTTCCTGTTTCATCCCCTCTTTTACCTGTTCTTTAATGATAGCATCAAATTCAGGTTCTTTTACCATTTCATCAAAAAACTCTTTCCATGATTTATCTTTTGGCTTTGCAAATTCCTCGAATTGCTCCTTTCTTTTTGCGTTCTCCATCATTTGAATACCTAATGGAGATTTTTTGTAAAAATAGTTTATGGCAGAACTAAATCTACCACCTTTTCTACCTGCTTCGTCGTACTTAATGCCTACTTCTGCAAACTGTTTTGCAATGGATATTCTTTCTTCGGGTGTCTTAGCTTCTGCTTCAAACTTGCCTAAACGGTTAAGGCTTTCGGCATATATTAAAGAATTTACGTCACCGTCAAACTTTTGTGCTTCTGCCAATAAAACTGCATCTTCAATACCATATTCATCTATAATGGATTTAGCTACATCTTCGGCTTCTTTTTGGCTCTTGGTTTCATATTTTAAGCCTTTCTCTTTAAACCCTTCTTTGGATGCTTCGGGAACTTTATCTGCCGTTACCAAATGGTTTAATATACCCTTGTCATTCAGCCTGTCTTTACCCTTACCTTCCCCTACTTTTCCTGTTGGTTCGCTTGGAGGTGGTTTTTTGCCACCTTCTTTTCCTTCTCCTGCTGTAAGTGTAGCTTCACTAATTTCAGGTTTAGGAGCGCTATCTCCCTCTTTCTTGTCAGGAATTTCGGTGGCTTTTGGTTCTTCATTTTTTATTTCGGTTTTTGGTTCATCTTGTTTTTTTGCTTCTTCAATCTTAGCGTTATATGTGTCTGTTATCTCTTTTAATTTGGCTGAATTATCGGGGCTTACATAGGTTTTTTGGTCTTTGGTTAGTTTAACTCCTATGGATTCTTTGAATTTATTTAGTTCATTAAAAAGTGTTTGGTGTTCTTCCGTTGCAGCTTTTATGGCAGCTTCTCTTTCTGCCATACCTTCCCCTATAAGGTCATTGTACCTTTTCTTTACGCTGTCTGATGCGTGTGCTTCTATGCAGGGATTACTCATTCTAAATAATTGTTGTTTTTAAACATAATTGCACTATGGCAATAATTTGACTATCTTCTATTGCTATTTTATTCTTGTCTTCTTTATCTAATTGTTCATGTCTGCCTCCGTATGTTTGGCTATATCCTCCTCCCCCACCACCTCCGCTTGGTGGGTTTGGTGGTACATCTGTAAAGTTTAAATAACCTGCAACGGCAATTACAAGTGCTACTTTTGTAGTCTTTTTTAAATACCCATCCGTAGCTATCTTTAAACTATTGAGTGCCATATTTACGTTCTTTGTAAAGTACTAATTGTTTCTCCATCACCACCTATTGTAATGTCTATTCCTGATGCTGTTCTTGATGTTGGTGTTATGGTAACAGGTGCATCCACATCAAGCCCTTGCAAACGATGAAGTTCATCAACAAGTGTTTGTATCTGTGATAATATACCACCTGCTTCTGTTGATAAATAACTTCCGGGCAATGTTGCACCCCAAGGGTCACCTGCTGCACTTGCTGCATTTAGTTTTGCACCCATTGTACCTGCTGTATTGAAACTTGCTGCTATTGAGTTCCATACTGCTGCTGCTAAGTTTTCAGGACTTAATGTAGATGATGAACTAATGTCTGCACTCAAAGATGCTGTACCAAAAAAAGTTCCCTCTGTCGTACCACTACCTGTTAATTCAGAAACAACAAAAGCTATTAAACCTAATGATGCCGATATATCTCCTTCCCCTGCTAATGCAGAAGCCATTTCTAATTTACCTACTAATGATGCAGATATAGTTCCTGATGCAAGAATATCACAAGCAAGTTGTATTATAAGAGAAAGGCTACCTGATATAGTCCCGCTTCCTGTTAATGATGATTGTGCAGCTAACCCCATAGCCATTGCAAATGTATTTGCAGATGTACCAGATATGGTTGTGGTGGCACTTAATAAAGCACCTTTATCTCCCATTATTAAACTGTAAGGGATATTTGTACCTGTTGGGAAACCATCTCTTTTTATTTGCTCTATATTATCATCATTTTGTGATTTGCCATAGTACCCTCTCATAACATGAGGTCTTATAAATTTGCATGGGTTTGTTATGCCACTATGATTATGACCACAAATCTGATTGATATATGAGTAGTTCGCTATTAACATATTAACCCCATAAAAATGTAAGCATACCTGAAATGGCAGATGAAGCAGGGGTGGCAACACCACTACCTAATGCAAAGTATAATGCAGCACCATCATAAATTCTTGGCATAGACGGGTACTCAAATAAAAAGTTCCTTTCACTTGCTAAACCCAATGTACTTAATGGGAATCTGCCAATCTCCTTAACTAACGCTACCGTATAAGTTCCCGATACATAGTTTGTTGAATTTTGAATAGTATTAATCTCTGCAATACCACTGTCACCTGATTGCAAAGGCATCATAAAATTATATTTACCAGTTCCCGTTGCACCTGTGTAAAGTATATGACTGTTTGATGCTGCCGTTTTACCAATAGGCAACACTGTTGGAGTAGCCCTTGATGCTGTCTGTGCTGAATTGGTATAGCCCAATGAAAGGTTAGGAGTAGCTGCACCCATCGCTGTTGCAGCAGGATTGAAAAATATAGCTTGTACACCTGCACCATTTGTATATCTTGGTAAAAGCCATGTTACGGTATGTGTTCCCGTTCCGGCATCGGTAATATTAATTTGTGTACCTGCAATGGCATTAGCATAAGAGGTAGCCAATTCAAATGTTCCATCACTCATTCTTATTACATAGTAATCGGTTGCTGTTGCTAATGGTGCAGGTAAAGTTGTTGTTGTTGTAAGCCTTACCCTTGTACCTGTTAAAATATTACTTGGCAAACTTGTTACACTTGTATAGGTCATTAAATCCGTTCCTGCATCTGCTGTAAAAGTTGCACTACGTCCTAACGTATTGGTGGTAGCTTGTGCTGATGTGGTAGTAACGGTAGTTACCCGATAAAATCCTATTACATCAAGCAAAGCTACTGTGCAAGGAACAACCGTTGCTGCCGCAGAAACAATATGACCACTTAACAGAAACTTATAAAAACTTGATGCCTGTACGTTACCGCCGTGTTGTAAACAACCTGCACTTGCCGTTGAATCTTCTACTGCCTGAAACGTAAGGTTAGCCCCTGCATCAAAGATAGCATCTGCCGCAGGATTACCAGCCCCCCTTGCCATCATGTGCCATTCATTAGCTACTGCTGCTGCTGTTGGATTAAAGTTTTTACCAAAAGAAGCATCCCATTTTTGACCTAAACTAAGTGCGTTTATTATTTGGTCATTACTTGCAAAACCTGCCATAATTATTTATTTTAAATTGTTTAACTCCAAATTACTTTTAAATCCCCTCGAAGTACTGTTGCTGCCAAAGTTCCCAAAGGCAAACATAACATTCCTAAAAAGGCATCATCATATATTCTTACTAAATCTGTTGTTGGTACTAAATAGTCTTTCTCGTATGGTACGGTTACTTCCCTAAAACAATGCTGTGCCAATGGCTTAATCAATACCAAAGCAAATAGCCCTGTATCAACTCCTAACATGGTAACGCTTTCAATGCTTCGTACACCACTATCTCCTAACTGTAACCCAATAAACGGATTTGAAGCATTTACTATTGCAGTATTACTTCCAATCACATTACCTACAACTGTTGATGTATTCATGGTAACAGTTTGGCTTGTCCTACCTGCAACTCCATCTGAATTGGTATAAGTAAAAAAGAATTGCTGCCCACCTGTTCCTGCATTGGTTAATATTGCCATTACCTGCACACCTTTACCGTCCGTATATCTTGGCAACGTATTTACATTGGTCATTGTTTGTGCATCTGTTGTTCCCATATCCACAAAAGGATAAAACAAAAGATAATCACAAAGAATAGTATTCATTGGCAAAGCTGTTACTGCATTAGCCATTGTGGTCATACACCTTAAATACTTTTCAGAAGGAGATACATTAGCCCCATGATACAAACCTCCATCTGTTGATTGCTTTAATTGCGTAGCTGTTGTAATTGCACCAATATAGTACTGTGGTGGTGGCATACCGGGGGACATAGAAGTATCAAACCATAATCCTGATATGGTAGTTTGAGATGGAGTTTTACGCCAAATATAATTTCTTACATTGCCGTTAATTTCAGCATCAATAACTTCCCCTATGGTTTTAAATCCTGCCATTAATTTATGCTTTTATACCACCACTTGCTCTTATTACAGTAGCTTCCATGTTGGCAATTATTGTTGCATCTTCGCATTTACAAGCCTTTATTGGCTTTTCATTTGGAATAACTATTACAGCTAAACCACATTTACTACATGAGTATTTTTCCATTTTTAACTTTCAGTTGCGGTCAATGATGAAATAGCAAACTGGGCTTGAATACCCGTAGAAATATCTCTACTTGAAGTCAAAGCACCAAAGTAAATTAGCTGTCCCGCCCCACTTGATGCTGTTCCAATAGCCACATACGTTACGGTATTTGACCCTGACGAACATTCGGGGAACTGAATAAGCCCCGTATTAGCCGTTGCTCCTGCTGCTGCTGCTGAAAAACCAGTTGCTGCTGTAACTGCTACCCTTGCATACGAACCAAAGGTAGCCTCATTGGTTGTTTGGTCACCTGCTGCTCCCGGTGTCGCAGTATGCAATGAAACGTATCTTGTTGCCCCACTTCTCCACGCAGGGTCAACTGCCCGTAATAGGGCATCTATTGTGTCGTTTGCTGTTGTTTGTCCTTTTGGCATATTATTTATTTTTTATTGTTTATTAAATTAGCTTGTTTATAATTTACTTTTACTGATTCTGTCGCCCCACCATACGACTTTACTAATGTGAATGTATCAGGTAATAATCTGTTTTCCAATGCCTCAATTACCTTGTTATTGCTATCCACTATTTCTTTGCATAATTCTTGCACCGAAGCTACGAAATCTTTTGGGTTTAATTCTACGTTTACCTGTGGTTTTTCTTGCTTTTCGTGCTTTGGCATATTTTGGATTGCCGTAACCAATTCACCAATTTTACTACCTTGACCATTAATAGCCTCTACTATTGCACTATCATCTTTACCTGACATAGCAGTAGCTAACTTAACTAATAAGCCTTTTAGTTCATTATGCCTTCTTTGTTCAAGTAAGGCTTCAAACTTTTCATCTTCTATGTCTTTTTCTTTTCCCATTATAGACAATCTATGAGTTTTCTAATTTGCTTATACCTTTCCTTTAATTCATTGTGTTTTTCCCTGTTACCTATTGGGTCTTTGGAATTAACCAAATCTTCGGTTTTAACCAATTCCAATTTTAGGTCAGGCTTACTTACCTTATCTATCTCTGCATCTCTTTCCGCTTCAAGTTTGGCTATTAGTTTGATTGGTTGTTCTACCTTACCTTCTTGGGTGGGTAGGAGTTGTTCTACTGCTTTTACAAGTTCAGGATTTGTACCGTCTTTCTTCGCTTTGTGGTAGGCTTCGGCAATATTTTTAGGGTTAACTTCTTTAATGGCAGAATTATCTAACACTATAAAGCTATTCGGTTTTGCCTCATAATACTTGCCGCCGCCTTGTGGATGATATGGCTCATATATAATCCCATCAAACCCATTCGCCTTTAGTGCATCACTAACTTTTTTTGGTATTTTCCCATTTAATTTATGGGCATTGATTGAAACACTTTGGACTTCTTGTTGTTTATTCCCATCCTTATCATAATAATCATAACTACCATACTCTTTTTCTAATTTCAAATCAGTTATTAATTTATTAACAGCGGCAAAATTCGGGTCGTCTTTCCACCATACACCCTGCGTTAAATTCAACGGATTTTTAAGGTCAATAATGGCAGCATATTTTTTACCATTATCCCCTGTATAAAATGATGCGTAATCTTCACTTGTAAAGTGTGTGCCAAAATCAAGCTGCATATTTGATTTTCTGTCTTTACCTTCTTTTGGCTTACCAAATATCAATTCCTTATTCTTACTCCCATGAAAAGAAACATTGGGCATCTTACTTAAATCGGCATTTTCAAGTGCTTTAGCAGTTGCTTCCACATCTCCCCCTACCCCACTACCTTTACCTTCTACTACATTAGATGGTTGTTCTTTGGGTTTGTTGGAAACTATAAATTCATATTGACTACTCCTTTCTTTAGTAAAAAAGCCATCCCCATAAATAGTGTTACGAATTGCTATTATATCGTCAAGCGGTATTTCTTTTTCTATAATTTCATATTTATCTGTTTTTTCTCCAGCTAAATCAGGTCTATCTCTAAAAGCCTCTGCTACCGATTTACGAGATGTCCAAGAACTTGCATCCGATTTATCTTCCTTACCTTTAGTTTTTGCCCTATATAATTTTATTGTATCCTTACCTGTTTCTTTTCTTATTTCCTCAATAATAGGCTTAAAAGCAACTTTCATTTTATCTAAATCCCTTTTAAACGAATTAGCCTCAATAACCACCCCTTCGGAAGAAAGTTGTTTATCTATATCTTCTATTTTATTATACAAATCCCCATCTTCATTAAACAGCCTGTCCTCAACTTTATTGAATTTATCTACTACATCACCTACTACATTAGGCTTTTCAATTTTTCTAAAAGTTACTCCATCTTCTACTCCAAAGGATTCAAAGTCATAATCTGTTTCGTACCCTGCTTCTTCAAGTTTTTTATTAAATTCTGTTTTATCGTTGGCTTCCCCATATTTATCTACAATATCTTTTACGTTTTGTGGTAAATCTTCGTAACCAATATTAGCTTCTTCTACATTTTTAGTTTCGGTAGGTGGTGGTACATCTTTACCTATTGGTACTCCTTGTTCATCAATTTTTCCACCTGCGAAGTTTTCGGGTAATGGTTCGGATAGTTTGGTATCTTCTACTTTTGGTGCAACTTTGTTTATTGGATTGCCTGTTACTTCGTCTATTTCGTATTTTAACGGGTCGTTGGTTTCGGTTATTTTTTCAATCTGTTTATTATACGCTTCAATCTTTTGTTCGTAAACTGCTCTTTGTGTAGGGTCTTTGGTAGCCATTTCTGCTGCTACATTATCCCTTGCTTGAATTAATCCTGCTACTGATGCTTGTGTTTCGGGTTTTAATCCATCGGCTGTTTTGGCAAGTGCCACTTTATAACCTTCAATATCTGCAATGGTTTGTTCTGCTACTTCGGGTGGTATTCTACCTGCTTCTACATTGGCTTGAAGTGCTGTTTTAATTTCAGAAGTGGGAGTATCTTTTAGTGCATACTTCATTGCTGATTTTATAACTTTTGGCAAAGTATGTACGCCACTAATAACACCGTTCAATATTGCACCTGCTGTTGCATTTTCAGTAAAAGCAGTTGTTATTTCATCTATGGCTTCATCAGTTTTTACATTATATCCTTCTAATTTTCTTTCGGCAATTTTTGCTGCTGTTGTACCTGACATTATACCACCTAAATGAACGGCACTTGAAGCCACACCTTTCATGTAATTGGTCAGTACATCTTTTGATTCTTTTGCTATTGGTAATTTTAAAGTGGTTGTAAATGCAAGTGCTTCTGCTGCACCTAATATACCACCTGATATTTCCCCTTGTTGTGCTATCCTCATTAAATCTTCATCATTAGACAAAGGATTTTCCTGCTTTAACTGCTGATACCTTGTCAATATCTCATCCTTTGCACCTTGCTTTATCATATCGGGTGCTGTAAGTAATACAGTAAGGACAGGTGCTACTCCTACCAATGATGCACCACCTGTTTCGGGTGCTGCTATACCTGCTGCTGTGGCTAACGTACCTGCTGCTGCTGCCTTTACTAAATAAGGGGCTGCACCGCCTAACAATTCACCAACTCCACCACGTTCTTCCATGTATTCTGTTGGCTTACCTTCCATTTGCTTATTGGCATACTCTACCTTTTGCTTGGTATCCATTTCTGCAAAGGCATTGGCTTCATCTTCCCCTTCTACGGCAGTATTGAAACCTTTTCTTATCCCTTCCAAAAATCCTAAATTCCTATCCAATCCAATATTACCATCTTTATCTTTATGGTATGTGGCTTCTGCACCATTAATAACAATACCACCTATCATGGTAGGCTTTGTTTTTGCTTCAATCTTTTTTCTTTCTGCTTCGTAATATGGTGAACCTTTACCTGCTACAATACCTTTTTGTTTTAATACCTTTAAGGTAGTGTTATCAATAGCCGTTTCCATATCAATCTTATGCTGCTTCTGTCTTGCTATTGCTTCATTGGCATCAATATCTGAAATTGGTTTTTCAATTTTGGTTTGGTCAAGTATCGGAGTTAAAGGAATTTTCCTTAGTGGAGTTTTTATCTGTTCTGCAATGGCTTCTTTTTTCTTAGTATCTGACAAATCAAGTCTTTCAGCTTCTAATTTTGGAGGCTGATTAAATTGTTGTCCTATTGCAAATGGATTGTCTTTTGGATTTGGTGGCTCAATAGATACGCTTGATTGGGCTTTGGAACTTCCAACTACGCCACCAGTACCACCACCAATCTGTGCTGTTGTACCACCTTTTTTTTTTACAGGTTCGTCAGAAAAAAAAGATTCCTCTACTACTTTTGTAGATGATGATTCAAAAAAATCTTCGTTTACCTTTTTAGAAGGATGCGCCATTTATTTATTTTTGCAATGTTACTGTTGTACCGTCCTTTGCCTTCCATGTAATACCATCAGAACTTGTATAAGTTTTACCGTCTTTGCCTTTTCTTGATTGTAGCTGTGGTTTTGCTTCTACCTTACCACTTCTATTAGCTTCTCCTTGCTTAACTACTTCTACTTTGGTTGCTGTGTTTGGTTGCTTTGGTAAATTTGTTCCAACAAATGAAAGTGTAGCTATTTCGTTGTCAGCATTTTTAGGCAATAGTTTACCATCTTCTGCTTTGTAAATCTTATATTCATTTCCATCTTTAGACAAATAAATATTAGCCCCACCTTCTGCAAGTGGATAACCTGCGTTTTCTACTGTTTGCTTAATAATAGCTTGTTCATCATTTGCCAAAGTACTAAATCTTGCAGCACCAAAGCCTTTTTCAATTTCTGCATCTATCTTTTTACCAATCCTTCCGTACAAGTCATTTATATCAACTTCTTTTGCGCCACCTACTCTTATGTTGTTATTGGTTATGTTCTTTGGTGGCAATGGCTGGATATCCCTCATCTTTGGATTAAATGCACTACCATCAATATTTGATTCTTTTACCCACTCTAATGCGTATGCTTTTTTTAATGTTTGTTTTGCCCTGCTATCAAGTTTAGTGGGGTCAATATTACCTTTTCTTAAATGCTCACGAAACATTATATCAAATTCTTTTTTCGCTGCGGGGGTTTGTGTAAGTATGCCAAATTCATCATCAGGCATAACTTCTGCATAATTAGTAGTTCCGTCAGGGTTGTTGCCTAATGGTACTTTTTCTGATTTGTACTTTAGCCCCTTTATTATGTTTGTTTCAGGGTCTATATCTTGTTCAACAAACACGCTACCTTGACCCGTAAAACCATTATACCTTAACCTGCCATCCTTCCCTCTTACGTCTTCTGATTTGCTTATATTCGGGGTTGGTAATTTTTTTATATTATCAGCTAATGCCCCACCTAACTTAAATACCGTACCTAATGATTCTTCATCATCTTCTATTTCGGCAATGTAATTTTTGTTTTTGGGTATTACCTCAAAGTCTTTATCTTTTACTATTGCCCCCTTTTCATCTCTTTCAAAAAGGTCGTCTGCAAGTTTTTTGTAAGCCTTGTTTCTATACGCTGCAATGTCAACCCCGTTACCATAAGTTTTTTCAACATCTACAAGTCCTTTATCTATTTGGTCTTTATAAGACTTAGTCAACTTTGACGTTTTATCCAACTTTGGCAAAACATTCATTGCGTATATTTCAATATCCTTCAATGTTTTACCTTGATTCTGCATTTCAAGCATTTTATTTTGCTCTCGCAGTAGCATTGTATCATCCCATGTATCTACTTCATTTATTCCCGTAGGGTCGTTCTTTAACCCTGTTATATAATCTGTGGCATCCTTACCTTCTTTTTGTTTGGCTGTTTGTTGTTGCTGCTTTTGTTGGGCAGCTAATTCCTTATCTCTTTGGTAATAGTTTGCAGCCGCTAACTGTGCATCTTGCGTTTGCACCGGAATTGTTGGCCCGTAATCTTGTAGTATGCTTCCCCTGCGTGACAATATTTTATTTATTTATGGTTTAAATTTACTTTCCACCCATTCCACCGCCACCCATAGAACTTAGTCCTGCCCCCCATTGCGAAATGCTATCTCCCCCACGAGTTCTCATTTTATACTGTGTCATTGCGGTATTTACTTGGTCTTGCCACCTGCGTACACTATCATCAAAAAGGTCTTTGTGTTCGGTTGTCATATCCCTATTTGCACCCATTAAATTTTGTTGCTTCATGGCAGCGTCTTGTGCTTCTTGCATGGCTAAGTCATTGAATTGTTCGCCTTCTTGCCCTTGAATACCTGCCATCATAGCCAACGCTTGACTACTGTCGGTTACATTTCTTCCAATCCCTGCCCTTGCGTTTGCACCAGAAGATTGGATATTTCTTTCCCTTGCCGACATCCCCGCCATGCGACTGTTTAAAAGTTGCTGTGCAATACCTAAGTTATTCGCTGCGTATGGCGAACTTGTGTAAGTAGGGTCTGTCTTTAACAGCTTATCTAATTTCTTGTCAGCTTTGATGCCTGCAATGGCACTAAAGATGCCACCAACTGTGGACATAGCTGTGTTAGTAATACCGCCTATCATTCCTGCCATGACTTAATTTTTTATTTGGTTATTGTAACATTTCATTCCGTTGCTCATATCCTGCAAAAACTTAAACCCACATTTTTCAAAAAGCCTTTGTGAAGCTAAATTATCCTTTGCTATACTTGCACATACATGGTTTATATTGTTGTATGCTGTGGATAATCTTACCAATCCGTTTACTGCTTCTGTACCAAATCCTTTGTTCTGAAATTCTTTTTTTGTATAGATAAATACTTCTACTACTTTATGTTCTGTTGGTGGGCAAATATAACCACATTCTAAAACTTCTTCACCTTCGTAATAGCCTACCCATGATGTGTACCAATTTCTATTCTTTTCATCGTTTTTCATTGGTATCAGGGCATACTTTATAAAGTTTTCCTGTTCTTCCACATTGGTTATCATACCCGAAAAACTATATACCCTGCTTACTAACTGCTCGTAACTTAATGGTACTATATGTAGCCTCTCTGTCCGTATCAAATTTACATTACTTTTTAATACTCACATTTTTACACATTAGGATTACCCGTTGATGCCGTAAACGTGATATTTAAAAATTTAAGGTTTGTGGCATTGCTTCCTGTGGGTGCAAATTCGTACATAAACCACATAGCCACACTTCTCATCCTTTCCCCTGTTAAACGACTTGTACTTGTAAATCCTGTGGCTGTTGGTTGTAGGATATTCCTGTAAAATGTAGCGTTCCATATCCCTTCCAAATTGCCATATTGAAAATCTGTATCAACCAAATCACTTTCCTGTATGTATGGGTAATCATTATAAAGCAAAACATATATGGGTGATTGGTTACACTCTACTGCTGTTGCATTATAAGACTTGGGTACGTTAGGGAACATATTAGAAACAGGCATAATCTTAGCTGTATATTGTGTGCCATAAAAATAGCATTGTAAGTCAGCTTGGTTATGGATATATGTTTGCCCTTCTTTAAATGAATACAAGTTATTTTGTAAGGCTGCAAATCCTTCGGGGTTAAACGAATAGCTACCACGCCATGTATTTGAGATAAGGTCGTACACAATGGTTTTACCCTGATAGTCCAAAATATCAAATGGGTAAATAATATACGCTTGTTGGTCAGGTGTTAATGGTTCTACTCTATAATCTGCAATAAGTCCTTTGGGTGACGTTTCAGATAATTTTGGTATGGAAAATAATAGTTCATCATGGAATGGGTCAACATCACTAAACACAAATGGTCTGCCACCCAATACCTCAATTTCTGCTGCTGTCATGGATAAAAACTTCTCGCACCAATTCTTCCAAAACCTTGTCATTTTATAGTTTGAAATCGGGAAAAGTCCGTTGCTACTGTATTGTATTACCCTTCCATTATTCATATCCAACCAATATACATTACCACGATACTCAACAACGCTTTCAGGATTCCTTGTACCAAAACTACCTTTAAGTACATTTATAGTCCCTATTACGTTTGGTGCTGATGCTATAAAAGCGTTCTGTGCTGCACCTACTAATTGTACTTCTCCTAAATAACATGATGCAGTTTCTTGTTCACCAATGGCTAACATTACGTTACCTTGTTCTTCTACTTTGGAAGTGTTTTGAAGTTTACTTAGCTTACCTAAATCCATTGGTAACACCTTCTCATCAAGTGCATCAAATGTGCTTAGTCCGTTAGTTTGACTACCTTGAATTATTACGTTACTCCATCTTACTGCTGTGTATTTTGTTACTTCTTCTGAATTAATAACGAAGTTTGCCTCACCTGAATTGGTATTCCATTGCTTCCAATATTTAGGTATTGGTGACATATTTTCTGCCACATAAGTTCCTGTTGGTGAAAATCTGTTAAACCTGTAAACATCCCCATAAATAGAACCACCTAATGAACTATATATCCTTCCTGACTGTGTTGGATTGGTAACTGAATACGTTTCCCCTGTGGTATAAAATGCTTCTGAAACTGATTCTTTGTAAGGGGTGTATATTTCGTAAATAATATTTGGTTGTGTGGGTGCAAAATTACCCAAATCCTGTAACTTACTGATTATATAATTACCTTCCTGACCAATGACCGCCAATGAATATCTTGTAGCACTTAGTTCTTGTATAACTTGTAATACGTCATTGCTACCTTCTTTATACTCATAACCAATGCCTTCTGCTGTCATAAGACTTGCATTAAAAGCCAATCCATAAGCAGAACTTACATAGGTATCTGTGTATGTTATAACCCCACTAACAGGGTCTTTAATGGCATACTTCATACCACCTGACTTAGCCTGAAAAAAGAACCTTGTTTTAAGGCACTTGGTCATTACAAACTCATAGTAATATGCTGTATCGGGTATTTCTGTTGCTGCTGCTGCATTGGATAAGGTTAATGCCGCATAGTGGGTATATGGTACGTCTGTATAAGTCCTTTCAGGTACTTGGAAACGCATGGTATCATTGGTAAACACATTGCCAATTACACGCTTGTACCTATCCCTGAATATTATTCCTACCTGATAAACACCACCACTTTTAAATGATGGGTTTTGGAAAGGGGTTTGGTTGCTTGTCGTAACCAATGATACTGATAAAGAACTTATTGTAGGCGTATCAAATGATTCTGTGTTATGTCCTAAAAACAATCTGTTTAAACCTGTTTCAATGGTCTTGGAAAAACGTGGTACACTATCAAATGGCTTAACTGAATAAGCATCATCCAATGCAATACCAATTCTATCGTTAAGGAAAGTATAGCTAAGTGCATCTACCCCTGCATTATGTAGTGCTATTTCTGCTGCATCTGCTGCTATTCTTTTATCCCATGTTTTAATTATGAAGTAAGATGGGTCGCCTGCATACCGTACACAAAAATCAACTGTTTGTACGTCTTGTGATATGTGTGGGGCGTTACCAAATGTATCTATTGCTGAAACCACTACTGAATCATAAGTGTCACCAACCGTATTGTAATTTATTAAATTTGAAGGTGATGAAAGCACACTTATTTCATTATCTCTAAATGTAAACCTCCATGCAAATTGCCCTGCAAAATCAGTTATGTTATTAACCGTAACAGTACCCAATGTTGTTTTAAGTGCAAAAGGTGCAAAGTTTGGTGGTCTCCTTATAATGGTTATTACATCGGATTCAAGTGGTGTGGTATAGGCTGCTTCATCTGTTGTGTATGATGATTGGTTTGTTTTAATGGCAGCATCAATATTTAGTTTTCTTGGCTCATTTAAAAAGTCTGTCCAATAAACCACGCCATTAACCACCCTCCCATGAATAGGATAATTCTTGTTGAAATTTAAACCACCATCTACTTGACTTGATACTAACATTAAATACATTGTATCATCATCGTATGACCAACATTGTATCTTGTGCTGACTTGTATTTACGTTATAAAGAAACTCAATTATCCTTCTTCCAACCACATCAACTACTTTGCCAATATTAATAAACGTAACCGATGGAGATAATGTAGATAACCTTCTTGTACCACCAATGCTTTCCAATACACCTGTAACACCTTTATCTGTACTTCCCGACCTGAAATTACTAAGGTTTACCCACTGATTAGTGCCAATGGCAAACGGACTATCGTCAGAATTACAAAATCCTGCGTTCTCTCCTGTTCCAGCAAAATATTTTTTTTCTTTCTGAATTGCCATTATAATAAAGGTTCTGTTCCTGAAATATGTTCTTCTCTTAATTTATAAAACTTCTGACCACTAATAATCATAAAAGGTACTGCATTTTTTATATCAAACCAAACTGACTGTCCCACTGTTACCAAATCACATAGGTCGTTAATTGATTGTACTGTACCAAAGTTCAAACCAATTTCATCTGATACAATACCCAATGTACTATCAGACAGTATCACTACTATCTCTCCTTTATTTAGTATTAAATCACTTAATGCCATAATTTATGCGTCTATATCTTTAACTAAAATACCACTAAATCTACAACTTGCAAAAGTATCATTAGTATCTGTGGTTGCCTCAAAATATAAAACACTTTTTTCGCCAATAATAAATGGTTGTGATGGTTCTATGACTTGTGCATTTTCAACCGTTGTATCCATTAAAGTATTAAATACTAAAAAAGCTGCATTTGCAACCGCACTAAATACCCACCCTTTAAAACGTACTTTTGGAGATGAACCACCTGATGTTTTTTCTGAATTTATTGCTAAAAAGTCAGCTAAGTATTGATGATTGTTTGCAACAAAATATATACTTTGCTGTGTTGTACCTTCTCCTATTGGCATTTGTGCCTGTAATGTAGAGCCTCCACCCGTAGCAGTAGCCGAAATAACTCCTGCATTTGTCTGACCTGTCCCTGCCAAATAAATTGCCATTCTATTCACGCCTAACCATGTGCCACTTGTAATAACGGGTGTTGTTCCATCTAATGTTACCACTTCCGTTTGAGTATCCCAATTTGCATCAACACCATAAATAATAACAGAATTTGCACCTGTACTACCGCTATCGTCTGCAATAGAAGTAGATACTACACTTAGGGTGGCGGCTGCTGTCATTTTACTAAATGTACCACCTGCACTCCAAATAGTTTCAGTACCTATATCAATATCTGCATTATAACCAAACTTATTCCATGTTGTAGCCCCTTGCCTTCTACCCAAAGCAACTTCATAATGATAATCAGTTGGTCTTGTAACGATAGCATCATAATCTTGTGCAAGTACAGCATCCGTAGGTGCATTTAAAGCTGTCTTTTGCCCGTACATTGTTTGCAGCCTTAAATATGTTTGATTGGATGCACTTGTATTGGTAAAAACAACCCTTACATATTTACGGGCAATCGTAAATCTATGTGGTGCTTCAATCTGACTTGTTCTGTAATACCTTGTTAGTACCGAATCCCAATTAGTGCCATCATTAGAAAATTGAACTGAATAAGTACCATCTTGGTCTGTCTTTACTGCCACAATTACTGAATCATAAGCACTCACATCTTCTGCTGTACCTGTAAATACTGCTGCTGCGTTCAACAATGTAGATGTTGAATTTAAGGTGGAAATCTTATTCCCTAATTGAGTATTTTGTGGTACTACACTTTGCATTTTTATACTCGTTGGTATTTAAAATTAGGTTTTAAAATATAATACATAAATGTACTATATTTCATATTTGCACTTTCTGCTGCTAATCTTATTGTCTTATATTTAACTCCTGTTTCTGTATCAATAATAGATACGTTACTTTCCCTATCCGACAACTTCATTTTTAGCTTACTTTCATATGATGCTTTTTTGCCTATATTGGCTTGCCTTAGTTTTTCTTTGGTTACATCAGATACTTTTCTACCCATTAGTCCTGCACTTATACCTATACTCATTTTCAATCTTCGCTCTGGCGATATTCCATACATTTTTTGGGAATCACTCATCTTCTTTTTTGATTCTTCGGTTCTTTTAGAACCAGTATTAAAATGTATTTTACCTCGTAATCTATTTTGCTGACTAACTTTCATTCTTGCCTTCGTTTCTTCTGTCCTTTTTTTGCCTAAATTGTTTTTATTCCCCTTTTTTAATTCACCTATTTTTCTCTTAGTATCTTCTGAATGACGACCATGACTACCCCCATCTCTTATATTCAACATCTTTGCCCCACTTTCTTTGTATTGGCTTATACAAAATATCTCATATTCATCAATTTTTCTCTTACTTATATCTACGGGCAATTCGTGTATAATTTCTATTTTATGTGCATCAAATCCATATTTTAATATAGAATTAATAATACCGCTTCCCCCTTTTTTATGACAACTCCTATACCAATAAATCCTTCTTACTAAATTTATTGTTTGCCCAATATATATATTATTATTAGGAGAAGTTATTTTATATATACAAGCTGTTGCCATAGTATTAAGAAATGCTGAAGTAGTAGTCACACGCCCCCGAAACCACTAAATGAATACTTCTATTTGCCATTACCAAAACCTTTGTATCTGAAACGTATGCTTCCCCTGTTGCCAATGAAATTTGGTAAGGCATAATTGCCACTTGTGCCACTCCTGTTTCCACTATATAAACCGAAACAGTTATTGAACCTGCTGTTTTGTTTACCAATGTGTACGAAATAATTTCAGATGGTATATTTGCAACCACCTGACTTATTGAACCACTCGTATTACCTGCTACAACGGGCATTATGTACCAAATATTGAATTAAGCAAAGCAAGGGCATCAGTTAAAGTAGTAGCCCTTGTAGCCGTTACTTTTACATCTCCAAATGGTATCTGATAATTGTCATTACCAACGGTTATGTTTACATAAAGTCCATCGCTACTTGGATTGAATTTTCCATTTGCCAATGCAGTAGCAGCGTAGTACTTTGGTAGCCCTGCTGTTTGGGTTACTATAAGTACTCCGCTTACTTTTGTGAATGTTGTGAGCATTTTATTTAATTTTTAGGTGACGCTGAATATGAACGAAGGAATAAGTTTCTTATATCTGCAATAGTTATGGGATTTAATAAAGTCCTTAACCTTCTTTTTTGATTATAAAAAGCCCTTGCTTCGGGGCTATATTCGTTGTTTCTGTTTGGACTTGCTTTCCATTCCTGCCATGCCCTGATTGCCGAAAAAGCCATATAATCAATCTGTGAGGCATTATCTACACTTTGTCCATTGGAAATATATTGAAGTACTATACTTGTCTGTCCTGTGGAATCAACAAAGTCATCTGTCATTTGTATTTGCCTTCTTTCCTTGACTACTTTGTAGCCTGATGTAGTGCCACCACCACCACCGTATTGACCCCCTGTCGCTTGTCCGTAAGCATCTACATTCCAATAATAATTATAGCCAAATGGTAAACTCCATACTGTATTATCTTCTGCATCTGTACTTTGTGTGGCATAAGGTACAAACTCTCCACTTGTAGTATCGTGGATTCTTAAAGGGGTCAGCCAATTCTGTTTTGGTAATGGCAAAAGCGCACTTCCTATTGGTAAGCATACTGCTATATCATCTGAAAAATCATCGGGTAAATCGGCAGCACCATATTCGTTGACAGGCAAATTTGCCGTATTCACAATCTTTAGCGTATCAAAGTTTAACTCCCTTAAACAATTTGCTGCATGGTTAAGGTATTCAAAATAGAAATGAATACTAACATTGTTGTCTAACAACGCCCTTCTCGTAATCTCATCTATGGTTGCCAATTTCATTACAGACTTTGTTTTTGTTGAGCAATCGGTAATCCTTTATTTTCGGTATTGGAACTATCCACCACGTTATCTGCAATAGGTTCTTCACTATACATCTTAACCACTTCTTGCTTAATTTGAAATTCCATTTCAGGTAATATTGGTAATGGGTCAAAATCTCCATACTGTGATACATCCATTATAGCCAATCTCATAGCTAATACCACATCAGGGAACAGTGATTTTATATCTTTGGATAATACAATATCTGCCCCAAAGTTCTCGTAACTAACCTGTCCAAGCATCCCATTTAATAATGGCTGTGATTTTATTAAAGCACCTTGCCCCATCTGCACAGGTATAAATTCATTATCAAAATCGTAATTACCATTTAATTCATATTTTGGATATATGCCCCAAACCCCCATATTTCTTGGCAGCTTTATAGGCTTTATTGGTAACGTACATTTGCTTTTCCCATTCCACGTGGAAACCTCAATATCCTCATAAAATCCTAATACCGTACCATTGGGTATAATTTCGCCCATTTTAAGGTTAACAGTGAAGTACTCCACTTTAAGTAAGCTATTGGCTACCTGACCTATGGCAATCTTAATTTCAGCCAAACTTACATTGGTTGCAGCATCTATCTGACCTCCATTTAAAATCCTTAGTATTTCCTCACTCAAACGATATATAGTTGGTGCTGCCATATTATAACCTATTTACGTTTTGGTAATTTTGAGCCGTTTTAGCTGCCGAAAAAGCCGATATATCTTCTGCCCTTAAATTTATACCCGCAGCCTCTAAACTCTTTAAAATTACGCTTGAAATGTACGGGTCTGACCATTCTAATTGTGTTGAAGTATTTGGGTCATAAACGATTACCCTGCCTGATATTACAGAATATCCAAATACAGGCTTTATTGGTCTGCGTAGGTAAGTTACGTTTCCATTGTATGCCCCAACAGGGTAAAGCCTAAATGTTCTTGGTGCTGTTTGTTCACCTATTGGACTTGTTATGGTAGGTGGTTCTATTTGGGAATTTAGCCTTTCTGCCCTTGCATCTTCATTTATCATTGCCACAGGGTAGTAAATTGTCCTGTTGCTTATTTGGAAGTAAATCTGCAAATCCAATAAATCAAGGTATGTGGTATCGGGTACAATTACATATCCTGATACTTGTGTGGTAAAGTTGTATGTTTCTCTGAAAGGGGATAGGGCATCTTTGGAAAGCTGTGATGTGGCGTACTTTGGCTTTAGGTCAGAATACAATCCCATCTGCCCAATATCAATTAGGTTTTCCAACTCTGGTATAGAATAGAATGAGCCGGTAAACTTATTAATGTAAAAATTGAGTTCGTTAAAAACGTCCTGTAAGTTCAATGTAAATAAAGTTTGCCAAATTTAACCAAAACTTTAATACTCACATTTTACACTTCCCTGCCTAATACCTGATGTTGTTGAAGGATTATAAATGGCTTATCGTTTATTTGGTAAGGTATTGGAATGTTTGGTGAGAAGTATATATTGTCGCCTTGTTTTGCTTGAATTGGGTTTTTGCCTTCTCTTGGGTTTCCTATGTGCATTATTTTGGATGACTTTACCCCTTTCATTTTTTTGGATTTGGCTGTGGTAAAAATCAGGTCTTTCTCAAATGGTTCTGCCATAACATAGCCATTTATCATCTTAATTTCTCCATCCCTTATGACAGCATATATCTTTGTTATGTCTGCCATCCAAAACTCTTTACCCTGTATGGAAATTAAGTTCTTATACAAAGGGTCACCCATGTGGGTATTCTGATACCAATCATAGACTATGTTAAAGGAAAATATTGCTGTATCTCCTACTTTAATATCTTTGGTTGTAAACCCTTCATGCCATTTATCATTGGAAATGGATTTTGGAATTGAAACTACTTCCCCGGTGATTTTCACGAGGTCTTCGAGGTGTACACTTGCATTATCTGCAATAGCTGCACGTTTGGCTATGTCTGAAAAATTCTTGCAATATTTTGTGCCAATACTAAGGATTACTTTGTTCTGTGCTGATTGTATCATTTGAAATTTTGAATTTAGAATATTTTTTGGGTTCTGTCATTACCCTTTGATTTAAAAACCATGTAGCCATTTCCCACATAGTATGTGTTATATCATCTATAACTGTATTGTATGAAGGTACATAGTTACCATGTATGCAGCCGACAAAATTCACATAAAGATTATACCCACCAACAGGCGCACTTGCTAATGTATCAACCATCTGTCCTAAGCTGACTATTCCGACATAGTTCGGGTGTGCTTTTTGGCAAATATAATAACACAATCTACCCTCTGAATCCATTTCCCGAAAAGTTATAAATTGCTGTTTCATCCTCTATAAATATCTTTTTCCTGAATACCACAACCAACTGTGTAGTTTACAATAGCATTATTATTTACTGACCACCCTGCTCTTTGTAAACAAGGGAATGGATAGCAAAAATGGTAATCCCCTTTTATATCACACATAGCTGTATCAATATGGTTATTCTTTGGTACTGCTAAAAATTGGTCATAGAACTTTTCAGCAATGATGTATAACTGAAAACCGCACACGATACTGTTTTGTAATGGAACGGTATGGCTTCCCCACAAATACAAATCAAAACTTTCAGGCTTATTATCCAAAAAATATTTCCACGCATTAGGACTTGTAAATGTACCATCCTGTTCCATAATTATACATTCATTTATACCTCTGTCTTTATAATCTTGTACAATCATTTTATGGCTTGATGCAATGCTGTCAACAATCGGTTTATCTTTTAGTACTATGGCATCCCAAAATTTATAATCAGTTATACCTTGTTCCGCAAACTCACGGATAAGTCTTTCTTTATCCTGTGGCGTATGCCTTTCATCATAAATAATATTTATTTCCATTAACTTCTTATTTCATCATTTTCATCGTAAGGCTTTGTTGCTACTCCAACTAATATACTTCCAGCTTCACAAACAAATCTATGGTATGTTCCTTTTGGTACATTTACAATGTATGGAGCATCTAAGTTGTATAAAGTTCCTTCTCCAATTTGTAATTCTAAAAACTTACCATGTACTAAAAAAAAGTGTTCATCTTTTTTATTATGCAGGTGGTCGCCGATACTGATAGGTTCTTTTACAAAAACTACTTTATTGGATATTTCACCAACATTGCACCAGTCGTAAATCACCCTTCTGTTGTCTTCGTGTTTCATTAAAAGTGTAATGTTTTATTGTTAAGTTGTTTCAGTTCATACTCCATCATTATTTTTACAAGTTCAGGAAACTTTACTTTAGCCTCAAATCCAAGTATTCTTTTACTTTTACTGGCATCCCCAATCAGTAAATCAACTTCGGCAGGTCGCATGAATTTGGGGTCGTATTGAATGTACGATTCCCAATCTTCAATACCTATGTGCCTAAATGCTTCAATAACAAATTCTTTTACGCTGTGTGTTTCCTCTGTTGCAATTACAAAATCATCAGGTGTTGGGTGCTGCATGATATTCCATATCCATTCAACGTATTCTTTCGCATAACCAAAATCACGCTTTGCATCTAAGTTCCCCAATGTTATTTTTTTACGAAGCCCAACCGATATTTCAGCAACCGCCTTGCAAACTTTACGGCTAAGAAATTCAACACCACGCCTTTCGCTTTCATGGTTAAATAGAAAACCACAATAAATTTTCATACCGTAGCTTTCCCTGTAAACTCTTGCCATGTAATACGCTGCCGCTTTACTAACTCCATACGGTGAACGTGGGTAAAATGGCGTAGTTTCTGTTTGTGGCACTTCTTGTACTTTACCAAACATTTCGCTTGAACAGGCTTGATAAATCTTACAGTCTAATTTCAAAGTCCTAACACTTTCTATTATCCGCAATAAACCCATACAGTTTACATCCATTGTCATACTTGGCACATCATACGACCATCTAACCTGTGACATACCTGCTAAATTGTATATTTCATCAGGATTGGATTTTTCAATAGCGGTATGAATACTTCCACTATCAGTCATGTCCGCAGGGTGCAATGTTATTCTATCAAGTAAGTGTGCTATATTTTCATGCAATGGCTGTGATGTTCTTCTTATAATACCATGAACTTCATAACCTTTTTCTAAAAGTAGTTCAACTAAAAAACTGCCATCCTGCCCATTTGTACCAGTTAATAATGCAACTTTTTTTACACCCATTTTTCAATATTTATAAAGTTAGAAATAATTGTTGTATGTGGTTTACCTTTTGGTTGGTAATCTAATCTGTATTTAAAAGTGCTTAAAACTGCTTCCATGTGGTAAACATATTCAGCACCACTTTCTGTATCGTGAGCCACAATAACTTGTGCATCGTCTTTCCATTTTTCAATCAGGTCTTTTCTTATTTCTCCCGGAGCGCAATCAACAAACAGTAAACCTACTGCCCATGTGTCTTTAAAATAATCTTCAATAAATACGCTACCTGTTTTTTCTGCCCACTCTTTATTGGTTTCATAACTAACAAAGTCTATATTCTTTTCGGAGCAGTATAGTCTTAAAAATGGAGTACTACCCATACCACTACCTAATTCACATACATACCCATCTGTATTTTTTAATGCTAACCATAAACATGGCTTGTGGCTATCCCAATCTGATTCACTTTCCCAATTTTTAGGACAAGGTATTTCTGTTACTACTTTTGTCATGCTTTTTCATTTAAGTAAAATATAGCTGTTGCCCACGGATTTCCTGAATGGTCAGTATGGTCAGGCTGAATAAATCTTTCCATCCTTACGCCTTCCAATAAAACATCTAACGAAGGACACATAAAAACATAATCCTGTTGGTGGTTATCAATGATAAGTATTTCAGGCTTTAAAACTTTTACTGCGTATTCGGCACATTCGTACCTGTGTACCCCATCTACAATAACAATATTTGGCTTAACATCGTTTAAAAATACAGGCTTAACGTACCTATCTCTTTCGTCTGTATTATCCCCCTCGTGCGTTTGAACGTACATATTTGTGCTTTTCCCTTCTACCCCATTTGATAAAAGCATTTGTCCAATAGATACCCACCATTCTCCATTATGGTCAACGGTATAAACGTACTTTGCTTTTTTGCACCACCACAATGTACTCGCCCCTCCACCATATTCAACTACTATTTTATCTGACAAATCCCATGTCTTTATTTTATCCATTGCAGGGTTAGTGTACCACGGCTCTAAGATACCTAATTCGGGGTCTATTCGTTGACCAAAACACAGTTCTGTATTCATAGTAGTTGTTTATAAGCGTGATAGTATTCCCACATCCAATCTAAATTATCGTTGGGGTATTTTATTTTAAACAGTTCGTAAACTTTATTCATGTTGGATTCGTCAGTCAATGGTCTTGGTAAGTGAGAATCAACTAATCCGTCAGGATTAAAATGCCATCCGTCCCTATCTGCCCTACGTGTCGCAAACTGATTTTGTCCGTTTGTTCTGTTTACCAAATCTACTTCAAACTCTAATCCACTCTCTACTATTTTTTTCTTTATATACCATTGGTCGTAGCACCATTGTTCGCCCCTTATATTTAATCCTTCTATTGGGTCAATTAATTCTGAAATGTGTTCTTGATACGTTTTTGTTATCCCTAAAATATGTTTCCATCTGTATGCACTCATTTTTATAAAGCACATTGGGTATTGGTCTGTTGGGGTTAAGTCAGCACCAATTACTTGCATGGTTTCCATGTCATTTAATAACTCATGTATCCCATCAAAAACGCATAAATCGCTATCCCCCGTTATTAACTGTTCATCACTACTTACCAATGGTATAGCTGCACCAAAAAGCCTTGAAACTTGGCTGTATGTGGGTATTCTTTTTTCTTCACAAACAAATTCAAAGAACGTAGCTTTTGTACCACAATATTTTTTTGCCAATTCAATTTTTGGATTATCGCCTTTTGGAATAAACACAATACAATCTACCCCTATCTTCCACCAACTGTAAACAGCAAATGGTAAAGGCATTGCATAAAAATCATGTTCGGTTGCAGAAAGTACACTTATCATAATGATTGTATAAAGAAAATTATTTTATCGGGGTTATAACCTGTTCCTTTGTAGGAAACCATGTCATCCACTTTTTCGTTTTTTAATCCTAATTCCCAAATAGCTAAGTTAAGGCAACTTTGGTCTTGCCGGTGGAAGCGGAAACGTGGGTCTGCACTTTGGTTGTCATGTAACCTACTTCCTTTGCTTAACCCCATATCCATGTAGTACTTCCATCTTTCATAAAGTTTTTTGCCATTGGGATTATCGGTACGGATACCTACGCAACCACTTGCCCATTCAGTTTGATGTTCTGCTTCATCTCTTGTTTTTCCAAAGTGGTACAAAGCATTATCATTTACTGATTCAGCTAAATTATATCCACTACTAAAAAACCAAAATCCTTGCTCCGAAATTATATCAAACATTGGCATTGGATTCCTTACTGCAAAAAAACTTGCATCCACCCACAGTATATGAGTGTACCCTTGCTTAATAGCTTCTTCAAATGCAGCTATTTTAAGGTAGTATGGTATTTCATCGTGTGTTGGACAGTTTGGTGGGTAATCTTCCCACGTTAGTATTGAGCCTCCCCAACCTTCAAAATTTAATGTACGAATTAACCTACGCACTCCTGCGGGATACCAACCACCTACACCTGCTGATATAATTACTGCTTTATTTTGTGTTAAATCCATAACGTTCTTCGTGTGTGTCTTTTGGTTCGTAATTGTAATAATATAATTCTTCTTCAATATGGATTTCATCGGTTAAAAATGGTTTGATTGCCATGCTCCACTGCTCATCTTCGTTGTACCTTATATGTGGGAATGGTACTGACTTGGCTATATCAGTTCTTATTACATCTTTGTAGAACGGGCATCTTACGTATGAGTAACCATCAAAGTTATCCTGCCACTTTTCATACTTTATGGAATGGTTGGAACTCTTGTACTCCCCGTTCATCATGCACTGTTCCTTGAAAGTTATGCAGGGGATTTCAGGATTACTTCTTATAGCTTCAAGTATTAGCTGTATTGCGTTGGGTGCTAATTCGTCATCGTCATCAACTTGTATGCTGTATAATCCATTAGCTAACTGATAAAGTTTTTCTCTTTTTTCTCCAATAGTCATTTCTTTATTATCCTTTAACCTTGCGATTTCTACTTCTGTGTCTTGATGCTGATTTACCAAACTTGCATAAAGCCAATCAAATTCTTTCTCCCTCCCAACAACAGTAGGTATGAGTATTGAAAGTAGTATTTTGTTTTCACTCATAAATCAAAGTTTTTAGCTTTCCTTTTGTAGTAAGTTTCCATATCAACTGTATAGCCGATTTGCTGCTGTGCTTTAAATAAATCATCTTTAATTTCTTGGTATTCTTCGTATGCAGGGTTACGGTGTTCCATTATTGAATATGGCACGTAAATGTATCTACCTAAATGTTTTGCCGTTTCCATCTGTTCGTTGTCGCAAAATAATGAAATGTATGCAGGGTGGTAAATGTACCCAAACCTATCGTAGTATTTTTTATCACATACAGTCATTACGCATAACGCTGAACCACTATCTTTTTCATGGAAGTGTAGGTATCCATCACCATCAGGAAAGTGTCCGTTCATTTCTGCTCTTATCGCTGAATCAAATCCGTATAGATTGAAAAATATATCATCACTTCCAATAACTATCACATCCCATTCTATATCAGGAATTGACCTGTTAACCGCATGGATTTTTGATTTAGATAACCCCCACTCAATAGATATTTTGGCTTGTCTTGTTCGTAGCGTACTTATAAATGCTTCGTTGTTTACAGTATCATCATCGGTATCAAGCGTAAGGGATATAAAGGTATTTTCCCTGTCTTGAATATTATCAACTATGCTATCAAGTGCCTTTATTAATTTTTCAGGTCTTCCCCTTGATGGTAGCTTAACTAATATCTTTAGTGGCTTATGCATGTATTAATTTATTTTTAAAATGTTCTATTGCTTCGACTATCCCTTTTCTATTAATTTGATATTGTATTGCTGTTCCTGTAACTTTTAGTTCATCAGCCCACTGCTGCAATACCTTTCTTTCTCCGAGATATTCAATCCATACATTATTAGACCTATTTCTTGATTGCTGTTCACTTGTTGCCCATCTACAATTTGACGGTTCGTAATTACCATTATTATCAATCCTATCTAAAGAATGTTTAGAAGTAGGCTTTCTTCCCATATCAGATAAAAAATTTTCATACCCATTTTCACCTAACCATCTTTCACAAACAATTATTCCCCTTAACCCATACCTATAATACTTTTTATTATTAGGGTTATAGCACCTGTCTTGTATATGCGCCCATGTTTTATACTCTGTTGTTTTTCTTGATTCACCATGTTTTCTGTTTGTAAATGGTCTTGATTCCCTATATATACAACCGCAACTTGTTGTTTTACCTGAATTTAGTGCTGCTGAAATTACAGAATTTACCCCACCGCATATACAAACACAATCCCACTTACGTGAGCCATTTTTAGTAGGCAACCCTTCCCCAACAACAGTAAGCCTCCCAAATTGGTCTCCAATATTTATGACAGTACGTTTCATTCTTTTATTTGTATTCCCCAAACATCTCCATTTTCCGTGAATGGTTTACCATTTATCCATAAACAAGATTTCTTTTGGTAGTGGATGCTGCGACCTACCCCGTCACTTTCAGGGAATAATACTATATCCCCACGCTTATATCGGTTTGCCCATTCGTCAGAAACTTCAAGCACTTCTGCTTTTACCATTTCGTACTCCATTGCTACTATTCCACCTGCTGTTGTTGATTCTTCTTTTGGTAAAGGGAAAACTATGAGCATAGCCCCTTCAGGTTTGATTGTTGTCATATTTTATTTTTAGTATTTGTAATGCTTTTTTATGTCTTTCCAATCGAATAATTCCTTTTCTTCTTCTTCTTTCTGTTGGCACTTTTTTTTGTACTTGTATTCCAAATCCCCAAGTAGTTCTATGTTTCTCCAAAGGGTTGCCCTGCTTACTTTTATCTTAATGGCTATAATGTATATTGGAACACCATTAGATACCAACTCCCTTAACTTTTCAATTTGCTTTTCATTAATGCTTAACTTTTTTAATGGCACTTATTAAGGGGTTTTACAAAGGTTAGTGATTTTTATGTTATCCCAAAAATAATTTAATTTAATCTTGCCTTATCAATGTCAAATTCATCAAATTCTTCACAAGTGCATATTGGCAATACCAATACGTTTTCTTTAGTTCCTTTTTGGTCATCACCCTCATCTGTAAATTCAATCATTATTACTTCCACATTGGCAGCACAAATATCCTCTAAACTTTCATCTATACCCAATACCACAGGCATTGAATTTGGTAAGTCCTTAATGAGTTGTTTTAGTTTCCCTACTGTTATCATTTGCTTAGTTTTTGTAGTTTACTTATCCATTGCTTTATTTCCGATATTTCCCAAAGTGGATTGGCTATGTAAGGGTTTGGCTCTTTCCATACCATCTTTAATCGTTGCTTGTACCTTTCTATTAGTTCTTGTTCCACTTTTTTTTGTATTTTATTGGGTACTCATCGTACTTTTTGGTAAATAATTTCTGAATTAATAGTTTCAGAAAGGTAAGCATATTTTTCATTGGCATTGGTTGGTTTTTCAAAAAGTTTTTAAGAGAGGGAAGTATAAACCTCCCTCGTTTTAACCAAAACTAAAACTCTCGCTTATGAGAAGCATCTTTAAAAATTTATCTTATAGGCAAAGAACTAAGACCAAACCCTCCATCCCCTGTATTAGATTCATCGTTTAGTTCTTCTGCTGATTCAGCACCTTCTGATGGATTCCATTTCATTGTTGTTATTGTTTTACTGTATTAAATTTACTTTCTACTATTTTTAACCTTGCTCTAAGGTCTATTAAAAGTTGTTTTAGTTCATCCCTTCCCCATTTGTAAGGTTCTCTTGATAGTTCGGATAACCTTTCTGCAAGTCCACTTTCTTCTTCATTTAGTTTTTTGGCAAAGATTATTAAATTGCCACCTAAATTTTCATTGCAGTATTTACATGAACAACGGTTAGCTTTAAAGTCCCAACGGGTTAAGGTATTGGCTCTTGGAATAAAATGTGATAGTTGGCATAACGTCCAATGCTGTAACCTACCACAAGTAAAACAATTTGCCAAACCCGTATTAGCATCTGCTGCTGTCATTCTTACTATACGGCTATGGACGTAATCAAGGTCATGTATTAGGTATTGCCTTTCTGCTTCATCATAGTTACCTTCTGCATATTCTTCATTCCTTAATTTAGATACGGTTTTCTTTATTGCACTCTTTCTTTTTTGCTTTAATTCCAACCTATCCAATACTTCTTTAGTAGCGTGTTGGTGAAAATAACCTTCAAAACCAATGGTCGGCATCATTGTGCATCCACATTTACAGGTCTTACGGGTTATGCTACTATAAATCATTTATAGCTTGTTTTACGTCATTCCAATATGATTGACCAAAATCAATTTTAGTCCTACCACTTTCACCAATAGACACTTCATCCAATACGGCTATTACTTCATCCACGCATATTGCACAAGATAATTTTATATCAGATGGTGATGCGTGCCATTGCATTGAAAACCTATGAAACAACTGTAATGCTTTTTCTTTAGCTGTCATAACGATAAAAATTCTTTAGTGATAGCCTCTGTTAAATAACCATCTTTTGTTTTGCCATAAACATAGTTTACAACGGTCTGAAAAGACACTCCTACATTTTTACCAATTTTCTTTGCGGCATCATTTAACCCTTTATCAATATAGGGGGCAGCAGCTTTCTTTAATTCTACAACCGCCTCTTTATGCCTCTGCTTTAATTGCTTCTTTGCTTCCATAACACGAAGGTAATACTTTATTTGGAATAAAAAAATAAATATTTTATTTGGAATTGTGAATAAAATGTTTTTACCTTTGTCCAGACTTACCAATGATACCACCTATTTAAACCAAACTTAATTACTAACCTTTAAAATAGATTTAAAATGAATTTATACCTATTATCACAAAATGAAAATAATAATTACGATACATTTGATAGCTGTGTTGTATGTGCTGAAAACGAATATGAAGCAAGAAATATAATGCCCGACTTTGAATCTGGTAAGCCATTTGAACCATCTAATTCATTTGGTACATGGGCTTTTAGTATAGAAGGTGTAGAAGTAGAACTTATAGGCATAGCAGCCGATACTGTTAATAAGGGTATAGTTATAGCATCTTTTAACGCAGCATAATTTTTACTAACCAATAAAACAAACAACAATCATGGAATCAATTACTAACCGCTTAGACCGAGCCAAGAATGATTGGAGCAAGTGTCTTTACTATTTGATTTTAGACTACACAGCAGGTACAAATATGAAGAAGGTGCTTGGTCATAGCCCCCTATTTTGGAAGTGGCAAACCCGTTTATCTGACCTTTGTAAGTACCATCAGGAACTAAGGGAAAAGCTAAATAAAACCCCTGTACCATTTAAAGACCCTGCAACAGGTAAAGAAGGATACTACTTCCAATACACCTTCATCGGTAGCCACGCCTATCTTATAAACCTCTACAACAAGATAAACAAACTTGGCTTATACCGTTCACACAAGCCAAAAGTAGCTGCCGAAAAATAAATATTGAAAAATATTTGGTGGTTTAAGAATTAGTTGTACTTTTGAATTGCAAAACGAATAAAATGATTCCAAAAACATCTTTTTCACATATCGGCTTGTTCCTGACTGTTAACCTATCTTACTACGTCCGTAGTTAATTCGTTTTGCAGCAGTCAGGAACGGGCTTTTTTATTTTATTATGGCAATACCATCAGAACTAAGAAAAAGGTTCACGAATGTAGTAGTCAATAATTGGGAGTTAAATAATCACAATTTATCTGAAATATCATGCGTATATGCTATGTTATCATTTGATATTTTTTCTAAAGAAACAGATATACTTTACATAGGAAGTACTACAAAGTTATTTTCAAGATACAAATCCCATAAAGTACCGGCTAAGATTCAGCAATTAGGTAAACTTAATTTAATGTATTTTTTACCCATGAACAAGGGTTTTTATGACTATGAAATTAAGCTAATAAAAAAATTACAGCCAATATTTAATAAACAACATAAGTAATGGCTAAAAGACTAACTGATTCTGAAAAATGGAATGATGATTGGTATATATCATTAAGTAATGATTATCGAATCATTTGGCAATGGTTATTAGATAATTGCAACCATGCTGGGATATGTAAAAGAAGTATGAAGTTGTTAAATATGATGTGCAATACTGTAATTTCAGAACAAGAAATGATAGAAAATATGAGTGGTAGAGTTATTGCAATAGATAATAACTGGTTCATTCCTAAGTTTTTAAAGTTTCAATATACAGGACTACAAAGTAACAAACCTGTTATAGTTTCAGTAGTTAAAGAGTTAGAAAAATACGGTTACGATAAATTAATTCCTGAATCTTTTGGCAATGATTATTTAATCATTAAGGATAAAAACAAGGATATAGATATATTAGTTAAACTAAACACAGAAAACAATGGAAAGCAATTCGTCAATTTTAAAACACAGGGGGAAGATTTATTCGCTAAAAGAGATAAAGAACATAGAAGTCAAGCTGACAAACTTTGAAGATAAAGTAATAGATGCTCGTTTAGATGGTTTATCTTTTAATCAAATAGATGAAAATAAATTAAGGTGGCACGTTGACCAAATAATGTTGCGTGGGGCAGCTATAAGTGGGTGTGCTATTCCTGCTACAGAATTTTTTGCAGAAATAATAAGCGAAGAACTTACGGAATATATTTTAAACTATGGTTATAAGGAGTTAACTTATTCTGAAATTTTATTAGCATTAAGGATTAATTCAAAAGGGGGTTATAGGTTTCCTACTGGCATAGAATTAGAACCCGTTACGTTTTTTGGTAACTGTTTTAATATTGATTATTTTTCAAAAGTGATAAGTAATTACATGGCTATAAGGAATTTATTGGATAGGAAATTACAAAACATAATAGACGGAAACGTATGAACTGTCAAGCATTAAATGATATGGAAGGTTTACAGTTTGTTGCTGTAAACGCATTTAAAAGACCCATTGTTAAAGAATGGCAGTACACGATAAAAAAATATGACCTTACTGATGTAGTAGGAGTTGGATTAGTTTGTGGTACACCTTCTGGTAATGTAGAGTGCTTGGATATTGATTTAAAATATTCTCTTGACCCTAAATTATTTGATAAGTATAAAAAACTTGTTCATTCAGCAGATGATAAATTATTAAACAAATTAGTAGTTCAAAAAACTAAAAGCGGTGGTTATCATTTAATTTATAGGTGCAGTAAAATTGGGGGGAATATAAAATTAGCGAATAGACCAACAACAGAAGAAGAAAGGGCAGATACTTATAAACGCACATACGATAAGGAAATATTAGAAAGTAAGCCTGATGATATTGCGAAAAAGATTGCAGAAAAAGCAGCTAAGAACGACAAGGTTAGGGTATTATTTGAAACTAGAGGGATAGGCGGGCAGTTTGTGTGTCATCCAACAGAAGGTTATGAATTTGTGCATGGTGACTTATATGGCATAAATGAAATAACACCAGAAGAAAGAGAGATAGTTTTAGGTGCTGCAATGCAATTCAATGAAGTTGTTAATGAAGTTGTAGTCCCAAAACAGTCATACCAAAACAAGATTAAGGGTGTATCTCCATTTGAGGATTATAACCAACGTGGGGATGTGGTTGGGTTACTACAAAACAATGGATGGAAAGTTGTGGCACAAAAGGGTAGTAAAACTGTTTTTCTTAGACCGGGGCAAACTACTTCACAGAGTTCAGGAAATTACGACCATGATAAAAAATGGTTTAGCGTATTCACAACAAGTACAGAATTTGAACCACAGCACGCTTACCTGCCATACGCTGTTTATGCTATACTTGAATGTAATAAAGACTTTTCAGAAGCAAGTAAAAAATTGTATGAATCAGGATATGGTGAACGGGAAGATTTAAAGCCAAAAGAAAAAGAGAAAGCACCAAGTACAAGGCAAATACCGTCAAGGGTTAATCCTAACGATGATGACTTTTCTTTTTTAGCAAAGCCCGAAGATTATGAGGAATATTTACAACAGGTAATAGACGGAACATTGCCTATGGGTTTAACGACAGGTTGCCCGTCATTGGATGAACATTTTTTGCTTAAAGAAGGGAATTTTGTAATGGTAAACGGTACTGATAATGTTGGTAAAACTAAATTTATTTGGTATCTACAATTATTAGCTGCGATGTATCATGGGTGGCAGGGTGTGATATTTGCAAGTGAAAATACATTGGGTAGTTTTATGAGAGCAATGATACAGTTTTATTGGGGTAAGCAATTAGCAAGAAACTCTAATTGGGGTATGAGTGAAACTGAATATAAGATAGCAAAGCAGTTTGTAGAATCACATTTTTTACAAATTAAAGCACAAGAAGATTTGTTTAATTACAAGGATATATTGAACATGATTAAGAAAGTTAAAAACAAATATCCTAAGTTTAACCACGCCATGATTGACCCTTACAACTCACTGAAAATTGATTTAAGTGGATATAGTAAATTAAACACACACGAATACCATTACGAAGCGTTAAGTGAATTAAAGGCATACGGGCATCAAAATAAGTTTGGTTTTTTTATTAACCACCACGCAGTTACAGCAGCAGCAAGGGCAAAAGATGGCGAAAAGAAATATCCATTAGCACCAAATAAAGCTGATACCGAAGGTGGTGTAAAGACAGCAAATAAAGCTGATGACTTTTTGACCATACACAGGATTACACAACACCCGACAGATTGGATGATAACAGAAGTTCACGTCAGGAAAATAAAGGAAACAGAAACAGGGGGAAGACCAACTTCATTAGACCAACCCGTAAAGTTTGAAATGTATCGTGGTGGTACTGCCTTTTTAGAAAGACTTGAAATGGGTGGAACGCCTGTTGACCCCGTACAGGCATGGCATAATAAAAGAGAACCAACACAGCAATCTATTGATTTACCACCAACAGTAGTAAGTACATGGAAGCCATATAAAGACAATGACGTAAACTTTTAACCTATGCGTAATAAATTTCTAAACATTGCATCTTTAAAGTTCCTTTATCGTATGGCAAGGATGAATATAAAAAGAAAGGCTAAACCATTATCAAGACCAATGACCGATGTGGAATGGGAGTTGGCACAAAGTCAGTTGGAGGAAATAAAATTAGAACAAGGATTAAAAACATTTTAACTTATGCCAGAGATAATCAAAGAAACCTTTAAAGACACTTCCTATAACCTTGCCAAAGCATTACACTTTGCAAATGTAAGTAGGCAGTATTTTGATTTATTGAAAATAGGGAGTTCGGGAGAAACTAAAAACTTATTCAATCAGTCAATTATGCGATTGGATTGGGTGTACCATAATATCTACGATAGGCTTAGTCAGAATAGTAGGGATATTTTAAAGAAGGAAATGGCAGACAGTTTGGTCTTTGACGAAATATTAAATCGTCTTATCTTACTTGAACCAAACCAAAGAGAAATAATTGAAACCATTATAACACAATTATCAAAAGGAGAAACCATTGAGTTTGTACAAAAAAATAATTATTGATTATGGAAGACAAACACCAACTTGAAGACTTAAAAGGTATCTGTAATTACAAAGGGGTTACCATTACTAAGCTAATTGGCAAAGGGTACTTGGTACTTGGTAAAAAGGTAGATAGTCCACATCAGGTGGATGAAGCTATTGAAAGGGCAGGGGAAGCCTTAAAAGAAAGCCTTGTGTACCCTGTTACTGTAAGAAATGGATTTAATTGCCAACAGACGCAAGGAAGTGCCGATATTTTGGCAGATAAAGGTACTGGTGGCACTATGTATCCATGTGAGGGTATTTAATGAAATTTGGGCAAAATAAAGAAAAATAATAATGTTATGAATAGTAAAGATTTATTCCTTAAAAGCCTATCCGATTATTTGGATTTGGAATTTTCAGACTTTGACAAGAAAAGAATATTGGGTTATTTGGATGGGTATGTGGCAGAAGTAGTGGATACCAAACCACAGGTAATAACCAAAGTAAGGACTGTTTACAAGTATGTGGGAGAGGATTTAAAGGAAAAATCACAAGCTGATACCAATGTTATTTTGGCAAAGCCATCTGAAATAATAGAACTTATAAGTGAATATACAAAAGTATCATACAATCAAATGGTAGGGAGAGATAGGCACTCAAAAAACATTGTGGCAAGGCACACAGCCATGTATTTCATCAATAAAATTTGCCACCTTACCTTATCTGATACAGGTAGAATGTTTAACAAAGACCACACAAGCGTATTAAACGCAGTTAAGAACGTAAAGAACATGATAGAGAGTGGAGATGCAAGGTATATATCTTTATTTGAGTTTGTATCGGGTAAGTTACCCACTTATGAATTTAAGAAAACAGCGTAACCCAATTTGATACCACCACATAAAACCAAAGCCCGATGTAGAAACATCAGGCTTTTTTCTTTACCCTTAAAACTAAAAACTAAGATTTAATATTTTGATTTATCTTGACATCCAAACTTTAATATTTGTAGCAAGTGGTTTTTTCTTTTCATCAAGGTAACAAACAAATTGCCAGTAGTTTTCACAGTTCATACATAGCAACCCCGGTTCATTGGTATATTTCTTTCGCACGTTTACTGTATATCCATTAAGGATAAAAACGATTGAGCCACCGGGGATATTGCTGTCATAAGATAACAGTTCACACTTAACAGTATCAAGGTTACCAACAGGAATGGTATCAGCCGCTTTTTCCCAAAAGACCTGCCCAAAACAAAATGTAGGAAGTATTGTTATAAAAAATAATAGCTTTTTCATGTTATTTGTTTTTTTTAGTTGTTTAATATTTTGGATGGTCAGGGTCTCTTTTTGGATTTTCGCTTTTTAGGTTGGAATAAAAATTAGCTGCCACTTCATTAAACATTTCCACCCCACGACTATAACTTATTTCTTCTTTATCCATAAGTTCCAATATATCCCTTACATTAGCTACTATGAATGGTTTATTTTTACCGTGTTTTGGAATGGATATATCGGTTGGGTTACTCCATTCATACGGGAAATCTCTATCGTCTGCCATATTTTTTATTTTTTAATGGTTAATGGTTTTATTTGGTTAAGTTGGATATTAGCATGGGTTATTCAACAATTAAGTCTTTTTTAAGTTCAAAGAAAAAAATACTACTTGGTTTTATTTTTGATTTGTAATAAGTTTCACAACTTTTAATCTGTAAATCAAGCAAATAAGTAGCCTTTTTTCTTGTTTCTGCTTTAATAACTCTACCAACATTTGTTAGTGTTTTATCATTACCAACCTCAAAATAAGCGTACCAATATTTTGTAGGAATATCTATAAAAGAAGTGTTTAAAACAACAATAATAAATAGGATAAACTTTAGCATGGGTTAGGGTTTAAGATGTATAATATTTTACAATTCTACAAATCCTTCTTATTAAATATACATCGTGGTAAACGTGCATATTGCGAATAAATCTTAATTGTCGTTGTTTGATGGGTTATTTATTTGGTGGTGAGGGAAGGGGTTGCCAGTGGGTAATACTTTTTAAAAACATAGAGTTAATGCCTTTCCACCCATCGTCATAAAAAGCAGTTTTTATATTGTTATACTTGTATTCACTGCCATAAACTAATACATCTTGTATATCATCCGGCAACCTATCATCAACGCTTATCCACGCATCTGATGGTGCTGTGGGTGAGGGGTGGGCATAGCGTTCAAAATGGTCAATAATGATATTAGCAGATGATGGGTCTAATATCCTATTACCCATTAGCCATGAAAGTAAATTTTCTTTTAGTTCTTTACTATACCCACCTGTCTGCTCTTGGGATAGCCATTCGATAACTGTAAGTGAATAGGATATCTCAGAATTATCATCAACAGTGCGCCACGCAACATCATCTTCATTAACTCGTTTTAAGTACGCCCCAATTTCTTTACCACTTTCCCATTTCATTTTTACAAATACAGGTGTATCATAATCCGGTAACATTTCACTTGCCTTTACCCATTGCCATAGTTCCCCACCTGTCTGCTGTGGTACTGGTTGCTGGGAGGCGTATTCTTCCATAGCGGAAATTACATTATAATCATAAGTAGAAATTATGCCATCGTCAATATCTGTGTACTTTTTTAATATTTCTTCTGCTGTCTTTTCCATGTTGGTTAGTTATATTGTGAATTAATAAATTTAATTGCATAAACACATTGTTCCCAAACGGTATTAATTGGTGCTGTAATGTAAAGATTAAGGACATCAACTTTATCCAATAACCCTTCGTATGGTTTCTCAATTAAAACGTAATCTTTAATTTTTGTTACCACAGGCATAAGCCAGTCCCATGATGTGTGGTATTTTAAATTTGTTTCAATCCAAGAATCAGGGCGGCAATTTTCTTCAACACCAACAATATCTATTCCGTAATAAAATTTATAATAGCTACCCCCGTTATGTTTACCCCCCATAAATTCAGCTATCAGCTTATTACCTTTTATCGCTGTCTTTTCCATGTTTATCGTTTTGTTTTGTTTTGAAAAGCTTGTTGCTGGTCTATAAGCCGAATAATCCCATTGTGCCATTGTATGTTTTTTTTATCGTTTTACTTTATACTGTGATTTTATTTTCTAAGTAATCAGCTACTTCTTCCCCAAATTGCGTAGTATCAAAATATCTATGGAAACATTCACCTTCCATTTTGTCAACAAAACATTCTCCATCATCCCCATTTTCAAGTTTAAATGTTCCGCATCCTTTACAATTAGCACAAATATTTTCATGTGGATATTCTGCATCTGTAAGCCTTACAGAACTCCATGCACTGCCATACATATTCCACAAATCACCTTCCATTTTAGTCATGGTTGGTTCTTCGGCATAAATCACTAATTCGTCTTTATCTTTAAAAAAATCATCAAACAAATTCATGTTGTTTATCGTTTTGTTTTTAAATAACTATCAATAACATTCTTTGCCCCCTTAACCGTGGCCAGTGCCAGTACCGACAATTCACCGTCAATAACTACGCCTATCCACCGGCTGTTATATTCGCTGTAATTTACACAACAAATTTCAATGCCTTTGTAGGTTTCGAGTATTTTGTAGCGGTTGGTTATCATTTCAGCAGGTCGGGGGTTTCGTAAATGTTGCCGATGATTTCCCATTCTGTTGAATAAGTTACAAATTCATCATCTATATTTGTACCAAAAGAGGGGGCTTTATAAATTATAGGCTTGTTTTTGTTATGATAAGAAACAATATCCCCCTCATAAATATCTTTTCCGTTCTTATCCTGTAAGCCGGTGAATTGCATGAAAATAATATGTTGGTAATAATCAAGGCTGAATTTTGCCAGTTCGCCAAATAATACAACTTCGCCTATTAAGGAAAACCCGCCTAAATTCGGGTACTTATACCCAAAAAGCCATTTACCTTCAAACTTATCCCATGCCCTAAATTTTATCTCTCTTTGCATATTTTTTATTTGTTAAGTTCGTTAATAAGAGCATTGGCACATTCAACAGCATACCTTGCAAGTACATCAACTACAACACCTTCAATTCCACAGGCTGAAATATGCCCCTGCATTGCCATAGCTGCAAAGTATTCACGTTTGGTTAAGCCTAAACCATAGGCAGTCATTGAACTGGAAGGTATTGCTGTGATTGGTTCTTTACCCTTTGTCATATTTTTTAAATTTAAGGGAGGCGGTTAATAATAGCCTCCAATTATTGTTTTTAGTTAATTAATCTCATCATAATTAAAGTCTTCCAAAGGGTATAGTTCTCTTAATCTGTTTAGTACTAACATACAGTTGGTAAGGTTCATGGATTTGGCATTGTTAATTATTCCATTCCATACAGGTCTTCCACTTAATTCAAGATATTCCAAATAGTAAGTCCACCTGTTACACACCGTTTTGGTTATTGTATAGCCTGTCATAGTTCTTTATTTTTGAGTTCTGCCCAAGTGTAGCAATCGTATTTAAGGTAGAAAGCCATTGTGTTTTCTTTTGGCTCATTTGAATTATGCTCTTTGGCAGGAATTGTAACCGATACCGTTTTACCCGCTACGGGTGAACTAATAGGTTTTACTCCTAAAGTTGGCTTGTGTTCAAAAAATTCCATACCATTAACAGGCAACATTCCATCAGAAAATTCTTTAATCCAATTAACCGATAATGGGTGTGGTTTTTCAGAAGCCTCCCACTTGTCAATTTTAAGCTGTGATTTTTTGGACAATTTTCTATCCCCTTTTAAGATTCCTGAAAGATTATTCTTTGGCAAACCAATCAGCTTTTCCAAATCCGATTTAGAATAACCTTTTTCCAAATCTGCTTCTAAAAGTGCTATGTAGTCAATCATTAGTTAATTTTATCGTTTCTTAGGCAAAGATAGTAGCTTTTAGTTAATGTCCAAATCTTTTTCAACTATTTTAATGAATTTATACCTTCACTAAGCTGATTTAAGTAGTCAGATAGCTTTAAAAGTTGTGGTTTGGTGAACTTACTGCCACGTTTACGGTTGATTTTCTCTGAAAAAGTACCTGAATGGATGCCCAAATAAGTAGCTATCTCATTGTAACTCAACTTGTTTTTGATTATAAACTCTATGTGTTTGCTTTGTGCTTCCATATTTATTTTGTTAGAAGTATATTAAAAGGTTAAATAAATAATTTGATACAGCAAAGATAAGGCATAAAGGAATATACTACCAAATAAAATTGGTATTATCTTTGCAACAATGTTGCAATACCTATGAAAGCCAATACAGTCTTACTTA
>Ga0181338_1000008_pt1 | contig 69094 bp, 103 predicted proteins | sample Sp13VDMM110SD_FD_122168 | JGI IMG/M metagenome (GOLD analysis project Ga0181338, IMG submission 122168) | Freshwater viral communities from Lake Michigan, USA - Sp13.VD.MM110.S.D | ecosystem: Environmental > Aquatic > Freshwater > Lake | place: USA: Michigan | collected 2013-04-23
CGCGGCCAGCACATGACCGTCACAGCGGCGTGCGACTTGGCCGGGATATTCTCGGGCGTAGTGTTCCAACGGCTGAACCGTGGATGGGGCGCCGAACGCGCGCTTACCACTCCAGCATTGAAGCCGGGCGACAAGCGAGGCCGACGAGGCCAATATAAGAAATACGCCCACTAACTGGGGTCCTTATTCAGCGCGGCCCGTGTCAACGGGCCGGCTATGCCGTCAGCCACAAGCCCTTTCTTTTGCTGGAATGCCCGCACTGCTGATTTTGTTGCAGGCCCCACGATGCCGTCCACGGTCAGTTTCGCGCCATGGGCGTTAAGGCGGCCTTGGAGCCACGTTGCCGACGTCAACTGTTCATTGGTCAACGAACCTGTTTCAGCAGTTTGTGTGGAGAGCGGGATTTCAACATGCTCCCCGCCATGGGTTTGATTTGACGCGCCCATGTATTCGACCACGCTGCGGACAAATTTGGCCTTGTCCAGATTCTTGCCGGGGCAGGTACGATGCGACGATGCGGTGTCCTCTTTGTGGAAATGGATACCGCGCACGCCTTTCAAATACTGGTCAGGCGCCAAATCGAGGCGCAGGTGAAGTTCACCGACAAGAGCCACGAGGGCCGTTTCGGATAGCGTCCCTGCGAACGGCTCTCGCTCGAATTCGCCCACGGTTTCAATGCCAATAGCGACCCCGTTCCATGAGGGAGAGTGTGTGCCCCTGATGTCGAATGGTGCGCCGAGTCCAATGCGCCCGTCGGGACCCACGAAAGCGTGCGGCATCGAATTCCACCCGAGCCCCGCGTAATAAGATGCCAGATTTTTCATCCACTGCTCGAACGTCGGTTTTCCGACCTCTTTCCAGCGGTTGAACGTCTTAATGTCGGGGACACTCGTATTGTGGACCTCGATAAATTTGGGCCTGAATGACCCGTCAAATTTTGTCGCGGCAAGCACACCTCGGATTTGCGGGATCGTGATTATTCGGCCATCGAGCTTCATCTATGTTCCTCGCCTATCTCGTTTTCGTGGTCTTGCTGATCCCACCCCCGTTAGGGCTGTGGCTGGTCCTGGTCGGCGCGTACTGGCACGGCTCCGCTCCATCCCGTCGTGTCGATACGCACGCGCGGGGCCTGCGACTGCGCAGCGATGTTCATGCGATCCGCGATGGCTCGCATACCGTCGGCGACGCGCTTGTTGCTGACCATGATCCGCATACCGGCGGCCAGCTTGGTCGGATCATCAGAGGTGAGAAGTTCGGCGACGCGCGCGGCGGTCTTGGCATCCACCTTGCCGATCAGGTTGCGAGCCCCGGCCAGAGCCTCGGTCGCGATGGCCTTGCGCGCACCAGCCGCAGCGCCGGCCCCAGCAACTGCCCCTTTCCAATCCCCCTCCAGATAACCGCCGATCGCGCCACCGGCCAACCCGGCCTCGATCAACTGGCGCGCCGTCGTTGAATTGCCAAGGGCGCGGCGCGCGCCGTCCATCACCGCCTCCAGCGTCATCCGGGCTTCCAGTTTCTTGACGCCAGCCGGGCCATAGATCACCTCGGCCATCTTGCGTTCGTTCGGAGAGTTGAACATCGCCTTGGTGATGTCCCGACTGTCGCGGAAACTCCCGATGACGCGGCCAGCCCAGTCCGATGCGTGCCCCTCGCGGAACAGGTCTTTCTCCTCCGGCGACATTTTCCGCATCAGGGCACCGACCTGCTGCGGGTCAACCCGCTTGCCCGCCAGTTTGCGCCCGGCTTCAAGCGCGTCCCGCTCGCCGAAAAACTGTGCCGCGATCCCACGCGCATTGCTGTACTCCGGCACCGCGTCGTCCAGTTTACCACGCAGCACCTTGGACCAGGCGTTTCCGTCCGCGCCCATCTGGTCGAGATTCTTTTTCACCACATCCCAGAACTGGAGGTTCGGTTTGAAATTCTGGTCCGTCAGATTGACCGTGCCGTCCTTCTCGAACCGGAACGGATTCACCGGCGGCTTGAGGCCGAGTTTGGCCGCCTCGTTCTTGGCGTTCACCGACGCCATGCGGATTGCCTGCTGGACGACAGGGGCCTGCGCCATCTGTGCGAAATCATCGTCCCACATGCTGGCCGCGCCGGGCCGCGAGAATGCGTGGCGATAGGCAGGGACCCGCGCCACATCGTATTCCGCCACAAGCTGGTCGGCGGTCTTGTTCGCGTTGGCCCCGCCGTTCACGAGGTTGCGCACATCCTGCCCGACGCGATCGGCCTGTCCCTCGAACCGCTCGGTGATGACTTTCTCCGCCGCGCCGCGGCCCTCGGGGGACGTGTTCGTGGCCGACCGCAGCAGCGCCTGTGTGCGCGTGCCGCCCATTTCAGCGAGCGTCACGGGTTCGCCGGCTGCGCGCGCGGCCTGCCACTGCGGGAGGGTCATGCCCTGCATCTTGCCAGCGGCGATGTCCTCGGCATCCAGTTGGATGGCGTTCGTGATTCGGCGGGCGGCCTCGTTCTCCGAACCGCGCGCGGCGCCCACCACGGCGTTCCACACCGGGCCTAGGGTCTTTTTCAGGACGAGCCCGATTCCTTCGGTCACAGGAGCCGCTGCGGACCCGCCCACAGCGCCGACGCCAGTACCGATGCCCGCGCCCGTCAGCCGTGAGGCCGCATCCTCGCCCTCGCCAGCGCCTGCCAGAGCCCCGGCCTCGGCCCCGAGGGTTGCCCCCTGACGGATGCGATTCGCCAACGTAGCCCCGCGCGCGGCCAGCCCACCGGGCAGCGCCACGGTGCCGGGGATAGCCCCGGCGACTTCCGCGCCGTGATATGCCCATGGGTGCTGTTCGGCGGCGAGCTTGTTGGCCTCTCGTTCACGGGCCACCGTCTCGTCATACGCCTTGGTGGCGTCGGGATCGCGCCCGGTCAGCGCGTCCCATGCCAAGCGGGCACCGCCAGCGATCGTGCGCGCGGGGATGGGGCCGACCACCTCCGGCACCCACTTTGGGGCCGCGGCGCGCGCGCCTGAGATTTCGTCGCCGAAATTGAATGTCGCACCCTGGAACGCGCCGCGGCCAGCAGCCGACAACGCACCTGCGTCCGGCTTTGCCGTCACGCCCATGTCGGCATCGGACATCACCGGTGCCTGAACGCCCATGTCCTCGTCGGACATCAAGCCGCCGCCTTCCGCCATGTGCGGAACCGACCCGCCGCTCGCCCGGTAATTTCCGCTGCGCATGAAATCCCAGTCCTCTGGTTTCATCAGCGAGTTCGTGGCCTCGCTGAAATCGGCAAGGATGCCGCTCTTGTCTGCATTCCAGTCGGCGCGGGCTTTCGCTGCGTGCTGCGCGAACGAACCCTTGGCCGGTTCTGGCCGCTTGAACGTGTGACCTTTAGCAGACTTTCCGGTGGGGATGCCCTCGCCCTTCTTGCGAATCACATTTTCCTTAAAGAACGGCTGGTTCATGTGCTCGATCGCCGACAGCGGCGCGCCAGCAAACGCCGAGTCCTCCATGATCGTTGGCCCATATCCATTTTTTAGGCCCTCCAGAACGGCATCTTTCAGGGTCTGGTGCTCGGTGTGGCCTGCGGGGCCATCCGCATCGAAACGAGTGAGACGAAAGGCGCCGTCTTTCGACATATCAGGACCAGCCATTGCACCACGTCCATCGGCATGTGCGAGCCGGACAGCCTTCCCGTCTACGGCAAGGTCTGCCGCCATGGCCTTCCGCTGTTCGGATTTTGTGAGAATATCTCGCATCCAGTCGGGCCGCGCACCGCCTACTGCGGCCAACGGTGCGCCCGCCGCCGCCGAGTCCTCGAACAGCGCGAAGCCCTTTTGCGTCGCTGCATCACGCAGTGACTGTGGGATGTCGATGTAGTGGACCTTGGAGCCGCGCTCCTTAACAAACGCCTCGGCCTCGGTTCTGCTGCCGAACTGCTGCACGCCGGTGCCATCCTGCGTTACAACGTCCCATTTCCCCTTGTAGCCAGGCACCACGTTGTACTTGTGGCTTGGCAGCGTATCCTGCCGCACCTTCACGCCGTGCTCTTTGCCGATCTTCTCCAGCGCCTTCGGGATGATCGAGTCGTAGAACCCCTTCATGCCCTCGCCGCCGATTTTCAGGTCCTGACCGGCGAGCGTCGCAGCCCCGTGCTGGTTGCGGTTCTCCAGCAGTTTCTTGGCGGCCTCTTTCCCGATCACGCTGGCGACTTCGCTTTCGTCCTTGGCGAAATGCTCGATGACCTTTTCGTTGTTCTTGAATGCGTCGATGCGCAAGCGCCCGTCGCTCGGCACCAGATTGATCTTGTCCACCTGCTTGCTCAGGTCGTACCGAGCCGCCTGCGCCTCGCCGGGTGTCCACGACAGCCGGTCGTAGCCCTTCTCCGCGGCCTCGCGCAGCGCCCGCTTGAGCGCCAGTTCGTGCCAGTTCTTTTTGAACGGGGCGTCGGGGACACCATGACCATCGCGCGAATTCTGCGCGGCAAGCCTTTCCTGCATCAACGCATCGTACTGTTGCTTTAACTCTGGTGCAGAGTCCCAATAATTCGAAGCGTCCGCCGTTTCAGGAGGATTGTGTTTTGCCTGCACCGCGTCCAAATCGCGGTCGATTTCCTCGATCCCGCGCCCTTTGTATGGCGTGCGATACCCCTTGTCCCGTCCCTGCTGGTGCCAGTCCGACTGGATTTCCTCAAGGTGCAGCGACCGCGCGGTTTTCGGCTGCGGCTCCGGCGGGAGGCTCGCGCGCAACTCGCTTTCCTGCCCTCGCAAAGCTGTCAGTTTTTCCTGCAACGGCAGGATTTCAGGATGCGGGTAATACTCCTCCAACGCGCGCATAGCGTCGCCATTCGAGAGACGTCCCGCCTTGTTCTCTGCGATGATCTGCGCACGCCGCGCCTTTTCCAGCGGCTTCACCGTCTCCGCGATTTCGCGCGCCACATCCGATTGCTGCGCGCGGATGCCGTCCAACTGCGCCTTGGCGGCCTGGTGCGCCTGCGCTGCTGCGGCCTCCTCCGGCGTAAACGGCACGTGCATCGTTCTGTCGTTCATCCGCATGTGCGCGAGGATGTTCGGTTCGTCCCAGTGGCCGGAGCGATAATCCGGGCTTGATGGCGGACCCTGCTCCCTGAGCCGCAGCGCCTCGTCCATGCCGTGGTCGCGCAGGTTGTCAGCGAAATACTCCCGCGCCGACTTATTGCGGCTCGGCAACGTCATCAGCATTTCCCGGTAGTTCTCGCCGCCGGGGAGTTGATATTTCTCATATTTCGTCGGGGACCCGATAGCCTCGGGGTCCATGCCGCTTTCGCGCGCCGCGCGCTGCATATACCGGCGCTGATCTGTCGCGCCCAAGGCATCCCACGATTCCCAACCGTGCTCGCGCGCCAAAGCCTCCGCCTTCGGTTGGAAATCGCTCTGGCCCTTCATCACCTCCTGCAACTCGACCTTGTTGCCTGCGATGTGGTCCATCACCTCCTGCTTGGTGACTGGCTGGCCCTTCTTGCCTGTGAGGAAGTCCGCCAGACCTGTCCATTGCAGTTCCTCCGGCTTCACGCCGGGCTTATTCGACAGCGTGCCCAGCCACTGGTCGCCGGTCATCTTGGGCTGCTGGATTGCCTCCACCGCGCGTTCAACGCCGGAGAAAAACCGGGGCGCGTGTTCGAGGGCCGCGAGCGGCGCGCCGGGGACTGCCGAGTCCGAACGGAAATTGATAACCGGCACCTCCTTGATGCCCAGTTCTTTCGCCGCGATAGCCCGGTGGCGTCCGTCCTCCTTGCCGCCGGGATACAGTTGCAGCGGGTCAAGCGTCTTACCATCCAGCATGTGCTGCTTGAGAATGTCGATATTTTCTCGGGACACCTCGTCAATCTTGAGAGGTCGCGCTTCTGCCAGAAATTCATCCGGCGTCATGGTCCCCATGCGCCCGCCGGTGGTTTCAAAATTAGCTTCACCGTGCCATTCGCTGCGCGGCGCCATGGGGTATTCTTTCGGGGCGGCAGCCCGTCGCACAGGCCCCGCACCCAGCGTCGCCGCTGACGTGTCCAACGCGCCGAACGACGTGCCGCCCGCCATACCTGCGGTGTCCTGTGCGCGCTCGATCATCGTGTTGCTGGTGTGGAATTCACCGGTGCGCGGATCGCGCTCCCACTGCGGCACCTCGCCGCTCAGGACGTCACCAGGCAGCGTTGCGCCGCTGCGCGCCACCTTCTCCGGCCATGTCTGGAAACGCTCGCCGAACTGCCCCGTGAGCCGCTGGAAGGCCGAGCGATCGTCGGCGGGGGCTTCCGGGCGTTCCGGCTGCTGTGGCTTGAATTCGCCCATGATCCGCTGGCCGAGCGATCGAGGGTCAGCATCGAACTCTGGCAACAGCCGCGCGTTCTCCTCGGCCTCGTTCGTCGGGATGTACACCCGAGGCAGAGCCCCACCGGCATCGTACCCGACACGTCCGCCGGCAGCGCGTTTGATCGGCTGGGTGGTATCGCCGTCCTTGAGCCACGCGCGGAATTCATCCGGCGTCATCTGCTTGAGGTGGCCGAACCGCTTGTCCGCCTTCCCGTCAGAGAACGCCTTGCGATATGTCGCGAGTACGTGCTGCGGCGAGTTGAAGCCGAACCAGACCTTGTGTTCATCGAACTCGCCGGTCTTGGCGTCGTTCTGATCAAGCACGAACACCTTACGGCTGTTCAGGTGCGGCCCGACATAGACGTCCACGTGGTCGCCGTCCGCTCCCTCGGTCTTGCGGATATAACCGTAGTGGGCCGGGAGGCGGCACTGCCACGACTTGCCATCGGCATCGGTGCCACGCCGAATCGAACCATTGGCGTTCTCGATCACGATGGGAAGGCCGTGCGCCTTCACGCGGCCCTTGAGATAATTCCCGGCGCGCTTCTGGCCCTCGGTCGGATTGCTGTGCGTCCGCTGGGCCTGCTGGTGGAGGTGCTTTGCGAGGTCCATATCACTGCGCCACCGGTTGCCAGCCGTTGCCCATCCACTTCGCCGGTCCTTTCGGGGTGTTGTACACCTTGTTCAGTTCGCGCTGCTGCGGCGGCGGCAGCGCGCCACCACCCTCCGGCTTACTGCCGGGGCGATCCGCCACCGAGTGGTCGCCCGTCTTGGACGATGGATTGTAAATCCCCTCGATGTGCTTTTTGGCTTCTGGCATCGCCTTTTCTTCCGACACCAGTTCTTTCCGCATCATGTCGAGGACGGCCCGGAACTGCGCAGGCGTCTGCGCCGTGCTCAACATTTCCTCGGCGTGCTGCTTGTCGTGGACCGTCGGACGGCCACCGCTGATCGCGCGCGCGTACTCGTTGATAAGCGAGTTGACCGCCGCGCCGAGCGCGACAATCTTCGGGTCGCCCGTCTTGGTGCGGTACGCATTGAGCACTTTGTTGACCGGCTGGAATTCGGTGCGCGGCACAGCGTCCGATGCTTCCTGCGCCAGATCGGTCGCGCGGAACGCCGTGCGGCCATAGACCGACAGGTTAGCCATGATGGTGGCCTGACGACGCGAGGCGGTCACGTATCCGGCATTCTGCGCTGCGTTGCTCAGGATTTTGCGCGCCGCATCGCCCACCGATGTGCCGCCTTCCCGCGCCTTCTCGGCGACGCGCCTCTGCACAGCGGCGATGTTTTCTGCGCCCTGCGCGCCACGGCCAAACCCGATCAGCGCCCGCTGGTCGCCGGCCATCACCCGCTCGGCGAGGAGGTCTATCGTGTCCTCGTCAATAGACGGGCCAGCGGCAGGCCCCTTCCTCGCGGCTGCTGCGCGCGCCAGATATTCAGGATCGTTCGGACCTCCCTCGGCGGGGCGCAGTTTGCCGTCCGGCCCCACTTCAAAGCCCTTCGGCGGTGCGTTCTCGCTGACCTTGTTGTGGCGTTCCACCTCGGTTTGCGTGCGGTTACGGTGCGCGATGTCCGACGCGATCTTTTCAGCGTTCTGCGCCAGTTTCGCGGCGGTGGTCGCCTGCTCCTGCTCGCCCTTCTTGACGCCTGCGTAGGCACCGAACCCGGCCATACCGCCGTCGCCGATCGCATTGCCGAGGTTCGAGGATCGAGAGGACAGCATTCCAAGCCCGGCACCGAGCAGCCCGGCACGTTCCGCCGGCGTGAGTTTGAACAGCAGCCCACTGCGCTCCTCCGGCGCAAATCCCATCGCGGCGCTGCGCGGAGTCTCTGGTGCCACACCGCTCTCAGGTGACAATCCCGCGACCGCCGGACGTGCAGCCGGTGGCAGCGCATCGTCACCGCCTTCGGCCATCACCGGCGCATCATCAGGACGGGCGCGCGGCAGCGGCACATCACCGGCCAGCATGGCTGGTGAGGCTTTCCCGGTGGTGTAGTTCACGCCCTGCGGGTCAAACGTACCGTCCGCGATAGCCGTTTCAGCCGGGGCGAATCGCTCGGAGAAGTCCAAACCGCCCTTTGGCGGGGCGTCAGGCGCTGCAAAGAAATTCGGATTGGCCGGGTCGCCCCACGCCGGGTCGCCGTTCATCACGTCGTCGGGCGCGCCGCCGAGGGCAAAACCGGGGATGCCGCCGCCGCTCGCCATGAACGTCGGGACCGCATAGTCGCCAGCCGCTCCGATCACCGAAAGCGGCGAGGACACGCCAGGCGATCCCATTTCGGACGAGCCGAACCGGTCGCTCAGTTTCCCGGCGAGGCCCATGGCCTGGCTGATAATCTTCTGGGGATCGACGGTAGACTGGCCTTGGCTCGGCGCGCTCGGCGACGGGGCCGATGGCGCGCCGCGGCCTGCGGTGATGTTCATTTTGGGCACCCAGCCCACGCCCTCGGACCATGGCGTGCCGCTGATGTCTCCGCCACCGGCCATATGAGGGACGAACCCGCCGCGCGCGCGCGCCGAATCATCCGTCACGCCCTTGAGGTCGATGTATTTCAGACCGCTGACGCCCTCGCCGACGTGCTCGGGGTGGCGCTCCTCGGCCTCCTGCGCCATCGGGCCGATATGCCAGTCCGGCGAGCCCTTGTAGCGATACCGGTAAATGTTCTGCCCATCGTTCATCTTGCCGATGTGCTGGATGTCCTCCTTGGCGCGTTCATCCGACAGCATCGCCGCCGCCGACAGGCCAAGGCCGAGATATTGCGCCGTCTGATTCGGGGCGGGAGCCGTGGACGTCCCTGTGGACGTGCCGCCGAGTTGCGAGCCAACGCCGGTCTGGAGCCCCGCCAGCCACTGCAAGGTCTGGAACGGGTACGCCTGCTGCTGGGTGTACTGGCCATAATTGGCCGTGTCCTGCGCCTGCTGTGTCTGCTGCTGGAGCGTGCCAGCGCCCAACTGCGCACCGGCGCCAGAGAGGGCCGCGCTCTGACCGGCCACGCCGAGATTGCCGAGCGAATATGCCGCGCTCTGCTGCCGCGCCTTGTCGCCCTGCGCCGCCGTGAGAGCCTGCTGGTAGCTGTTACTGTACAGGCCAGCGATGACTGGAGCCTGCGAAAGCTGCTGCTGTCCGGCGAGGTTTGCCGACGCCACGCCAGTGCGGTTGCCGCCGAGCGCGCCCTGTGCGATCGCGTTGCTGGTCAGCCCCTGCTGCGCCTGCTGGTTCTGGTTGTTGAACTGCGCCTGCGTCGCATCCACGACCTGCTGGGTGTACGGGTTTTGATAGGCCGCGATCTGGTCAGGGGTGACTGTAGACGCCCCCTCGCGCGCGTATCCCGCCGCGTCCTGAATGTACGGCTGCGCAAACCCGGCGTTGGAATTGATATTCCCGATCGCCAGTTGCTGCTGGGAGTTTATCGGCGCGGTCAGTTCGCCGCTGTACGCCTGATAAGGGGTGTTCGCCACGCCCGACGCGCGGGCAATCAGATCACGATACGCGGCCTCGGCCTGCGGGTCTGCGGATGACGTGCTGGTGGTGGTGGTCTGCTGCTTACCCTTGCCCAAATTCCATTTCCACCTGATCGCGCGTCAGGCTGATTGGAGCCCGGCGCTTGCAGGGCGGTGGATGAAATAGCCCCCGCAGGGGTCGCCGAGTTGTCGGCGGTAGAGTTCGAGCTTCGGTTTGGTGCGTTCATTCGACACCACCCCGATCACAAGGGGAATACCTAACTCATTCGAGCATCGCTTGCCAAACGAAATCATGTCCTTGGCGTGGGTGGACCGGCGGAATTCCGGGTGGACATAGCAGAAAATTTCCTCAAGGCAGTATTCATCGGTGTACCAGAACTGTCCGATGGACATGAGGATAGCGCCCTCGATGCGGTTCTGCCCCACCACCCCGATGACCGCGCCGCCACGATTGAACGCGCGGTCCACCATGCTCTCCACCTTGGGCATAGACAGCGCGAACTGGCCGTTCTCGCCGTGGTTCTGACGGCAGATTTCCAGTATCTCGCCCCGGAGGTCCGGCGTGGCCTTGCGGACTGTCGAGACGGTCAGCATCAGTTGATTTCCTCGGCCTTCGGCTTGGCGTCTTTCACCTGATCGGCGAGGATGCGGCCCAGCGTGTCATAAACCTGCTGCGCGCAAAACAGGTCCATGCGCAGGTTGACAGACACATGATCGTCCACCGCGACAACTGGCGTCCCATCCGGGCCCGACGTCGGCACATAGCCGTTGGTGGTGAAAGCCACGTTCACGACGCCGTTGGCGAATCCGCTCACGGCCACGGCGTTCACAAAATCAATCTTGCAGCGATCGTTCATGGAAGGCGCTCCCTATTTCGTTGCAGGCCCCGGCAGCTTGCCGAGGGTTTTGATGTGCTTCTTTCGATTCTCGATCACCCATTCGTCAAGGATTTTGTGGCCCTTGTCCATATCTCCGCCGCCAATCTCGGCGACGCGCTTTGGGGAAATCACATACTCGCCATCGGCGGCCATGATCGGTACGCCCTGCGAATCCTCGCCGCCTTCACCGCCCAGCGGCTCTCCGTCGTCGCCAAACATTTCCTCAAGGATTTCGAGGCCGTTGGCGGTGTTGCCCTCGCCGAGGCTGGACACATGATCCGCAGGCAGCACATACGCGCCCGGCGGCACCTCGATCGGGACGTGATCGGCGCGGCCTCCGGTGGCCCCGGCCAGAGGCCCGACATGCACGCGGCCTCCGTCGGCGCGGCGCTGGCGCTTCACTTCACGGGCGATTCGCAGGGCTGCGTCTGTCATCAGAATGTACTCAGGCTGGCTCGAACCCATGTGTTCGTCGCGACGCAAACATAGAAGTGGGTCGCATCATAAGCAACTTGTCCGGAGACGCCGGTGGATGAAGCCGTGGGAGGCACGCCAGACCAGTCAGGGAATTTGGCGGCAATCTCTCGCAGGGTCTGGAGCGTCAGGCCGCCGTTCTGCGCCATCTGCTGCAACACGGTGACAAGATCGGTAACCGCGCCGCCCTGGCCGGGGCCGTTTGGGCCAACATCCGCCATGTCTTATCTCCGCCCTGCGGTTGACCACCGGAAGCGCACGCGACCGAGGCGCCAGAAACTGTTCAGGTCCGAACTCTGCACCGTGATGCTCATTTGGCGGCCCCGAATACGGGTCGAGATATACTCCGTCGCCTGCGTGACTGTATAGGGGCCGTGGACCGTCGGCGTGTCGCCGGGGTAGTTCAGGACGTTGAACGACATGGTGAGTTGCGCAGTCTGCGCCGCCCCGTAGAACCCCCATTTCATGTCGGGGATAATCTGGTCGATGAACGCGAAATCCTCGCCCTCGGCGATGAAAAAATAACCGGTGGTGAAACTGGACACCATCGGCGCGCCGGCGGCGTTGTTCGTCGTCTCATGCTGGTAAACCACGCCGGTCGGCACCGCGCCGATCGGCGGTCCCAACACGGTCTGGTCGATCCACGCCGAACGCGGGAGCAGCCCGTTGTCCCATGGCGTTCCGGGCTCCGTCACATTCATCTTGACGTAGGAATCGCACTCGCCGTTGGCGCTGGCGGTCGATGGGTACAGCCAGCCGACCTCGTTGAACGGCGTGTTCGGCATCGCCCGGATGTTCTGGATGAAATCCGTATTCAGATTTTGGAAAACGGCATCCCACACCGAACACGGCAGCACCGTGACGCCGCCCGAGTTGTAGACGTAGAAATTGGAGCGGCCCATCCAGTAGACGCTGCCGCGGAACTGCTGCGCCGCGTGGCTGGAGGCGAGCCCGGCCCCGGCGCCGATCTTGTTGAACCCGTAGGTGTTCGGATAGCCGACATACGACATGGCCCACAGGTCGAGGTCCGTCCAGATCAGGTTCTGGTTCGCGACAGCCATGCCGCCGACGATCATGGAGCCGATCGGGATACGGAAATTTCCGGCCTGCGTGTTGGACAGCGCGCGCCATTCAAAGAAGTTTCCGACGTCGCACCACTGCACCAGCATCGGGTCCTGCTGGACGCCGATGCCCTGCCCGCTCGCCGCATAGTCGATCGAGGACCCGTAGGCGACCAGGATTTGCTGCGAGGTGGAGACGAAGATGCCGCGATTGAAGATCGGGCCAGAGGCCACCAGCGAGGCATTGAAGAACCCGCCGGTCGGGTCCCAGTAATAAATCCCGCCGTCCTCGGGGCACGCCAGCACGATCTGGCCCCAGTTGTCGCTGGTCCAGTCCGTGGCCGAGATTTCGTCGCCAATCTGATTCGGGTTGACGACACCCGTCCCATAGCCGCCGTCGCCGTAACCGCCGAGGCCATAACCCGCCCCCGGCGGGGGCGGCCCGAGCGCGATGTAATAGACCAATTCCGCATCGCCGCCATTCATTGAGAACGAACCCGATGCGGTCGCCGTCTGCGCGGTGCTGATCGTGAACGTGTTGGGGTCCTGCACACTGTTGACGGTGTACGATCCCAATATGGTGACCCCGTTGGCCACGGTTGAAATCCCGAACACCACCGTGTCCAGTGTGGCGGTCAGGCCATGATCGTTTAGGGCCACCTCCACAATCGAACTGTTGGACGTCGTGGTGAAATCTGGGACGGCTCCGCCGTTGGAGGCGGTGGCTGTGGCGAGCGTGGCGGCCACAATGGTGTACGTGGTCACACCGGTGATGCTGGCGATCGGGTAGAGCCCGGAGAGGATGATGCCCCCCACCGAAATCGGCGTGTTGAACAGCACCGAGTCGTAGACTGTGACGTCCGCGATGTTGGGGTCGTCCACCTCCACGATCGCCGAACCGCTGATGGTCGAGAAGTCAGGCGGGAAGTCAGAAATCAGCGTTTGCGGAGTGATGTCCGTTAGGTTGCCCTCGGCGATCACGGCAAGCTGCGCGGTGGTCCCGACCAGAAGGTGGCTGCGCGCGTTCAGGTCATCCCATGCGTGCATGTCCCGCGGCACGCCGGCCAGCGACAACGGATAGAACGGCGTCCAGCCGCCATACTTCTGCGCCAGCCGATCCTTGAACCGGATCAACTGTCCCTGCGCGTAGCCAGCCTCCAGCAACGTCGGGGTGCGTTCGACGTTGATGCCGGGGACGAGTTGGACGCTGCCGAACGGCATCTGTCTCTTTCTTACGTCTTGATAAGCCAGACACCGGCGACGATGGATGGCTGCACATTGGCCGGCAGCGTCTGGGTCACACCACCATTGAGGTTGAGATTCGCCGTGATGCCGGTGGTTTTTGAACCGGTGTTGGTGTTCGTCTGCGAACTCGCCGACGCAATCGCCGGACCTCCGTTGTCGGATGACGAAAGGTTTGTCAGCGTATAGGTGTGGAAGTGCCCAGGGTCCACGATGTTAACGGTCACAACCTGATTCGGCAGGTCTGACCGCACCATTGCGGCCATCGTTTGCAGGCCGCCCGCTGCACCGATCGTCTGGCCATCAATGCCGCAGCCCGCAACAGTGATTCGGGTGCCCGTACCATCGTAGGCCAGAGGGACCCGGCCCTGCATGTCCGGCACGCCGAACGTGGTGATGCCGTTGCCACCGAACTTGTTGCCGTACTTTGCGCCGAGCGCCGGATAATCGGCGACCAGATACGTGGCCGTGCCGTCGGCGAGCAGGTATGGCCGCTTGGTGCAAGCCGCGACCCACGCAGGGAGGCCGGTTTCGCCGCCCTCAAATTCCATCTTTCCAGGACGGCCCTCGATGCCCTCCACAAACCGGACATTGGTGCCGTCGCAATAGACGCGCACCCGCGATCCCTGCGGCGTGGAAATCACCTCGCCCGAGCCCACGGCGCGGAAAATGACAAGGAAGGCGCCGGTGGTGATGTTCTCCAGCACCATATAGCCGGGCGTCGGCAGGGTGACGGTGACGTTGGCCGAGAGCGCGCCGGAAAATTGAATAACCGCGTTCTGCGATTGGACCGGCCCCGGGCCCGGCGTCGGCGTGAACCCGGCGGGAGCAGTGAGAGTGACGGGGACGTTGGACAGGGCAACATTGGCCACGCCGGCGAACATGCCGTCAATTGCGGAAAAGTCCGCGTTGACCGGAGTGTCCCATGTGCCGGGGTTGCTGCCGCGCAGCGGGACTGCAAGCCCTACGTTGACTGTCTGTGGGTCTGCCAAGGCACACTCCTATTAAGTTCGCGGCGGCGTCGCCACCGGGTCCGGCTGTTTGCTGCTCCATCCTTCTGATGTGAATTTCTTGCGCAGTTCTTCGATCGAGGCCGATGGTAGCAGCTTTTGGAAGTGAGACTCCCAAGAAACTGCGGACTGCGGATCGTCGCCCTGTGCGGAAAAGTTCTTCTGATAGCCGCAGGCGAATACCATGCCCGCAGCAATCACGAGGTCCGGCAGGTTGACGGACAGGAACGTGGTCTGATTAGCCGCCGACATTGGCGCCGGCCGCTGCGTGCCGACGACTTCAACCTGATAGTTTCCGTCTGGCCATGGCCCGACCACGATGCTGGACTGGGTGATCATCCCGAACAACTGCGGCACCCCGGCCCCAGCCGAACTCGGATACAGCATGTCAATGACTTCTTTCGTCGCGGGCAGCAGCGGATTCCGCGTCCCCAATTCAGGGTCCGTTGTGCCCGCCGGGGTGATGACATTGATGTCCTCGATCACCACAAATCCGGTGGGAAGCGAGAAGTTGCGATTGCCTGACGTGAGCGCCGCCGATGAATTGCGCACGATCGTGGCCAGCAAATCGAGTTCGCGGTAAAGCCGCTGCTCCAGGTCGTCAATGATGTTCGGGAGCGCCAGCACATAGCCGGGGTCATCAACCGGCACCACCATGAGGTTGGCGATCGACGTGGTGAATGTGTTGTACGTGAGCGACATTTACCGGCCCCGTTATCCTGCGTCTGCGATAGACGTGACCGCCCTGATTTTCGGCAGATAGCTGCTGTATGTGTAATACAGGCCGCTTGATCCGCCCGCAGGGTATAGGCCGCCACCCACCCACGTGGTGCCCGGCGCATTGTTGAACACCGCAGCGTAGCCACTCGCGCCGAAAATATCACAATCTCGGATTTTGAGCGCGCGAATCCCGACGGGGGATGATGTTTTCAGCGACCCGTCCACCAGTAGACTATTCGTCCACAGATCGGTGGACGCCGAGAGCAGCAGGCTGTCCAGCAGATGGCGGTCGCTGTTCTGTGTCGCGCTGGCGAGAATGGCCAGCCCAGCGCCGCCGGACGTGCCCGGTGCCGCCGTCAGGCAGAAGTGCGACAGAACGCACCCGTGCGTTCCCGGCATGATCGTCAGGATGCCTTTGCCGGGGGTGCCGTTGTGATTGCGCAGCAGCACCGTGCGCGGGTTGCAGTCTCCGAACAGATTGATGGGGGCCGCGATGTCCGGCAGCGGGCTGTCCAACCGGTAGGTGCCGATCGGGATGTAGCCCCGGCGGACGGGGCTGGCCATCAGTCGCGTCAGGAAGTCGGCAACGGCTGGCTGGGCATCCGAAAGCCCGTCGTTCGGCGCATCCAAAACGAGACAATCCGCCGCCGCCGAATTTTCTCCGCCGATAGGAAACAGCATCAGATCACCCGGTAGGTGAACGTGAACGGATACCGCTGCGCCACAGCCGATTTCGGCATCATGTACATGGTCGCGCGATCATTCGTTGGGTCGCCGACCAGAGAGCCGATTTCGGTGGTGTTGCCCGCGATTCCGGCCAGTTCGCTCCCGTTGACGTCAGAAAAATTCGACGCGATGGGCAGCGAGATTCCCACCGTCGTGAGGACGTTCGCCGCGACCGGATCAACGTCGATGAACCCGCCTACGTGAACGACGTTGCCCACCCGGAGATACTGGCAGAGATAGGCAACCGTCGAGGCCACGTTGGCCCCCGGCGCGATCGTTGGGGTGTACGTGCCGCTGTCGAGTGTGATGGACGGCCCACCGCCACCACCCGGTGGATGCGCGAGCAGATAGGCGTCCACGATGGCCTGAATCGCCTCGTCTGGAATTTCGAGCGTGCGGGTTTCCGTGATGGGAATCGTCATGGCGGTCCTTTCAGGGACAGTATGGGTTCGTCGGAACGGAAATCGTGGTGCCGGTCCACCCTCGATCCGTGCCAACGCTGATGCGCCACTCGTCAAGGAAACCATTCCACGGCGTGGATGTGTTCTCACCGATGCGTCCGATCGAGAACTTGTTGGCGCTGTTGAATATCGTCCCTGAGAACGCCGCCGTCGCCTCGCGAGTCCCGTCGATATAGAGATTTACGTTCGAGCCGGTGAAGGACACGGCGTACCAATGCCATCCCGGCGTCGTGATCGCGGTGGTGCCCGTCAGGGATGAATAGTTTGCCCCTGTCGTAGTCCAGACAAGGCCCATCGTGTTCGCCGCGGTGATCGTGCCGCCGACGGAAAAATTGGCCGAGGCCGCATCGGCCTGACCGAACATATTGCGCTGCGCGCCCGAACCGCCGCTAACGTAGAACCAGCCGTCAATGGCGGCGACTGTCCCAAACGTGAAATTCGCGCTGTCAGGCGTATCGACGTATCCGGCACCAGCACCGGTGGAGAGCGAGGTTGGCGAGAACTTGAACTGTGTCGTGCTCGTGACCGCCGCGCCGTTCGCCGTCCACGTCTGCGCCGCGCCGCCGGCGTTCGTGTCGGTGATCGTTGTGCCGCCGTTCGAGCCAGTGAAGTGCAGCAGCGATTTCGTGAAACTGTCATTGCCGAGTTGGGTGCAGGACGCACCGAGGCCGGGGCCGGGGAACATAACCGACGGCTGGCCTGCGAGGGCCGCGCCTCCGATCAGGAGCCACAGAAAAGTGGAGAATGCTGCGATGCGCTTCATTATCGGACCACCACCCAGTTCAAGGTGATCGCGCCCGGCGTGATCGAGGCCGCAGTGTTATTGCAGACCTTGAAATTCACATTGTTCGCGCTCGGATAGGCCACGATCGTGAGCATCCCGGTGGTCAGCGGCACATAGCCGGTCACTGCCGTGGGGTCGCCGTTGAACGAGGCGTTCACGGTGTCGGTGGTCGCCACACCGGTCGCCGCCGTCGTGACCACGGTGGCGCAGGTGGCCGACGAAATCGCGCCGGTGCCCAACGCCGAGGTGCCCTTGGCGATCAGGATGGCCGGAGCGCCTGCGGAGCCGGTGTTGACGGCCAGAGCAGTCGCGATGCCGGTGCCGAGGCCCGAGATACCCGTGCTGACCGGCAATCCCGTGGCGTTGGAGAGCGTGCCGGACGACGGGGTGCCCAGAGCGCCATTGAACGTCACGAACGCGCCAGCGGAGCCGACGTTGATGCCCAGCGCCGTCAGAACGCCGGTGCCGGTGGTGTTCGAGGCAGGGCAGGCTCCCGCGCCACCGCCAGTCAGGATAGCATTGGATGCCAGCAACGCCGACGATGCCCACGTGCTGGTCGAGGTGAAGCACACCACGCCGCCCGAGGTGCCCGCCACGGTGAACGCAGGGGTGGTGGTCGGGGTTCCGACCGACACGATGCCACCGGTCCAGCCCACGCTGGTGACAGTTCCGCCGCCCGCCGAGGCCACCCATGACGTGACGCCGGAGCCGTTGGTTTGCAGAACATAGGTGTTCGTGCCGTTATCCGGGGGCAACTGGAAAATCGTTCCGGTGCCCGCCGCTGCGCCGACACGTAGGGTCGCGCTGCCGGAGGTCGATCCGTTCAGGGTGAACTGGCCTCCGGTGCCGCCGTTGGCGCCGAGGGTTGGCTGCGCGGTCGCCGAAATGACGTTCGCGGTGCCTGCGTTCAAGATCGTGCCCGCCGCCGCAGTGCTCGGATAGGTCGCGGTGGACCACGATGGCGCGGCGTTCGCGCCGGAGCGTGGGATTTGCCCAGCCGTCGCCGTGCCTGCAAGGATCGCGAGAGACGATCCGTTGGAATAAACAAGGCCGCCGTTCGAGGCCGTGAGGCTCGCGCCGGTGCCGCCGCGCGTCAGACCCAACTGCCCGGTCCAACCCAGCGTCAGGGACGTTGCGCCGAGGAGCGCCGTGTTCGGCGCGCCGCCCAGCGTCAGGGTCACGTTCGTGTCGTCAACCTTGGTGAGAGCGGACCCGGTGACGGAAACGACGCCAGCCGCACTGACGTTGATCGGCGGGGTGCCGGTGATCGCACCGCCGCCGCTCGATGTCACGCAGGTGGGGCAGGTCAGGACGCCGGTGTTCAGATCAAGCGCCAGAGGACCGGTGGCCCCGGCTGCAAACGTGCCGGAGGTGTTGGGGAGCAGCAGAGTGGGCGTACCGGCGACCGCCTGTGGCCGCACAGTAGCCGTGCCGGAGGTGTTGCCAGCGAATCCCATCGACCCAAGCGTGGTGCCGGGAATTCCGAGGATCGGCGTTGGCGTGGCCTGTGGGGCCGCCGTGGCACTGGTCGGATTGCCGATGACCGTGCCGCCCGCGATCGGCGCGAGGATGCCCGGCGTCGGCGTGATCGGACCCGGCAGTCCGGTGGAGCCCGAGGCGTTGCCGCAAATCTTCCCGGCGCCGAACTGTCCAGAGCACCCGGATTGCGCGAGTGCAGGTCCTGCCCACAGGAAGGCGGCGACCAGTCCGGCTGCGATGATCTTAGAAAGCCGCGTCATACCAGTTTCCTGCTGCGAGGGGATTAAACCAGAAATACCCGAACGGGTTATTGATGACCACCTGTGTCAGGCCGTCCATCGTGTCGCCACCGGAGAACGTGATCGTGATGGGGTTAGTGTCAGCGTCGCCCTTGAGGTCCTTGATCAGCACCGGGGCCTGGAACGTGCTGGCCGGGTCAAGCTCGATGTAGGTGGGCGCGCCGATCGTCTTGTTGACCAGCACACGTAGTATTGTCGGGTCAACCGGGAACGGGTCGCCGATGTCAGCGCCGTCCGTGACGAACGTAGGCGTGGCGATCAGACCGATGATGAACTGCGTGAGAATCAACGCCGTGACCGAATAGTTGATGCCGAGCGCGGCGTTGCCCGGCGCCACCACCTCGAACAACTCCGTCCCGTCGAACGGGCCGGGGAACGACGGCAGATCGGTCATCTGGCCGCCAGTGAAAATGCCGAGTGTGTCCTGCTGCGCCATCGTCAGTCCGTGTTGTAATAGCGATTGGCCTGCAACGAGCGGGAGCAGGTGCTGCGTTCAAGATACCGTGGCTGGCCACCTTGGAGCAACCGCGGCCAGATTTCGTCAATCGGGTACGGCTCGGGCCGCGCGTTCATCACCGGCATCGGGTCCGGCGGCAGGATGATGGTGCCAAGCTGGCGCTGCAATTCGTCCAGACAGTCGTCGCAAACCAGCAGGTTCGTGTTCTGGATTTGCGTGCCGCGCCATTCGTACTGGAATTGCAGTTTGTCGTGGTTCGTGACGAACCCGCACCGCTGACACGTCGCCCACGCTCGCGGGCTCTGCGAGTTAGTTTCTGCGCGCCGTGGATGCGGACGATTCGCCATGTTTCACCGCCGATAGTAAGTGCCGATACCGGGCGCCAGATTGAACGGGACGTTCTCGGTATCCTGGCTCGCCGCCACCTTCCACGCCTCGATCGCGTCGGCTTTGCGGATCGCCTCCAGATCGCGAGCATACACGCGCGACAGCCGATGCGACATGCCCGCCGCGAACCAGTCCAGCCACCGATACGGCAGGTCAGGCGTTTCGCCGCCCGCCAGATTGGCGTCCTGCATCTGCACGCACGCGAAATAGTTGAACGTCCGCACCGCGCCGCCATCCGGCACCGGCCACAACGTCACCGTCGGCGCAATCAGCCGGTCGAACCAGAACGTGGTCGGCGGCCCCTGCGTGCTCTTTTGCGAGAAACTGGCAAATTCGGTACGGCTGATCGGGGTGATGTAGCGGTCATTCTGTGTGACCTGTCCGGCGTTCACTCTGATCCACGCATCCAGCACCATCACCACGCGCGCCGGGATGCTGTAGGTCGCGGTGCCCTGCACAAGGTCGATCGAAAGCTGTTCCACCTTCCACAGGTTGACTTGCTTGTTGGCCGCTTCTGACAGCAGGAAATTCAACTCACGGCGCGCGGTCAGCATGTGCTCGACGCGCAGCGACGGCGCGCGAATCCCGATGCGCTCAAACGCTGCGAGGACAATTTCGCCGTTGGTGGCCGAGAAATTATAGGTGCCAGACGAGGCCATGCCGGCTCCTCAGTTCGTGGAGAAGCCCTGCAACACGGTCATTTTCAGCGTGCCGCCGGACAGGGCCGCGATGACGACGCGCACGCGGGTTACCGGAGCGGTGATCTGGCCGTCCTTGGTCGCCGCCGTGGCCGCCGCAAACGTGGTGCTGTCGAACCATGACGCATCATTGTCGGTCTGGGTCGGGGTCAGTTCATCATAGGTGTACTGGAGTTTGTACGAGACTGTGCCCGCGCTCAGGACGAACGCCACCGACGCATTGAACGGAACAATGGAAGGGTCCAGATTCCACGACTGCTTGGTGCCGGTGGTGCTGTACGTCTCGGTGCGGGAGAGCATGTCGCGATCCTCGTGTAAGGCCGCCTTACTCGCCCTTCCCGATGTCGGGGTATTTGCGATGCACCGCGGCGCGGACTTTGGCTTTTAGCTCCGGGTATCCGTGCTGACTGACCCGAGACAGCGCGTTCCGTGCATGGTTCATATCGTTGATCGGGTAGGACCGATCAGGACCGGCAAAATCGCTGGCGGGCAACGCATCGCGCTGTTTGCCCGTCAGCTTGCTCATAATCAGTTCGCCTGCTTGCTCGGCGACGTGGTGCCGTGCGCGCTGGAAAGCGGGGCCTTGTCGGCGCCGACGCGCCCGCCACGCTTGCGGCCAGGACGATCGAGGCGATGTTTCGCCTTGGCTCCGTCGGCCTTCATGGCCTTCTTTGCCTTGCCGACCTTACCGCCCTTCTTGCGGGCTTCGGCTTCCTTGAACACATCCGGGTTGCCGGACACCTTCATCGGGAGGCCACCGCCGCCGGCTTTGCAAGTCTTGCCCTTCATGGCTCAGTTCCCTTTCACTCGAAATCGAGGTTCTGGACGTAGCGGACGGTCACCCGCGTAGAACCGGCGGATGTCGCACCGCTGACCGCGACCGTGGCGACCACGCTGGTGTTGTTGTTGATGTCCGCCATCGCCGCCAACTGCGCCGTGGTCGGTGCAATGGCCGCGCGAGGGTTCGTGTTGGTCTTGACGTCGATGCTGGACACATACTGCGTGCCGAGCGCCGCCGTTCCGATCGTCAGACCTGCGCTGGCTGCCGAATTCCACGCCGTGGTGGTGTCCGCGAGGAAGTCGAGAATCTGCGAGTTCGGCGGCAGCGTGAACGTCGCGCTGACGTTGTTGGTGCTGTTCTGGTTAAGAACAGCGGTCTGAGACAGGATTGCCAGCCCGACGTTCGCCGGGCCAGCATTGTCTGCGTACCGGCGCGGGCCGGAGAGAAGCGGCCCATTAAAGGCTGTGCCGGGTGCTGCCATCGTTCGATACTCCTGCCTGCCGTCTCGTTACGACGTTGGGAATTCGCCCCAAGCGGCGCGCGGGTCATTGTAGCCGAACGAATAACGCTCGTATGCCTTGACCAGCAGGTTGTCGGTGATGTTGTCCACCCACATGTCGCTTTCGTAGGGAATGCGGAGCATGTGGATAAGTCCCTCGATGTTGGTGGTGAGGAACCACGCAAAGTTCGAGGTGAGGAAGTCCATCACGATGAAGCCCTCGGGCAGGCCGCCCGACAGCGTGAGGATGGCGTTGACGTCGTTGTCCGCCGTGCCGGGGCGCAGTTCCGTCTTGGTGAGGCGGATTGCGACCTGTTCGAGGTTCGGCGGGACGATCAGCCGGCGGGCGCGCGCGAGGATGCGCAGTCCGCGTTCGTTGACGAACTGTGTACGCACGTTCGTCATGTTCGCCATCAGCGACGACTCGTTGAGCGACTTCGGCACGGACGAGGTGTTCGCCCACGTGCCAGCGTCATACGGGTGGTCGGTTGCGAACAGAGCCTTGCCGTCACCGATCTGGGCCGCGTTGTAGACGTTGCCGAGGTTGAGGACGTTGGCGCCCTGAATTTCCTTGAACTGCGCGAACGCTTCCTGGAGTTTCAGGTTGGTCGGGTTGAACTGCGCCTTGTACAGGTTGTCGTCAATCGCCTTGCGGGTGATCGCGTAACCGAGCGCAACTTCAATGTGGATGAACGCCCAGGTGAAACGCTCACCTGCGTTGTTGTCGAACTGGGTGGCCGCGCCCTCGTCCTTGAGGAACGGCAGAGCCACGAACGCCATCTGCGTCGAACGCTCAACCGCCATCGCGGATTTGTGGGTCTTGAACACCTTGTCCCACTGCCGTGGGATCATGTCATACGAACCACGGACGTCAAACAGGCCCGGCAGCAGTTCGGAGCGGATATTGGCGAGTGCGACTGGCATATCTCAGGCCCCTTTATGCGATGCCGACTTGTGAGCGATACGCCTGGTTGTTGAATGTGACTTCAACCCAGTTGTATGCGCTGGATGCGTCCGACCCGTTGCCGATGCCCTGATAGAGCCCGACAATCTTGAACGGCGCGGTGGTGGCGGTCGTCAGCCCGGCCTGGTCGATGGTGGCTCCAGAGAAGCCCCCGCCGATTGCCTGCCCGGTGCCGATGTTCACCGTGATGTTCTCGCCGACGTTTGCGGCGGTGATCGCGGTGTTGAGCGCCGCCACGAGGAACTTGGCGTTCGGCGCGTCGATGAAATACGCGGTTGCGGCAACCGCCGCAGCGCCCGGCCACCATGGTGACCACTGCGGGATACCAAGGCCACCCACCGGGATGAACTCGCAGCCGACGAACACGCCAGCGATTTGCGTGGTGGTCGCAGCGGCCTGCTCGATGTTGCCGGTGCTCGCATTGCGGACAACGGGGTCACCGGAGAAAATCTTGGTGGTGTTTGTCGAGAGGATCAGGCCCGATGACTGCTGATAGTCAACGCCTGCTCCCGAGAGGTAACCGATGTGCCGGAAACCGAACGCGCTTTGGGTGTTGGCCATGGCCAGAACCACTCCTGTTTCAAGGAACGGGCTTTTTCTGGCAGGCATTGCCGGAAGATTGAGCCGGGAAAAACCACAGCGGCGGCTGCGGGAGAGGTCGGGACACGTGGGCTGTGCGTTATGCCCGGTCCACCGACTGAATTTCTAACCCCGGCGTGGGGTGTGCCCGGAATCTATACGCAGATTTTTTCGGAACCGTCAACAGACATGAAAAAACCCGAACCGTTGAAGCGGCTCGGGCTGGGGAAGTTTAGGGACGTCGCCAGAGAAACCAGACGAGGTTTCTACAGCCTGCCCATAACGCCACAAGCAGAGCGCGTCCGCAAGCGGATCGCTATTCCGCCGCCTGCGACGTCACTCGGCGCCAGCTATCGTCCGGCCCCATCAGCGGACGCATCCCGACGCCGAGCACCGCCGCCATGTCGCGCGGGAAGGCGATCACGTTCACCGACAGCATCGTGCCGGGCCAAATGTCGCGCTTGTTCTTGAGGTAATTGTTCGGGTTGAAATACGGCCCGATCGACCAGAACGCCTCATAGTCAAGGGCCTCCAGTTCGCCCCACAGGGCCTCCGAATCGTCCCCGTTGTTTTCGATGTAGAGCACCGGGCGGCAGCGGGTGATGGTTTCGCGCGCGCCGCGGATCACCTGCGCCTCCATGCCTTCCACGTCGATCTTGATAAGACTGCACTTCTCCAAATTCATGGAGTCGATGCAGTCCGATGGCGCGGTATCCTCGCCTCCGCCGACAGCGGGGACGGCCCCGAAATTAAACGCGGCAACATCATCAGGAAGTGGCGTCAAGTGAAGGATTCCTGCGTTTCGATCCATCACAATTGCGCGCGATGCCTGCACGTTCTCCAGCCGGTTCAGCACCACGTTGTCAGTGAGACGCTTGAACAGCCTGGGCTGGGGCTCGAACGCATAGACTTGGCCGTGCTTGCCGACCATATCTGCGAACGCCACGGTGTGGGTGCCGATATTGGCGCCGACGTCCAGCACCACGCCACGCTCTGGAATGTGCGGCTGCATCGTCTGCAACTCGAAATCGCACCACTCGCCGTATTCCAGCAGGCTGCGGCCAATGAACGTGTCGTTCGGGTTCACGATGAACCGCCCGCGCTTACCCTGAACGATGGGTTCGCCGCTAGGCGCGGTCGCGGCCATCTTGATGATTTCCTCGGCGTAGCAGCCGCTGTAATCGTGCGGGCCGGTGTGGACCATCTTGTGGTGCATCGCGCCCCAGACTTCGCCGCCGCATTCCCGATACCGCTGACAGAACGACAGGTCCTCGGACGTCTCACCCAGTTCGGGGTGGTCAATCTTGTCGAACGCGCGAATCATCCGCTTGCCGCCGGCGGCCTTCACGATGCCGCCGATCCCCATGTTGTTCACGCGGGTGTCCACGAGGTGCGGCATCTTCTCCAGCATGGTCGCGATGGCGTCGCGCCGGATCAGGAAACAGCCCATCCCGAGGCCACCCACCTGCATGAAGCCGCCGCGCGTCTCCGCCGCCCCGCCGTTGCCGATCGCCGATGCCGCCCACTCGATCGGCAGGCTGCGTTTGGGGTAGATGCCGCCGACCATCGGCTTGTCGAACAGCAGCATGTCCAGCACCAGCGCGGGCTCAAAACCCATGTCCGCGTCCACGAACAGGAGGTGGCTGAAATCCGGCTGGGTGTCATACCAGAGCGACAGCGCCATGTTGCGCAACTGCTCGATGTCGGGGAACGAGTGCGACGTGAGCCCGACGCCCATGCCCTTCCCTTGCAGGGTGAGCATGAGCTTTGCGACGGACTTGAACGTGGTGGCGGTAACCTGCCCGCCAAACGCAGGCACATAGATCAGAACGCTGGCGGGCAAGTGTCTTACTCCTCGATCTGGTGTGCGGGGCGGGGAATGTCCAAAGCCTGGTCGATGCTGATTCGCACCTCGCCGCCGGTGCCTTTGAACTTCCGGCTGTTGATGGCCATGCCTTCTGGCATCTTCTTGGACAGTTTCAGCACGTCAGTCTGATCGCGAACCTGAGCCTTGGCGTGCGCGACGTCCTCGGCGCGGGCCTCGTCACCCAATTCGGTGGGGCGCTCCTCCAACCGCAACCCCTTGACGATGATCGCGCCTTTGTACTCAGGCGGGGTCCAGCGGCCAGCGTGGCGCGAGGCCGGGACGGGACGCCAGCCATTCTGCTGCATCACCATCTGCTCCTCGCGCATTTCCTGCCCGGTCACGGTGACGGTGTTCCACTGATAGTCCCAGCCGCGGGGGATTTCGTTGGCCGGAACGTGGTGGATGTCGCCTACGGTGGTGCGCCGGCGGGTAAGCTGCTCGCCGTCGCGGCCCTGGACCATCACGGCGCCGCTGCGCGCGGGCTCGCGGGCAGGATCGCGTGGGGCCTCGCGCGCCGGGCGCGGTGCTGCGCGGCGAGGCGGTGCCTCCGACGACACAGTGTCGGGCTCTGGCGCCGCCGCCCGAGCGCGAGAGGCGCGGGTGCGGGGTGCTCGGGTGATCTGCGCGGCGTCGTCAGCGGGTGCTGTGGTCTTGCGTGGCATTTAAGCCTCCTGTGATGATGCGAGACGCGCCCGCACGTTTTCGATGGCCTTGGGCATCATAAACGCATGAAGGGTCGGCCACATCGGGTCGTTCGGGTTGGCCTTCATGTGCTCGTGGAATTTCTGGCTGATGGCGGCGACCTCCAGCGAGTCCTGAATGTGGGCCTCCCCCAGTCTGTCCCGCTCCGCCATGATCGCCAAGACATGCGGCTGCATATCCTTCGGGATGCGGATAGTGGTGTCGATGGTCTTGGTGACGGTGTTGGTGTGCGTATTCTCGCCCACCGTCGCCACGGCTCCGATCAGTTCGTAACCGGCCTCCTTGACGATCCGCTCCATCTTACCCAGCGCGTCCTGCGAGTTTTGGTGCGCCTTGGCGTGGCTGGCGGCCTGCTCGGCCTCAACCTCGAACGTGGGTTTCTCGAACAGCCCGAGGCCGTTCCATGTGATCTGGCCTTCCGTGCCCCACGGGGCAAAGCGACCAGGATGCCGCTCGTTCGGCACCGGAGCCCAGCCGCTGCCGATGTGGATTTTGTCGTGTTCGAGGTGCATCCACTGATAGGACCGCGAATAGGGGATTTCCTTGTGCGGAATATCCGTCGGGTCCGGCAAGCGGCGCGCGATCGTGAAACCGGAGCGCCACAGTTCGTTGATGATTTCCTGCGAAATCACGTTCAGGACTCCGTATAGGTCCGGTCGTACCGGCCTTCCCGCTCCATCGCCAGTTTGCGGCGCGCGAACTCGGAGTGGCCGATGGGATCGCCCTTCTTGAACTTGTTTTTCCCGCTCGGGTCATCGTAGTTCCAGACGATCGTGCCGTCCGTCGCCGCGGTGGCTTCGCTTCTGGTCAGTTTGACTGTGGATGGAGCGCCGTTCCGTCCACCCACATCCGCGCCGGGAGCCGTCGGCGCGCTGGGGCGCCGCTGCTGTTGCTGGGCCGCGCCCGGCTTGGCCTCGACCTTGAGGCCCAAGAACTTCTCCACGTGGGCGAAGTATTCCGGGGTGTCCACGGTCAGACCCTCGCCAACCGCGTCGAAGTGCGCGCCGGTGAGTTTGGCGTTCTTGCGCGCGTCGGTGACGAAATCCGGGTGCGCGCGAATCCATGCTGCCGTGGTGGGGGTGCGCCCCTTCACATACTCCTCGACCGGATCGGACGATGGCGCGGCGCGGCGCGGCTGTTCCTCGACCTTGCGAGGCGCGGGCTTCGTCGCCGCCAAATCTTCCTTGGCCTCGGTGAGGCGGCTGATACGGCCTTCCGCCTGCGACATGCGGCGCTGGGCGCGCGCAGCAGCCGCAGCATCACCGTCCGCGAACGCCCGCTCATAGTCCGCCTGCGCCGCGTCAGCCTCGGCGGTCGCCGCCGTGATTCCCTGCTCCACCGTGGACTTGCGGGTGTCAATCACCTCTGTTTCGAGGTGCTTGTTGCGTACGCGCTCCTCGTCCAGCAGGCGCTGGGTGCGCTGCGCCTCGGTTTCAGCCGAGGTGATTCGCTGGTTCGCCGTGGTCAGGTCGCCCTGCATCTTGGTGAACTGATTCTTGAGGTCCAGCGCCGGGTCCTCGTTGGCGCGCCCCTCGATCACCTTCACATCGGCGTCGCCGGTGCCCAGCGTCTCGTCCAGTTCCGGCTCGATCGTCACAATGATTTCGTCGTCGTCGCCTGCCATGTGATGCTCCTATTTTCGGTGAATTGCGTGGGCAAGCGGACTGACGAGGTGCCATCGCTCTTGCAGCCACACGGCTAATTTGTCGGGCGCCACATCGACGTTCAAGCGCATAAACATTTCGGTGGACAGGCTGTCTGCGGCCCGCTGGGCGCGGGCCTCACGCTCGACCACCGTTTCCTCTCTAAAGAACGTATTCCCCATGGATCACCAGTATTTCGAGGGGTCTTGAACTCGCATCAGGATATTCACATCCTGGAAAAGGCGGCACGGCACCTCGCTGAATTCCATCGCGAGGCCGTCGGACGGACGATACAGCACCCAATCTCCCACCTTCAACTCCACGCCGTGGAATTGCGCAATCCGGTCATCCTTGAACGCCGCAGGTCCCATCGCGATCACGAGGCCAACGCTGCCTTGGTAAATGTCCTCGTCCCGCGACTTGTCGGGGATGATGATGCCGCCCTTGCTTTTCGCCGGCTGGATGTAGGTCGCCACCAGCACGCCGTTGTGAAAAACCTCGTCAGGGAATTTAGCCGGGGATTTGTTGCTCTTGCTGTTCATCGGCAGCATGTCCAGAGCCTCGTAAAGCGCCGTCTTGGCGTCCACGACACGTTCGGAAATCGCAATGATCTTGTTGGACGATCGGCCCATTATTCACCTTTTGCTGGCTTGTCGGAAATGAGGAAGCGGGAATAGATCATCCACCCCGCCTCGCGTTCTGAGAACGGCGGCCTTGCGGGCGTGTATGGCTGGAATTGGATTTCGGGCCGCGTCCGCCAATACAGAACCGAGTTCTCGTTGATGCGGAATAACGCGCGGGCGGCCACCAGCCACTGGTCAATGACGGCGAAAGCCGTGGGTCCCATGGGCAGCAATTCGCCTTCATCGTAGCGCCCGGCGAGGCTGCACGCCACGAACGGTTCGCCGGTGACGGCGAGGCCGGAATCCCCGTCTGGTCCGATCCTTAAACCGCTCTCGAACTCGGAAACTGCCGCGGCCAGCTTCGCCGCGATGTCTGCACTGACCAGCGTGTCAGCGTCCATGGGTGCGCCCCTGCGATGTGATTCGCGCCAGCACGGCGCGGTGAACTAGTCCGGGGATAGTTGTTTTTCTACTTCTTGGCAAATGGCGATGGCGTCCGACAGTCCTTTGACCTCGCCGACGCGGTAGCGGTATTCATCGAACGTCTTGGCCAGACCACCGATCAGGCCGTTTCTTTTGTCCTCCAGCAGCGCCTCCAGTTTGCGCCGCAGCGTCATCGGCAGGAGCCGGTGTTCCTCGACGTAGAGGGCAACCGGCTCCGCTTGTTCGGACTTGGACGTCACTGGCGCGATGGCCAGCTATAGGTGCCCGGATCGCCTTCGCCGACGTGAGTCGACGTGACCCACAGCGTGTCGTTGCCGTCCAGGAACGCCTGACCATTCACCGCGCTGTCAGCGTTATGGCCCCACGTCTTGACGATCAGCATGGGCACGGTGTCGCCCTCGGCGGCCTTGTTGCCCACGTGGATGATCGTGCCGTTGGCGGCTGCGGCGTGCATCGAGCGGTGATTGTCGGAGTGCTCGCGGCGGCGATTGATCGCCTCGGCCTGTTCGGCGGTCAGGTGGTAGTGGACAATGCGTCCGATCGACGGGATGGGATACTCGCTGCCGACACCGCCGCTCCGTGGGTCCAGCCGCTGCGGGTCCTGCTGGCCGCCCTGCTGCGCGCCGACACCACCCTGCGAATTCCCGGCGACGCTCGCGCCGGTGTTGTCTTGATCGTCCATGTAGACTCCTCGTGTTAAGGCCCCGGTACGAGCATCGCACCGAGGCCGGGGGTAGATTACTTTGCGCGGCGCGCCTTGGCCAACCGGCCCTCGCCGCCACCGGCACCGCCGGGCAGTTTCGTGGCCGCGGCGACACCCTGCGGAGCTTCAACCCGACCGCCCTTGGCGCGGAATTTCACCGCCACGCCGCCGCCGGTCTTGAACGTCACCACTCGCCCGCGATTCATGTCCTTGAGGTCGTTCTTGCCCTTGATGTGCTTGATGGGGCGTTCGCCGGCTTCCTTCATGCTCTTGTTGAACACCTTGGTGCCGTCGTTCACGCGACCGCCGCGCTTGCGCATCATCGGGACCGAGCCCGGCCCCATACCGCCCGGAGGCGCGCCGGGAGGAGGCATCATCGGCGGTTTCGCCGCGAGGCCCTGTGGACCCATCGGCGGCATCCCCGGAGGAGGACCAGGAGGCAATGGGGCGGCGGGCGGCTGTGCGCCGCCGGTGATGACGTTAACCACCGTCTTGCCACCCTTCGGTGCTCGACCGCCGCGCTTGCGTCCGGGGCGATCAGCCCGCTGCTTGGCCTTCGGCGCAGTGTCGCCGTTGACTTCCTTGGTGGGCGCGCTGATGGACTTCTGCTTGCTCAGGACGCCCTTGACGTCGTTCGGATGCTCGATGCGCCCGCCAGCCGCGCGGTGCGCGATCTTGTGGACGCGGGATTTCTCGACCTTGCCTTGACGAATTCCGGCATATGGATGTGACACGGGATGCTCCTATGAGAGGTCGCTGAACGCGCGCAGCATGATGTCATCCCAGCGGGGGAACGGCGCTATGTATGGCACCGTTCGTCATTTTCGGCAATGGATCACCACCCGGTGGGCGGAATCCAGTGGGACGCGGCGACCAGACCGGCAAGAACGACGCCGGTAAAGAACGGTCCCTTGACGTCATAGCCATGGACGCTCGGCGCAGGCATGTTCGCGTTCGCCCCGAGTAGGATCATGCAATAGAGCAGGGTCAGTAGGATGATCGAGCCGGAAACGATAAATGCGCCCATCACTTCGCTTTCCTGATCGCGTTGCGGCTCGTCACCATGGTGTAGCCGTCCTCGAACACCACCAGACACGAATTCATCGTGCCGCGCACGGTCACCTTGCACCGCTGGCCGATACGGCCATTCCGCCGCCAGCGGTAGATGTAGGGGTATTCCATCACGTCAACCGGGTGTAGCCAGCGAGAAAGGCGTCCCTCGGGCTGATCGACGCATATCCGTCATCGTAGACGACATAAAAATCCCGCTGGATCGGATTGTACCGCGCGAACAGCGGGTCGCTCTCGTCAAAGGTCAGCGGTTCATAATCCTTGTCGATAAAGGTCAGCCGAACCTTGCCCGGCGTCTCGCGGTTGATGTATCGGATTTCCAGCGCCCATACCTGTTTGTGGCACTGGTATCGGGGCATCATTCTGTCTGCGGGCATGGCTATTTTGCTTTCGGCGGATCGGGCTTCAATGCCTCGTGCGTCTTGATCGCAGCATCGTGCGCGGCCACCCCGATGTCCAGTTTGTGCTTGCTGGTGTCCAGACCGAACTTGCGGTCATCATTGCGCCGCTGCGCGCCGGTTTTGAGGATGGTCTGCGCCATGTCCACGGATTTCAGCGCGCCCTCGGTGTGGAGCGCCTGAACGCCAAGTTTCCCCTTCAACTCGATGTCGGCGGCGCGCACCTGATTCGACCCCATCTTGGCCTGCGCGTCCAAAATCTTGCCGTCCGCAGCCTTGTCCTTGGCCTTGGCCTCGATCACCTTCGGATCGTTCGCCGGATCGGTTGGCGGCGCAGGCGGCATGATAAGCCCCTGGTCGTCCTCTTTCATCGACCGGAGGACGCGCCTCAACGTCTCCTCCTTGTTCATCATCGAACCGAGGCTAGGGCTGTCGCACAACTGCACCAACGCCACCGCGCGCTGGAGCCGGTGAATGTGGCTCGGGATGTTCGGGTCCGACTTCGGCACCAGCGTGTAGAGGCCGAGCGCCTGGAGCAGCTTCTGCTCGTCCCAGTAATCGCGTTGCTTCTTGTTCCAGCGCCAGAATGCCTCCGGGTCCTCGCGGAACAGGTCCGCGAGCATCTGCAACTCCTCGGACTGAGCGGTGTGCATCCCTTTGTGCGCCGCCGCCATGACCTTGGTGGCCTGCTCGATCAGGGACAGCATGGTGCCGACCGGGATGTTGGCCGTGCCCTCTCCCACCGGGATGTCAGGCGAGCCGCCGGCTTCCTTGGCCGCCGCCGTAATCTTGTCGATCATCCCCATCAGACCGGGGGTCACGTCCTTGTACGGGAAGCCCATGACGGCATCGCCGATTGGCATTCCGTTCGTTTCGATCGGGATGCCCTGCGCCGGGCCTGCACGGAAATCGCTGCTGTTCTGGCGCCCGGCCAGTTTGGAAATCAGGAACGCTGGGAACGAGGCGAACATGCCCGCGTCCAGAGCCTCGCGCCACGCCGCGGTCATCGCCGCCGACGAATTGCCGAGGATGTTCAGCAGTCCGGTGCCATAGAAACCCGGACCCGGCACATACGGATATTTCACATACATCCGCTTGCGCTCGCACTCCTCGTCCTCGGGCTTCCAGTCCCGGCGGATCGCGAGGATTTCCTGCGTGTCCTTGTCCATGGTCACGAGATACGGCAGCGGGATGCCTTTGCCCTTGAACTTCGCAGGGGCGTATTCGGGCAGGTCCAGTTCGCACTGGATTTCCCAGATCGTGTAGGGCTCATCCTCGGGCCGCTCGTTGTGCGGGTTCGTGCCTTGGATGTTGGCGATCTTCTCGTCCACGACGTCGCTGGTGGCGGTGGGCTGCGTCAGTTCGATGTCGCGATACGCGCCGGCCAACTGCATCCGCTTGAGCACCGAGGTACGCATGGGGATTTCGTGGGTGATTCGCGCACAGGCGGCGAGGTCCTTGGTGGTGTCGGACACGATCAGGTTCTGCGCTGAAACGCTGTCGGACACGGGGCGGCGGCGCAGCGGGCACCGAAACACCTTCTTGAACCCGGCTCCCCGGAAATACACGCCCCACAGCAGCATCTGCGAGGTGTCGGGCACATACTCCTTGGCCACGTCGGTCAGATAGGTGTTCATGCCGAGTTCGAGGGCGTCGGCTAGTTCATCCTTCTGCTGATTCGGCGTGAGGCCCACATTGTCGATCTTGCACGGCCCCTCGGCGGGCAGCAGTTCGGCCTCCGCGTTCGCCCATCCTTTCAGGCACGCCTCCAGCAGGAGCGGGCTCGTGACCGTGCTCATGCCGTCCAACGCGGATGACGAATCACCCCCGACGCTGGTGGATGGGTCTTTCAGTTCGATGCCGAGCAGGTCCAGACCGCGGGCGTGGATGGCGAGGGTGTTGGCGCGGGACCGATCGTCCGCCTGCACCGCCTCGTTCAGTTCATTCCCGATGACGTTGAGGCGTGTTTCGTCAATCTTGAGGGCGAGGTTTTCGTAGAACTTTTCCGGGTCCACTTCATCGTCGGAGCCGGTTTCGTCCTGCGGGTTGAACTGGACCACCACCCCGCCGTCGCCCTGGTCGATTTCCAGCGCGCCGGTGACCGGATCGCGCCGAACCGGGTTGTCCTCGTCCTCGATCACGACATGGACGTTATCCGCCGCCAGCCCAGCCTGTGCCATTGCTCAAACCCCGATAAAAACCAACAGGGCCGTCAATACCACAATTCCAGCGATGGCTACAGTCGGCCAGATCGGGCCGCGAGGCGGTGATGGCTTGCGCGGTATCCCGAAATGCCGAGACAAATCAGCCTCGCAGGATGGATGGCCCGGACTTGCGCGGCGGCGCGACAATCTCCAGCACCGTCCGCTTAAGCACATCGAGGCCCATGTTCAGTTTGGCGGCGTCAGGCCCGGCGTGCGCCGATCCGAAATCGTCCGGCCCGATGCACACGACGCCCACGGTGGTGACGCGGCCCGCCTTGGCGTCGGACAGCACCTGCTCCAGCAATGACACGCACGCCATACCGGCTGCGTCCAGCGTCACGCCCTTTTCGATCTTGACCATCAGTTTCTCTCCTCGTTGGCCTTGGTGTCGGTCAAGTGTGGGTTCGGCTTTAGCCCGGCCTTTACATCCCCGAACGAGGATGGCCGGGCGTTGCCAGCGATGGCGCGCAGGCCGGTTATTTCCTCGACGGCGGCTCGGGCGGTGGTCTGGATGCGATCGGCCCACGAGGGGCTGGATGATATTTGCGACGCCGGCGCATCGGCGATCTCCCGTAACTTCTCCAGAATGTCCATCAGGTCCTCTTTCGCTTTCCATTGTTGCGGTATCGCTTGTCGAAATGCTTGGGCGGGTTCATCCCCACATGCCACAGGCGGCAATGCTCGCAGCGATATGGCGTGCGGTTCGGTTTCCGCTTCGCAGCCTTATCAGCCCGCGCGCGTCCTGTGAACGCTTCCTTGCCCGCGCACGAACTCAAAAACGCAGATGTCCCCGTGATCTGGTCCATGGACGCCCCTCGTGATGCACGAGGAACGTAACTGATTCGTCAGGTAGCCCTCATCCCCGGGTACAAGGGCTTCATCTTCTTTTTCGGCTTCACGTTCTCACGCTCCTCGGCAATGGCCTCCTCGTCCGACGACGCCATGCCGATCGCGCGCAGATGCTTGATGGCCTGCGTCGCGGAGTCCGTCAAATCGTCCCATCGGCCCTTTGGAAAAACGTCCATTTCGTCAATCACGTCCTGAGCCCACTGCCGATCCGGGGCGTAGACCATGCCCTGCGAGAACGTCGGCTGGACCGCGACCGCGCGCGAAACCTTGTCCTGCGACACCGGCACCAGTTCGATGTCCCAGCCCTCGCGCGCGTGCAGCCGGCGCATTTCGTTCGCGACGTCGATGCCGCTGGCCTTGGCCTCGATCAGGAGTTTGTCCGCCTGAAACCGGCTGCAACTGTCCGCCGCCCACTCGACCAGGCCCCAGTGCGGCATCGCCCGGCGCCGATACATCGACACGTGCTCGTTCGGTTTTTTCACCACCTTGGGGCCGTGCAGGATCAAGCGTTTTCGCCATGCGTGGATCAGCATGATGCGGCGGTGGCCGCGCTCGTTGCGGAACACGCCCCACATCGTGAAGCCGCTGGGGTCGTTCTGCTTGTCCTTGGTGTATGCCGAGTCCAGCGACGCCACGATGTACTCGAACGGCGGGAATTTGCCGTCGCTGTCGTCCCACAGTTGCCAGTATTCCCGCGAAATGATCGAGGTGCCGCGGGACTTCGGTGTCTGCTGGTACTGGCCAGCCCATGCGTGGGGGCCAACGTCCTTTTTGAGGCGCGCCACTTCCTTTTCATCGAAACGCTCGGGCCACGCCAGTTCGCCGTCGCAATCATCGCGCTCGGGTTGCCACCGCGGGTCCACCCATCCGAAACCGTTCGGGATCGCCTCGCCGGTGTCGGGGTCCGTCACCCGGTCCCAGTCGAATTCCATCGGGATCATCAGGTGGGTGTAATCCATCCCCTCCTCAATGATCGTGCCGGACACGTCCGCCTCGTGGACGCGCTGCATGATGATGACGATGGCGCCGGTTTTCATGTCGTTCAGGCGGTTCGACATGGCCTCGCGGAACCAACGCACCGTCTCGGGCAGCACCGTCAGCGATTCGCTGTCTTTCACGTTGTGCGGGTCGTCAAAGATGACCCGATCGCCACGCTCACCGGTGCCGACGCCGCCGACCGAGGAGGCGAACTTGCGGCCATGCTTGGAGTTCGAGACTTCGCCCTGCCCGCGCTTGCGCAGTTTGACCCGATCACCCCACATCCGCTGGTATTCGGGACTGCCGATCAGAACACCGAACTTGTCGTTGTCGCGCTCGGTGATGCTGGCGGAATACGAGAATGCCACATAGCGGAGGTGGGCGAGGTCCATCGGCCCCCACTCCCACGCAGGCCAGAACACATCGGTGACCAGCGATTTCATGAAACCCGGCGGGACGTTGACCAGCAACCGGTCAATCTCGCCGAACGTCACCGCCTCAAGGTGCTCGCAGATCGCCTCCAGAGCCCAGCCATCGCGGAAAACCGTGCCCGGCTCCAGGATGTGCCAATAGTACCGGATGAACGCCAGCAGGCCGCCGACCCATTCGCCGGTTTCCTCGTCGCGATAGCCGCGCTGGGCCATCAGTTTTTTCGCCTGCCGCCGCTCTCTTTCCGCGACCGCTTGGGCGAACCGCTCCTGCATGGCGCGGGTGTTCTGCTGGTTCACTGGTTACTCCGCTGCGAGCACCGCAGGCTTGGGCAGGTACGCGCGCACCTTGGCCTTGTTTTCCTCGTCTAAGTAATAACCGCGGCCCCATGCCGTGAGGATTTCCACATCCCACTTTTTCAGTTTGCGCCGCAGCTTGCAGATAAACACGTCAACGATCTTGATTTCCACCTCGGAATCCAGAGGCTTGTCCGAATACAGCGCCAGCATCCCGGTTTCCTTGGTCACCAGATCGCGCTCCAGCAGGGCACCGAGCACGCGCGCCTCGCTGGCGGTGATGTCGAACATCAGCGGGACCTCGATGTGCATTCCCAGTTCTTTCTCCAACTGGAGGATGCGCTCCCGCAGTTCCTCGTTCTCCTCCTCCAGAGCATCGCAGTATGCCTGCTCCTCGGATTTCAGCCCTTGATTCGCGCCAGCCATTCGTCCTCCAGCGAACGGTATATCGGGATTCCCGCCTTTTGGGCGCGATGCTTCGCATCCATGAATGCGCCGCTGCTGCGGATGATCCGGGCCAGCCGCTCGGGCTCCACGTCCGGGCGATGCTTGCACAGGATGTTTTCCACGGCCCTGATTTCATATGGCGTGATCGGCGTGCGTTTGGCCAGCACAAGGGTCTGGAGGACCTTGCGTGAGTTGATGACCCCGCGCGTCCGCACCAGTCGCTGGATCGTCCCCAGTGCCGCCGTATCGCCCTCGGCGACCACGCAGGTGGGGCTCAGGTGCCGGATACGCACGCCGGCGCGTTTGCATACGTTGTCCACATCCATCGCGTCCTCGTCCCCGGAGCGAATCAGCGCGCGGTAAATGTCGAACGGCGACACCCGCACGCGGTCGGTGTTCAGACCGACAAACGCATGGGCCTGGGCGGCCACCTCTTTCGCTTCCACGATCAGAATGGGGATTCTCTTGATGCGCAGGCACGCCGCCACGATCGCGGTGTGCTGGCCGTCGATCACCAGTTTTTTGCCCTTGGCCTCGACCACGTTGGGCACCTTGATGTGCGCCCAAGCAAACTCCTCGAACATTTTTTTCATGAGGGCGGCAGATCGGCGGGACATATCCCGCTGATAGGAGCCGTCCACATAGAGGTCCGTGGGATCGGACCATGCCAACACGGGAACGCCGCCGAAATCGGAGGCAGGCACCAGATCGGGAGGCATCGGTATCGGCGCGATCCGGCGCAGTTCAGTCATCCCACCCATCCCCGTCCCGCCGCGCCAGTACCCCAAAATGTAGAGTTCTGCATTGGTGGCGGGTCAGCCGTGAACGTGTACTCCGCCAGCATGTCGATCGCCTTGGTATGTGATTCGATGTCGGCGACGACAGGTTTTAACTGCTCCCTGATCTGGCGCGCCTGCCACTCCAACGCGGGCTTGAGGTGATCGGCCCCGCCCTTCTTGGCCAGTCGTTCGCTGATCTTCTCGACCGTGGCCAGATGCTTCTCGCCCATGGCCTGGGTGGCGCGCAGGGTTTCGAGTTTCTGGCGCAGATAGATTTTGCCGTGCGCCACCAGATTGCACTGGGTCGGGTCCGGGCCATTCCCGGCGATGAACTCCGTCACCACCTGATTGAAAAACGTCATCAGCACGCTCATGGGGCCGGACAGCGGATTTGCAGGATCGTTCGGTTGCCACTCGCCGGTCCTGTCATAGTGCTCGCGCCGCTTCTTGTCGGTCAGCAGCGCCAGCGACTGGGACAACGCCTCGAACGCATCGGACGTCCCGCCGGCGTCGGGATGCGCCTTCTTGGCCGCGCGCCGATACGCCCCGCGCACGTCGCTTTCCGTTGCGCCTCGATCGACGCCGAGGGTTTCGTAGGGATCAATCACTGGTCAGACCCCACACTTCGCGCAGCCGTGGACCCACTCGTCGCCGATCTTCTTTCATGGCTTGCCAGCCTTCCCGCAGTAGCCGTCCCGGCGCCCGTTGAACCTGATCGCTACGGTTCCGACCTCAAGAAATGGGTCCTCAACCTTGACCCATCCATTACGTTCCCAGTGCTTCAAAACAGATTCGTCTACAGGGCGGTCACCCCAATCACCGTGCCACCGCCACGCCATGCAGGCCGATCCGATACAGTTCATCGGCGACATCGGCGCGGCGGCGACGGCGTGCATCGTGCTTGGGAAAGCACCCATCGGGGCCATTGCCTGCGAGCCGAACGACTCCTGACATCGCTTGGCCTCGGCTTCTTCCTCGGTGAGAATCATGCGCTTGATCCTTCTGGCGCGAGTTGACGGTGCTCGGGCGGCTCCCGGTCGCGCAACTGGATGCAGGACAGATACAAGAACACCACTATCAGGATCACGTCCCCGGCCATGCGTGCCAGATCAAGGGTGATAAGATCGGCCACCAAGAACCCCACGTCTAAAGCCATCGCGGCGAGCCGGAAAGGACTCTCGCGCCAGCCCCGCGCCATCATGTTGAAGGTCGCCAGCCCGGTGGTCTGGGCAGCCACCAGCAGAAACGAATAAAGCCCGCACATAGCGAGGGCGATGAACGCGCCCCATCCATCGACACCACGGATAAGGAACAGCGGGGCCAACAGCAGGAATGTGCAAACTCCCACCTGCATCCCGGTGCGGTCGAATATCCACAGGTAAATCGCCTGCACCCAGTCGATCAACCGCTGGTCAATAGCGCGGAGCCGGGTCATGGCCGACAGCCCTTGATCCGGTACTGCTTGCCCGCGCGCGGAACGTAATCATACGGCTTTGGCTTGCGCTTCGGAGAGGGGCGCGATCTGCGAGGCTCCGGCGTCGGTTGCCGCGCATAATCCATACCCATCATCCCGATGCTCATGGCCGCTGCGGCCCCCGCGACGAGCCCTGCGATTCCTCGATTTATCATTTTGGTTTGGCCTTCTGCTTTTGCCGCTCTCGATATGCCTTCTGAATCTCGGCGCGGGTGAGCGGCGTTTTCCCGGCCTTCTTGCGTAACAGGTCCTCGCAGGCGTCGCACACGTACAGAACCAGCTTGTTGCGCGGCTGATCGCGGCGCAACTGCCTGATGGTGGCCATGAGATTTGCCCCGGAAAGTGCCGGGCGTAGGTCGCTCACGGCTGCCCGCCAGTCTTTGCCGCGGCAAGGGCGGCGTAGTCTGGCGACGTGGAAGGCTCCTCGGAGGGCCGCAATTTCCTGCCGTACAGTGTGAGGTATTCATCCTCCGTCATGCGGATTGGCGTCGCCGCGTCCTTGTCCCACCATTTTCCTGTGCCCCAACGAGTGTGGATTAACAGTCGGCCACCAACGATGGCGACATCCCAATTGTGAGCAGCAAGGTCCGCCGCTTGATGCCGGGCGCGTTGCGGGAAGTCTTTGAGCAGTTCGGCCCATTCACTCGCTGTTACGGGATCAGCAAAATTTTTCCGATCCTTCCTGTCCTTCACATACACGTTGAGGACGCGCCACGCCCGCCCTGCATCTGCTGTGTTCTGTGCTGCGGTCATGAGGACGACTCCGCGTGGCTATTGTCGCCGAGGGCGACACGATCAAATGGCGCGGTGTGGGTGCCGCCATCGGGGAATGTAATATCGACGGTGCCTTTGCCCTTCCGACCAACGCCGGAGCGGGACTTGATGGTGCCGCATCGGCCACGATGGGCGCTATCGTCCCATACCGTGGCCTTGAGGCCGATGATTCTGGCTTGGAAGGTGCGACCGTGCATCGTCCCAGCCCCTCACCAGTACACGCCGGGGATCGGGATAAGGCGCTCCTGCAACACACCCACACGCGGGTCGTAAACCTGTCCGGGGGTGTGGGTGAGGTAGGTCACCTTGGCGGCGAAGTCAGCGCCCTCGGTGTTCTTGAAACTTGCGCCGTGGCGGAGGATGCAGACGACTTCATGGCGGGCGGTGGACATGGGCGAGAGCCTTTCTGGTTTGTCGCGTCGATGGTGTTACCATCGCATGTCACGTTACGAACGTCAAGTAACGTCAGTGCTCGGTGGCAGGCCGCTTCGAGCCCTTCGGCGCCACATACCCGAGCGCCGCGGCCATGCGGTCAATCTCGCTGTCCAGCTTCTCGTCGTCCAGCCGGGCGAAGTCGCCGGGGTCGCCCACCTCGACCTTGTGGACCAGCAGGCCCTTGATCTTGGCCGCCAGTTCCAGGCATCGCGCGGCGGTCGCGCCGTCGGGGTTGCCGCTGAAATGCCCGGTCTGCTTGCCGTCCTTGTCCAGGATCGGCTTGCCCCGCAGCGACCGCTCGGTGAGGTATTTCAGGCGTTCGATGATCCACGCCTCGGTCAATCCGGCCTTTTCGATGCCGATTTCGCGGGCCTTGCCCTCGGCAGCATACCGCTGCTCCAGCAGTTCCTTTACGCGCGCGGCGTTCTCTGGCCGGCGGAAAAACTTGTGAGCACTGGCCGGCGCATAGACATACCCGCCAGCGATATAGGCAGCCTTTTGATCCTTACCCGAGGCAAGGGCCTGACATGCAAGTTCGGCGCGGGGGCTATTTAGTGCTGGCATCTGGACGGTTTAGCATGGGGTTAGGCCGTGGGATCAAGCCCTAATTGGCATCCCTGATACTTTTCCATGTCTGCTCACATGCTCTTTCGGCGGCGGTGAACGTGCCCCAAGGACCGCCTTCGATCTTGATGGTGCGGGAACTGTCCTTGTGATCTGCACGGCGATACGACGCCGTGTATCCGCTGTGTTTATTGGCATCTTCCTCGGACCATTCTGGGAGGCCGGGTTCAAACTGGATCACCCACGTGTAGCCGCCATATACGGCCTGCCATATCCTGATGTTCGCCATCGCCGGGATAGCCACGTTCAGGGGCAACCCGTGGCCCTGCTTTCCGGGGCGGTTGACCATGCCGCCCATTCTGCCGGTGACATCATCAAAGCGCATTATTGGCCGGGCTCAATCTTGAGGATGCGGAGGCCGCGTTGCTCGGGTGCCCCGGCTTTCTTGCGCATGTGATCGGCGTGGGTGGCGATACCGTTGGCGAGGTAGGAGAGCAGGCGATCCTCCTCGTGATTGGCGACCTCGTGGAGGTGCTGGGCGAGGCGCTGTACCATCACCCACGATGGGATTTCGATGGTGGTTTCCTCGATCGCATCAGGGGCGATGCTCGGGTGGGCGGCGGATTGCAACGCCGCACCGTCGCCGGGGGGCATCATCATGGCCGCGATTTCCTCGTTGAACCTGCGCTCCCCCTTTAGCTTACGGATGGCGAGGAGCCGATGAATGGTGGCCCGTGGCCATGTGTCTGGATGCTCGACACAAAGCCCGAGGTGCGCGGCGACCACCGCTCGTTGGCAGTCCTCAGTTCTGTCGAACAGGGCATCCTCGCCGGTCGATCCGTCGTCATAGGTCAGTTTCATGCGGACCTCTCCGGCGCCAGATCGCTCTCGGTCCAGAACTCGCCGCCTGGTCCGAACTCGGGGTGGCGATCCCACACGCCCATGACTTCCTCGGGCGTCATCATGCCATCGAACCGGGCCGCGGTGCGTTGCGCCAATTCGTATCGGTCATAAACGATGGTCTTGCGCAGGTGGACCGGGACGGGCGGCCAGATCAGCGCCCAAATCGTTTTCATCCACTTCATTTCGCTTTTACCTTTTCCCGCCACGCGCCGATAAATCCCAGATTGCACCCACAGTCCGAGCACACAGCATCGCACGCTCTGGTTTCGTGAAACCGGGGGTGAGAACATCGCCGCTGGCGCAGCCAAGAAGGTCCAAGGGTCACCAACAGGATCACCAGGATGACCGCAATTCCCACGGCTAAATCAGCAAGCGCCCAACCGACGCGGGCGAGAAATCCATTTACCAGCCACTCCATTCTGGAATCCTCAGAGGTTGTGTTCAATTTTTGCTTTGTTAAGCGCGGCGATGCACGCCTTGCGGGCCTTGCTGGCGTCGGCGTTTTTCACAGACAGGAAAATGGTGGTCTTGGTGCGGTTGCGCGCCGGCGGGGCCTCGGCGCCCAATTCCTCGATCGGCGGGAGTTCGATATTGTCCAGCCCGAACGCGGAAATGTCGAAATCCATATCCGTCAGCCGCTCCAGTTCGGCCTGCAAGATTTCGGGATTCCATGTCCCGCGCAGCGGCACCGAGTTATCCGCGATCCGCAGGGCCATGATCTGCGGCTCGGTGAGGTGCTTCAACTGGATCACCGGCACGGTTTCCATTTTCAGGGACTGCGCCGCGAGGAGGCGACCGTGGCCGGCAATAATCTCCCCGGCCCCGTCCACGAGGATCGGCTGAACGAATCCAACCTGTTTGATGATGGCGACCAGTTCTGCCACCTGCTCGGGCGGATGGTCCTTGGCGTTGTTCGGGTACGGCGTCAGCCGGTCAATCGCCCAGTATTCGGTTTTGATCTTGGCCATTATCGAATCCGCTTAACCGTGGGTGCGCCTGCGCGGCGCATCCGCTCGATGATGCCGATGACGTGCTCCCCGCTCAACGGGGCGCCGTGAACGCCGCGGCCAAAAAACTGATCGGCGCTGATCGTCTCCGATCGCACCAGGACCTTGCCGTTCGGCGCTGGCCATTTGACACTGATCTTGACCTCCGTGGGCCACGAATCATCGGGTTCGCTGGCCTGTGCGCGAGACAGATCGGATTGCGGGATGGAGGGCTTTGCCACGGGATTCTCCTTTCCGGCAGAGTGCCATATCCGGTGGCTACTCGTCCACTCCGCAGGCCCTTAAACCCGCAGCAATACCGTCGCTCAATTTGCCGGTCTTGGCGTCCACGAGTTTCTGGAGCCTGTCCACTTCTAGCGTCAATTCAGTGGCCCGGTTCATTTCGGCGGCGTAGAGCGATTTGTAGTCTGGCCCCTCACTAAGAGCGGAGAGAATGGCGTCCTTGAGGGCGGCGTGGAGTTTTGCGGCTGTTCTGCCATGAGCGGTGACCGTAATGTCACAGGCGACATTGCGGGCGATGTAAATATAGCCAAGTTTCTCGGCCTTCTCGATCAGCCCGGCATCCTGATAAGCCTGCTCCCAAGGCTCCAACCGGAGGCCATTCGTTTCGCCCTGTCTTATAAAATCGAAAACATAAGACTCGGGAGTTAGCGCCAACGCCTCTCTCACCCCCTGTTGGTTGTCGGGGGAATTGTCCATTTTCGCGGTCACGACTGAATCCCTTCCTGCTTAAAAACATACCCCACGTCGCGGATGGTTTCGATCCTGCACCCTGCGGGGAGAACATCGCGCAGACGCCGCACAGCATGGGCGGCATCTTTTAGCCCCGTGCGCGTGGCCGGACACGCGCCCACGAATATGGCGACCTGTTTCGTGGTCACCACCCTACCGTCGGAAATCTTGAATAGGTCCAGCAGTTCCTGGTCGGCGCGGCGCACGGTTTACTCCGCTGGCTTGGCGGGTTCAGCCGGCGCTGCCGGTGGCTTAGGCTGGTTCTGGGCGATGACCTGCGCCTCAAGACGTTGGTACAGGTCCCTGACCTCGGCGAGGGGCCGCGCGCCCAGCGCGTTGCCGATCACCTGCACATCCTGCGGCGTTACGGTCAGTGTGTACTGCGTCGGCTGCTGGCCGAACGCCGCAGTTGAGATAAGAAACAGGGTAATGCAGGATAGGGTCTTGAGCATTTTCGGTCCTTTTTGGATAGAGGAAATAAAAACCCAGCATCGTAACGGCGATCTGGACGAGCAGGATACAAAAGGTCCCCTTTAACACCAGAAGCATCAGCAACCCTCCGGCCATTTCGGGATGCGGTCGCGGTCCAGTTCGATCGCCGTGTTGGCGTAGAAGCATGACAGCAGGAACACCAGCCGGGCCAATAGAGGTGGCACGCGGTCGCTCATTTCGTACCGCTTCATGGTTTTGTAGATATTTCCAGGGTCCCCGCTGTAGCCGAGGGCGTGGGCGAACGTGACGCGCTCCATCCCCATCCGCTCACGGATTTCCTGCAATTCGGAGCCCTTCATGCTGCGCGCCCCTCGGCCTTTTCAACGATCCGATCGACCATCCGCATGGACTGAGCGAAATTAGCGGCCAGAAACTTGATGACGTCCGGGGTGTCCGGTGCCTTCACCACGAGATAATGCCCGGCTGGGCGCTCGACCACATGCGCGGTCCACGATCCGATGGTTTCGCGCCTCACGATCTGCATGACAGTTCCTCCAGATACCGCGCGATGGCGGACGGGCGCACGTTTGGGTTTGCTGCCATGAACGACAGGACCGCGCGACCCTCGTCGCCCTTGTGGATTTTCAGCCAGTGCTGGAGGTCGATCATCGGACCGCTCCGGTGATAAAATCTTCCTCGGATTCGTAGTGAGGCGCCGACCAGTCCATGTGTGCCTCCAGTTTCTCCGCCAAATCCTCGTCATTGTAGATGCCCGGCCAGCCGCACTCGTGGCCATCACGCAGAAACATCATGATCGCGCCGGCGCAATGCTGGGTATTGCCGCCGAACATGAACCCGGTGGATTCCCCGTCCGGCAATTCGTGGTTTACTGCGGACAAATGGCACGGGAATCCGCGACGATATGCGGATTCGGAAATCTCCTCGGCGCGCTCCTTGCAACTGAACGTGATGCGCGTTTCCAGCGGCGAGAATGGGCAGTTCTTGCACGGCTTCTTGAGCATGTACCCCGGTTCGCTCACTTCGCACCGCCAGTCTTTGCAGCGGCAAGGGCGGTGCGTTTGGCGTCAAGTTCTGCGGGCGTGAAACGCGCCCTCATTTGCGCGACGGCTTCACGTTCCTTTTTGTAGCAATCCGGTCCCACGGTCATGGTGCGATCAGGGCGCATGAAAACCGAAATCTGGAACCGTCGCGATTTTAGCGGCTTCCCGCACATGTCGCATTTCAGCGCCCGCCCTGCATCTGCTGTGGTCTGTGCTGGGGTCATCACGCCTTCTCCGGGCTGGAGCGAAACTGCATATTGCACGAGTCCCATAAATCGGTTTCGCCGGTCACAACGATATGTTGAGTATCGCGGGATATGTAGACGTGCCGCTTTGCGGCGTCCCAGCCGGTAACCACGAATTCCTCTTTCCCGTTACGCTTGAAGGCATGGCCCCGACTAACCACCCAGAAATCACCCGCCTGCGTCGCCGCGAAATAAAACAGTTTCTTTCCCTTGGCCATCAGTCCGCTCCATACTGTTCAAGGCCATCGGCCAGCATGTCCGACATGGGCGTGTAAGTCTGCAAATCCGGCAAGCCCAACTCCGCGCGACGGCGGTGGTGCATCATCTGTGCCGTGTCCATGTAAAACTTGATGGAGTCGCGCAGGTACGAGGGCGGATAATTGGCCGAACCGAATTCCCGCATGGCCCGGATGGCCGCGATCTTGCGCACCGCGATCATGTCGATGTCGCCGGTTTCCTGATTAACGAGGTGGTGCGGGCCGTAGGAAATCAAGTCACCGACCGGCAGATGGCACACCTCGCCAGCCGCGTTGCGCACGGTGGTGACGGAGCCGTTGCATTCGATCACGTCGAACGCCTCGCCGCCGTACTTGAGGAAAACATTTTGCTGCGGGTAGAATTTGTTGGCCATTTCAGTCTCCGGGTTCGGGTGGGGCTCAGTGCCCCGTTGGCTTCGATTTTCACAATACAGCCCAGGATATGGGTGTCAAACGGTATTTGACGCTATTTCCTTTTCCGCGTCGAGGATCGCCCCGAGGACTTCCGCGGCAAGCTGCGGAACGATTGAATTGCCCGCAAGGCGCCAAAGATCAATTCTTCCGGCCATCCCATTAACGAGCATGCGAATACCGGGTTCGGCGCGCCGCGCTTTTCCGTCGTGACACTTGATCCATTGCCACCCGCTCCAATACGTCCCGTTGCGACCATTTGGCGTGGTAACTGGTCGATGCGCTGGCGGTGCTTCTCCAGCCCCGGAATCGCGATCTGGTCCCCGTCCACCTGCTCGCCCTCGGTCGCCATCCCCTCCGAATCCTTGTAGTCCCGCGCCGACGGGGCCACCCACATCGAAGTCTCCGCGCCACGCAGTTGCGTCCCCAGCCCGTCCCCGGCTTTCTCCGAAATCCCCGCCCGGTTGTTGTTCCCGTGGACCGTCGGCGTCGCCCAAAAAATCCTGTCCGCGTTCGCGTAAATCTGGGCTGGCAGCGGCTCCCCGCCGCCCGAGAATTCCTGTTTCGGTGCGCCCTTCTCTCCGTCGCTCGCCCGAGGCGTGGACCACTGCGCCTTGCGAATCAGAGAGCCCATCAGCGGCTCGTCCTTGCGGTCCCCGCTCCGCGAAGTCTCCCCGGCTGCGCTCGCCTTCACCGCCGGCCAGTAGACCGTCCCCGCCATGACCGTTTGCAGCGATGGCCCCGTGTCGCTCCGCTCCAGTTTGGCGAAGTCCGGCCCCGCCGCCGACGATTTCGGCGCTGGCCACACCGCCTCCGATCGCAGCCCACCAGAGTCGGTTCCGTTGCTGTGGAGAGTCGACGGCGCAAGCCGCGACGTCAACTGTCCGAGCGGGGATGCCTTCTCGCGCCAGATCAGTGCGGACTCCGTCGAACCAATGGTAGCCAGCCGACTGCGCAACTTGCTCTCCCACAAGCACAGGAATTCGCTGTCCTGCTGCGCGGGCGGTACGGATGATCCGATATAAGTCCGGCCACAGATGCCTTGGATCATCGGCACCTCCTTGTTTCCCCGCGCCCGACCACGGCTGGCAGGGGCAACTGGCTGTCCAAATAGGTCGGGTGTCGGGCCAGCCTGCCATTCGGGCTGCGATGCTCCAGAGGCCAGCCCCGGCGAACCAGTGGCATTGCGTGTACCCTTTGACGTCATCGGCGGTCACTTCCTTGATGGAACGCGAATCAACATGGCCGGGGGCAATTACGCCCTCGGCTATCATGGCCCGCAGCACGGCTGCGGCGACTGGATCAAATTCGCTATAATAGGCGGTCAAGCCGTACCCCAGTAAAATTCGGCGAGGGCCAACATGGCCTCTTTGCTGTCCACCAGCAACCGATAGCGAGAATTGCCGCCAGCAGGGCCAAACGGCTCAAGGCCCTGCACCTCAATCTGCTGTTGGCACAGCATTTCATTGAAATTCCCCACGTTCTCGTGGGGCATATCGACCGTGACCAGCATCTACTCCTCCGCCGTCGCTTCTGCGAACGCCACAAGGTATCCTTGGCACAGGTCGCGCAATTCGGAATCTGTCATCGACGGGCTGTCCGCCTGCGGGCGATAGCCCACCGTTTCCTCGTACCAATCGTTCATGGCGTCGGCGGAGACGTCGGCGAACGAAACCCGGTCCTCGGCCATCTTGGCCAGACATTCCGCATGGGACCGTCGCGCACACGATTCGTCATCAATGCGTCGCCAGCCATCAGCGTACACCGGACGCCACACGTCGTTGATCTTCTGGCGGGTAATCACGATCCACTCCTGACCGTCGGCGAACTTCACCGTCTGCCCAGTCGCGCTCATGGAGGCGTTCATGGCTTCACCGTCGGCGCTAGGGTGTAACTGTCGCCTTCGCGCAGTGGACGTATGACGGCGTGAATTTTCTCGAAAATCGGCATCGCCAGCGGGTTCTCGTTGCACTCATGCTCGGTTTCGAGCAGGCGCGCGAGATATAACAATTCCTCATTGTTGAACGTGCTCATGACCCCACCGCCGCGCTGCGCTCGAACCTGCGCTTTTCGATGAAGGCCAGCACCTCGTTCCAGTCGTCGGTGTCGAAACCTTCCATGCCGACCTCTACGCCAGCCTCCTGATTCGAGACGGTGAACCGCTTGGTGTCGGGGAATTCCCGGCTCTCGGTGTCGGTGTAGTCGATGAAGATTTGCAGCCCGAGCGCATCACTAACGATGCAGGGGCAGGCGTCGTTCCGCCAAGACACATCCTCGAAACCGTCGGGGATGGCAGGGAAATCAGCGGCGGGGAAATCTGGGAATTCGGTCTGGAATGTCATGGCTCACACCTCCTCGGTCTTGAGCCAATGATGCAACTGGCGCACACGCTGGTCCGTGGTGGCCGCGCTCCAGTCGAACCCGCTGAACACCATGGACGCCACGCCGCCATCGCTGACGTTGGCGATGTTCATGAGCGGCAACAGGGCTGCGTCCAGATCATCCACGAGCGCAGCGGCTTCCACGTCGCTGTCTTTGACGCAGGCCACGTTCACATCGCAGTAGCCCTCAGAGCAGGCAAACTCGTAAAGGCCACGCTCCAGCGATTCCAGATCATCGCTAACCGTTTCTTCCCGGCCAACGAGAAGGCTGTAAAACCCGGGCTTCTGCGTGAAGTCCATCAGAAATAGCACGCCGAGGTATGTCAGGCCGCTGACGCCCTGCATGGATTCGTCCGAGGTCGGGACGCCGAGGTCGGCGCACACGGTCTTGGTGGCTTGGAACTGCTGGAAATTCATCATGTCGTTCTCCCGTTGGGGTGGGGCGCTGTGCCCCGGTTGACGCCCCGTATATGGCACGGCCCTGCCGATGTGTCAAACGCTGTTTTACACTACAGCAGATCGGGCGGGACCAGACAGCCGCGCATTCCAGGTGCCGGGCCGTGCTCCGGCTTCCACTGGTGCGTCCGCTTATAGGCCCGCATGATCGCCTCCCATGTCGCGTGATCGAACGCAGCAGGCCCCACAGTGGGCTTGGGGCCGTCCGTGGGAGGCAGCGGGGTGCGCCCCAGCCGTTTCGCCGTCCTGATGATCCAATTACGCCAGGTGGCCTCCCAGTCCAGTTTAACGGCGCTCTGGGAGGAGTTCGCCAGCCAGTAGTTCTTGAACTGCTCGGCCTCGCTGCGCACCTCGGCCTCACGCAGGCCCTGCTGGAGGCCATATTGGCCCCAAGTGCTCGGCAGCACCCAGTTCGGCGCCAACCGGGTCCCGCGCACCGCGCGATCCGCCGAATCGCCCTTCTTGGGCGGCTTCACCTTGGCCTCCTCGATTATCTCCAGCACCTTGTCGAAAATATCGTCCGTCAAATTCAGCGCGCGCAGCTTTCTGATGGTCGCCGTCGTCAAAGTCATACGAAATCTCCTCTCCAGTTTCTGATCGCGTTACAGCCGATGTCGCACAGCAGTTTAACCGATGCGGTGGGACCGGAACGCTGCTTGGCAATTTCCGCATCCAGCCGATATGCGCAGTCCTCCATTTCCTTTTCCCAGATCAGGAATTCCGCGCTGCCCGCCGGCGGCTCCTTGCGCGCGAGGTAGTACGACTCGCGGTACAGCAGGATCACGGTGTCGGCGTCCTGCTCGATGTCGCCGGAGTTGCGCAGGTCCGACAGTGCCGGGCGCTTGTCCTCGCGCGCATCGACGCCGCGGACGATCTGGGCGAGCGCGAATATCGGGATGTCCAGTTCCTTGGCGAGGGCCTTGAGGCCGCCGGTGATTTCGCCCGTCTCGTTGACCTTGTTGCCTGCATACCGGCCTGACGCCTTCATGAGGCCGATGTGGTCCACGAACAGCGCGTCCAACCCGCCTCGGGACTTCATCTGCCGCGCACGGGTGCCAAGCTGGGCCAACGTCAACTGCGGCTGCTGCTCGATGCGGATGGGGAGGGTCGCGAGATATTCCCCGGCATCCCTGATTCGCTCGAATTCCTTTTCGCGGAATCGTCCCGACCGCAGGAGCGAATAGAACATCCGGCCCTCGTCATACATTTGGTCGGTTATCATCCGCTGGGTCAGTTCAACGTCCACCATTTCGGCGCTGTAAAACAGCACCTTGTGGCCAGCAATCCCGAGGTTGCGCGCGATGCAGACCGCGAGCGCGGTTTTCCCCATTCCAGGGCGACCGGCCAGCACGATCAGATTGCCGCGCTGCGCGCCGAGGGTTTTCTGGTCGATTTCGGACAGGCCATAAGACAGGCCGACCATCTTCCCCTCGTTTTGGTAGGCCGACGCCGCCGCGTCGATGGCGCCGATGACGGACTGCGCCATGGTCACCGCGCGCCAGCCGTGGCTCACGTTCGCAGCGATCACCTCGTCCATCCGCTCGACCACGAACGCGGCCAGTTCGGCGGCGCTCCCCTCGGGCCTCGGGGCCATTTCCAACGCCGTCTCGCCGATGATTCGCTTGTCATACAGTTCGCGCACGATCTTGGCGAAGTGCGGGGCCTGCGTGATCGACACCGAGGCCGCCGCCAGCCGCGCGATGTACTCGCGCAACTTAACGCCGCCCAAGTCGATGTCCTCGGGGATGAACGGCTTGATGGTCTGCGGCGTGGCGAGTTTCCCCAAGGTGATAAGGTCCACGCAGGTCTGCCAGATCACCTTGTGGATGGGCTCATAGAAATGGTCCGTGTTCACGATTTCGGATACCACCCCGAACACGGCGTTCTGCATCAATACCGCGCCGAGCAACGCCTGCTCGGTTTCAATGTCATGAGGGTGCCACGTCATACCGGGAACTGCCTCACCATCAGTTCAGACGGCACAGGCTTTTTCCCGGCCATTTGCTTCATGAAGAACGCCACGGCTGCGTCGTCGCACTGCTCCATGATGTTCTCGGCCCACGCCTGTGGCATGTCGCGATGTCCGGTGCCGGATTCGCCGCCGCAGATCAGCCAGTCCGGTGTGCTTTTGAACCCGAGGATGGAAAGCGGCCCCAACGCCGGTTCATAACTGACGAACCTCACACGCGCGGGAATTGTCGCCAGCACAGCCCACCGGCGGTCATAGTGCTGCTGATCCTCGCAGGTGGTGCCGAGCCAGACGTGCCCCGGTAATTTCCAGCCCGCAATCATCTTGATGATATTTTCCGGGCGCTTCGTCAGCAGCAACCAGTCCAGTTCTGGTGTCGCGTCGATCAACGCGAAAAGGTCCGCCCGCGCCCCGTCCGGGGCTTGGTTGTCAAACACGTCGGCCAGCGACGCACAGAACACGCGAGGACGGATGCCAGTCTCACGGGCTTCGCGAGCCCATTTGAGCGGCTGTTTCCAGTATGCCGGCGAGGTCCGCTTGCGCGGCGCGTGCGGCCCCCACCCCCCACCGTTCCATTTCCAGTGATTGTTCTGCGTCTCCGCATAGCAGTGATCGCATCCCGGCGAGACTTTCTGGCACCCGATCCACGGATTGAACGTGTGCGTGGTCCACTCGATCAGAGATTTTTCACCCATTATCGTTTTACCTTCATGATCTTCCCACCACGTCGTTCCAGCCCAAGCCCGAACCGCAGGGCGAGGTCATTCTGCATTTCAAGGTCGTTCGACAGTTTTGCGATGTTGCCACCTCGCCGCGCGGTGCTTTTCTGGAGCATTTCGGACTCCAGAGCGGCCAGAAAATAATTGACTCGGAGAGCGAGTGCGCGCAGATGATTTCGCAACTCACGTTCCGCCTTTGTTGATTTTTCAGCCACGATACAACCCTCCATGGCCCAACTGGCGCGGGCCTTTTTTCGATTCCAGCATTTTCGTCTCGATCGCCTCAAAGTCGATCGACGTCATCGCATCCTCAACCGGCGCGAGGCTTTCCAGGAACATTTTGGCGTCCGGCGTCATCAAGCCGAGCGAAACCACCTGCGTCCGCAAATCAAGACTTTGCCGTTCGATCTTCGTGAGCGCCGCAGCCTTCATCGCCTCGATTTCAGCTTTTGCCGCCAAACGCAGTTCGTTCCTACGTTGCGCCATTTTCATCTGGCCGCGGCCTTCCCATGACAGCAACAGGCGCGGGGACAGGTCTTTCGGAATCCCCATTTTCACGCATCGCGCCTCGATCTTCTCTTGCGCCTTGGCTACCTCCGCCATCGCCAACTCCGTCGCTTCTTTCCACACCTCGTCCTGATCGTAGGCGTAGATCGTGGAAACTTTTTTCTCGAAATCCGCGAGACACTTTTTTGCCTGTTCGTCAGCGTGTGCTTTCAGCACCTTGGTGCGTTCCTTGATAATCATGCCTAGGTCGTGCGCTTCCTGACGGCTCAACTTTCGCGCCGGTTCTTCTGTCGGTGATCGTGGCATTGCCAAGCCCTTTCTATAAAAACTTCCGAATCATACCGCCCGCGGCTCAAAACAGCGGATTTTTGTGTCGCAACCTTTTCAGGAAACCGGGCCGTGAGGTTTCGGTTTTACGCGCCGCCACGGCGCAGAGGCGCGCCAGCACCCCGGCACGCTTTTGAGGGTATGTTAGCCCTCCGCTATTCGGGAATTGAGCCGTCCACTGGCAAGCTAACCACGGCCCGGAAATCACCGGAGAATCCCCGGCAATAATCGGAAACTGTCGCTGCCCTGCGACGATTGCACCCACGGTCATGCCCATGGAGTCGGTCCCAACGGGGGACTGGCTATGTGCGATCCGCGGCTATTTTGGGGAACAATATCGAGGTGGGGTTCTTGAACCCGACAAAAGACGCAAGTATATTGCGCCAACACCTCGATCCAGTCGCCCTGCAAAAGCTTGGATCGAAACTTAAAAGCCCGCCCGAGTGGTGGGCTTTTTTGTTGCCTAATTCTTACGTGTGAGTCCGCCGAGTCCACAAGCCGCAAAATCTAGCGTGGCTTGAGCACTGCGGCCCTACCGGTTGAGAATTTATGCGATTCGTCGCCGCGCACCGTCCAGCCCTCGCGCTGCTGCCGCCCGAAAAGTTCGAGATACGGCCCGGCGCCGTACTGCTCGGCATTCAAGAAAAACGCATCTGGCTTTTGGCTGTGCTCGCGCAGCGGGGCGGTGATGATCTGGTGAACTGATTTCGACAGCCGCTTGGGATTGCCGCGGCGCCCGAGGATCACGAATTCGGCATTCTGTCGGGTGGTGAAGCCGAGCCCCATTTTCCATATGTTTTTCTCGTTCAGCCGCACGAACCTGCCATAGGCACCCAGCGTCGGCTTGATCCACACGGCCCACATCGCCGTCGGCTCGAACCCCCACGATCGCATAATCGGGATATGGCGACCGACAACCAGGCGCGGCCCCGTCTCCCAGTACAGCAGGTGCGAGTCATCCGCCGCGTGCGCCCCGACGTCCATGCGGCGCAGATCATCGTCGGACATGGTTTTGTAGTGCCGCTCCGGGCTGCGGCCCTCGCCCTTCTTGGAGCGGAGCCGAAAATTCGTTGCACAGTCCGACGCGATCAACCCAAAATGCCGATACGGCAAACCCTCAAGCATCCTCACACAAAATCCCCGATCAGTGGCCGCTGTTCTGGGTCAGCCGGCACGTCCTCGAACCATTTCCAGATTGTCACGCGAATCATCGGCTCCGCCGCCCACGATTTCTGGACCTGTCCCATCACCACCCGGCTGTCATCGTCCCAGACGATGCCCTTGAAAGCGTCGCATACCGACTTGGCGACGTTATCCCAGTCCGGCTTGGACAGGTGCGCCATGCGCCCGGCGAGAGCGTCCGCAACGCCGCGCTTGCTCCAGCTTTTCGGCGGGACGAAATGCGCCTCGATCGCGATGGACACCGCCTCGCCGCGCAGCAGTGGCAACCCCATCACCGCGATCCGCGCATATTTCGCAATCGCGGCCTCGTGCGCCACCATCTTTGGGTCCGGGTAGTGCATCACGAACGGTTTTCCGTTCTTGAAAACGACGCGGCTGTTGTGTGCCCGCTTGCCCTCGGCCTCGATCGGCATGGTGATGGTCACGTAAGGCTCGGCCATTAGGTCCCTCTAAAAATAGCAAAATGGCCCCGGTTTCCCGAGGCCATGATAATTTTTGCAACCAGATTTGAGGCGTCAGTTGATCGAACCGAAATCACCGCCGCCGGGCTTGAAATACTTATCCGCCGTCGCCTTCGCAGCCGCCTGCGTGTCCTTGTCCGCTCTGGACTGCTCCTTGTGGGTCAGGCCCTTGGAAATCTGCGGCTTGGCCGGGGGCGGTCCCGCGTCTTTTTTCGAGGCCGCAGCGGCGTCCTTTTCCGATTTCTTAATCAGTTTCGCCCCCGGCTCGCTTTCGTCCAGCGGCTTGATGCCGGCCTTGAGTTGGCGGCCCTGCTCCTCGTGGTAGGAGTCCATATACGCCTTGTATTGCGGCGTGGACGGGTCGTATTTCGGTTTCGCCGGCTTGTTGGTCTGGGCGTCAACCGCGCCCTCCGTGGCCGCGCGTTCGGTGGCCGGCACGCGGGACGGCTCGATGAACAGCGACAACTGCGTGCCGATGTCGGCGCCGACGTAGGCCGCCGCGAGGAGGTCGTTGGCGATCCGGCTCTGCAACGCGGCCTCGCCCTCGGGGGTGCTGCATTCCACACCGACCTTGATCTGGGACAACGTGAAGCCGTCGCCCTTGATGGTTTTCTCGTGCGATCGTCGTTGCGCGACCGCCTTCTGGACAGCCTGGTTCAGGCGCTCCCACTTCTCGCGGTTGACGTTGAATAGCGCCTGCTTTTCAGGGTCAATAAAATTGAGCACCGCTTTTGCGGCTCTCGGCTTCGCTGCGGGCTTGTCGGCCTTTGGCTTTGCCACACGTGGTTTAGCGGCCTTCTTTGCTGCCTTCTTTGCCATGTTCTCTCTCAGTAGGGTTGAGGTTTGATGTGCTCTTTTGGGTATCCCGTGGCGGTGGAAATAGCATCCAGCCGATCGTTCGGGATGCCATGGGATTCCCAACGGTGAACGATTTGCCGGGTGCAGTCCAGAGCCCGCGCCCATGCAGTTTTGTTGCCCTCGAAATAGGCCAGCACCAGTGCGTAGCCCTCGGCGTTCGTCTTGGGGATTGTGTATTTTTTCACCATGATCCGGGGATACCGTAAAACAGTGTTTGACACTAGCCGCGTGTCCCCATATATCAAGATCACTCAGGCCGGGGCAGCAAGCCCCACCCAGAATGGAGACTGATGATGGCAATTATCCGAAAAGTGAAATTGACCGGCGAGCGGTCCATCCAGAGTAAATTGCAGCGCCTCGCATTCGAGTTGGAGGCCGACGCCAACCGCATCAAGGCCGACCATCCCGAGCAGGACAGCCTGTCAAACGGCGTCCGCGCGATCAGCAGCACCCTCGGCAAGATGGCGCGGGGGATGGATTCATGACCCAACGCACCGTCGAATCCTACGTCCAGCGGGACTGGTTCCAGATCATCACGGATTTCGTGTTCTACGTGGTTCAGGCCGCTGGCCTGATTGCTTTCATCGGCATGTGCATCGCGCTCTGGATCGTCACCCCGGAGTGGCCGCTGCCGACCCAGTGGTGGGAGTTTTTGAAATGAGCAAGGAAAACATAGCCACGGTGCAGGCTTTCCAGACCGAGGACGGCAAGCTGCACAAAACGATGGAATGGGCGGTTTACCACCTCGCGGAGAAGGCGATGGAAGAACTGCTCGCGCAGGGCGAATCCGCCGACCCCATCAACATCATGAACCGCATGAGCGGGACCCATAATCGCCGCATCGTTCGCAACTGGCTCAACGCCACCGACGCCCTCGAAAAATCGGTGATGGGCCAGTGAGCCAACGCGATCCCCGCCTGCACGACGACCGCTATCTGCGCTGGCTGCGCCGCCAGCCGTGCTGCATCTGCGGGGCACGCGCGCCGAACGAGGCCGCGCACATCCGCGCCGGGAGCGTGCGCCACAATAAACGCCCCTGCGGTATGCAGGAAAAACCCCACGACCGATGGGCTGTTCCGATGTGCCCCGGCGACCATCGGCTGGGCCGGAACAGCCAGCACGCGAACAATGAATTGAGGTGGTGGGGCATCCACGGCAAGGACCCGTTCGACACCGCTGCGGCCTACTATGCCGAGTTCGGCGGAGGCGGCGGCCAGCCGAAAAAGCCCCGCAAACCCGCCGCGCGCAAGCCCCGAGGGCAACGCGCCAAGGTCGGTCCATCCCGAGGATTCGCCGCAGGGCGGAAAATGCAGAACCGAGGATTTCAATGAACGATTTCACATGGCACACCAATGCCCTCAAGGGCGTGCGCGGTCCGATCAACGCCGACGATCCAGAGCCGGGGTTCTACGAAAACCGGTGGAAGGATAGGCAAACCGGCGACGTGACGCGCCAACCGGTTGCCTACTGGTACGACACAAACAACGGCGAGTTGCGGTGCCACAAGAACGGGCGCGACGTCGAGGAACTGAGGGCGCGGGAAATGTGGCCCCACGCCAGCAAACGCCCGATCACGCGAGAAGGGTACGATTCTGCCCTCAAGGGCATCTGGCTGGATGACGCCAAGGGCGTGTCCGACGCCGCCGCGCTCGCGAACGACGAGGACCTGACGCCGGCGCAAAAGATCATCAAGGAAATCGAGGAGGCCAAAAAGGACCTGCCGAACTACCTCAAGATCGATTCGGACGACGTGGCCGCCAAGGGGCAGTCCCTGCGGTCCCTGTTCACCACGCTGGCGGGTAAATTGGACAAGGAGCGCGAGGCACTGGTGCGCCCGCATCTGGACGCACAGCGGGACATCAACGCCCAGTACAATCCCGCCATCAACGCCGCCAAGGCCGATGCTAACACCATCAAGAAGGCTCTAGAACAGCACGAGACGGATAAGCGGGTCGCCCAGCGGGCTGCGGAGGCCCGTCAGGCCGAACTGGACGCCGAGGCGGCGCGCAATGCGGACTGGCAGGCCGCGGCACCCGTGGGGTCCGTGCCGGAGCCTGTCGCGGCTCCCGTGCGCGTGGTTTCCAACGCGCCTCCGCCGTCCACGCAGATCAAGGGCGGCTCCGGGCGCGCCGCCAGCGTTTCGACCTACCAGCACGTCCTGTCCATCGACATCGACAAGGTGTTTGAGCAGTTCAAGGGCGACGCCCATCTGATGGCGACCCTGATGGAGTTGGCGCAGAAAGCTATCAATGCAGGCATCCCGGTTCCGGGGGCCACCACCGAGGAAAGGGCAAAAGTCCGATGAACCAGGCTCCTACCCAATTGGAAGTGTACCGCGGCGAAGTCTTGCCGCCCGAGAAGGCCAGCGAACTCTGGCAGGCGCTGCCGTCGCACATCAAGCCCGCCGTGTTCGAGCGGAATCTGATGAACGCCTTGATGGCGAACCCGGACCTGATGCAACACGATCCCCGGCTGGTCTATCGCGAGGTGGCGAAGGCTGCGGGCCTCGGGCTGCTGCTGGACCCATTGCTGGGCGAGGGCTATCTGGTTGTCGCCTATAACTACAAAACCAAAAACAAAGAGCCGCAGTTGCGCGTCGGCTACAAAGGCATGTGCAAACTCGCCCGGCAGACTGGCGAGGTGGGGAATATCTATGCCCACGAGGTCCATGAAAAGGACCACGTGGAGGTGGACCTTGGATTCCCTAAGATATTCCACCACAAGCCCGTCCTGTTCGGCGATCGCGGCCCCATCATCGGGTACGTCGCCCTGATCACGTTCGATGACGGCACGTTTGATTTCGAGCCCATGTCGGTGCAGCAGTGCCACGATATTCGGGACCGCTCCGACGCCTGGAAAGCGTTCTCGGAGGGCAAGATCAAGAGCACCCCGTGGAGCACGGACGACAGCGAAATGTCGAAAAAGACCGTCCTGCGGCGCCTGCTCAAGCGTCAGCAGCAGTCCCCTGAAATGGTGGCCGCGCAGCGGATCGAGGATGACGCCGAATTCCCGAACATGGCTCGCGCCATCGCCCCGTCCACGCCGAGGGACGCGGGGCCTCCGCGGGCGCAGGCCATCACAGAGCAGCCCGGCCCGGCGACCATCGACGGAGAGATTGTCGAGGACGAGCCCGAGCAGCAGCGGACCGAGGAAGAACAGGGCGCGCAGACTTTCGACCAGAAGCCCGAAACCGCAGCCAAGGCCATAGAGCCCTATATGCTGCCGGTGGAACGCGAGACATTCGCGTCCCTCGCAGCCAAATACATCAAGGCCGTGGAAACCAGTCTGACCCCCGGCGACGTGTTCAAATGGGCGGAGAAAAACTACAAGGCGTTGGACCAGATCGCGCAGGGCGCGCCGGCGGAATCTGCCAAGATCAAGAAGGCGTCGGAGGAGCAGTTGCGGCGTCTGCAAGGGACGCAGCAACCAGCGCCGGACAAGACGAAACCCGCCACCCCGAAACGGGAGCGAAAGGCCAAGGCACCCAAGGACGCGCCGAAAGACGGGCCGGAGGCCATGCTGGCCACGATCGAGGCCGAACTGGCGGCGGTGGAAAGCGCCGACGGATTGGAGAAGGTCTGGCATGATGTGTGCCTGCCGCTGCTCAAGGACGCCATGCCGCCGGATCAAGACGAGGCGCAGGCCATCTATCAGCGCCACGAAAAGCGGCTCGGCGGGGACTGAGCCATGACCGACCTCGTGATGACAAAGCGCGCAGGCCGTCAGGGCGAGGTCGGTCTGTTCATTGACTCGGAAATCTGGGAGGAGGGTTTCCAGGCCATCACGATGGGCGGCGAGGTGACCGTAAAGGCCACCATGCCGCGCAACCTGAAACAGCACAAATTCGCGTGGGCGCTCGCCACCAAACTCGCCGAACTGTGTTCCTCGGGCGACGAACGCCTGACCAAAGAGGACATGATGGACCACCTGCTGGTGGAGGCCCGTCACTATCGCAAGGTCTGGGACCCGCTGCGGAAAAAGGTCGAACTGAAACCAAAGCCGACGAATTTCGGCGCAATGGATGGCGTTGCGTACACGCGCCTGCTGAACCGCATCAAGTACGTTGCCGTGACCCACCTCATTCCCGGCCTTGATCCCTCCGAACTGAAACGAGAGGTCGAGGCCATGCTGGCTCCAGCCCACCATCAGGATTTCCGATGACCATTGAAACGAAAAACGCCGTTATCAAATCAGCCACGATCAGCAACGACGATCACGGGCTGCTCACCTCATTTTTGCATCTGGACTATGGCGGCACGTGTCAGGGGTTCGGCGGCTACGCCCTATATCTCCCGCGCGATTTCTCTCACTCCGAGCAGTCCAAGCAACGCAATTATGCTGGCCATTTCATCTGGCGCTGCATGGAGGTCGCGGGCGTCGGGGAGTGGTCGAAATTGCCGGGGAAAACCATCCGGGTGCGGTGCGAACACTCCAAGGTCCACGCCATCGGCCACATCGTGAAAGACGACTGGTTCAACCCGACTGATGATTTCAAGGCCATGGGAGGCGACCAGTGAGCAAGAATCTTATCCCGCCCGGCGCGCTTGATCGTCACATCGCGTTCCTCGGCGCCACTGGCTCCGGCAAAACCAGCGGGGCAAAACGCGCCGTGGTCGAGCCGGCGTTGATCGCCAAAGAGCGTGTCCACATCATCGATCCGGCCGGCGCATGGTGGGGTTTGCGCATGAACTCCGATGGCGTCCGCAAAGGCTTCCCGATTTTCATTTTCGGCGGCGACCATGGGGACTATCCACTGCGCGCCAAGGACGCCGAAATGCTCGCCGACGCCTTCGGGACGTCCAGCGATTCCGCAATCTTCGACACGTCCCTGATGAACGTATCGGAGCGCACGGCATTTTTCACCGAGTTCGCCGAGGCGATCCGCCGCAAGAACCGTGGCCCGTTGAAATTCATCATTGACGAGGCGCATCTGTTCATGCCGCAGGCTGGTGCCCAGTTCGGCGGCGCGACGCCAGCGATGCTGCACGCGGGCAACAATCTGGTCAGCCTTGGCCGGTCCAAGGGGCTGCGCATTACGCTGATTTCCCAACGCCCGGCCAAACTGCACAAGGACAGTCTCACGCAGGTGCAGTCCATGGTCGCCATGCGCTTGATGGCCCCGCAGGACCGCAAGGCCATCGCCGAGTGGATCGCCGACCAGGCCGACCCGGAGCGTGGCAAGGAAATCATCGCATCCCTGCCGACCCTCAAGCCCGGAGAGGCTTGGGTATGGGCGCCGCAGGACGGCGTTCTTGATCGCGTGAAATTCCCGCTGCCCAAGTCCTTCGACTCAAGCAAGGCCCCCACCTCCGCCGGCGACGGGCCGCAGCTTCCACCGATCGATTTGGACAAACTCACCGGTCGGCTCAAAGCCGTGGAAACCGAACGCAAGGCCAATGACCCCAAAGCCCTGCGCGCCGAGATTGTTAAATTGACATCCGAAATGGCGCGGATGCGCAACGAACCGCGCATTGATGACGGGGCTATACAGGCAGCGGAACAGCGCGGATATTTGGCGGGCCACGATCAGGGCCTGCGCGCGGCTGAAAAATCCCATATGGAATTGAACGACAAAGTGCGCGAGGCTCTGGCCGATTTTAACAAAACTGTCGCGCGCGTCCTGAGCGACACCATCGTGGTCGCGGTGCCACAGGAACAGCGATCCCTCCCTCTCCCGAAATCGGCCTCGCCAGCGGCTCCTAAAGCAAAGGCCGTGGACACGCCGATTAAACGCCCGGCACCCGCCGCGCGCGTACCATCACCGGCGGCGAGCGGTGATGGGTCTTTGACTGGGCCACAGGCCGCGCTTCTCCAGGCGCTCGCATGGTGGAAACGGATGGGGCACGACGCCCCAACGCGGATTCAGTGCGCGGCTATCGCCGGCTGGAAAACTACTGGCTCCAATATCAAAAACCGGCTTTCAGAACTCTCCCAGATGGGAATGGTCACCTACCCGGCGACCGGTAAAGTAAGCCTGACCGCCTCCGGCCTCGCCCATGCGCCGGAGCCGGATATGTCCGCGACGCTGGTGGATAGCGTGCGGAAAATCCTCACCGGCCCGCAAACGACAGCGTTTAACATCCTGCTGAAACAGGGGGAGGAAATGACCCGATCCGACCTCGCCTCGGCGTGCGGCTGGGAGGAGGGCGGGAGCAACATCAAGAATCGGCTCTCCGAGTTAAGCCGTCTCGAAATCGTCACCTATCCCGGCACGGGGCGCGTGCAACTCCAAGATTGGATCACCTCCTGAAAGGACGGACCATGTACATCGTTTGCGATACCGAGGGCACTGGCATTTTCGATTACAAGGCCGCCGCCGATGCCGACGGCCAGCCGCGCATGGCTGAACTGAGCCTTGTTTTTGCGAACGAGGATTTGGAAGTGGAGCGGGAATACACCGCGATCATCAAGCCGGACGGCTGGATCATGCCGCCGGAGGTGGCGGAGATTCACGGCCTCACACAGGAAATCCTGATGGAGCAGGGCCTGCCGGTGCGCGAGGCGTTGGACGTGTATCTGGGCGCGATCGGCGAGGGTCGCGTGATGGCGGCGCATAATGCGCAGCACGATGCCAAGCAAATCAGGGGGGAGTTGCGCCGCGCCGGGCTGCCGGATGAATTCGAGAGCGCGCCGAACCTCTGCACCATGCGGTCCCTGATAAAGGTGATCGGGCTCAAACAGGAGGGCTCCAACCGCGCCAAATGGCCGACCCTGCAAGAGGCGTGTGACTTCTTCGGCATCGAACGCCACGGCGCCCACACGGGCCGCGGCGACGCCATGGACGTGCTGATGGTGATGCGCCGCATGAAGGCGATCGGGATACTGCCCGAGGCCAAGGTCCACTACGCCAAAAATCCGCCGGCAAGAAAGGAAGTCACGCCGTGAGCACAAAGCCTCCAAAGGGCGAAAAGCCCGCCGACACCATCCGCTTTCAGGCCGCGCAGTTGGACATGCTGTATAAACGATGCGACGACTTGTCAGCCGCCCGAGGGAAGGCCGAGGCCGATCGGCAGAATGCCGAAAAAGAAAAGCGTGAAATAAGCGCGAGCCGGGACAGATATGTTGAGCAGCGTAATTCATACAAGCTGCGCGCGGAGAGACTTGAGGTAGAGGTGGCGCGCCTCCAAGGCTATATCAACCGCGTGCGCGAGGCGGAAGGCGGGCCTCCGGCGCACACAGATCGCGGGCCATCCATCGGCGACCTTGATTTTACCGGGCCAGCTAACGGTCCAGATCGGCTCCGGTGAGAATCGATCACACCGAGATTGACGAACGCATTGCGGCCCGCGCCGACGAATTCCGCGCGGGCCAGATCACCGAGACGGTATTCCGGGCCGCAGTGTTCGCGCTCGGGAAGCGGGGCCAGGAACTGGACCTGATCGTCCGGCATCACCAGCAGTTAAAATACGAGGCATCACATGCGCCTGACCGGGCATCAGATCATGATGGCGGTGTGCCATCACATGAAAATCCACCCTGCGGAACTGCAAGGGAAAAGCCGCGACCCTAAAATGGTCCGCGCCCGGCGCATCATCGCCCAGCGGATGAAGGCGCAGGACTACAAAATATCGATCATCGCGAAGCGCCTGAACCGGGATCACACCACGATCTATTCCTACCTGTTCCCGAATTTTCGCGCCGACAAGCAGCGCCGCTATTTGGAGAAAAAACGTGAAAAACTTGAAGCCCGAGCATTACAAGAACAGCAACATTCGGCCCATCCGGGCTGATGACGGCTCTACCGCGCGCGGGCTCATGATCGCCCTCGCCTCGATCGCCAAGGGACAGGCCAGCAAATCGCAGCAGATCGCGCCGCTGGAAAAATTCCCGCCACACCCCACGGAGGAACGATGAAATGTCTGACGATTCCAACACTGCTGATCGCCTGCCTGTTGCTCCTGAGTTCGTGCAGCGAGCGGTACAGCGAGCGGATGAATCCGCAGCCGCCTCTGTGCCGGGCCGCGAACCAACGATGCTAGAGCAGATGACGGCTCGCACGCGGTTGCCGACCGGCGAGGAGCGCACCCCGATCGAGCGCGCGCGCGACGACTACAACCAGTTGCGCACCGACAATATGATCCTGATTGACGAGGTGCGCGCGTTGACGATCGAGCGCGATGTGCTACAGGCGCAGTTGACCGAGGAGCGCAAGGACAAGCACCGAATCCAGGTCAAATACGAGGAATGCGCCAAGCGCCTCGGCTCGATCATGCAGAACATGCGGACAGCCGGCGACAGTATCTTGCAGGTGATTCGGGCCTCGCAGGAGGCGGTCAGCGACGAACCGGGCCTGACGGATTTTGCCCCATCGGGCCTCACGGCAGGAAAAATCCAGACCCGCTGATGTTTCACGTGAAACGAAAAACCCGCCGCGGATTTCTCCGGGCGGGTTTTCTATTTGGCAGGAGTGGAAGGAATCAAACCCTCGCGAGCGGAGTTGGAGGCCGCCATGCTGTCATTACATCACACTCCCAAATTGGTACTGACGGACTGATTCGAACAGTCTGCTCCCGGTTCACAGCCGGACCGCCCGTTGCCATCGAGCATCGTCAGCATGGTCGCGCACCCCGGTTTCGATCCGGGCTGATGGCCTTATGAGAGCCACGTCCTCGCCAGAGGGAGCGCGGGTTGGCTGGGGTGGTCGGTGTCGAGCCGACCGCATCAGGCTTCAAAGGCCCAACTCCGCGCCGGCGGCACCCCGTTGAATTGGCACTCCCTGCGGGTATCGATCCCGCTTCTACGGTGTGAAAAACCGCAATCCTAGCCAGTAGACGAAGGGAGCATGATGGTGCGGGCTGCGAGGCTCGAACTCGCGTCTCTTGGTTGGAAGCCAAGGGTCCTACCTCTGAACGAAGCACGCATTTTTATGTCAAAAAATCGCATTAAAATGGCGGAAGGCCGGAGACACGATCACCACACCGTCGCCGGTGCCATGCCCTTAGCAGGGGCCGCCAGCGCCTTGCTGGTTGACCTTCCATGGTGCTCGCGGGAGGGATCGAACCTCCATCGTCCAATTACGGTGTCCCGCTTAGGAGGCGGGGCCGGTACGCGAGCATGTTGGCCGTCCCGCGAGGACTCGAACCCCGATTACCCGCTTAGAAGGCAGGCGCCTGTCCAGTTGGCCGACGGGACGATGGAGTCGCCAGCAGGATTTCAACCTGCCTGTCCGGGGTTGCAATCCGGCGCGTAGTCACTCCGCCATGGCGACAGAATTGGCTGCGGACGAAAGACTTGAACTTTCATCACCCGGTTCAGAGCCGGGCTTACTCCCTGAGTATCCGCAATTTGGCCTGCACGGCAGGATTCGAACCCGCATCTTCCTCCAGTTAGCTTACTCCCGGTTCGTAGCCGGGGGGCTTACGTGCAGATATTGGCACTGCTGGCGGGTACTGACCCCGCGCCTGCCGGGTGAGAACCGACGATCCTGACCATTAGACGACAGCAGTATGTTGGCTCCGGTCGGCGGGATCGAACCGCCCTAATCACCGCTTAACAGGCGGGTCCATGCACCAAGCTCGGCTTGACCGGAATAAAAATGGTGGACCGACGGGGTAACGCTCCCCGCGCGACAATCTTGCAAGGATCGTCTGCACCCTTGTGCTCGGCCCGTATTGGCCCCGGTGCGCAGCAATAGCACCGGTGGTCGCTATAGGTCCCCTTTTCCACGGCGACCTCCTGAAATGGTGCCCAGTCGTGGTTCCTCCCCACGCTCTCCGAGGCTTCAACTCGGCGCTTTCAATAGATTAGCTTACTGGGCTTGATTGGTGCGGACACGGGGAGTCGAACCCCGGCTGAGAGTGTGGCACACTCCCCGACTTCCGTAATCTTTTGTCCGCGTGTTGCTGGCCGCTGGCGCGCCCGTGGGCGTCTCGGCGTCGAGGCTGGAAGGGTGGCCAACCCATCCGCAGCGCACTCTCCAGCGGCGCATTCTGGTCCCCCGCCGTGGTAACGATCCACGCCAGCCCGGAGGCGTCGGTTTTACAGACCGTGCCGCGTCCTTAGCGGCCTACCGAGGGGAATTTGGTTGCGCAGGGAGGATTTGAACCCCCGACCTCCAAGTTATGAGCCTGGCGAGCTAACCGCTGCTCTACCGCGCAATAAACGGTGCCGGGCTATCAACTCCCGAGCGATGGTCCGCAGTTCATCCGTGCGGTCATGACAGCATCCGGCGATCAACCCGGATGGCCCCCCTTACGAGAGGTCTTGAGCGCCGCCTTTCGACGGACAAAAAGGGTTACCCCGATTTTCCGTCTTAGGCAACATGGCGGACAGCCGAGGAATCGAACCCCCATCGCTTGCGCGAGCCACGGTTTTCAAGACCGCTGCCAGACCATTCCGGCTGGACTGTCCATTGGTGGTCGTCACGGGATGACTCGAACACCCGGCCTCGGCCTTCGGAGGGCCGCGCTCTATCCAGTTGAGCTACGTGACGTCATTTCTTTTTCGGCGCCGGGAAAAACTTCCGGGTCCGCTGATCTATAATCAGACTGTCATCCCGAACGATGCCCGGCTTTGTCAGCGTCGTGTGATCCATCGCCTGCTCCAACGCCAGATAGGCGTTGCCAAGGTCGGGAGTTGACGGGTTCACAAACAGCACGTCGAGAGCAATCGGGTGGTCGATCACTTCGGTGATGCCAATTTTGGCGAGCGCCTGGCGGATGAACACCCGGTACTGCTGGATGGTCCGCAGGTGCATCCGGCGATGCGGCGCGTCGTGAATCCAAAGCGACAGTTTCGGGATGTCCCGATCGTCGTCGTACTCGGCAATGACGCGCATGGCGTCCTCCATGGTGGGCGGCCCCGGATTCGAACCGGGGTCGGACCTGTTATGAGCAGGTGGCACTGGGCCGCTGTGCTAACCGCCCGATAGCAGCCCTGCTCCCGGCGCGACCGGGTTCGAGCCCGCCGACAGGCGTAGCGCCATGGTGCGCGTTGCCGACGGGCTCAGGAGGCGTCCACGACGCGCAGGGCAAAATTGGTCTGCGTGGCAAGATTCGAACTTGCGATCCCCTGATTCCAAGTCAGGTAGGGACGACCAGACTCCCCTACACGCAGATGAAAATGGCGCGACTTGCGGGTGCTGACCCCGCGACCTTCCCCGTGACAGGGGGATGCTCCGCCGTTGAGCTAAAGCCGCATGAAATGGTGCGCGTCGGGTGAATTGAACACCCACGGGATTGCTCCCACAGCCGTCTCAGGACTGCCTGTCTACCGGTTCCAGCAGACGCGCAAATGGTGGACCACCACGGTACTGACCCGTGTTCACGGGGTTAAGAGGCCCGTGCATCACCTTAATGCTTGTGGTCCGCGATGGTGAACCCGCTCGGTACTGCCCCGAGTTCGCATGGGTTAAAAGGCCAGCGTGCTACTTTCCTACTCCGGGTCCGATTAGGACCGGGGTTTGTGGCGCGCGGCGAGCACCGCCATGCGCTCCTGCACGCGGCGCAGCGTCTCCTGGCACGCTTCGGAAAGCGTGTGCGTGCCCGTCACCGGGTCGGTGGTGGTGCCCTTCATGTCGCTCTCCTGTTGGTAGTCCTAGCCGGTTACGATCCGACGTCTGCCGGTTATCAGCCGGCTGCACTGCCATTGTGCTATAGGACCATGATGGTGCGCCTTGCAGGTGCTGCCCCTGCGGCCTCCTGCATGTCACGCAGGCGATCTGCTGCTGATCTAAAGGCGCCCGAAATTCGATCGGCAGTCTGGGAGCAACCCCTATGCCGGTCCCGCTGCCGTCCGCAGCCAGTTTTTGGACCGGAAGCAACCCCGATCTTACTGGCCAGCCGTGACCTTGCAGCGATGCTGGTACACCGTGAGGATGTCGAAACCCCGGCCTCCCCCGTGTGAAAGGGGCGCTCTGCCTCTGAGCTAACGGTGCGTGAAGTGGTGCCCGGCGCAGGAGTCGAACCCGCACGGTCCGCGAGGACCAGATCGCTTTTGAGGCGTCGGCGTCTACCGTTCCGCCAGCCGGGCATGATTGGTGTCGGCGGGGAGACTCGAACTCCCAAAGCTACGCGGTCTGAACGCGCACGGTATGCCAAATTCCCGATGAAGCCACGCCGACAAATGGTGCCCGGTGCAGGTTACGATCCTGCGCCTGTTCCTTACCAAAGAACCGGTCTGCCATTGATCCTAACCGGGCGCGTATCTCGGCGTTGTAGGCGCGCATTGGCGCCTCGTTCGTTCCCGTAGTGCAAAGGGGTATCCTACCAACTAGACGAACCCGCAGGTTTCCCCGCAAGTGCAGGGCTCGAACCTGCGTCTCCCCAACCCTACGGCTCTCGCCGAACTGGTGCCCCAGCCGGTAATCGAAACCGGCTCTGCCGCTTACGAGGCGGCTGCATCGCCTCAATGCTTCAAGGGCAAATCTGTTCTTGGTGCTGGCTCGGTGAATCGAACACCGGTCATTCGCTGTACAAAGGCGACGGTCTGCCACTGGCCTAAGCCAGCACGAAAAACAGTTTTTCGGTGAGCGTGAAACCAGTCCACCGGCATCGCCGGGTCCTACACGTCGCACCTAGCTGTCGGGACGCGCGTGCGCGGCGACGATCAGCGGCTGTTCGCTTAGGCGGAGAGGGTGCAACTGGATTCCGAGTGGGGAGTGTTGCGGGTCGTTTCTCTCTGCCTTTCGGCAGAGGGCGAGCCCGCTGCCGTTTAACCTAGTATCCTGCGCCCTTTGGGCTGCATCGGGTGTTCCAAGCCCGCAAACGCGCATACGCCGTCCAGCCGATTGCTCGACCAGATGGAGGTACGCGTGTATGTGGCGGCTTGTAACATCGTCGTTCCTAGCGGGGCGGCAGGCCCCGTGTGTGGGCGAAGCGTGTACGCCCCATTCCGAATCACGTCAACCGGGATTTAACGGTCGGCGCCGATTTTTGTTCGATCGTCCGCGAATTAGTTTGGCGAGCCCGTTCATTTCGCCGCGCATGGCGCTCATTTCGCCGCTGATGTGGCCCAACGCCCGCTCGATCCCATCCACGTCGCGTTGGATTTCCTGCGCCTGCACTCCGATCGTGGTGAGGCCGGTAAGGATGGTCACGATCCACAGGCTGTCCGGTGCGATTTCAGTCGGTGCCGATACCTGCGCCGGCGCAGGGGCCGCGCGAAACATTTTGATTCCCGCGCTCAGTATCGGGAGGGCCAGTGCGAGGACGATGAAAAACGCGACTAGGTTCTGCGAGGGCGGGAGCGTGCTGATAGTCGCTATTGCCCAGTCACCAAGTTTTTCCGCTATTTTTTCCCACATAGCCCCTCGCCAGCGCCCGGTACATCGAAATCAGTTCAAAAAACGCGAGGACACTGTAGACGGGTATCCCGACTGACGGCGGCGTGCCGTTCACCTCGAAAAGCAGAACCAGCGCGGCGGCCATTTGTGCCCAGACTACAGCGCCGACAAGGGCACCAGCCGCGCGGATGACCGGCCCGTAGAATTTCCAGTGACCGTTCGCGATCAACGCCGCAATTCTGGCCACCCCGATTGTCACGTAAACCCCGACGATGGTTTCGGCTGACACCACCGTCAGGAGATACCTGAAAGCGCCGGCCTCGATCGACCGCGGCCACAGCACCACGAACAGCCCGATGCCCAGCATCATGATGGTGGTGGCCAACTCGAATAGACGGCTCTCGAAATGCCGAATGAGGGCCTTTACAGGCCACTCAACCGCATATTCGACGTTGGACAGCAGCCGCATGGTCTGGGCCTGCATGATGGTCACACGTCTTGATCGGTTTGCGGGGGCAGCGGCTTGTTCAGCCGGGCCTCCAACGCCGCGATGCTGGCTTTCAACTGCTCGGCCTGCTCCGGCGTCACATCCGCGCCGCCGAACAGGTCGTTGTAGATCGCCTCGGCAAACGGCGCGGCGTCCTCCACGGTCTGGATGATCTTCGGGGTGAGGTCCACGGCGGTTTTCACCACGGCGGCGATCAGGCTGACGATTGCTGCTGTGTCCATGTCAGGAAATCCCGTTGCTTGATTTCGTGTTGAGGAAAACATTGAACGCTCGTTGCGCCGCGTTGATGTACGACGCCGCGTTCAATGTCGGGTTTGCCCGGATGAACTCATACGCCTGATCCAGTGCGAACCGGACCTTTTGCTGGGCGTCCATCAGTTTCACGGTCACCGACCGTTTGGCGCAAATGTTCGATGCGCTGAACGGGCGCGTCTTTGTGCAGGGGTTCGTGTCGTACAGTTCGCGGTAGGCGACCGCGCCGACGAGCGCGAGCCCATAGGCGTTCTCGATGTCGCTGATGTTCCCGGTGGTGACGGGATTCTGGATCGGCGCGGCACCCACGCCGATGCCGAGTTTGGCGAGGTCCTTGGAACAGCCGCCCGATGACAACGCCAGCACGGCGATGACTGAAAGGGCGGCGAGTCGGCTGACGATGCTGCGCATGGTGTTCTCCGGGTTAGGCCGCATTGGCGGTGGCGGCAACTTTAGCCTCCGCCGCCAAGGTTGGGACGATCTTGTTCTGCGTCGGGTCCATCGCCAGCGTGGCGAGGGTTTTATTGGCGTAGCCATTGACCGCGATCCCTTCCACGCCGGGCATGTTTTTCACATCGAGCACGGTGTTGCCCTGGCTCGTGAGCACGGCCATCACGGACTGGATCATCAGGTTGCCGAGGCCGGCGACCGAAACGATAGACTTGGCCACACCCGTCCCGAACAGGTCGGTGAGTTGTGTGGTGGAAATCATCAGCACGCTCAGGATGGCGCCGACGATCGAGAAAATCTGTTTTCCGTTGAGGTTGCCCATGATCGGCCCCTAATTTTGAGAACAGCGGCGCCCATGGTATTGACCCCCATGGACAAGAAACATCACAACGCAACGCATGGGATGGAGAAATCCCCGGAATACCGCATCTGGATAGATATGCGGCGCAGGTGCCACCAACCCCAACGTCCTGACTATCACAGATACGGCGGTCGCGGCATTACCGTATGCGATAGATGGCGATTCGCGGGAAGTGGTGGGTTCGCCAATTTCTACGCCGACATGGGTTCTCGCCCGCTGGGCCACACTATAGAGCGACGTGACAATGATGGCCCATACAGCCCGGAGAATTGCTACTGGGCGACCAAGAAGGCGCAAGCAGCCAACACTCGCACCAACCGGATGATAGAATTTCGCGGCCAGCACATGACCGTCACAGCGGCGTGCGACTTGGCCGGGATATTCTCGGGCGTAGTGTTCCAACGGCTGAACCGTGGATGGGGCGCCGAACGCGCGCTTACCACTCCAGCATTGAAG
>Ga0181338_1000009_pt1 | contig 69005 bp, 97 predicted proteins | sample Sp13VDMM110SD_FD_122168 | JGI IMG/M metagenome (GOLD analysis project Ga0181338, IMG submission 122168) | Freshwater viral communities from Lake Michigan, USA - Sp13.VD.MM110.S.D | ecosystem: Environmental > Aquatic > Freshwater > Lake | place: USA: Michigan | collected 2013-04-23
ATTCAATGCCGGACCAGTCGTGGGTCACGCCCCGGCGCAGCAGCTCATCGTTGTACTTCTGGAACTGTCCCCCACCCACGTATGGGCTGCCCCGCATGTGGGCCCACCGGGAAGCCTCCCGGACCAGCTGCTCATCGGTGAAGTCCTCCACCGGGGTCGTGGGCCAGCCGTTGGCGTTGCGCTGGACATCCACGATAGGCGGAGCCGCGACTGGGGGAGCCTCTGGCACCGCAGCTCTCTTGAACCAGGACAGGAGCCTCATTTGCCGATGTTCCACATGAGGGCTTCACCCCACTGGGCACGCCCCTCCCGGAGCCACCACCTGAACGCCTTGAGGTCATAATACTCGTTGCAGGGGAAGGGTGCGTCAGGCCCCGGTCGCGCCCGGTCGGCATAGCTGTAGCCCTCGTTGACCAGGATGACGTGCGGCTCCAGGACGGCCAGCTGGATGCCCGACTGCTCAGAGATGTAGCGGAGCGTGGCCCCGGCTGGCCTGTCATAGCCCTGATGGAGGATGAACTTGCGGCTGAAGAAGCCCCCACCCAGCATGAAGCCCCGCAGCACCCCGGCGGCGATGGTCCCGGAGCTGATGGCGATGAGGACGGGGGAGGAGCGGGACAGGCCCAGGTCGGGTCGGGTGTGGAGGGTGCGCTCAACCTCCAGGGCGGTCTCAGTGACCATCTCCGGGAGCTTCAAGGCGTTGGGCATCATGTAGATGTCATCCCCCTGCTCCCTGAGCTTGGCCTTGGCGGCGTGGTACAGGATGGCGGAGCGGCCTGCCTGGAGGCTGACCAGCTCCGCCCCCAAAGCCTGAGCGGCCTGTTGCTGGGGGCGCAAGGCGTCAAACTGCTCAGCCTTCCTCACAGGGTAGAAGTTGATGCACCTCTTGCCCAGGAGCTGGCAGGCCTGCGCCACAGCGTGACCGGCCTGGGAGTGGGAGGTGTCCAGCACCCCGATGGTGCCCTCAGGTCGCGCCTTGACGTGGGCGTACACACCCCGGGTCTTGCTGAAGGGTGGCCCGGGGGGAGCACAGCTGAGGTCCTCCCGCTTGACCATCAGGCCGAATTGGTCAAAGTGATCTTCAAGGGGTGTGTTGTCAGTCAGCATCGGGCGCTCCATTTCATCAGGCCAGCTTATCCCCGGTGCATGACCGGGGAAAGTTATTTCATTTGGCTCAGCCCAGCATTTCCATGGCGGCTGCAATCTGCTCCTTCTCCTCCACCTCACGGAGCAGGGACTGGTCCCACTGGGCCTCATCCCGGATCAGCGCGACGTTGCGCTCAATCAGGCGCTCAATGTACTGCGGCTCCAGCGCGTCCAGCTCCCAGGAGCTGTCACCAAACTCCTCCTGGTACGCCTCAAAGCGGCTGTCAGTCTGCTTGGCCGGGTTGGGAGGCGGGTTCAGCTCCTCAATCTGGGCCATGTTCAGGGCCAGGCGCTGGACCATCACCGGCACCCCGGCGAACAGGCTGAGGCGCTCCCGGTTGTCCCGGGTCATGTCCAGGCCTGACGGGTCGTGGTCACCCAGGTGGAACACAATCGGGCGCTGGCCCTTCTTCACGTACTCCGCAAACCGCTGCCCCGCCGCCCACTGCTCTGACTGGCTGTTGTAGCCCTTGCAGGCAAAGAAGTCGATGCGGAGCTTGTTGCAGATGCCCCCAATGACGCCCTCCAGCGCCTGCTTCTCCACCCACAACTCAGGACGCCACTGCTGGTCTGCCCAGAGGTCCCGGCGGTATGAGTCATGGACAGCCTTCAGGGCCTGGTTGGGGTGGCTGTAGGTGCGCAGCCCCTTCAGGCCCCGGCCCCGGTCCTCAATCGCGGTCCAGCTGACAAGCCCAGCCATCCGGCCCCGGCTGATCAGGTCCCCCAGCTTGTTGTAGGACGCCTGGCTGTTGGGCAGGAGGTCCCGGGCCACAAACTGGTAGTACAGCTGGCGCAGGGTCAGGCTGTATCCCTGACCCTCATAGCCCTCAATGATCTGGTTGGCCTGGGCCAACATGTCCAGCGCGTCCTGCCGGAAGTTGGCCTTGGTGTAGGCGCGGAAGTGGCCCTGACCGCTCATGCCGTGATCCTCCCAGCAGACTTGCGTGCGCCCTCAGCCTGCGGGTCAATGCCCACGGACTTGGCTTCATCGTATCCGGCCCAGTAGGCTCCCTGGTCCACGTCCTCAGAGGTGCTCCGCCCGCCCCGGCTGGCCCGCTTGGCCCAGTAGCGGTCTGACTCCTCCTGGGCAGCCTTCTCCTTGGCCCGTGCCTCCTCAGGGTTGGCCTGTGCCCAGGCAGTGTACTCCGCCTCAGCCTTGGCCGCCGCGATGGCTGCCAGGCGCTGGCGCTCCGCCTGCTTGGCGCTCCAGCCCTCCCCATGGAGGAAGTCATTGTTGGCATCCCGCTCAGACTTGCGGACGTCAGCGATGGTCAGGGTGGTGGAGGTGGACACCCCGGCCCGGGCGGCACGGTGCTCAGCCTCCCGCTTCTTGGCGGCCTCCTCAGCCTCCATCTCATCCCGGCGGTCCTGGACCTTCTCAATGATCCGGGCGGCAGCGCCCTTGCGGTAGGAGACAGCCCAGCGGCTGAACCGCTGCGTGTTGTCGTCACCGACGCGGGCCATGACCAGGCGCTCAATGGTCTGCTCCAGGTACTCTGCCATGTTCTTGGTGCTGATCACGTTGACCGTGCGCCCGACAACCCGGTGCTCATAGCGGATGGCCCAGATGGTCTCCTTCTGCTTGCCCCAGCTGTAGCTCTTGTTGACCTCCCGGCTCCCCCACCGGCGGCTGGTCCAGTACATGCAGAAGTTGAGCTCAGCAACCGCCCTCCACAGGCTCCGCTGGTACAGGTACACCCCGCCCTTCTGCTTGGCGTCCTCCCGCTTCCCGCTGGTGCCGCCGCCCTGGTCGATCATGGCCATGTCGATGTTGTAGGCTGCCAGCATCTCCTGAGCCTTGGCAGCCGCCACAGCGGCCTCAGCCTCGTTGCCCTTCTTGGCGTTGGCCAGGGCAAGGAGCTTCTCCACCTTGCGGATGATGTTGACTTGATCTTCAGAGAGGTCTTGGACGGTCGCGGTCATTCTGGTGCTCCATTTCTGAGGGGAAGATGGGTGCGGGGGAGTGGCCCCCGCGCCTGGATCACTGGGCAGCCGCTGCGGGCTTCTTGGTCTTGAGCGGCGTGTGCGGGTGGGGAGCCGTCTGGCCCTTGGGCATGACAAGGTGGTAGCAGTCGCTGTCCCCGCGCTTGGTCGTGCGGATGCCATAGCCCTTGATCTTGTTCATGTCCCAATTCAGCCCGGACTTGACGGTGATCTCCTGCCACGGCTTCCCGCCGCCCGACATCGCCACCATCAGCTCCGCCATGGTCGCGCCCTGCTCCCGGGAGAGGAGGTCAACCAGCAGGGCCTGCTTGGAGCCTTCCTTGCAGGGATAGGCGGTGGCCTTGGGCTCCAGGTTGATCCCGGTGTTGGCCCGGGGAGCCTTGGGCGCTTTGGCCGGTGCGGGATAGTCGCTGGAGGTGGCGGGCTTGGCCGCGTCCCGGGCCTTGTCGGCTTTGGGCTTGGCCTCCTTGGCCGGTGCGGTGACCTTGGTCTTGGTCGCAAGGTCCTGCAGCCTGATCCAGGTCCGGGTCGCGCCTGCGGTCTTGTCGCTGAACCGCTTGATGGGCTGGTAGTCTGGGCCCAGGAGGGCGGTGATGGTGTTGTACACCGCGACAAGCTGGGCGATGCTGAGGCCCTCCAGATCGGACGGGCCGGTGACCAAGAAGTGGTCGTGCTTGTCGGCCCAATTCTCCGCCGCGTTGGCGTGCGGGAAGAACTGGACGGTGAGGTTGGCGATGTCCATGGTGGCGGCGAAGTTGGGGGTGGTGGTCGTGGTCATGGTGTGCTCCATTTCTGTGGGTTTGGGGGTTTAGACGATGAACCGGGCCCAGCGGGTCGGGAGGGTCGTGAGGGCCTTGGCCTTCTTGATCGCGTCCTCCGGGCTGTAGGCCTGGACCAGGATGTCCTGAAAGAGGTCCTGGCCGTACCGGACGTGGACGTTGTAGGGCTGGAGTTTGGTGAAGGCGTTCATGGTATCAGGCCTCCAGCTCGGTGCGGGGCACGAAGGCGTCTTGTTCTGGATTGTCGCAGAAGAAAACCCAGACCAGGCAGGACGGGTCGCTGTCCATGGAGAGGACCTGAACCTTGCGACCAGTGGGGGTGTGAATCATCGTCATCGTGGTGCTCCATTTCTCAGTCTCAGTACCATGAAGATAGTTGCTGACCGGGGATAAGTCAACCCCCAATCTTCCAGTCAGCAGAAGAAAGTTGCCCCCACGCATGAGAACAGCGCCCGGGCCTTCTCCCGGTTGGCCTCATCGTTCCAGAAGCCGACAATGCCTGAGGTGTGGGGGAGCCAGGCCCAGGAGCCTCCCCCGGGCTGGGCCACAAGCTCCATCGGGTCGGGCAGCGCCCAGGGATAGCACTCAGCGTTGACCTTGCCGACAAAGATCACAGTGCGCTGGAACATCCGGCGCTCCACCACCAGCTTGGCGGCGCACTCCCTGGCCAGCGGGAGGGGGAAGGCGTCCCCCTTCCCGGAGCTGGACCGGCCCGGGAAGTGCTCAATGGTGTTCACCCGGTCCAGGTGGCTGAACCACTGCTGGAAGGTCCAGCCGCTGAGCCTGAACAGGCGCTCCCCCGCACAGTTGCGGGGGAAGGGGAACAGCGGGTGGTGGGTGGTCCCCGGCTTCAGGGGAGGAGCGGCCTGCCCAACCAGCAGGGCACGCTTGGCCTCAGGGTGCTGGCGCTGCCACCGCGCCCCGGCCATGTAGCCAGCCATGACCTCCTGGTACAGGTCCCCACCGGCCATCACGCGCACTCCCGGCGGCCACTCACCGGGTCCCAGCCACAGGCGTCCTCCATGGCCGGGGGAGGAGGCTCAACGGCGGTGACCTCCACCGGCTCCGGTGCGGGCGCAGGCTTGTTGGTCCCCTTGGACGTCAGCAGGGCCATCCGCTTCCCGTCAATGTTGAAGGTCGTGCAGCCCTTGGCCCCGCCCTCCCAGGCGCGCATGTACAGCTGCTTGAAGTCCTCCCACTCCACGCTCCCGTCCAGGTTGCAGGTCTTGGAGCAGGCGCTGTCCACCCACTCCTGAGCGGTCACCAGGACGTCAATGTGCTCCTGGGGGGTGACCTGGGCAGCGGTGCGCCCGTGCACCCCGAACATCCGCACCCCGTAGTCCTCCACCTCCACCATCTCCACGCCAGCAGGCGTGTTGACCGGGCGCTCAGCGACGTAGCTGAACACCGGCTCAATCCCGGAGCTGCAGTTGTCAGCGGTCAGGCTGATGGTCCCGGTCGGTGCGATGGAGGTCAGGTGGGAGTTGCGGATGCCGTGCTCAGCAATGAGGTCCCGGACATCCTGGGGGAGCTTCTGGATGAACGCCCCGGCCAGGTACTTGTCCCGGTCATACATCGGGAAAGCGCCCTTTTCCTTGGCCAGGAGGGCGCTGGCCCGGTAGCACTCCACAGCGATGAGCTTCATCACGTCCTTGAGCCACTCCTTCATGCCGGCTGAGCCATACGGAAGGCCCATGGCCTCAGCCGCGTTGGCCGCCCCGGTGACGCCAATGCCCATGCGGCGCTTGCCGTGGGCTTCAGCCATCTGCTGGGGGAGAGGATAGCGGGCACGGTCCACCACGTTGTCCATGGCCCTGACGATGTGCGGGAGGTCGGCAATCAGCTGCTCCCGGTCAAAGCGCCACGCCTTGGTCTTGATCATGGCAGTCACATGCCGGATGTACTTGGCAAGGTTCACAGAGCCCAGAAGGCAGGCCCCAAACGGGGGGAGCGGCTGTTCACCGCAGGGGTTGGTCGCGGCGATGGTCTCACAGTAGTACAGGTTGTTGAGTCGGTTGACCGTGTCGATGAAGATGACCCCCGGCTCAGCCCAGTCCCAGGTGGAGCGCATGATGGCCTCCCACAGGTTGCGGGCATCAATCTCCCGGTACACCCGCCCGCCCCAGGTCAGCTCAAACATGGTCCCGTCCTTGACCGCCTGCATGAACTTGTCGGTGACAGCAATGGAGAGGTTGAAGCCGGTCAGCTCGGTGGTGTTCTGCTTGGCGTGGATGAACTCCTCAATGTCGGGGTGGTCAACCCGGAGGATGCCCATTTGTGCGCCCCGGCGGTGCCCAGAGGAGGCGACACACTTGCACACGGCGTCAAAAATCTTCATGAAGCTGACCGGCCCGGAGGAGTGTGACTGGAGCTTCTTGATGCTGTCACCCCGGGGACGCAGGGTGCTGAAGTCATAGCCGATCCCGCCCCCCATGCGCATGGTCGCTGCGGCCTCGGTGGCCCGCTGCATGATGTTCCCTTCCCCCGTGACAAAGCTGTCCTCAATGGTCCCGGACACATAGCAGTTGTATGGGGTCGTCTCACGCGCCGCCCCCATGGAGCTTTGGATGCGGCCAGCGTACATGAACCGCTGGGTGCCCGTGATCTCCCTGATCTTGTGGTAGTGGTCGTCATCATCCTTCAGGGCGGATGCCACCCGGTTGTTGGCTTCCCGGAAGTCCTCAAGCGGCTGCCGGTACTTCATTGCGTGGAAATAGTCCCCCACCTGGGTCTGCGGTCCAAAATCCATTTGACGCCCCTAGATATAGCATGGAATGCCAGCCTAACCGCTAGGGCCAGTTGGGGTCAACAGTGATCTGATGATATCCCCGGCCTCCTCAAGCCCTTTCAGGGTCTGCTCCAGCTCCGCCTTGGGGATGCGGTACTTGACCAGCATGTAAACCATGCGGCCGCAGGCCCGGGCGGCCAGCTTGTGCGCCCGGTCCAGGTCCTCCCCGGCGCTCACCCGGCCCTCACCACCGTGATCTGCTCCGCCGCCCGGGTGATCGCGGTGTACAGCCACTGCCTGCGCGTCTCACGCATGTCCCACTCGTCAATCAGCAGGACCTTCCCCCACTGGCTGCCCTGCGCCTTGTGGACGGTGAGGGCATACCCAAAGGTGAACTCCTGGGCGCTCCGCCGGTCCCAGTATCCGATCTGGTCAGGGTCCCCGTTGAAGTGCTCCGGGTGAGCCGGGACCAGGATGCTGTCCCCGCCCTCCTCTGGCTGGATGCGCAGGTTGATGAAGCCCCCGGCCTCCAATGAGTCCTCCACGGCCAGGTGGAGGGTCCCGTTGAGCAGGCCCATCTCCTTGTCGTTGCGCAGGCACACCAGCTTCTCCCCGGCCAGCGGCCAGGGGGAGGTCTTGGAGATGCCCTTCAGCTCCCTCATCCGCCGGTTGGTTGACAGGCGGGTCTTGTTCCGCCCGACCAGGACCTGGTTGGCCTCCAGGGCCAGCTCCGGGGTGGCGCGGCTGATCACCGATGAGGAACCATACTGGCCCTGCTCCAGGCGGTTGCCGGTGCGGACCTGGGTGGCCAGCCAGATGATCGGGTTGTCCCGGGCCTGGCGGTGGATTTCAGTCAGCATGAAGTCCGGGGTGGCATCGGTGAAGTATCCGGTCCCGGTGACCGGCGGGAGCTGGGCAGGGTCGCCCAGGACAAGGACCTTGCACCCGAATGACAGGATGTCCTGCGCCATCTCCTCATTGACCATTGAGCACTCATCGACCACCAGGAGGGCTGCGGTGGTCAGGGCGCTCTCCAGGTTCAGGGTCCAGTCCGGGCGCTCGTTGTTCTTCTCCTCAGCCTCCACCTCCCCGGACAGCCGGGTCATCCGGTCCACCCAGCCCTGGACCTTGTCCTGGGGGATGTCGCCTTCAGCCAGCGCCCGCCGCACGTCAGCCAGCTCCAGCTGGAGGTGCAGGAGGCGCTCCCTGGACTTCTCCTTGGGGAGGTAGATCAGGCTGTGGAGGGTCTGCGCGTTGAGGCAGCCGCTGGCCCTCAGGACGCTGGCGGCCTTCCCGGTGTAGGCTGCGAACAGCACGGTGCCGTTGACGTCCTCTGACAGGTGGCGGGCCAGCGTGGTCTTGCCGGTCCCGGCGTACCCAAACAGGCGGTACAGCTGAGGCCCAGAGCGGTCCCGCAGCCAGCGGTCCACGTCCTTCAGCGCGTCATTCTGTTGCGGTCCCCATTCCATGTGTGCTCCATTTCTCAATAAGGTTGCCCCAGGCTTTCACCTGGGGCTGTCAGCTGGGGCGGTCCCGTGACCTCCCGCCCCAGCCGATGTCATGCGCGACGGTTGAGCCAGCCCTTGGTCGCGTGGTAGGTCAGGACGCGGGTGCCCCGGACCACAGCGCCAAGCTGGCGGCGCTGGTACTCGCCCTTGCGCCCGATCAGGCCCGTGGGGTGGCCAGTCGGGTGGCCCTGCTTGCGCAGGCGCTCAGAACGGCGGGTCATCGTCATCCCCCGTGTTCCCGGAGCCGCCCCGGGCACCGCCCGTGTAGCCCTGGGAGGAGCCGGTGTCAGGCTGCTCGCCCTTGGACGGCTCTTCAGCCATCTTCAGGCTGCCATCGGCCTTCTGCTTGACCAGCAGCGCCCCCAGCTGAACCGCCGGGTGGTCTGCCGTCAGGCGTGCGCCCGCTGCGCCCTTGTCATCGCTGTCCCAGTCGGCCACAAAGGTGAACCAGGTGCGCTTCTTGTCGTCAGTTTCCTTCTTGGTCGTCAAGCGCCAGACGTGGCTGAACCACGGCGGGTTGAACTTCCCGACGCCAGACGCCCGGGGAGCATGATGGCATTGGACTTGGCCGCAATGGTCTTGTAGGTCGCAATGCGGGTGGAGGTGAAGGCGATGACCACCGGCTCCGGGTCGCCACCGTCATCGTCCAGCACGCAGCCGAACAGGTAGAAGGTTTCAACCAGGTCGTTGCCATTCTTCAGGCTCACCTTGCCACGCTGGGACTTGGCCCAAACGCTGATCGGCGCGGTGCTGGGGTAGGAGGCGATGAACCCGCCGCCCGCGTCCACAGGACGCCATTCCACATAGGCGTGTTCACGGCAGGCCGGAACAAACCGCAGGGACTTGTACAGGCGCTTGGTCGCGGTGTTGATGAACATCCCCGGCTCAGCGCCAATGCCCTCCTCCATCTCAGGGCTGCCCTTCTCAATGATCTTGATGAAGGGGACAGACTTGTCAGAGCTGTCAAGCTCGTTGGTGCCCTGGCCCTCAAACTCCTCCAGGCCCTGGTACTCAGCCGGGAGCTGGGCAGTGCCCGGCTTCACAGCCACGTCAGTCGTTGGTTTTGCCATCTCTGGTCTCCAGTTTGAACCGGGTTGTTGCGCCCCAGCTCCCCGCGCTATCCCCCATGCAGGAGGGCCTCCACACCGTTGACCCAGGTGGCGGGACCTCAATTCACTTTGGCAGGGTGATCTTTGCCTGCTTGATGTGGAACACCCCCAGGATGTCCAGCGGGACTTCCACGCCCTTCTCCATCAGCTCGTTGGCCAGCGCCCCCAGGGTCTGCCAGGCCACGGACTTCTTGGCCGCCGGTTTGGCCCCAGCCATCGTCATCGCCAGCATCACTGCCTTGACCTTCTCCGGGTCAGCCTTCCCCAGGTCGGCCTTGACCTCAGACTTGATGATGCCCCCGTGGCCGTGCTCCTGGAGCCACTTGAGGGCTGCGGGCATGTTCTCCTCAGAGGGGGAGCCGCGTGTCAGCTTCTCAATCTTGACCGTGATGCCGTCAACGGTCTTGACCAGGTCCTGGCCCGCCGCTGTCATCAGCTCCACCATGACCTCATCCTTGAGGGTGCGGAGGATCGCATTGGCGTCCTTCAGGGCCTGCTCCCGCTCCGCCACGTCCTTCTCAGCCTGGAGGATGTCCCGGGCGGTCTGTGCGATCTGGGCAAGGATGTTGTCCCCCAGCTCCACCTGTGCGTGTTCTTCAAAGGAAGTGTCTGACATCTGGTGCTCCATTTCTGCGCCCGCTCAGTCTAGCCTCTGGGTCATGCAGGGTCAACTTCAAACACTTGAGCCGACACCGGGATGTACCGCTGGTCACGCCCGGACCACTGGAGGACCGACACCCGGCCATCGTTGTAGTCGGCAGCAATCGCGGTGGCCCAGCCGATCAGGACCGGGTTGCCCACCAGCAGCAGGTGGTCGTCATCGTTGAAGTCCTGGAGGGCCTCCCGAAGCTCCGGGATGACTGTCTCAGGGTGGAAGGGAGCCGCAGTGGGTGACAGCAAGAAGCTGAGCTGGCCGTGCTCGGTGGCAGGCTCCAAATCGAACACCGGCACGTACTCCCCGGTGTCCTTGTTGTACTTGCGGTGTTGTTGGACAACGTACACGGTCATCAGAGCCACTCCTTCACTTTGTCTCCCAGGATGACCTGTGCCACCCCGGCCTTGCGCACCAGCGCCTCAATCGCCCGCTCATCCCGCGTCCCCGGGCAGATCAGGTCGCAGTAGGTGACCGGCTTGAGCTGCCCGATGCGGTGGTTGCGGTCCTCAGACTGCTGGCGGTCCAGCAGCTTGTAGCTGTTGTTGTAGTACAGCGTGAAGTTGGAGCTGATCAGGGTCAGCCCCTCGCTCATCTGGCTGTTGGCCACGAAGTCTGTGGCATCCCCGGTCTGGAAGGCCAGCTTGGCCGCCGCCCGGTCGTCATCGCTCACGGTGCCGTCATAGCGAACCGGGTTGCGCCCGTCCTCCCTGAGGGCCTCCATGATCAGGTCAATGTCCCGGGTCCAGGTGGCCCAGATGATGTTCTTGCCGTTGGTGTCCTCCACCGCCTCACGCAGGAGCTTCAGGCGCGGGTTGACCTTGCGGTCAATGAGCTCAGTCGGCTCAAGGTCCCCGTCCACTGGAACGTATCCACACAGGACCTGCTGGAGCCGCAGCATGCGGGTGATGGCCAGGGGAGCGGTGATCAGGCCGTCCTCCCCGTCCAGGAAGGCGGCGAAGTCCTGCTCAAGGCTGGCATAGATGCGGCGCTGGGCCGGTGCCATCTCATAGTACCGCTTGGTGTAGAGCTTGGGCGGGAGGTCCAGGACATCATCCTTGGTCACGCGGGAGCTGATCCGGGTGATGGCCTCAGCCAGCTCATCCAGGTTCTGGTAGTCAACCAGGATGGGGTACTCACGCCCCAGCTGCTGGTTCCACCCTTTGTCCCAGACCCCAAAGTGGGCCTTGAAGGCGGTGAAGGAGGCGATGTTGAGCTCACGCAGCCAGAAGTCCGGGTCAGTGAACATGACCTGGCTGTAGATGTCAAATGGTCCGTTGGTGATCGGGGTCCCGGACAGCACCCGCCGGTATGCGAAGTGCTTGCCACCCTGGAGAATGGACTTTGTGCGGTTGGCGGTCGGTGTCTTCACCCGGTGGCTCTCATCCAGGACGCCCATGCACCGGCGCTTCTTCATGAACTTCCAGACCATCTTCTTGCCGGCATCAGTCATCCAGGCGTCATAGCTGATTGCCAGGATGGCCAGGCCCCGGTAGGCCAGGAGGTCCTTCAGCTGCCCGGTCTGGCGCACCGTCATGGGCGACTCAGCCTTGTAGGCATGGGCGCTGTAGTCGATGGCCGGGGACATGTGGGTGGGAAGCTCGTCAGTGATCCAGTTGCGGTGGACGCCATTGGGGGCCACGACAACCACCGCGTCAATCTTGCCTTCCACGAACAGGTGGTTGAAGGTGTCGATGGTCAGCTTGGTCTTGCCGGTCCCCTGCTCCCAGAACACACAGAACGCCTCCAGGTCCCGGGATGCCTCCCAAGTGACCTGCTGGTGCTCAAACGGCTTGGTGTGTGGTTGATAGCCCAAGGGTGGTGCTCCATTTCTCTCGCCTGTGGGCCGAATATAGGCCCCCGGGATGGACAGCGCGACGGCCAGTCATTGGTGCCCAGGGGCACGCCTCGAACAGCGATAGGGCGGGGGATAACTGAGAGTTAGTCAAGCCGATGTAAGTGCATGGCGCAGTTGATAAAACTCCAATCCTTAGATAACTTAACTAAAAAAGGGGGGAGGGGTAGAGGGTAAGATTGTGCCTGTTTTCCCAAGCCTATCCCCGCCCTCTCCGGGCCTAGCGAATTAAACGGGGAGTGTCGTTTAGCTAAGCCGCAGAGTTTTCTCAATCTCTTCATGGACTTATGCTCAGAAGCCAGTTTCCACTAAGTTAAGTTAGTCAAGCTCTGCCACATTTCTCCAGGCTTGGTGAGTGGCGCAGCCCCAGTTTTGTGGGCTGCGTCCACTCGTTGTCAGGTCACTTGATCAGCTTGGTCGCGGTGATGCGCCCGTAGATCGCCAGCAGGCCCCCAACAGCGGACACGATGCCCGTGACCAGCTCCCCGATGGTCTTGAGGTCCTCCGGGCTGATCACATAGCCCGCGACGGCGGCCACACCGGCCACGACAGCACCCAGCCCGCCCCAGAAGGTCTTGGACCCAAAGATGCTCTTGGTGTCATACAGCAGGTTCATTTCAGTCTCCTTGTTACAGGCCAGGTGCCTGGACGTGCATCCAGTCAAAGTCACGGGCACGCCCAAGGGAGGTCCAGCCTTCAGCCTCCCAAATCTTGAACCACGGCAGCGCCCCGGGCTGGGCGAAGTTGGCCTGGGTGTGGTCCCACTTCAGCTGGTTGCGGGTGTCATCCCAGTCGATTGCGACGCCCCACGCGTGCATGGAGAGGGTGGAGCCGCCGCGCTTCTTGCGGGGAGCGTAGCACCCGGACCAGATGTTGAAGCCCCACTCCTCAATCTCCTCAGGGCTGTAATTCTCAGCCACGCGCCCCAGCGCCCGGGTCGCGCTGTCCGCCACCTTCTCATGGCAGCGGAAGGTCGTCACGGTCTGGGACAGGTTCCACGCCACCTTCAGGGGGAAGGGGGAGGTGACCACACCGGCGGTGCACTGCGGCCCCATGGCCTCGCCATAGAGCTTGACCATGTCACGCTGCGTGCCCCAGTCGTGCTTTTGGCCCGCCACCACCGGCTCCGGGTTGTCGTCAGGACGCCAGGTGGGTTCCGGCTTCCCGGTCGCGCGCTCCACCAGCCACATGCTGAAAGCGAACAGGGTGAGCATCCCGGCGTAACCGTCAATGGCCCCCACCTCAGGGTGGCCGCTGCCCTTCAGGAACAGCTGGACAGCCGCGATGGCCTTGCGCTGGAGGGGCCAGCCCTCCCAGCCCTTGGGCAGCTCCCAGTACTGGCTGGAGAGGATGAACTGGATGGCTGACTGGCTCTTTTCACCGATCTTGCCGTCAAGCAGTCCAGCGTACTGGCCAGCGGCCTTCAAGGCCATCTGGATTTCAATGTTGGATAGGCTCATGTTACAACCACCGTGCTTTCTCCGGGGAAGCCACGCCCGACTGTTGCGCTCATCTGGTACACCCTGATCTTGATGGATGTCTGCGCCCCGCCAAAGTCGGCTGTCTCATCGGCGGCTGCGTAAAGGACTGAATTGGTGGTGGAGGTCAGCGTGCGCAGGACGGTCGTGCCGTCCATGACGTCAACCTCATACGCCTCTGACTCCTCATTCAGGGGAGGTTCCCCAGTGGGCCAGGTGTCCCCGCTGTAGCGGGTGCGGCGGAGCCATGAGAACGTCACGCCTGAGCCGTCCCGGACAGCCTCCTGCTGCACAGGTGCATAGGGCCACAGGCCGATGCCCAGGCTGGTCACCGCCTGCTCCTGGTAGCGGGCATCAGCCATGGGGAGAGGGGCAGGCCCGGACCTGAAGGTGTTCTCAATGTCAATCTGGTCGGTGGTCTGGTCCACAGGATAGAAGCTGGAGCCGCCCATGTACACCACAAGGGAGCCGACGCTGTGAGGGTCACGCATCTGGCCCTCAGACCCCAGCTGGCCCCGGATCAGGCGGGTGAGCTCATACTTGCGGGTGCCCACAAGGGTCGCGGTCGCAAACTGGATGAACTCCCACAGGCCATCTTCATTGCGGATGGCGATGGTGTTGGCCCCGTTCAGCACGGCCAGATCGGTCGTGGACAGGAGCTGGGTGTCACTGAACATCTCCACCGTGATGGTCCCGGCGGTAAAGCAGAAGGGGTCAGCAGAGTACAGCGGCTCAACCAGCACGCCAAAGCTGGAGGGCACCGTGATCTGGGTGTCCAGGTCAAAGCCGCCCGCGTCATCATCCTCAAACACGTTGACCGTCCCCGGCCAGGGTGATTGATAGGCCAGCGCCCGGGGTGCCCAGGGGCGCACCTCATCCCCCACAGTCAGGGGCATGTCCATGAACACCACAAAGCTCTCGCCATAGACGGTGATGGCCCCGCTGGAGCCTCCCCCGGCGGCGAAGTCCAGGAAGTCGAACACCGACACGTCAAAGCTGGCAGCCTCCACCTTGCGGTACTCACCCCCCTCAATCCCCACCACCCTGAAGCTGAAGTCCCGGGCCTTGATGGTGATGTTCAGGAGGTCCCCCGGGTCCACCAGGAGGAGGGAGGGAGGCAGCGCAAGCTCCGCCTTGTCCCGGGAGGTCCAGGCCTCGTGCACCATCGTGTCGGCCAGCGCCTGGGCATAGGCGGTGTCGAACACCAGGGGCAGGTCAATGGAGGCGACGTTGAGGCTGTTGCCCACGCCCTTGCTCCCGTTCACCGACGCGGTGTCATAGTCCCGGCCCTCGTCATAGAAGCTCAGCTTGACCACCTTGGGGAGCTCAGTCACCTGGGACTTGGTGATGGAGTATCCACCCAGGTTGTTGTCCTCACTCACCAGCTGGTCGGTGGTGAGCGCAACCGGCGTGGCGTTGGCCCGCAGGAAGAACTTGATGCGGCCCCCGGACTCAGAGCTGTCAAAGTTGAAAGCCGTCATCAGCGGCTCAATCATCTCCCGGGGTGCCATGATCTTGTCCAGGAGGTATCCCCGGACCACGGCTGAGGAGCCATACAGGCCGGTGGTGTCCAGGTCGGTCGTGCGGTCCAGGCCAGCCAGCTCGCACATGTCCTCAACCAGCAGGGCCAGGGAGACAAGCCCAAGGCGTCCCGTGATCCAGTGGCCGGTCCTCCAGTTGGGGGCATCGGGCCAAACGGCGCTGAAGCTGGGGAAAGCCGGATATGGGCGCACATCCCAGCCAGCAACAACCATGCTGTCCGTGGAAAGCATGCCCACGGGGGAGTTGTCACGCCAGTACTGGATCATGGCCTCCAGGCACCGGCGCTGGATCAGGTCGTCACGGCTCTGGTTGCTATAGTGGGGGAAGGCGCTTTCAGAGGAGTTGATGTCATAGGCCACGCTGGGCTGGTTGGTCCCCTTGTTGACCGCCGGACAGCCAAACGGCGTGAACCCCAGAGGCTTGGAAGAAGCCACCCAACTCGTGGGGGAGCCGCTCTGGGTCCCGGCAGCTGAGCGGGTGTAGTGGGCACGGGACCACCAGTTGCGGATGTCCTTGGGCCGGTACACCCAAGGCTTGCTGTAGGCAGTGTCAGTGATCGGGGTGCGGGTTTGGGCGTCCCGGGCGGCGTCATCCGCATAGGTCCAGTCATAGAACTCACCACCCTCAATGTTGCTCTTGAGGTAGTCAAGGTCATAGGGGTTGGTCACGGTCGCGCTGTAGTCCAGGTGGGTGGTCCCGTCCCGCCAGTCGGACATCGGCGCAAAGTATTCAATGCACACTATGTCAATGTTGGCGCTGGCCCAGAGGCTGTCCAGCGGCCAGCGGAGCTCAAGCGGAGAGCCAGGAGGGACATAGGCCCCATACTCGGTCCAGTCAGCACTGTAGCTCAGCTGCGCGCTGGGGAGGATCGCGGCGACATCAGCAGCCAGGGTCACCAGGGCGGCCACAGCCGGGAAGGTGTTGGCGGTGTCAGACCGGACCTGCGTCAAGCCCTTCAGCTGGGAGCCCAGAAGGAAGCTCCCGACGCCCCCGGCCAGGGCGCACAGCTTGGCATAGTGCAGGACCATCCGCCGGTATCCCCACTCAGAGGCGGAGCCGGTCCAGGTCGGCAACCCATCGCTCCCGGTCCCGATGTCAGAGGCAGCGGCACTTCCAAAGAAGGCGTTGACCTGCGTTGCAGCCGTTGCGGTGGTATCCGGCGTGCTAGGCTGGCCAGGGGCAGGGTTGCATGTAATACGCCCACGCCAGGGGAGTGCAGCCTGCTCTGCGCCACCGTAGGGGTCCGTCAGGCCGTTGCCCTCAACCTGGTCGCAGAGGATTATGGGGCAGAATGACACCACAATTCCCCGGGCGGTGAGGTCCACAATCGCCTCATAGATCGCTCGGTCAGCAGGGGTCCCCCCGAACAGCGGGTTGCCGTCAACGTCAGCGGCCACCTCCAGCGCGTCATCACGCTCCAGCCCGCTCACCTTCCAGTCATAGGGCGTGATGCTCTCATTCTGGTACACGTCCAGCTGGAGCAGCGCCCCGCTGTCCACTGCGCCAGCAGAGACAGTGACGCCAAGCACCCGGTGGATGCCCGCTGACACGCAGCGGTACTGGCGGGAGGTGGCTGCCGCAAGGGTGAAGGTGCTCACCACCGCCCCGGTCGCGTCCCGGATGTCAACCACCTGGGAGGAGGCATCATTGTTGGTGACCTTCAGGAAGGTCCCGATGTCGGTTTCAACGCTCTGGTCAGCCAGGTCCGCAGAGGTGTAGAAGCTCCGCAGCCCGAACTGGACCTTGGGCTTGACGGTTGCGCTCCCGGCCCTCAGGTCAGAGGTGAACCAGGCTGCCGTCAGCATCACGGTCGCCACGTTGGGTGCCGACGCCTGCAGGGTGTCGATGCTGGACGTGAAGTCAGGGATGTTGTCGCTGTTGTGGGTGTTCTCGCTGGTGGCCAATCCGCGCCCGTTGTCCTTGACATAGGCAGTCGTGGCGGTCGCAAACTCCCCAGTGCCAGGACCTACAGCCACGCACTCAATCAGCTCCTCCAGGTCATCCGCCGTGGCAGTCTCCAGAGGCTTGATCACCTCCACGGAGATGTTGGGGATGCGGTTGCCGAATTCAGCCAGGGGGAACTGCTCAAACATCATGTAGCACAGGCCCCGGTAGGCAGGGACCCTCCCGGCCCCCTCAATGGTCTCCATGAAGCTGTCAGGCGTCTGGGTCGTGCTGCCAGGGTAGAAGCGGATGGTGTACTTGGAGGTGTCCAGCAGCTTCCCGTCAGCCCAGACACGCCCCATCTGGGTGTTGGCCGCCCCCTCGCACAGGCCGATGGCGAATGACACGCTGTAGGTGTAGGAGGTCGTGTTGGTGGACGGCCCGCCGCCCTTCCCGGACTTGGTGGAGGTCGTGGTGACCGTCTCAAGGTACTTGGTGGCCCAGAACAGGTTGCCACCCATGCGCATCCGCCCGAACAGGCGGGCAATGGCCACGCCCTCAGTGGAGCTGGTGACCTGGGCCTCCTTGAGGCGGCTCCCCTCCACGTTGGTGTCGGGCATGAGCGCCCGCTGGAGCAGCGCCAGGCCGGTGTTGATGGCAATGCCAATGAGGACCTGAGCCATCAGGCCACCTCAGGGAAGCGGAAGCGCCCAGCCAGCCGCCTGGACCACCAAGGGGAGATGTACACCTCATGGACCCCATGGCCAAGGTGGGCATGGATCATCTTGCCGTCCCCGGAGCTGATGGCGCAGTGCTTGGCCACCATCCCCGGGCGCATGCGGAACACCATGACCACCCCCGGCCCGTCCTCATCGGTCGGGATGAGGTGGGTGGAGCAGACGCGCAGCATGTCCTCCCGCCCCTGGGCTTCATCCCAGTCCGGGCTGTAGGGCGGCATGAGCTCAGGCTCCGGGCCGATGGTCTCACGCCAGACCCCACGCAGGAGCCCAAGGCAGTCGCATCCCACGCCCTTGAGGGAGGCTTGGTGGTGGTACGGGGTCCCGATCCATCCCCGGGCGGCAGCAACTTGTACCTGGCTCATGTGAAGAGGCTCCCACCATCCATCTCACCCTCACCCTGGGTGGGGTATGAGGTGATGATATCGGTCCCCGGGACAAAGGGGAAGCCCTGGAAGTTGATCAAGTTGTTGAACTTGACCCGGCACGTGTCGCAGTCCTGCTTGCAGCCCGCCGTGATGGTGAAGGTGTCGGTGGCCACAATCCCGGACGGCGGCACATCCCACAGGACCAGGTTGGAGGCAGCATGGGACTTCACCTCAAGGGTCACGCCACTGGACGCCCCAGAGGTCATCGTGATCAGGCCCCGGGTGAACCAGTCGCTGTCAAAGCCCCCGATGCCGGTCACGGTCAGGCTCCGCCCATCCGCGCTTGACACGGTCCCGCTCCCGCTGAAGGCAGGGTCACCCAGGTCCACCTGGCAGCGGGCATCGCCCAGGGTCGCATCGCAGGTGCGCAGGTAGGCACGCCCGGTGCGCTGGGACAGCTTGCTGCTCAGGCTCCTGAACTCAGCGCTGAAGCCGGTCTCAGCACGCTTGACCTCCCCCATGTAGCCCCGGGAGAGGACGGTGTACAAGGTCGGGTCAGCCCAGTTGACCCAGGTCAGGGTCAGCTCCGCCCCGTCATACAGGCCGTTGGCCAGGTCATCCTCATTGATGGTGTCGCTGTTCAGCGCCCCCTCCACGGACAGGTTGTCCACGGCCAGCCCCAGGCTCTGGGCCACCATGGACGCGCTGAAGCCAGAGGAGGCGATGTGGAGGACACCGTCAACAGTCAGGTCGCGGTCGTGCTCGGTGAAGCCCTGCACCAAGCCGTCCTCCCGCACCACCTTCCAGCACAGGGCCATCGTGGTCGTGCCGCTGTCAAGGTGGGCCTGGAGGGCTGGGGCAAGGGACTTGGTCATTCACGCACCTCAATCACGCTGATGCTGGGGACCGCACCGGCCTCAAAGGCGTCAATGCTCACAGACAGGTAGTCCATGTCAAACCGGGCGGGCACGTCAAACTCAAACCCGGCGCTCACCGTGGTCAGGGCGGAAGGCGCGGCGTCAAAGGTGACGATGCCAGTCAGGTAGTTGATGGTGTAGTCAGCGTCAGAAACCACCTCAGTGGTGGGCACCGTGCGGAGGCTGGCCCCCATGATGATGACCGGGTCCCCGGCGTTGAGGTTGCCTGGGCAGACACCGCACTTGGTCGCGGTCGCGTCAATGGTGACGTCAAAGGTCCACTGCCAGAAGCCCCCGCCCAGGTCGGTGGAGGTGACGTTGGTCACGGGTCCCGCGCTCTGGTCGGTGATCACCGGAGCCGCAAACGGTCCACTGATGATTGAGTCCTCATTGCCGCCGGTCAGGTTGCACCGCGCCCGGAGCTGGGCACCAATGTCCACATCCTCCTTGAAGATGGCCACCACCCGGTATGTCTCACCGCCGGTGATCGCAGACCAGTCACCCCCGTTCAGCCAGCGCCGCACCCCGGCCCCGCTGACCCCGATCTTGTAGGCGCTGGTGTACACGCCATAGGAGGAGCCGTCAGCCGCCCCGGTCGCGCCATCGTTGCTCCAGTTGGTAGTCTGCATGTCAGTGGCGTCAGCAATCAGCTCCGCCCCGGTCGCAATCGTGTAGGCCAGCAGCACCGTGCCCTCAACCGGCTTGGTGATGTCGCGGGTGTAGCTGTTGGCCCCGCTCGTGTAGGTCTTGGACAGCTGGAAGGCCACGGTGGCCCCGTCCCCCGTCCCGATGTCCTGGTCAAAGGCGGTGACAGCCTGGCGCGGGAGCCCAGAGCGGTAGTCACTCCAGTCCTTCCACCTGAAGGCGTGCAGCCGCCCGTTGCGGGCTTCAAAGAACTGGATGACCTCATACAGGTCGTCAGTGTTGCGCAGGCCCATGCCGGCATCGTACACGTGGCGGGAGTTGGCCCAGATCGCGTTGCGCTCCTCAGCCCCGGAGCGGAGCGTCACAATGTCGGTGCGGCGCATGGGGCCACCGCTTGACCCCTTGCTGATGTCGGTCGGAAATTGGACGTCATGGAATGCCATTACAGGTTCCGCTTCCCGCGCTGCGCCATCCGCGCCAGCTGGGCCTGGACCTGGCCCTCACTGCGCTTGAAGCTCTGCGCGTCTTGAGTGTACACATTCATCGTGATGCTCATGTTCCCGCTGGTGGTCTCATTGCTGCCGTTCTTCTGCTCACCCGGGCGGGTGATGTCAACTTTCTCGCCCGGACTTGCCCTGAAGGCAACCATCTGGCTGTCCACGCCCCCAGCGCCCCCAACAGTAAAGCTCCCGCCGGTGGCAAAGCCCCCGAACAGGCTGCCAATCCCGCCGCCCATGCCCCCGCCGCCCATGCCCCCGCCGCCCCCGAACAGGCTGGAGAGGAAGCCCCCGGCCCCGCCACCGCCGCCGGTGCCCATCCCGCTCAGCGCCCCCTTCAGGGCCTCCGCAATCGGCTTCATGATCAGCATCTCAGTGACCATCTGGGAAAGGTTCTTGATCACGCTGCTGGCGAAGTCCGCAAAGGCAAACTTGCCAGTCATGACAAAGTTGGTGATCAGGTCGGTGGCCCCGTTGAAGGTGCTCCCGATGAACCCGCTCACCTGCTGGGTCATGTTTCCGAAGTCCTCCTGGACCTTGAGCAGGCCCAGCTCAATCCCGGAGGCAAAGTCATTGCTGGTCTCCAGGAAGGTCATGCGGATTTCACGGAATTTGTCATTGTACTCAGCCGCCGTGATCGCCCCGGACTTCAGGAGCGTGTCCAGCGCGGCAAGGTCCTTGTTGTAGTCATCCAGCGGCCCCTTGATGTCCTTCAGGATGTCCTCAGCCCGCTGCAGCTCATCGTTGACCGCCTTCTGGGCAGCAGCTCCGCCGCCGGTCCCAGCGGGATTGGTCGGTGATACCGGCGCACCCCCAGCCGGGTCCAGCGCCCCGCCCGCAGCCAGCGCGTTGCGCTCAGTGGCGATGGCCCGTGCCCGGGCCATAACACCGTCCAGGGCAGCCCCCAGATAGTCGGTGCCCATGGCGTCACCGAAGGCTCCCGCCACGACACCACCCAGGTCGGATGCGGCCCCGGTCACGGTCCCCTTGAACTCAGCCAGGCTCCCGGCGATGGCATCCGGGCTGATCATATTGGCAAACGGGTTTTCAGCGCCCACCAGGGTCGCAGCGGAGCCGATGAAGGTCAGCAGGCTCTGGATGGCGTTGAGCACCCCCTGGATGCCCGCCGCGATGATGTCAATCAGGCCGTTCATCGCCATGACAGCCAGGTCCCTCATGGCCCCGGGGAACAGGCCCCAGCCTGCGATGATGGCGTTGTAGGCCCCCACCCAGAAGCCGATGTAAGCGTTGATGATGGTGGCGGCAAAGGAGAGGACGCTGCTGAGCACGCTGATCACCGTGTCCAGGAAGTCCCCGAACCAGCCGCTGACATTGCTGATGCCCTCACTCCAGGCGCTCCTGAAGAACTCAACCACCGGCCCGATCAGCTCCATGATGAAGCTCATCACCGCCCGGAACACGTCGCCCAGAGAGACAACCCCGTCAGCGGTCACGCTGATCTCATCCCGGAACATGTACAGGTAGCTGATGATGGTGACGATGCCCACGATCAGCAGGCCAATCGGGTTGGCCGCAACTGCGGCAGTCAGACCACGGACAGCGCCCTGCGCCATCTTCAGGGCAGCACTGAAGATTGCGCTGGCTCTGCCCGTGGCCCCCAGGGCCATCTCAAGACGGATGACCTCTGAGACAATGGCCATCACATTGCTAGCAAGTGACAGCGCGAATGCGGTGGCCAGCGCAATCCCGACAACCCCGGCCAGCATGGCGATGGTGTCAAGGTTGGCGGCAAGGAAGCTGATGGCATTGGCCAGAGCAGCGGAGATGCCCAGGGCCTGGTCCATGTCCCCGATCCACTTGAGGACGGCATCAGAGAGGGTCTGGAGGCTCTCGCCCACAGTCGCCTGCATGGTGTTGAACTCAGCCTGGATGGCCGGTCCCGCCTTCTGGATCGCGGCCACCACCTCGGCAGAGGTGAGCTTGCCCTCAGCGCCCAGCGCCCGGAGGGCACCCAGGGGCACGCCCATGCCATCCGCGATAGCCTGAGCCAGGCGCGGGCTGGCCTCCATGATCGCGTTCAGCTCCTCCCCCCGGAGGACGCCAGACCCCATCGCCTGCCCCAGCTGCAGCACAGCCGACGCAGCTTCAGCAGAGGACGCCCCGCTGATGCGGAGGGACTGATTGACCGCGTCAGTGATCCCGATGAGGTCATTCTGGCTCAGCCCAAGCTGCCCCGCGCTCCGGGCCACCCGGGCATACAGGTCCACCGTGGCCTCATAGCTGGAGCGGTTGCGCTGGGCCGATGCGAACAGGGCCTCATTGACGTCTGACAGGTTCTGGGAGCCGCTGGTGACCAGGCGGAGCTTGTTGTTGAGCATGGTGTAGGTGTCGGCCATGCGGATCAGCTCCCGCACCGCCAGGGCAGCGCCCAAGCCCAGGAGGGCCTTCTTCAGGAAGTCCACCCCGGCGGCTGCGGTCCTTGCTCCCGCCCCAATGCCCTCCAGGTCACGCTTGACAACCCGGCTCCCCTTCTCGCTGACAATGATGTCGATGCGTTCAGTGGTCATTTGATCAACCTCGCCCGTTTCACCGCACGCACCGCCTTCTGGACAGCCGCCTCAACAAACCCGGCGGGAGCCTGGCGGCTCCACCCCTTGTTCAGGCGGTCAATGTAGGGGAGGTTGTTGCTGATAGCAATAGACGAATTGCGCCACCCGCTGTAGCCTGAGATCACGGCTGCACCCTGGGCCAGGGCGGCACTGCCGTTGGCTCCGCCGGTGCTCCCCTTCTCCCCCGGGCTGTAAGGCTCAATGGTCGTGCGGGGAGGAGCGTCAAGGCCCACAATCCAGTTGGAGCGTGCCCGGCCCTTGTCCACTGGAGTGCGCAGGACAACCACCTGATCGGCGGCCAGCGCGACGGTGCGGACAAGGCGGTCAGCCTCCTCCACCACGCCCGTGCCGATCAGGCTGATCCTTCTTGCGAATTGCTCCAGGGTCGGCATTCTTCACCTTTGTCCTTGTGTAGGTCAGGAACTCATCATCAAGTCCCCGGATCATCCAGCGGAAGTAAAGGGCAGCCTCCTCATCCAGACCCAGGCCCTCAGCAAATTTGTCAATAGCAGTCCACGGTATGGGTCCTGCAATCCCGTCCATCCCGATGAAGGGACGGCACGTGCTGAGCTCCTGGAAGGCGTCAAGGTACAGCTCGTGCCCCGGGAAAGGCGCGGGCGCGGATTGGATGAAATCAGGGAGTGGTACGTTGCGTGCATAAGCCGCCTCCATGATCCTCTTTTCACCGCGCCCGTGCTCAAGGTCATATCGCAGGACTGCTCTCAGTTTCCCAGTGCGGCCTCAGCGTCATCCTCCCGGAACAGCCCCAACTGCATGGACTGGTCCCGAAGGTCAATGAACAGGTCCGGGAGAGCCTCAAACAGCATGACCACGTTGGGCACGCTGAACTTCAGAGCCTCCCCCTGGAACGGCATCAGGCCGTCCCCCAGCTTGCTGCCCCAAGCCATGACGATGACCTCAGCCCAGACCTGGCGGGTGATCTTGTCCGCCACATCGTTGCTCAGGGTGTCGTTCATCTGCGCCCGCCGGTGCGGCTTCATGCGCGCATCCAGGAGCTTCTTGAAGCGGTTGTTGGTGGCCCCAGCCCGGGTGATGCGGAACCAAAAGTCACCGTAGTCAATCACGATGCCTTCAGCCTCCAGCTTCTCACTGGCCTTGAACAGGGCCTCAGGGCCACGGATGGCCCCGATGTCGGTTTTGTCTTTTGCTGCCGTCACGTCAATTCTCCTCAGTCTGCCAGGGTCGGAAGGTAGAAGAAGCACACCGCAAGCATGGTGTGGTTCAGGACAGGGTCCTGGGCAGCCGCAATCGTCAGCGGCAGCTTGATCTCGGTGTCCTTCTCAACCTGGGCGCGACCATCGCCCAGGCTAATCTGCGGGATGTCAAACACCCAGCCAGCGTTCTCCTTGACCATGGCGAAGTCCAGGGACACGTTGGCATTTGCGCGCACAGCAGCCGCAGCCGCCGCGCTCGTGAAGTAAGCGGTGACCGATCCCTCCACCACGAAGTCACCGGCGGTCGTGTCAAACGCCCCCAGCACTGCGATGGACTTGGACGGGACAATGCCGTTGTTGATGCTGATGCTCATCTCAGTCAGGTAGGTGAACACCGACAAGTCGGTGTCCGTGTTGAGCATCCGCAGGCGGCTGAAGTCAGAGCTGGTGTTGAAGGCAGGCTCATCCGGGATGTCCGGGCGGGTCCCGGCCTTGGCCGACACCTCAAACTCTTCATCAATGCCCACAAAGCCAAAGTCCACCGTGACCTTGTCGGCGGTGGTGACCTTGACCTCCATGGTGTTGGCGCTGCAGCCCAGCACGTACTGGTAGCCCACAGAGGCGTCCCCGGTGTACCGCTCCATCTGGTAGGTGCGGTGCTTGATCAGGTCCGGGTCATCCTCAGACCGGATGACAGAGCCAAAGAACATCTGGACGGTCTTGCCGGTCCCGGTCTCATCCACCGGGGTCCAGTTGAACTTGTCCAGCACGATCTGAGCCGCCGTGACGGACAGGACGCGGGCAAAGCCCTGGTTGTTGGCAAAGCGGAGCGTGGCGCTGTCACCACCAAGGAAAATCCACTCACCCGGGATGAGGCCCAGGGTGGTGAAGTCCACAGCGCCCGACGCCCGGTTGAGGTGCACCACCGGGTCCACGAAGTCCACGTTGAGCGTGGCCACCTCAAACTGGTAGCCCACCTCACGGATGGTGGCCGTGGTCGGGGGAGAGGCTTCAGTGGTCAGCTGCTCCGCCACGTTCACGTTGTCATCGCCACCCAGGACGGTGACCACCTTCAGGCCGTTGTTGGCGGTCTCAGTGAAGCCCTCGGCAAACAGCAGGCTGTGGACCAGGGGGAAGGAGGTGAAGCTGTCAGCCGCGATGTAGCCGTCAGTGGTCCCGCTCACGGAGAGGATGGGCCAGCCGGTGCCGTCAATCGGCGCGTTGCTGAACTTCTCCCGCCAGTCGGCAAAGAAGAAGCCCTGCATCAGGCTGTACAGGCTCTCCTGCAGGAAGTCGGACTGGAAGCCTGCGGTGGCGTCCAGGTCGGTGACCATCCCCTTCTTGCGCTGGCGCGTGCGGGTGATGGGCATGCGGGCGGTCTGGGACACCTGGCCCCCAAACTCCGCATAGCTGTTGGGCTCCAGGGGGAGCCAGACTTCAGTGCCAGCCAGCGTGCCAGGGGTGCCGTACACCTCTTCAGCAAAACGCAGGCCGGTCAGGTTGCTGTCAATCTTGCCGGGCATTGTTGTGTTCCTTTATCACTTGATGTCATCGTAGCTGAAGTCAGCCAGGACGTTAAGCTGCCACCACGGGTCGTCTGGGTCAGTCTCTTGTAGTCTTACATTCCTGAACCACACGTCACTTGACGTGGTGTTCCCCTCAAAGGCGTCCCGGGCGATGATGCCCAGGGCCTCAAGCACGCTGCCATCCGGGTCCTCCTTCTGGGAGGTGAACACCTGGACGGTGATGACGCCCACGCGGTCAAACCGGCGGTTGCCGGTCTGCCCCAGGGTCCTTTGACCGGCCTCGTTGTGCTGGACAGTCACCCTGGCCCAGGCCTCGTCAGACTGGGGCTTGTCAGCCTCAGCCACTTCATTCCGCTGCCAGTAAATCCGGGGAGCCGTCCCGCCATTGAGGGCAGGGCTGTTGGCCTCCCAGGCCACCCGGAACAGGGCCAGCATCTCATCGCGTGCGGTCGGTGTTGAGGTCATCGCCGCACCTGCATCGTGTAGAGGATCGGCACGCCATCCGGCGCAAGCACGTCCCGGGCCACCACTGCCCAGGGCTTCTCAGAGCCGAACACCAGGGTGTCCCGAAGCTCCGGGCCAGCGGTCAGTCCCGACGCGGGGATGAAAGCCAGCTGGTCACCCACCTGCACCTCGGTGCCGGGCAGGTACTTGTCACCCATGGTCCCCCAGGGGAGGAGGACGCACACGGCGGGGATGTCGGTTGGGGCAGCCTTGGTCGCCCTCCAGGGCTTGTCCGCATCGGCCACGGTCGGGTCAGCGGCCTGGCGGATTGAGCAGGCGCGGCCCTTCTTTGTGATCAGGCGGAGAGCAAGGGCAAGGGCTTTGTCATATTCAGCCATCAAGCCCTCACTGCGGTGAGGCCGGTGCGGATCAGGCCAGCTGATGCCAGCATCCGGTCCACAGCAGGATATTCAGGGAGCATGTAGGCAGCCCCGGCGGCGTAGGTCACTGACTCCTGCAGCGGCCCCACACCCTCAGATTTGCTCATTATGACACGCCCTGTATCATCGGCCACAGGGTCGGGCCAGAGGTCTGCGGAGCGGGCACGCTGCGCCAGCTCCGCACAGGCCTGTTTGAGCGCGGTGGGCACCCCGGTGATCAGGTACTCATCGCGGTCATAGGCGTCACGGCGCGGCCACTGGGTGGTCTGCGTGTTGTTCCGCCGGATGCTCGCATACGTGTAGCGGGTGTCCAGGTAGGAGGTGGCCACCACGATGAAGGGTTGAAGGGTCGCGTCCAACACCGCAGAGAGGTCCACGCCCCGGTCCAGGAAGTAGGCTTTCATGTAGGCAGCAGTGATGTAGGCAGTCGCGCCTGCAATGCTCCCATCATCATCCTGGACCAAGAACGCCATGTCAGGTCACCGTAGCCTTGCTGTGAGATATCATGATCACCTCCCCTCAGGCAGCTGCAGGTCGTACAAAGTTGTCAGTGGCCGCGTTCACCATGGCGCGGGTCACATCCGTGCGGCCCAGGGCAGCCTCCAGCGCGGCCATCTTGGGCTTGCCATCGGCGGTCCAGAGGTCGTCATTGGCCGGGTCCAGGGCCTTCACCGCTTCTGCGATTGCCCTTGATCCGTCCCCCGTGGCATTTCCAAGCCCCTCTGCCCCGGTCGCGGCTTGACCAGCTCCTGAGAGGTCAGCTGCTTGCTGGGTGGATGGTTCGCCCCCAGCTCCGCTCTGTACGTGGGCTTCCCCCCGGCTGACATCCCCGTCTTGATGAACTTCACGGGCACCGTCAATCTCCTTCTGCAGGGCCTCAGCCGCCGGTCCCTCAGGGAGGGCCTGGAAGTTGCGGGCCATGTACTGGGTCATGCCGTTGACAAAGTCATCCGGCCCAGCCAGGGTGATCTTGCCGCCGGTGAACTTGTAGTCAGTCCCACCAGCCTTCAGGGTGACATCCTTGCCGGCCAGTGAGCCGACAAGGACCAGGGTGCGCTCTGCCATGATCGCTTTCCCTTATGCCACAACATCCAGGACCTTGGGCCCTGCAAAGCAGACGTGATCGCCCGCCGCGTCCAGCACACTGGCCAGACGGTTGGTGTTGAAGTAGCCCACGGGAAGGTCCATGCCCTGGGCAACCAGGACGGTGCGCGCCCGGGCCTGGATGAGGGCATCCGTGGTGTCCACGGCGTTGTCGATGGCAAGGATCACGCCATTGACACCGTTCCGCAGGTTGTTGTCTCCCGTGATGACACGTTCAACGATATGAACAACGACAGCCATTTGTATCTCCTGAATGAGGGAGGTCCCGCCGGTGTGGCGGGACCTGGTTGATCAGTTGGTGATGCCGTCTGCGACAGCCAGGCCCTTTTCAGAGAACAGCGCCAGGCCAGCGTACCACTTGACGCGGGTGATGCTCTCATCCTTGGTTTCGCTCTCGCCCACGGGGACCACGTTGATGCCCGCCATCGCGCTGGCCGTCAGGCCGGCAATGCCGTGCATCTGGGAGCCGTCATCCAGCGTGCCGCAGAAGATGGTGGTCTGGGCGGAGCCGCTGCCCTTGACCTGGGTGATGGGCACCCAGTCGTTGCGGAAGATGGGCACACCCCGGTATCCGGGGACGGTGCGCCCGGAGTCAAGGGTGATGACCTCGTTGATGGTCGCGCCGCCCAGGGCACGCAGCAGGACGTGGTAGCTGCGGATGGTGCGGGCGTGCATCATGAAGTAGTCCACCTGGCCGTCCTTGTCGGTCACCAGGTCCATCATCTCATCCATGATGACAAAGGACAGGGCGGTGCCGTTGTCGCCGGTCGTGGCCTTCTGGGTCGATGCGTACAGCATCAGCATGCCCGGGAACTGCTCAGACACGCCCGTGCCGTTGATCAGCATGTCCTGGTACTTGCGGCCCACGGTCTTGGCCTTGGAGGCAATCTGGATGGCCTCCTGGTTGTTGCCGTCACCGGAGCGGGTGGCCTTGATCAGGCCGTTGACCTCGGCATCACCGATGATGGTGGTCAGGTTGCTGTTCACCTTGGTGAAGGTCGCGGCAGCCTTGGCAGTGATGGTGCCACCGACGCCCAGGACCTGGGCATCACCCAGGGTGTTCTCCCGGTTGTAGGCCAGGCTGTTGCCGTCGATGCCATCGAAGGGCAGGACGTCAAAGAAGGGGTTGACGGTGATGATGTTCTCAATCACGCCAGCAACCAGCTCATCCTGAGCCAGTTTGGCGGATTCAAGGAGGGTAACGGAAGCCATTTGGGCATTCTCCATGTGTATTGCGTTGGAAGGAAACCAGCTTGCGGATCGCCCGCTGATGCCCTCCCGGATCGCCCATGGAGGTGTGGCCTGGCCAGGAACATAGGCTGAATGATGGGGGCCAGTCAAGTCCCAAAAAAGAGGCCACCCGGAGGTGGCCAGTTTCAACAGGGAGGATGCCGGGAGTGACCCCCCGGCCCCTTCAGCCTAGCGTCAGCGGTTGCGGGCGGCAAGCCCCGCCTTGATGCGGTCGATGGGGGTGGCGTCACCCCGGGCCTGTGCGGGCATCTTGTTCCCCGGGTTGGGCTTGGCCCCGCCGCCGCCCTTGGCCTCAGACTTGAACAGCGGCTTGTAGGTGTCGTTGCCCTTCATCTCCTTGACCAGCTCCCGGATGGTCATGGGCTGGCCGGTCCCGCCGCTGATGCGCGGGTCCCCGTCCTTGTCCACCACCACCGCCTTGAACTCGCCATCCTGCTCCAGGACCTTGACGTGGCGCTCCACCAGCGGCATCGCCAGCTCAACAAACGCCTCCTCAGCGGCCAGGGCCTCGCTGGCCGTGGACTGGACCAGGTACTTGTGGACGGTCCCGCGCAGGGCATCGGACACCTTGCGCTCGTTGGCCACAGCCGTCTCCATGGCGGCCTTCATCTCGGTGCGGACCTTGTCCACGTTGAGCTTGCCCTCCTTGCCCTGGGCAGCCGCAGTCTCCAGCTCCTCCAGGCGGGCCTTGATCTTCTCCTTGATGGTGGGGAAGTCCTCCCCGAAGTCCTCCAGGCCGGACAAGTCAATGGTGCCCTTCTTCAGCAGCCCCTTGTTCTCATCCCTGATCTTGGTGTTGGCTGCGAACAGGCCGGTGAAGGCATCCGCCACGCCACGCAGGTTCTCCGGGATGCTGTAACCGCCGCCGCCCTGCTTGGGCTGGTACATGGTCCGCAGGTTCTCCGGGATGGTGTTGAACCCATCGTCATCAACTTCATGCTTCAGAACAGTCATGGTAGTCTCCTGTGAATCGCTCACCCCCGGGTCGCCCGGGTGGAGGCTGGAAAATCAGGCCCCCAGAGGGGCGCTGACAGGTTGACCAGAGGCTGAATACCAGCCCCCAGCAGGAAGCTCGCCCAACAGGGCAAGCAGGTTGCCTGAGGTGTCGTCACCCCGGGCACGGGTGCCATCCGGGAAGCGGACAAACGTGGTCACGCTCCGGTCTGGCATCACGTAGTACAGGACCTCAGGCCCCGGTTCATCAAGGTCCAGGATGCCAATGAGAAAGGCCTGCATCTTGTCTTCAATCGACATCACACCTCCTCCATCTCAATGATCCTCTGGACGTTGCCATAGTTGTCACGCTGCTCATTCACGCTCAGCACCCTGAAGCGTGCCCCGGGCGCAAAGAGTATCTCCTTTTCACCCTGGTTCAAACTGAAATAGTCCACGTCACGTGCGGACTTGTGCTTGGTGATCCTGAACTGGGTGTTGGACCCCCGGCCAAACCCACCGTTGGTGGAGGTGGAGGTGAAGCGTGTCTCCTCAACAATCTCGCCCACGGCGTACCGGGTGTTGAAGGCGGCCATCTTGCCCGACTGGACCTGGATGTTGCGGATCAGGAGCTTGTTGCCAGGGTAAGCAGGGAGCTTGCGCATGGCCTCCTGGGCCAGCTCGGACAGCGCCTGGACCTGGTAGTTGCTCGCATAGTCCCCCTGGGCCAGCTTGCCGTTGATCTGGTCATACCAGCCGCCGGTGTACTTCTGGACCACCGTGAACTCCAAGTCATTCAGCTGCTTGACGTTGGACCGGACCACGGTGCCAAACTCCCTCAGCACGGCGCTCCGCTTCTGCTCATCGGTGAAGCGGGGAGGAGGCGGGTGGCCATCCGCCGGGGTGAGGGCAGGGCGCTTGGGCGTCATCCCCACGTTGAGGGCCTTGGCCTTCTCCGCCGCCTGGGCAGCCTGGAGGGCAGCCTGCTTGGCGGCCTTCTCCGCCGCCTCAGCTGCGGCCTTGGCCCACGGCGGCTGCTTCAGGCCTGCCAGCTTCTCAATGAGGTCCAGCAGAGGCTTGCCCTTGACCGGGTCAAAGTCCCCGAACACCTGCTTGAGGACAACCTCAATGTCCTTCATGGAGCCGGTGGCCTTGACGTGGGCCACCCCGGCCTCAGCCGCCTTCTTGGACGTGGGCCCAAGGGCCTGCCAGCCCTTCTCCGCCGCGCTGATCTCCTGAGGCGTCAGCCGCACCGCCCCGGGCGCAGGCGTCTTGACCAGCACCACCTTGGGCTGCAGCTTGGCCTCCACCTTGGCCCAGTTGCCATAGACCTTGTGGAGGGTCAGCGCGGCCTTGGAGGAGGCTGAGGCATCCTCCATGAGCTCAAAGCCGTCCTGCAGCTGGTTCATCTTGTTGAGCACGGCGGTCGGGTTGAGCTTGGCCTCAGCCAGCGCCGCGTCCACCTCAACCTTGGGCGGCATGTCCGCCAGCTTCTTGGCCCCAGCCAGCTGCGCCTTGTAGGCAGCAATGGACTTGTCCGTGACGGTCGCATCCGGGAAATTGTACTTGACCGCCTCAAGGACGTCATCAAGGTTGTGACCGGCGCTGATCATCGCCTTGGCATAGCTGCTGACAGTGGCGTGGCCGGTGACCGGGAAGGAGAGGTGGCTGGCCTGGGGGACCTTGCCCTTGGGCCCAAGGGACTTCTCCAGCAGGGTCTGGATGGCCTTGATGTCGTCTGCGAAGGTCAGGAGGATGTTGGCTGAGGACGTGCCCCAGGACGTCACCGGCCCTGGGTTGAGGGCCAGCCCGAACAGCTCGTCAATCAGGACTTCCCCACTGATTCCCAAGGGGCCAAGGTCCACGCCCTGCGCGTGCTGGTAGATGGATGTCACCAAGTCTGACTTCAGCGGGTCCAGGGACTGGTCCCGGAGCAGGTGGCCCAGCCCGTTGGCATAGGTGGCCTTGAGCCGGTCCTCAGCCATCTTGCCGACAACCGGGCCGACAAACTTGACCCCCTTCTCATCCATGATGGTGTGGATGCCCTTGGGGAAGCCGTCCACCGCCGCGATGATGTCAGCCCAGCCCGGGGGAGCTGCGGCCTGGACGTGGGCGGGGAGGGAGGCTTGGAAGTCCTGCAGCATCTCCGCCGCCTTGGTGGTCCCAACGCCCACTTCACCGCCGCCGGGGAGCACCCCACTGTTCTGCATGGCCTTGCGGAGCAGACCCACCTGCTGTGTGGACACACCGGCGCTGGGGAAGGCTGCCTGGGCCTTGGCCAGCACTTCAAACTGGTCGGTGCCCTTGAGCAGCTCGTTGCGGATGTAGTTGCGCACGTTGGGAGCCGCCTTGGCCACCGTCAGGTCCATGACCTTCTTGGTGGCTCCGGTGGAGGTCACAAAGTCGCCAATGGGCGTGCCCTTGCGGAACAGCCCGCCCCGGGTCGCGCCAAGGACCTTGTCCTGAAATGCGGCCGGTTGGGTGCGGAGCCACTGCTCATAGGTCGTGGCCGCCGGTGCGGAGCCGACATTGGCGTCAGCCCACTCCTTGCGGACCTGCTGGATGGACTTCCCCTCAGCCTTGGCAATCTTGCGGAAGTCCACTTCACGCTTCTCACGGGTCCGGGTGTCGGTCACGGTCGGGCGGTCCCCGATCATGCCCAAGCCGTCCAGCACCGCCACCAGGAGGGAGCGGCAGTTGGGGTGGGCAGGCGGCTGCGCGTCTGGCGGGGAGAGGAGCTGTTCACCGGGTGCCAGGGGTTTGTCGCCCATGGGGGCAACGTGGCCGTCCCGGCTGGCGCAGATGACCGATGTGCGCCCGTCAAGGGTCGCGGTCCACCGCTTCCCCCGGATGATGTCGCTGTTGGCCTCCCAGACCTGGTTGCGGGCCTGGTTGGACACGTGGTTGGTGGCCGTCCTCACGATGGTCTCAGCGTGCCGCCGGGACACCGCCAGCAGGCCATCAGCGTACTTGGCCTTGGCCGTCCCCCGGATGGTCCTGATCATCTCATCAGTGGTCTGGCCCTCGGTGACCCCCAGCGTGATCGCCCGGGTGATGGCGGCAGTGTCCTTGGCGGCCAGGTCGCTGAACCACTGGGACATTGTCGCCCCCTGGAACGGCTTGGCAACAGCAACCGCTGCTATCTTGTCCAGGTCCAGGGAGGCGGTCGTGTACTCAATCGGGATGACCTTCTCAAGGGCCTGTCCCTCCCACTGGGCCTCAATCTTGGCCAGGGTCGTCAGGTCCAGCTTGGTGGTGTCCTGAAGCTCCTTCCAGATCGCGGTGCGCAGGTCAATGACCTCCTTGAGGAGGCTGTTCAGGCGGGACTTCTGGAAGTCGGTGAGGGAGCCGGTCAGCTTCTTCACCAGGTCCTGGTCCACCATTGTGAGGTGGTGGAGGATGTCGCCCAGCACGTCCTGGCTGTACTGGCGCACAGCAATCTGGCGCTGGAGCGTCAGGTCAAAGAGGTCCTGGTTGGCAGTGCTCACTTGGCGGCCTTCTTAACAGGCTTGGGCGCAGGCTTCTTGCCAGGCGCAGGCTGGGGCGCTCCCCCGGGCGGCGCATTCGGGTCCACCGGCGGCTGCGTCGCCTCGTGCAGCTCAATCGCGCTCTGGGTCTGCAGGGCAAGCTCCTGCTCCTGGCCCTGGATCATCTCCTGGGCCTCCAGCTCCAGCAGGTTGAGGTCCTCATCGGGGTCATAGTCATCAGACAGCCAACCCCGGCGCTGCATCTCAGCAATGTAGGCGTCCCGGGAGATGTCCCGGCGCTGCCGTGCGGCCTCAATCGCGTTCCAGCCAACCTCATCCGGGTCGGACAGCCCAAAGTCCACGGCCATCTCCACCGTGGTCTCAATGTCGCCCTTGCCGGCCCAGTCGGCCATGAACTTCAGGGCCTGCTCCAGCGCGTCCTTGAACCCCAGGGTGATTGCCTGGAGCTGGCTCAGGGCCTCAGCGCTGTTCAGCGCCCGGGTCGTGGCCTTCATGTCCCCGGGCTGCTCCTTGAGGAACTGCGCCCCATAGGAGGCCATGCCCTCCTCCACGTCCTTGAGCTTGTCCATGCCAACCTGGATCGCGGCCCCGGTGTGCTCCACATAGTAGAACTTGCCATCAGGCGCACGGGTTGCCAGTATCTGGTTGGGCCCAAGGCGCATCATCCCGCCCTCCCCGCCCGCGTCATTGGCGTCCACGCCTGACATGGCCAGCATCGGGAAGCAGGCGATGGAGATGATGTTGGTGAGGTCGGCATCAAGCTGCCAGTGGCGCACGTTCATGTAGGCCAGGTCCAGCAGCGGTGGCTTGGACACCCCCATCCCGTCCCGGCCCGTGTAGAAGGTGACCATGGGGATGTAGTCCAGGTCAGTCTCCCAGGTGTCCACCATCTTCCACTTGTCCTTGCGGCCCTTGACCTCCTCCTTCTCCCAAATCTGGACCAGGCCAGGCTCAAGGACGCGGATGCGCTGGACAATGACCTCGCCCCAGCCCTTGCGGACCACATCAAACTCAGAGATGCGCACGTGCTCCAGGCACTCCTTGCCGTGCTCCATCCGGCCCGACATGAAGATGACCGACTCAGCGGTGTGGTGGACAAAGTAGGGGCGCACCTTGTCCTTGGCGTCATCGGCCCGGGTCCGGGGAGCTTCCCCCTCAGCGGGAGCCTCCTTGCGCGGCATGTCCACAATGACGTGGCTCAGGCCCTTGGCCATCCCGTCCCTGAACCACCGGCGGGCAAACACGTCCAGGTTGTTCCCCTGGAGGTCAATGTCCTCACACCACTCAACGATGTCCTTGTCAGCCTCCTCATCAATCTGCACCGGGTCGCTGAAGGGCTTCCCGGCCAGCATGTCAAGGGTCAGCTCAGTCATGTTGAGGAGGGTGGCCTGCTGGATGCGGCGCTTCCAGCTGTTGTTGCTCTCCTCCTGGTGCTTGGGCAGCAGGACTTCCCCGGCCTGGCGCATGGTCTCAGTCCCGCCAAGGAGGGAGTTGATCAGCGCCCAGCGGGGAGCCATCAGCTGGTAGGCTGCCGACTGGTTGTCTGGTCCAAGCTCTTTTTCAGCCATGGGGGTGTCTCCTGTTGCAGCCCTTGGTATCCCGGATGCCCAGGGCAGTCAAGCGGCTCATTGTACAATCCTCTTCACAGACAGGTCCTTGCGCATCACCCTGTACCGCGTCTCATCGCCTGCGTGGTCCTCAGCCTCGGTGTCCACGTCATCAATCTTCTTGTCATCCCGGCTCAGCACTGGGACAGTCTCCTGCCACTGGACACACCGCTTGCACACGAACAGGCCAGCGTGCTCCCTGGGCTCACCCTCCCGCTTGGGCGCGGCGTTGCTCAGGCGCTCCCGCATGACCTGCCAGCCGTTGATCCGGCTCCCGGGGGACTTGTCAGCCTTCTCCCAGATGACCCCGGCCTTGCGCATGTCCGCCTCAATGGACATGCCATTCTCCTCAGTCCAGATGGCGCTGTCAGCCGGTCCCGGGTGGGTGCGGCCCTGGATGCCCATCTCCTCCTCCCGGTCCTTGATGCCCTCTGCGATGTCGCGGGCCAGCATCTTGACCCCCTCATTCCGCCGCCCGGTCCAGCCGTACCACTCTGCCCAGCGGATCAGGTCGCCACGCACCGGCCCGATCAGGCGGCCATCAGCCATCTTGATCGGCTCCCCGTTGCTCTCAGCCCACCATCCAACGCTGAAGGGTTTGGATGACCCCCAGTCAAAGCTCCGGTCAATGCGCCATCCCCGGGGGATGAGGCTGGCGGGGAAGTCCGGGAGGAGGTTCCACTTGGGCCTCCAGACGTCATCGAACATGCCGCCCGCGACAATGTCCCATGAGCCGTCAATCCAGGCTGCCAGCTCTGCGTCATTGCGTGCGGCAGACCGGATGCGGCTGATGTACTCAGGGTCAGCGTCCAACAAGATGCGGTTCTCACGGATGTGGCCGTGCAGGGCCATGCGGGGAGGCTCAACACCGCCGTCCCGGGCGATGGATCCAATGATGGGCCGGTTGCGCATCCCGGGGAGCTGGTACCGGGCCTTGACCCAGTTGTGGCCGATGCCGTAGGGGTTGGTGGTGGAGCGCACACGCGCCCGGGAGGCCACCTTGGGGTTGGAGGAGCGGCAGCAGGACTGCATGATGGTGAAGCAGTCGGGCGTGGCCCAGGTCGTCAGCTCCTCAAACCCAATCCAGGGGTACTCGTGGCCGTGATATGCGTTGTAGTCCTCTGGGCGGCTCATGTGGCGGAACAGCAGCTGCTCTCCCCCGGGCCAGGTCCAGGTGTAGTTGCTCTCATTGTACTTGGGCGCGTTGCGCATCCGGGCAAACCACTTCTTGGACTTGGCAATCACGTCACCAAGCTCCGGGAAGCTCTTGCGGAACAGCACGCCACGCCAGTCTGCGCCCAAGCCCTGTCCGGTCTCAGATGCGAAGTCCATGAGCAGGGCATCGGTCTTGCCCGGCCCCCGGGTCCCCTCATACAACACCTCAAAGAGTGGGTTCATCAAGAACTCAGTCTGGGAGCCTGCCTGGGGAGCCCAGGTGATGGGTGCGTGTGCGTTCAATTCAGCCTCTGGTTGGCCTCAACGATCAGCTCCCGGAATGTCTCCCGGGCCTGATAGGCGATGTCATCAAAGTCCACCTGCTCCCCGTAATTCTTGCCCAGGTACTCCGCCAGCGCCCCGCCCGCCGCCTGCACGCTCTGGGCAGTGCGGCCCTCGGTGCCAGCATAGGGGACATCCACCTGGACCTTCAGGCCCTTCCTCATGTCCGAAGTCAGCGACACCCGCAGGAAGCGGGACTTGTCGGTGTTCTGCATCAGTTTGATCTCAAGCTCGCACATGTCAGCCTCCAAGCAGGGTAAGGACCAGCGCCCCCAGCGCGCCAACGGCCAGGGTCCACTTCAGTTGAAAGGTCGGGTCCTGGACCGATCCCTTGGTGAACACCTTGTAGGCATTCAGGTGGCACCAGGCGGCGATGATGATGGGGAGCTGCCGTGAAAAGATGTTGAACAGCGTCCCGTTGCGCATGAACCAGGCGGCAGAGGGGCTGCCGATGTGGGTCAGGGCCAGGTAGGAGGACCACCAGATCATGGTGGCCGCCGCCCCGATGAAGGAGGCGGTGACGCCCAGGACAAGCCAGTCAGCGGCGTCCCGGCGCTCCCAGACAGCCCGCCTTGCCTCAGGGAACCAGTGTTTCAGCACCATGAGGCTGAGGATGATGGCAGGGAAGGAGGTGGCGATGGCCACGCCCTCAATGATTTGACGGTTCAACACGCTTGATCCTTTCAAGGGCAGCCAGTGAAAGGCTGACGGTGTGTCCACGCTCCTGTTGGGCATGGATGGTTGACAGGAGAGCCTCCCTGGCCTGGACGTTCTCCGCCCGGGCCTCCTTCAGGTCGGTGCGCTCCCCCACACCCAACATCTTGCGCAACATCGCCATCACGTCTTGCCCTCCACCTTGACTTGGCTTGCCACTTCCCGCCAGAAGTCGGCTTGCTGCTTGTGAGCGTCCCTCAGCTCCTTTTGAAGCTCAGTGTTCTGGCTCCAGAGCTTGTAAACCACGAATGACAGGGCGGCGTTAACGCCCCCGGCCTGGATGATGTCTCCCCAGGGCAGCTGCTCCATCATGCCGCTCCCGTGATTTCAACGGTGATGGATGCCCAACCCGACGCCACGCCACCCCATGCGGCGTTTGCACTGGCCCATGCCGCCACCCCGGTCGTGGTGTAGGCTCCGCCGATGGTGCAGGCGGAGCCGTTGCCCGTCCCACCCACGCCAAGGGACATCCCGGCGGGGACCTGAGTTGAGTCCTGCGTGGTGTTGCGGTGTCCGGCAAAGAACAGGACCACGCTGTGGCCATCAGTGTTTGAAAGGGTCAGGCCGGTCGCGGTGGGAGCGTTGGTGTTGCCCGTCACCTGTTCAGAGTCAACCCCGATGCCCAGGGGACCGGCTCCCGCCGCCTTGACCACGGCGCAGATCAGGCCCGTGGCGTTGGTCCAGCCAGTGCAGGTCTCAGAGGGGGAGGCGGCCACCTTGTAGGCGGCGACGCAGCAGTTGGTGTTGACCCCGATGAGGCCCGTGGCAGTGAAGGCGGTCCAGCCCGCCGGGACAGCCGGGGTGTTGTTGTTCCCGTCCCGATAGGCGAAGGCAACCAGCATGTCGCCTGACGCATGGGTGGGCGGCGTGACAGAGGTCGTGCTGCTGGCCGCCATCTGGACGTCAGCGTTGATCGGCGCGGCCCCGGCTCCAAACGCATATGGGTCAACCATGAAGCTCATGCCCAGATCAACGCCCCCTTGAGGCCCAACCCGGCCACGGTGGAGCCTACCTGGTCCACGTGCCAGGTGATCTCATCGTCATCAGCAAAGGAGGTCACGCTGAGGACAGAGGGGACAGCCGCCGTGACGCTGGTCTTTTCACTGGCGTCAATGGTCGCCTTGGTCGTGAAGATGGTCGTGCCGTTCTTCTTCACGTCCACGATGATGGTGGAGCCGGTCGGTGCCGTCCCGACGCTGATGCGCACGGCGGTCAGGGTCCGGGCACCCACGACACGGTGGGAGAGCTTCTGGCCCGTGGTGAGGGCGGTGGTCTCATCGCTGAGGGCCACGGTGTCGGGTGCATAGTCGGTGAGGGGCACCGCGTTCTTGGACACCCCGGCCTCCCGCGCCCTGAACCGGCCCGTGGTGGAGTTGTACCACATGTCACCGTTGGAGGGCCCAGCAAGGTCCCCAGCATTCGGGGTGAGGTTGAGGCCCAGGCTGAAGATGGACACGGCGCTGAAGGTCTGGGCCAGGGTCCAGGTCTGGGCGATGCCCAGCAGGGCCAGGGTCCCAGAGGCATCGGGGAGGGTGAAGGTGCGGGTGGTCGCGGTCGTGATCCCGGATGCCTGGAAGGTAGCCTGCTTGGTCGGGTCGCTGTTGTCCTGGAGCGTGAAGGCGTTGTCCAGCACCGTGATGGCGCTCCCGGAGATGGCGGAGCCGGTGCGCAGGACCTCAAACCAATTCATGGCGGTCGTGCCAAGGGTGTTGCCCTGCTTGAACGTGGTCACCCAGAGGCTGGAGCCATAGGTGGTGCCCTGATAGACGGGGACAACCGCCGCCCGCATCTTGGCAACGGTGTTGGCATCGGTCGCCCGGGTCCACGCCCCTGCGTTGGCGATGTAGATGCCGTTGTCCTCTGGATCGGTCTGGCCCGTCAGCAGCACCCGGTAGTTGGCGGCAGTCGCCTTCCCGTCCACGGTGATGAAGCCGCCCGTGGCGATGTCCACGTTGCTGACCGACACCAGGCGGCACGGCTCCTTGAAGCCTGACGTGGGCATCTTGGTCAGGTTGCTCGTGCCCGTCCCGGCGCTCTGGAGCACGTACACAGCACCGTCATCATCCCACAGGTACGCAAAGTCAGTGTCCAGGGCGATGTACAGCACACCCTCATCCCCGGTCCCGGGGAAGGAGGCCAGGTCAGCGTACTCCTCCACGTTGTCGTCAAGCTGGGAGGCGGGGACCTTCCCCAGGGAGTTGAGGCTGGCATATCCGTTGGCCACGCCCTTCCCGGACAGGAGCTGGTAGGCTGACAGGTCAGAGGTCAGGGCCAGCGTCCCGGATGCGTTGGGCAGCGTGTAGGTCCGGGTGGTGGCGGTCGTGATGCCTGAAGCCTGGAAGGCGGCAATCTTGGTCGGGTCAGCGTTGTCATAGATGCGGAACAGGTTGTCAGCGTACTCAGACGGGGGAGTGGGCTGGGCCCAGGCGCTCCCGTTGTAAATCCACATGTTGTCGGTGGCTGCCACGTACACCAGCCAGCCGGTCTTGGGGGTGTAGAACACCCACCCACCGCCGCTGTAGTCTGCAATCTTCTCCTCCTGCCCAGCCCAGGCTCCGGTCGCGGTCGCGGCCACGATGTACCTGTCACCCTCAGCCGGGGAGCCGGGGGGAGCTGTAAGGGTCTGGGACGTGACCGCCGCCATGACCAGGGCATCCAGGATGACCAGAGCGTCATTGTGCGTGACGTGCTTCTGGGACTGGTTGGAGGCGATGTTGGGCAGCCCCAACAGGGTCGTGTTGCTCATTCGGCTTCTCCCTTGCCCTCTGCCTTGTCGCGCTCAGCGATTGAGGCAAGGTACTGCTCCACTGACATCTTGCCGGGGACCACCAGCACACCGCCGGTGATCTCAGCCTGAAGGTTGATGTTGTCCCTGAACTTCTCCGGGCGGTTGCCCTTGAGCGACACCTCAAGCAGCCGGTCGCTGTACTCCTTGACCGTGGCCACCTTCTTGCCCTTGAAGAACACCGGCTTGTCAATCCCCTGGACAGCCCGCCGGTGCATCTCCTCCTCCAGGCCGTCCCTGAACCGCTCCATGGACCGCTCCCAGAGGTTGCGCCAGCGGTCATCCCCGTCCTTCTCCCGGTCGGCCATCAGCACCTGGACAGCGTCATAGTCAAAGCCGTGCCGGTCGCAGGCCTTGTACTTGACCCCGATCTCAGAGAGGGTCTGACAGATCGCGCTGAACTTGTCCCAGTCCAGCTCTGACTTGCGGCCCTTGCCGCTGATTTGCTGTCTGGTGAGGGGCTTTCCGGTCGTGGACTTGGCTGGCATGGGGCAACAACTCCTATCGCCCGCGAAACTACCGACAATGAGGCAAAATGTCTAGCCCATCCTTGCCCAGCACACACGCACCCCGGGAGCCCAGGGGCACACGCCTCGAACAGCGAGAGGTCGGGGGATAACTGAAAGTTAGTCAAGACGACATAAGTGTATGACACTGTTGTCAAAACTCCAATCCTTAGATAACTTAACTAAAAAAGGGGGGAGGGGTAGAGAGTAGAGATATGCCTGTTTCCCCAAGCTAAACCGCCCGCCCCTGCCGGGCCTAGCGAATTAAACGTCAGTAGAGTTTAGCCAAGTAATGGAGTTTGTTCCATGCCTTCATGGGCTTAGACACAGAAACCAGTTTCCACTAAGTTAAGATAGCTAAGCTGACCCCACTTTTGAGTGGACTTGGTGGGCACCTCGCCTCCATAATCGTGGAGCGGTGCCCACTCGTGCTCAGACGCCTCGGTGGGCGGCCAGAACCTCTGCCCATGAACCATAGGCTTCATTGCGTGGATCCAGGGCAAGCGGGTCCAGGTGCCCAAACAAGACACCGGCCTTCATGATGGCGTTGGGGTGGTCCTCCCGGCGGAGAACAGCCATCAGGCCTGCGCATTGCTGAGGCTTGGCCCCTGGCTTGACAATCTCAATCGTCTTGTGACACTGGAAGGCAGTCGCCTCCCGGATGTCCTCCAGCCGCCGGGGGGACAGCCCGAACAGCTGGCCCTGGCCCCGGCGGAAGGGGCAGTTGTCGCAGGGGGACTTCAGCGCAAACATGCGTCAACGTCCCTGAACCGCCGTGACAGGATCACGTCCTGGACGCGCAGCAGCGCCTCCTTGGTGTCGGTGTCAAGGCGGTACCAGTCGATTGGCTCCACCGTCAGGTCAGCCCGGAACTGGAGGAGCGTGCCGCAGAGGCACACTGTCGGGTCCCCCGGCTCCGGGAGTGCACCTGAGCCGTCAGCCGCTGTCGCCCGGTCCAGGAGCGTGCCGCAGGCAGGGCACAGGCAGGGGGAGGTCGCCTCACTCATCGGCCTGCTCCACAATGAAGGATGGCGGCATGCCGTCCACCTGCAGCAGGCGTATCTCCCCCTGCTCACGCCCCTTGTCGGCCAGGCCCTCCAGCCACCCCATCGTGTACTGGTCAAACCGCACCCGGACCTTCAGGGTGACATCCACCACCGGCCCGTCCTCTCCATCCAACCTCACGCCCATCGCACTCTCCCCTTCAACAGACCCAGGCAGCACAGCGCCCCCAGCATCATCAGTCCACCAGACGGCAGCGGGACCGGCGCAACCACCGGCGGCACCTCGTGGCCGTTGAATACTGCGCGCAGCAGCTCCTCATCGGTCATCCCCATCTGCTTGTACAGGGGCAGAGGCTCTGCCCCGCCGCACCGGGCCTCCCAGAGCACCAGGTGCATCTGCCAGGCCTCATCCGCGTCCATCCCGAACACGCTGGCCTTGTAGGCTGTCTCACTGGGAGGGTCGGCACAGGGGTCGGTCCAGGGCGGCACCTCCCCCAGGCCCCCGGCCCACCCCGGGGCAGCGGACAGACACAGCGCCACGCACATCGCCTTCATTATCACTCCATCCCCGCCAATTCAACCTTCACGTCATCCGGCATCGGCTTCCCGTGCCTGAACTCCCAGCCCAGGCGGGCAACCGCAAACGCCAGCCGGAAGGAGTTGCTGCGCACGCGCCTCAGCTCCCCGTCCACCCTCAGCAGCCAGGTCACCATTGCATCACCGCCCGGATGAAGCCATAGGTGAACGCCCCCAGCACCGCCCCGATGCTCAGCATGCCCGCCCCGCTCCAGGTCCAGTAGTGCAGCATGGACTTCCCGTGGCGCACGCCCTGGCGGTAGGCCAGCTGCCAGCCCCGTCGCATCCCGGCCTCATACACCGCCTTGATGCCCTCCTGCACGCCCTCCTCCTTGGCCAGCCTGATCGCCAGCTCCCGGGCCTCCAGGTCCACCGCCTCCATGTCGTCAGCCTTGGTCATTGGTCAGCACTCCCGTTGTCAGCCCGCGCCACTGGCGCTCCAGGCGCTCCGCCAGGCGGATGTTCTCCAGGGTCCCCGTGGCACGCAGCGCAGCTGCGGCCGCAGCAACCGTCTCACTCATCAACGTCCTCATCCTCCACCTCCCGGTCCCGGCGCAGCTGGTCCAGCTCCCGGAAGCGGTCGGCAATCCGGTCCAGCCAGTCGGTCATCAGCCCGTACTTCTCCACCCGGCACAGCTCGTGCGCCAGCTTGCTCAGCGCGTCCCCGTACCTGCGCTCAGCGTGCGACAACGCCAGCTCCCGGTCCAGGTGGACCACCCCGTCACACGTGATCCACGCCCTAGCCTTCTTCACGCTTGGCCCCCATCTCCTTGAAGCGGGTGTCCCCACTCGCTGCCAGCTTCACGAACACGCCCAGGTCCAGGGCCACCACCTTGTTCGTGTGGTCACCAACGGCCAGCCAGAGCTGGAAGCCATCGTCAGACAGGTACACCCCGTCACCCAGGTACTCATCAGGCCTCGCTGACATGGGTCACCTCCACAGGCTCATCGCCCTCCTTGAGCTTCAGCTGGACCCACTTGGGGAGGACCTTCAGGTCAACCAGCACCCCGATCACCTCCAGGGTGACCTTGACGTGCTCGTGCGGCTCCATCGGGTCAATGATGATCCGGGACACGTCCATGACCTTCAGGAGGTCGGTTTCACCGGCCATCAGCCGGATGTCGCCCGTGGTTGGGCCACCCTCAATGCGCAGGGTCACCGCAGCACCTTGGGCATCTCGGCAACCGCCTGGCGCTCCCCGGGGACATAGGGCTTGGGCGGCACCGGCTGGTGGTGGGCGTACCGCAGCTTGCGGGCCGTGGAAGCCTTGAACTCAGCCCAGCTAACGTCAGGCACGTCCTTGGCATCGCTCATCATCGTGGCGACGGCGGTGAAGTCGGTCATCTCCCGGCTGAGCATGTCGCGGTTGGTCCCGGCGTCAGGGTTGTCCGGGTTGTAGCTCTCAAAGCCGTGGCGCTGAATCTTGCTGACCGCCTTGATGACCTCAGCGGCCTTCTCAGCCAGCATGGCCAGGCGCTCCGCCTCGGCAGGGGTGAGCTTGTTGAAGTGTCCAGTCATGATGACTTCCCTATGAGCATGATGATGCCCAGGGCGGCAGCCGCCCCAAGCAGGTTTGCGCCCCAGCGGGCCAGGTCCGGGAACAGCTCGTGGAGAGGCTCCCCGATGCCGCACCCGGCGAAGTAGATCAGGCCCAGGCAGCCCACCACCACGGGTGAGGTGACACCGCGCTTCTTCAAAGCGGCACCCGCATGAACTGCGCGCCCCGGAACATCTCGCCCAGGGCAGCCATCTCGGCAGGCGATGGCTTGATGTGGGGAGGCGGGAGGAGCTGGAGCAGCCGCCCCCCGGCCACGTCATTCCACTGCACCGGCCCCACGGCGGCCACGGAGCCGTCCCGGACAATCGGCATCATGGCCCCCAGCACACCATCAGGCCCCACCCCGTTGACCACGATGACCTCCTGGTGGTCTGGCTCCTCAGACACCGGCCCACGGTGCTCCTTGAACTGCTCAGCGGAGCGGGTCACCATCCACGCCTCGGACAGGATGATGTAGCGGTCCACGCCCTTCCAGAGGAAGAACAGGGTGATCATCCGCAGCGCATAGGACTTCTCCTGCTCGTTGCTCCAGGGGCAGGCGATGACGTGGCACTGGTTGCTCTCACGCTCCCAGGCGGTGACGTGCGCCAGCACCTCCTCCCCGGCCTCAACCTGCTTGGCAGCGGTCGCCAGGACAGCCTCCACTAATTCACGCATTTCAGCTCTCCCTCATCCATGAGTGCGCCAAGGACCCAGCGCACCTCGTTGTCCGCCCCGAACATCGCGCCCAGGACCACCGCCTTGGGCCACACCACAGGCTTCCCGGTCTTGCCGTCCATCAGTGGGGAGCCGTCCAGGTCCAGCCCACGCATCGGCCCGTTGCCGACAATCGCAATTGACCGGACCATCACTGCGCCCTCGTGTCATAGCGCACGGCCAGGACGGGCCAGCCCACAAGGTCGTGCTGCGCCTTCAGGGCCTCAGCCGCTGCATCCGACAACCCGCCCAGGGTCACCGACGCATCCACCATGATGCGCTTCATGTCCGTCCCACCCTGGGGGTGCTTGAGGACAAGGTCAAGGATGATCTGCTTCATTGTTGTGCTCCATTTCTAGGGTAGTCACCCGGGGATAAGTTAGCGCCCGGGCACGCTGTAGTCAACTCAGGTCGGTTGCTCACACCCCCGGCTTCTTGGCGCGGGTCAGCTGCGTCTCCAGCACACCCTGGTACTCCACGTGGTCCTTCACGGTCGCGTCCAGGATGTAGGTGTTGCCCACGTCCATGATCCCCTCCCCGCTCTTGAACCAGGAGAACATGTTGCCCTCAGCGTCCCGCATCTTGTACAGGATGCACTCCCCGTACTGACTGGGGATGCCCCGGTTGGACAGCACGGTCAGCTCCAGCCCACGCAGGCGCTCCCCGATGGTCCCAACGTGCTTGCTGAGCACGGCCACCTCCCGCTCCCGGCGCTTCAGCTCCAGGACGCCCAGGTGGCGCTGGTGTGCGGCCACGGCGCTGCAGGCGTATCCCCGGCGCTTGGGCTCCACGACACCGGTGGAGAGGACCATCCACAGGTTCCACATGTACTCGCTGCAGCCCTCCTTGCGGGCCTCCTCCTCCACCCAGGCCATCGTGGCAGCGGCCTCCTCATAGTCGGCATCCAGCAGGGCAGCCCGCAGTGCAGCACGGTCCTCCTGTGCAGGCTTGTCGCTGGGGTGGCAGTAGAACCAGGCTGACACCTTGTAGGCAGTCGCCTGCCCCGCTGACTCAGGGGCACTCTTTGGCACCCAGCCCCAGAGGCGGATGGCCGTGGCCGTTACCGCCAGCAGCTCCAGGGCGGAGTCAGGCACTGAGGCACCCCCGGCCAGCGCCCAGTCATCGGTCCACTCCTTGGCCTCCCGGAGGAAGCGGAAGCGGGCAGCCACAGACGCGGGAGTGTCCGTGCCCATGTAGTCCCGCAGGCAGGTCCTGCCCACCTGGACATAGGCTCCAGCCGGGTCCCGGACCACAAAGAGGTCCTTGCGGCTCCGGGCCTTCTTGCAGTGCTCGCACTCGCCTGTGGAGTGGCGGAAGTGCTCAGGCAGCTCCTCCCCCGGGATGGCGTCAATGATGGTCCCGGCCTCTGTCCGCTCCAGGCGTGCGATGAACTTGTAGTCACCCACCTTGGGTGCCTCCAGCGTGGTGAATTTCAGGTCGCAGACCATGACGGTGATCTTGCGCATGTTCTCGTCAAGGCGCACCTCAGGGCGGGGAGCCGACACGGTCCACATGATGCGTGGGGTCCCGTACCGCTCCGCCTTGGCGGCCAGCTTCTTGAGCTCGTGGACGGCATCCGCGATGCGGCCTGCCAGGACGGTGACTGTGTTGGGGTCTTGGGCTTCCATGGCGGTGCTCCTCAGCAGAAGGGTGCGTTGAGATACATGTTCAGGTCGGGATAGCGGGCCTCAGTCAGCGCCTCCCAGGTGCGGGAGGTCGTGACCTGGCCGCCCGCGTATGCCCGCTGGAAGGCGGTGGACTTGGAGGCGATGAGGGCCACCTGGTCCATGCCCTCCTGGGAGGGCGGGTGGGCTCCAACCCACTCCTCTGCCAGGGGGATGTAGTGGAGGGCGGGTGCGCCCCGGCCCGTGGCCTCATAGGCGATGGCGATGAGCTCAACGATGGTCATGATCAGCGCCCGATCCCGTTGATGTAAGCCTGGCCGGGTTTGACCCAGTCGGCCACGGCCAGCTGGATGCCGATGCCGCCCACGTCCCGCCAGGCGTTCATGTAGTTGTAGGGGAGCTTCCCCCGGCTGACCGCCCGGGCGATGAGGCGGTGAAGGTTGCTCCCGGCGGGGAGGATGATGAACTTGTGCGGGTGGGTTCCCATGTCGCTCTTCATGATCAGGCTCTCCGGTTGTAGGTGGTGGTGATGCCGATGGCGGCGTTGAGGGCGATGCGGACGCGCTCCATGTCGGTGAGCTTCCCGGCCAGGAGTGCGTTGACCTCTGACTCCTCCTGGATGGCCCGGACCTTGGCCCGGTTCTCCCGTGCGGCCCTGACCCGGGCCTGCTGCTCCTCAAGGCGCTGGGCCTTGCTCTCCGGGCTGTTGTACAGCGCCTCTGCGGCCTTCTGGGCCTTGATGAAGCCGTGCTCCCAGAAGTCCCGGGCCTTGCCCTTGGGCTGGAGGAGGCGCTGGGTGAAGCTCTTGCCCTCTGCGTGGGCGGCTTCCCCGGCCTTGAATGCGGCGGTGAGGGTGGCGTTGTCCATGGTCACACCTCCAGCCAGTCGGTGTCGTTCTGGACGAACAGGGTGCCGTCTGCGTCGCGGAAGGCGGCGATGTTGTTGCCCCGGTCGATGAAGTATTCAAAGCCGTCCTGGCGGTGGACGGCCAGCCCGGTCGTGCGGGCGGCGATGACGGCGGTGGTGGCGGCTGCGGTGGTGAGGGTCGGGTTCATCGGGGTGCTCCATTTCTAGGGCAGGGCCAGCGTGGCCCCACCCCTCCTAAATAGCACCCAACCGGGGATAAGTCAAGCCCCCAGCGACAACTTTCTTGCTGAGTTGGCTAAAAATCGGTGCTTGAGTGCCCCGCAATCGGCTTGGACAGGTCAGCGCCCAAGGCATAGGCGGCCAGCCGGTCCCGGTGGTGGGAAGCCTGTGCCCAGGAGGACAGACCGCCCTTGGCCAGGAATTGCTCATACAGGTGGCCGACCAGCGTCACAAGGTCCCCGCCCAGGGCCTCCGCATTCACGAACACGATGCGCTGCCCCGCGTGCCACTGGGCCACCTTCCCCGGCCCCAGGTCGGTGACCACCTGGACGTGCGGCCTGATCGGGTCCAGCCCCAGGCGCTTCAGGCTCTCCATCGCCAGCACCAGGCGCTCCTCCTGGCCCGCAGTCAGGCTGGCCTCCCGGAAGTCCCCCCGGGTCTGGGTGTCGCGGTCCACCATCTTGCGCACCGGGCTGTCCTTGGGGTGGCTGCTGTACCTGGCCTTGGCCGCTGCCAGGAAGCTCCCGGAGCGGTTGCCGCTGTTGCTGAAGTCCAGCTTGCGGTCCCAGGTGTCCCGCCCGCTCAGCAGCTGGTCGTGAAACTCCGGGCTGTCCAGGGAGGGGATGAGGGTGGACAGCTTCCACTCCATGTCAAACTGGCTCTCAAAGGTCCGGTCCTCAGTCAGGGTCATCTCGGTGAGGATGTTGTAGCTGAAGGCCAGCTCCTCAGGGAGCACCCCGGCCCTCACGCCCCGGTAGTACACAAACTGGCTGGGGCCAGCGTACACCTCCAGGCTCTCATTGCGGGCAATCGGCTCCCCCTGGATGAAGATGGCAGACCGGGCGTGGAAGATGGCCTCAAAGTCCTCCCCATCAACCTCAATGACGGTGTCAGCGTCTGCGTCCTCCCGGTGGTGGGTGATCTCCCCGCCCTCATCCAGGCAGTTGCTGTGCAGCTCCCGGTATGCCTGCCACAGCTCCCAGTTGCGGCCCAGAGAGGTCGCAAATGACAGGCGCTCCTCCCCCATGTACACAACGTCCACCTCCTGCCCACGGATAAGCTCCGCCCGGGCGGTGAACTCCAGCGGCTCAAAGCCCACCCGGCGGAGCGTGACGCGGCAGCCCTCCCGCAGGAGGACGGCCAGGCCAAACTTGATGCCGGTCCCGAAGTATCCGATGGGGTTGGGGCGCTCCTTGACCGACACCCCGGAGATGCGGATCAGGTCCAGGTCCAGGATGCCGGGGTTGCCGAAGTACACAGTCACTTGAGCCACTCCTTGTTGTCGCGCAGGTCCATCAGCATCATGCCCAGGGCATTCTGGCCGGTCCACTTCCCGCTGGGCCGGTCCTCCACGACACCCCACACCCGGTCATTCCACGTGTTGCCCTCATAGATGCGGCGCTTGCCGGTCTTGTCCAGCAGCTCCACAAGGTGCGGGTGCTGGCGAAACTTGGCCACCAGCACCTCCCACATCACGTGGTACTTCTCAGTGTCCCAGTCAGGCCACATCTTGACCTTCTGGCCCCGGACCTTGCATGGTCCCGGTCCCTGGGCGTCCCGGACCCAGTGGTGCTCCAGCCGGTTGTCCGCCTTGGCGGCCTGGTAGGCATGCTCACTGGTCTGGTACAGCATCGGCCCCCAGCCCACGTCCACCTCCACCGGGGTCAGGGCGAAGTTATCCAGACCGGACCACTTGCCGCTGAAGATGTACATGATGTCCCCCCGCTTGGGGCGGAAGGTCTGGCTGGGGTAGTCTGCGGCAGTCTTGCGGATCATGTCTTTCTCCTTGTCATGTCGGCAGGGTGCTTCTGGCCCTGGAAGTTGATGTGGATCACGTTCACCTCGTGGCGCTTGCCCCAGACCTGGATGCCCTCCCGGGTGAAGCCCACCTCCAGCTGACCCCAGTCCCGGGGGGACACCCCGTCAGGGCGCTCCTCCAGGCACAGGCCACAGTGGCAGTAGGCACTGATGTTGAGGTCGTTGCTGCTCACAGCGCACCCCCCGGGGTCACGGTCCCGGCCTGGAGGTCCACTGACCACCAGAAGCCCATCCCGAACACCTGGCACACCATCCCCGCGTCCCGCCAGTCGATGACGATGAGCTCATCATCCCTCATGCAGGTCACAGCGTTGGGGGAAGCTCCCTCAATGGCCAGGCGCACCGCCCTCATGCAGGTCACAGCGTTGGGGGAAGCTCCCTCAATGGCCAGGCGCACCGCCCTGAGCGGCTTGTAGAAGTGCCCACCGGCCAGCAGCTGGTAGATCGCCTCAGGCGTGGCCACCGGCTGGGGGTCAACCTCCATGGCTGCGTCCTCCCCTGGGCGGTCGTCAGCCAGCCACATCTCGCACAGCTCCCCCAGGCTGAGGGCATCGGGGATGACGATGACATGCTCACCGTGCTGCACCTCCCCGTCCCGGCAGGCGGTCCCCCGGCGGGTGACCATCCCGGTGAAGCCCTGGTTGTGGAGCAGGCTGTCCCACAGGTGGGCGTCCTGCACCGCCTCCTCCACGTCCTCCCGGACGCGCTGCCATACCACCTGCGGCACGCCCTCCTGGCTGTAGGCCCAGACGGTGGCCTTCACCCGGCCATCCAGCTCCCGGTCCACGCTGAGGGTCTGCCCCAGGACCGGCTCCGCCACCGCGATGGCGATGTTGAGGATGCCCTTCATGCTGTGGCCTCCTCTGCCTTGGCCTCAATCTCCTGCAGGGCCTCAATGGCCGTGTCCAGGCTGTCCATGATCTCGCCCAAGGCGTCAATCGCGGCCTGGGCCTTCTCCCCCTTGTCCCCGGCCTGGATGCCCTCAGGCATGTTGTCGTAAAAGTCCTGCTCCTCTGACTGGGCGTTCTCAATGTCGGACTTGATCTGCTCCAGGGTCCCGATGTCCAGGAGCTTGAGGGCCTCCTGGATGACCTTGCGGCGTGCGTTGTTCATGGTGTGTGCTCCTTTGGTTCAGTTGAGGTCTGCGAAGGGCTTGATGTAGTCCAGCGCGGCTTGGGGGAGAGGGCGGGAGGTCCGGGTGACGATGCGCTTGCGCGCCCCCACCTTCTGGATGTGGAGCCACCCGAAGTGGGCCACCGCCTCAATCTTGAGGACGGCGTTGGGGTTGCCCCGCCCGCTGGTCCCCCAGATCGCCTCGGTGGCGTCTGTCATGGTGATGGCTGTCCGCTTGTTGCGGGTCATGTAGTCCTGAACGTGGGCCGCAAGTTGCGCGGCTTTCTCGTTGGCGGTTTGGGCCAGGTCAGACATGGCGGCGTGCTCCCTTGGTGTGAGCTTTGGCCTTGACCGGCTTGCGGTAGTGCGGGTTGGTGGTGCCCCAGTGGGCTGCCCAGAGGACGCCCCCGCCCAGGGCGATGAGCTCCCACTGTCCGGCGAGTGCGATGAGGATGTCCATGATGTGCTCCTTGTGTGCGGGGTGGAGGGGAGCCTGCGCGGCTCCCCCGGGTGATCAGAAGGACGGATTTTGCTTGTACACGTGGCCGTGGGTCAGGCTCCAGGTCCCGCCCTCCATCTTCCAGCCGCCGGTGAGCTTGCGGCGGTAGAACCGCTTGCCCTCGGTGGTGGTGATGATGAGGGTCTTGCTGACCTTGGCGACGTGGCCACAGGGGTAGCTGTCCCCGTTGAAGGCGTAGCTGACCGGGTCCCCAACCTGCGGGACCGCAGCGATGTCAAAGCGGGGATAGTGGTGGGTGCCGTTGTCCACCGCGACGTGGGGCTTGCCGGTGAAGGTCGTGGCCTCCTGGGCGACGGCTTCCACGGTGGCGAAGTCCTTCCAGTCGTTGCGGTTTTCACCGCCGTGGCGGTACTCGGTGGTCAGCTCGGTGATCTTGCCGTCTGCGTCGCGGATGATGGTGATCATTTTGGTGCTCCATTTCTGTCGGGCCAGGTGTGGCCTCTCCCCTAACTTAGGTGCTGACCGGGGATAAGTCAAGCCCCCACGGGCAACTTTCTTGCTGAGGTCGGAAGAAAAGCACCCCGGGAGCTGGCGGTGCTCCCGGGGCAGGGCTGGGGCGACAATGGAGCACAAAACCGCCACAGCCTTTGGTGTAGGTCGGCAGTGCCGACTCAGCTGACGGTGGCCTCGTGGATTTCACCGATCTGCTCATTCATCGCGCCCAGGGCCTCCTTGACCCCGTTGGCCGCCCCCTCAGCCGCCATGGCCGACTTGCGTGCGGCGATGACGTTGACAGTGGTGGTTTCGATCAGCGTCTGGCCCAGCTGCTTCATCCGGTCCTCCAGCTGGCCGGTCGGGAGCATGGACTGGCCCACGACACGCCCAAAGGCAGCCCCCAGCTCGTGCTCAGCGGACAGGGCAGGCGGCGCGTCCTTCAGCAGGTTCAGGTGGCGCTCCATCCCCTTGGCCGCAACCAGGAGGTCCTTGGCGGTGACCTGCTCGTGGCCGTTGCTGATCATGGCCAGCTTGGACCGCTCCACCACCTCACGGATGGTGGCCGGGATGTTGCCGGCAAGGGCCTCGCCAACCTGCGTCAGGTCCTCCCCCTCCTGGACCAGGCCACGGCCATACAGCCGCACCAGGCGCTGGACAGCGCCGACACCCGGCGGGTTGATGGTCACAACAGCGTCCAGGCGTCCCGGGCGGAGCATCGCCCGGTCCAGCTTCTCCACGTGGTTGGTCGTCAGCACCGTGATCACCTGGCTGTTCTTGGTCAGCACGCCGTCGATGGTGTTCAGGATGTCGTTGCCGCGCTGGTCCCGCTTGGACACCGCCCGGTCCACGTCCTCCGCAAACACCACGGCGGGAGCGTACCGCTGGGCGAACAGCAGCGCATCCTTCAGCGCCCGGACATCGTCCAGCAGGATGTAGGTCCAGCCGTTGTCCACCGCCACCTTGGAGGTCACGTTGGCCGTCATCGTCTTGCCGGTGCCATAGGTGCCCTCCAGCAGGACGCCCCGGTTGAGCGGGATGCCGTGCTTGATGCAGGCTGCGGTGTTCTGGATCGGTGCCCAGAGAGCCGCCTTGACCTGGTCCAGCTCGTCATCGTTCAGGATCAGCTCCGCCGGGTTGATGTAGCTCGTGCGCAGGAAGGTGGGCGGTGCGCTGAAGTCCAGGTCACCGTCGCTGTCCACCTTCAGGCGGATGGCCTTGCCCTTGTAGATGCTGCCACCGGCCAGGATGCCCCGGGCAATCTCCGCCAGCTCCTTGACCACCGCCGCCTCACGCTTGCGCACGGTCCCGGTGATGACCAGCACCATCATCCCACGGTTGTCGCGGTGGCGGTGCAGCTCAATCGGGTTCTCCACGCCCGGGAGGGTGAACTGGCCAAACGCCACCTGGACGCTGTCGCCAATCTCCGGGCCGGTCTGGACGGTGATCAGGTCGGGCGACACCGGGCCAAACCAGGTCATCTTGGGGGTCGCGCTGGCCCAGCCGTACTTCTGGCGCATCGCGGCGTTGATGGCCACAATCGCGTCCTCCGGGAAGGCGTCCAGAACCTCGTGGACATCCAGCGTGGTTTCCTCATCCGCCGCCTTGCGCTCCAGCGCGGCGATGGCATCACGCAGGCCCATCGGTGCCGGGGAGGCAGGCAGCGTGATCTTGGTCCCGGCGTGGTCGATGCCCACGTCAATGTTGTCCCAGGACTGCTTGCCCGACGCCATGTTGGCAAGGGCCTCAGCGATACCGGCCTTGATGGCCGCAGACATGTCGTTTTTCATCTTGTAGTGCTCCATTTCTCTTGTTTGGTCCCCAGCTCTGTACCGGGGATAAGTCAGACTAGCTTCACTCCACAGGGCGGGTCAACCGCAGTCTATTGCCCTGCAACTCTCGCTCCGGTAGATTGGCCAGGCCCCGCCAGGCAAGAGGGAGTGGGGACCAAAAAGCGGCCCCCCGCTCCCCCTGCTCCCTCAACTGGCGATGACATCCCCCATCCCGCCCGGAGCCGGTCCCGTGGACACCATCCCGCCCCGGGCCTCCCGCCACATGTTCTGGACCCAGTGGACCTGGGACTCAGCGTCATCCAGCGCCCGGTGGGCGATGATCGGCTTGGGCTTGATCGCGTTCAGCCCAAGCATCGCCAGGGTCCGGGTGTCCCTGGGGTCCTGGTATCCCCAAGGCTCCGGGAGGCGCAGCTTGCGGTATGCGTGGCTCATGATGGGGATGTCGAAGGTGGCCCCGTTGCTCCACACGTACAAGCGCCCGTTGTCGGTCTGGGCCTTCAGCCCCTGGATGTAGGCTGTGGTGGCCAGCAGCGCCTCCCGGATGCTCAGGCCGGTCCCTGGCTTGGGCATCGCGTCCCGCGCCTCCTGGGTCTGGGTCAGCCAGAAGTGGATCGCCCCCCAGTCCACCCGGAAGCCCTCGTCAATGCAGCTCTGGGGGTCCACGTCCAGCTGGAGCCCAGGGCCGCACGGTCCCACCTGGTCAATCCAGAAGGGTGACAGCCCGATCTGGACTATGGCTGCGTCACCGGCGGTGGACAGCGTCTCAAGGTCAAGCATCAAGTGCATCGGCTTCTCCACAAATGATCCGCAGGATGGCAGCGGCCTCAGCCGCCTTCTGCGCAGTCGCAAAGCCCAGGAGGCGCAGGGCCTCCCGGACATCGTCAATGTGGACCATGTCCACACCGTTCAGCTCATCAAGGAGCCTCTGGGCAGCCGCCGGGGTGCGGCAGTCGGCAACCTTGGTCCAGCCGCCCTTGTCCCCGAACTTGCGCCGCATGAGCAGCGCCCGCCCGCCGCCCACGTCCAGGATGTCGTACAGGTCCTTGGCTGGCATCACAGGCCCTCCTTGCGCTTGCGCAGGATGTCAGCGGCCTTGTGGCGCTTCCACCACCGCTTGATGTCCTTGCGCTCCAGGCCCTCAGCATCGGTCGCGGCGCGGTGAAGGAGCATCCCCACGTGCTCCTCCCCGTGTTCCTTCTCCAGCCGGGTGATCAGGGCGCACAGCATGCGCTCCCGCACGTCCAGGGCCTCAGTCAGGCCAAGGATGCGGTCCCCCTCCAGGCTTCCCGTGTAGGTGCACGGCATCACACAGCCCTCCTGAAGCGCCAGACGGTCATGCAGCAGGACGTTGGTGGTGTCCTCCTGCGCGTCCAGGATGCCCTGGTTGTACATGCGCAGCAGGACGTTGGCCGGGATGCCGCAACCGGCGGAGCTGAGCCAGGCTTCCCCCTCAGGGAAGTCCGGGAACGCCTCAGGCAGCAGCGCCTCCACAATGGGGGCCAGGTCCGGGGGAGCGTAGTTGGGCCCCTTGACGACACGCCCAGCATCACTGATGATCGGCTTCCCGTCCTCCCCCAGCTTGGACATGTTCGCCCGGTGGACCTCAACCATGCCCTCCAGCTTGGCCTCCTGAAGCCCAAGGGTCAGGTAGGTGCCATCAACCACGTAGCTGAGGTCATTCAGCGCGTCCAGGCACGCAACAATGTCGCGCTTGATGAACGCCTCTGCCAGCTCAGCCAGCTCCTCCTGGATCAGCTGGAGCCGGATCAGCAGGAGGCTCCCGCCCGGTCCCGCGTCCTTGCTTGAGTCCTTCAGGGCCTCCCCCAGCCGCGCTGCGGCCTTGTGGTATGCCTCCAGGTCCTCCTTGATGGCCTCATACAGCTCAGGCTCCGGGAGCTGGGGGTGGGGGGAGATGTGCGCCCCGAATGCCAGGTGGAAGCCGTGGACCATGGTCAGGCCAGGGTCAGAGGTGCGAATGTCGATGCTGTCCATCAGTGCACTCCCCCGCCGCTGGGCTTCTTGGCAGCGCCGCCGCCCATCAGCTGCTGGAGGATGTTGCCCAGGCCCTCAGGCAGGCCAGAGTTGCGCCCGGAGCCACACTCAGTGCGCACGAACGCAATGTTGTGCTCCTTGAGGTACTCAGTCTGGATGTGGCAGCACTCGCCCCGGTCGATCATGAGCAGGGCCTTCATCTTCAGCTCCAGCTCATGCAGCTTGCGCTCACCGGCCTCTCTGAGGTCGGCAGCCTCCTTCTCCTTGGCGGTGATGTCGCGGTTGACCGCTTCCCTCACGCCCTCCATCACGTGGGCCAGCTCCAGTGCCGGTCCCTCCAGTTTGATTGTGCGCATTGTGTTGCTCCATTTCTCCCGGACCACCCGGGCTGTCTGACTTTATCCCCGGTCCACCGTCCCGGTCAAGTGCCCCGCATTGTCGCAGCATCCGCCTGAGGCCAGCGCGGGTGTTCTTGTCCGATCTGCCCCGGCCCTGGTTGGAGGTGCAGATGTATCCGTACTCAACGCCCAGCCAGACCCAGCACACCTTCCAGTGGTGGTCTGTCCGCTGCGTCCAGAAGGCGATGCCCAGGGCACGCATCTCCCGGACTGCAGTGTCAAGGGGCGTGTCCCGGGCCATCGTCAGAACGGCTCCTTGTAGTCCTCAGCCTCATCCACAGGCCAGGGATAGGGGCCACCAAACTTGTTGTCCCACCAGGCCCGACACGCCTTGAGGTCAGCCGTCTCATAGAACCACACCCGCGCCCGGTTGACCTCCTCATGGCCAAAGCGGTCCTGGGTGCTGACATCAGCATAACGCTGGAATGACCTGGGCTTCCCCGGCGGCATAACCTTCCTGAGGAAGCGGCCCAAGTGGGTCGGGTTGGCCCTGTACATGATCTTTTGCTGGTCGCACCAGCGTGTGTAGTCAGCCTGGAGGTCCCCCTTGCTGAGGATTTCAGGCCAGCCGTGGTATCCGTGGCACAGCTTCCCGTCCTGCAGCTTGTCATACCACCAAGCCTCCTCAGTGTCCAGGCTCAGCAGCTTCTGCTCCTGCAGCGCGACGGTCTTGGGGAACTGGCGCACATCAAAGCCGGTCAGGTCCCGGGTCATCAGGAAGTGCAGCAGCGCCTCCCGGCCCCCGTTGTCCAGCTCCTGGTGTATGGCCTTGAAATATGCCTTGTCCTGCATGTTCCCGTCGCCCACGTCCAGCATGAAGTACCGGCGCTCATCGGCCCCGGCGGGCACCACCCAGTCCCCGTTGGAGGCCATCATCAGGTGGACAAAGTTGGGAGCCGCCTCAGCGTCCACGCCCTTGCCCTCAATCATGATAGTCTCCTCAGTGACCATGGTCTTGAGGATGGCCTCGTGCTTCTTGTCGCCCGCATAGAACGCCTCATCAGCGAACAGCACGACACAGTCCCTGAGGTGGGCGTTGAAGCTCCCCACCAGGTGCTTGGAGTCACTGACCTGGAGGAAGTGGCGGCCCCAGAGGGAGCCAAACGCCTTGACCAGCACGCCCTTCCCGGTGCCCATCCGGCCCCTCAGGACCACAGCCACCTCTCCCGGCGTGTCCGGCTTCTGGACGCATCGCGCCATCCAGTTGATCAGGTACTCGCTGTGGACCGGGTTGCCTGAACAGATGTTGTCCCGCAGGTGGGCCAGATACTTGTCAATGACCCCGGGCCTGGCCTCACAGGCAAAGCCCTTCCACAGGTTGTAGCTGTCCTTGACCTCCCGCCCGGGCGCAAACACAATGGTCTTGTACTGACGGCGGTGGGTGTGCTGGAGCCACCACTTGCCCAGGGGAGCCGTGATGTCGTGGCCGTCCTTCTTGCCGATCAGGACCTGTGTATTCATGTAGCGGTTGCGGAAGTCCTCAAAGCTCTGGCGGCTGATCCGCGTGCGCTGCAGCGCATGGTCCATGATCTCACTGATCACCCGGCACTTGCCCCCGATGTCCTCAATGACAGCGTGGTCCTCATTGAGCCGCCGCAGGTGGGGGTCAATCGCCTCCTCCCGCGCCCGCTGTATCTGGCGGGCAGCGTACTGCTGAGGCCTGGGCTGGTCCAGGACGTGGCCGCTGATCTTGTAGTCCGGGTCCAGGATGACCGCCGCAATCTGGTCGTCAGTGCACCCGGCCCGGACCATCTCGCACAGGACCCACCAGGCGGCTTCAGACCTGGAGGCATAGCGCCCGGGGTCGTCAGCATCAAAGCCCTGGACAATGAACGCCTTGAGCCGGTCGGACACCTTGGGCCCAAGCTCATCTAGGCTCTCCAGCCGCGCCAGGTTGCCGCTGATCTTGACCGCTGGCCCAGAGGAGCCAGCCGACTGCACCCGGGGAGCCGGGGTGAACTCCTTGAGCTGATAGATGCGGGACCAGTCCACCTCCACCACTTTTGAGAGGCAGACCACCCGGCCCTTTGACCGTTTCTTCTTGTTGGGCAGGTTCACGGTCCCGGGCAGGCGCATGATCCGGTCAATGTTGTGACAGGCATCGGCCTGAAGCAGTATCTCCACCTGGAGGTTGTATGCCTCCAGCTCCTCAGCCTTGTCCTCACTCCCGTTGGTGATCTGCTCCTCAGCCAGGAGCCAGAAGCCCTGCATGCCGCCGCCGCTGTCGATGATGACCGTGGGTCGCGGCTTGAAGTCCTGGAGGAGCTTCAGCGCCCGCTCCCGCTCCTTGTCAATGTCCTCCCCCACCCTGGGGTCCACGTCCACGTGGATCGCCCGCATGCCCCGCATGTCAGTCTTGAGCGGCTTGGAGGTCGCTGGCCGGATGACTGTGTTGACGGTGAAGTAGATGTTTTGCTTGCCCTGCCGGTCCTCAATCCACCGGGCCATCTCCATCACCTGCTTGTTGGTGAAGGTGGCCGTGTTGGTCCGGTCGTCAGGCCCCATGTCCGGGAGGATGGAGGTCAGGACCCAAGGCCCCTCCTCACACCAGCCCTGGAGGAAGCCCACTGCCTCTGATGTTGACCCCTTGATGTCCGTCATTCCCGTCCCCCAGTCCGCAGAAAGGGCAGCAGGTCCGCTTTCCGCCGTGTCACGATCATTGCCTGTGCCCGCAGGACAGCCTCCCCTGGCGGCTCTCCACGCGCTACACTCCAGAGGTGGAACGCTCTGTCACCGGAGAACAGAAACCACTCCTGCCCCACCCGGAGGCACAGGAGGGCGATGCCGCCTGCCATCCACCGGCGGAGGAGCCACGCCCGCTGCTCAGGTGTCGGTGGGTGCTTCAGGCGGAGCGGTCCCCCCTTGGGCGGCCACTTGTCGGCCTGCTTCAGCTCCATCCAGCCGTGGAGGTAGTTGACATCAGGGGTCCCGGGCATCGCTGGGTTCTCAACCCGCACCGGGTCCAGCCGCGCCTCCTCCAGGGTCGGGCGCAGCGCCTCCCACATTGAGGCTTCACTCGGCATGGGCGCTCCTGTAGCTCTTCATCAGCTCACGCATGACCCAGCTGACCATGTTCTCATCCTTGACCCACTCTGGGACCCAATAGCCAGTCTCCTCATCCCCCGGCCCAAGCAACAAGCCGTGCCAGCGGTAGCGGAATGCCTTGATGGTCAGCTCAATCGGCTGGCCCGCGTCCCCCAGCTGGATGGTGAGCTGGGGAGGCTTGACCACCTGGTAAAACTCTGTCTCACAGGTCACATCCCGGCCAGCCGCCGGTCCTCCCACCACCAGGCCTGAGTATGACATCACGACACTCCCGGGAGGGGAGAGGAGGCTGGCTTGGTGGCCTGCTTGGCCCTGATCTTTGCGATGATCTCAGGGTGTTCCACACGGCCAAGCTCCACCCAGGCGCTGCGCTCCAGGTCAATCCCGGCGGCTGAACATAGGGCTGCCAAGGTGACGGACACGCCCCCCACTTCCTGGGTCGGCTCTCCCACAGGACGCCCAAAGACATAGGCCACCAGCATGGTCGCCTCCTCCTGTGTCCCCTTCATTGCCTGGAACAGCTCCAGGGCCTCCTCAAGGAAGCGGTGTGACCGCTCCGCCTGGTCGTTGGCCACCTTGTCGCCAAAGCATTCACGCACCCACTTGCGCACCCGGGTCTGAAACTCAAGCATGGCGCACCTCCATCCCGATCAGCTCCATCATCTCAGCCGCCTGGTCGCAAAGCTCCTTGATGGCCGGGTCATCGCGCCAGGGTCCCCGGGGACACACCACGGCTTCCACGCCCGCCGCTGCCATCAGCTTGACGCAATCCGGGCATGGATGGTGTGTGACGTACACGGTGGCCCCCTGAGCCATCCGGCCTGCGTTCACCACCACCCGGGCCTCAGCGTGGACCACCGCCCGGTACTTGAGTGGGCGGTCCCCCCACCAGGAGGAGGGGATGCCCGGGGGGAAGTCATTGAAGCCATCGGCCACCACCACCCCGTCCCGGACCAAGACAGCCCCAACCTTGGTGCTGGGGTCTGGGCTGCGTGCGGCTGCAACCTGGGCCATTTGAAAGAAGGTCGTCACAGTGATTCTCCATTTCTGCTCCCGGCAGGAGCTGTCAGACTATCTCCCCCGGCCAGCCCGGGAAAGTGCATTCCAATGTCACGCAGCTTCTCCCCAGGAGGGTCCCACCTCAACGTCCACCCGCATGGGGACGCGCATGGGGATGATGTTGATCATGATCTGCGCAGCCTCCTCAGCGTACTCCCGGGAGGGAGTGCTGAAGTCAACCTCATCGTGGACCTGGAGCTGCAGGGCGATGCCCTGGCGGTCCATCTCAACAATCGCGGCTTTGGTCTGGTCGGCTGAGCTGCCCTGGATCAGGCGGTTGAACGCCTTGTGGCACCAGTCATAGCTCCCATCCTCCTTCAGGGGGAAGCGGCAGCGCCTCCCGCCGATGGTGAGGATGAAGCCTTTTTGGGCAGCCTTCTGCTCACAGGCCTTGGCCATCTTGGCGATGAACGGCACCTCACGGTCAAACTTGTCCATCAGGGCCTGGCCCTCAGAGCCAGCGGCCTCCCAGACACGTATCTTGAACCCGGCCTGGCGGCCTGCCTCAGCCTTGACCTCCACCTCCTCCCGGGTCGCATAGTCGGCTGTGCGGCGGTCCCGGCCCTCTCCCCAGGACAGTCTCCAGCAGGTCGGCATGCCCAGGTCGCGGCAGAGCTTGGCCCCGCCCATCCCATAGCTCAGGCCCAGGTAGATGTTCTTGCAGTACTTGCGGAGCTGCTTGAAGGCGTCCTTGCCCAGGCGCTCCAGGACGTCATCCCCGTGGACCATCCGCGTCATCATGTCGTGGAAGTCGGTGGTGGGGTCCTCATTGTACCGGCGGGCAGCGTCCAAGGCAGCCCGGTATGCCGCCTCACCGATCAATCGCGGCCCAGCCTCACAGGCGAAGTGGACAGCGTGGCGCGGCTCCTGCTGGCTGTAGTCCAGGCTGGCCCAGAGCATCCCATCATCGGGCATGTAGATGGATCGCCACATGGGGCCAATCTCTGGGTCCCGGGCTGGCTGGTTCTGGAGGTTGGGGTCAGCTGAGCTCAACCGGCCATAGGCGGCTCCCTCAGTCTCCCCGCTCCCGTCATCCTTCTGGCGGCGCAGCTGGTTGAAGGTGCAGTGGATGCGGCCCCGGATCAGGTGGTGCCGGGTCCCGTCAACAAAGGTGGACCGCAGCGTTGCCATCTTCTTGGCGCGGCGCAGGTGCTCCCCCACTGGGTGGTCGATGCTGTCCATCACCGCCGCCGTGACGCTGTCCTTGCCCTTGGCGGTCTTGGGCAGGGTCACCCCCAGGTCGGTCAGCACCTCAGCCAGCAGGGCGGTCTTGGTGATGTCGGTCACCTCCAGCCGCCGGGTGATCAGCGCGTTGACCTTGTCGATGGCCAGCTGCTGTTCCGCCCGCGCCCATGCGTCCACCTGGGCCAGCCGGTCCTCTGAGACGGCCACGCCCCGGCGGCGCATCCGCACCAGCACGGGCAGCACCTTGCTCTCCAGGTTGTACACGTCCCACAGGCCCTGCTCATCAATGGTCCGCTCCTGGCGGCGCAGCAGGGTAAGGGGCAGGCGGGCATCGTGCTCTGCATAGGCCCCCACGTGTCGTGCCGGGAGTGCCCAGATGCCGCCCTTGCGGTTGTTCCCGTGGTATCCGTAGCTGGCCAGGGCCTCGGTGAGCAGGCGCTCATCCTTCCCCGGGATGCCCGCCCGCTGGGCAATCGCCTCCAGGCTGTAGCTCATGTGCAGCTCGTTGATCAGCGGGTCGGCCACCTGCACGTCCCTGAACCACTGGGCCTCCTTGAACTCAATCCCCTCCTCAGCAAGGAAGTCCAGGTCATAGCCCAGGTTGGCTCCGCACACCTGGCCGGTGAAGCCCTTGGCCATGTCGGCCAAGTACCGCTGGACCTGGACAGGGTCCATGTTCCCCCCGCCGCCGTGGCGCATGGGGAGGTAGAATGATGGGCCGTCCTCAATGGCAAAGGACACCCCGGCGATGTAGGCACCACGGCGCACGCCCGGTCCCATCGTGGTCAGCAGCTCATCCCGCGTCTCAGTGTCAATGCCGACGCGCCCGGTGCCCCAGGAGGTCGGGAGGTCTGACATTGAGGGAGGGGTCCAGCTGCTGTCCGGCTCAAACAGTGGGAGCTGGGCGGCCAACCTTCTTCTCCAATTCAATGACGGTGTTGGTGCGGGCAGCGCCCACCTTCTCAACCGCGTGCCTCACAGTGGTCCGGTCGCGCCCAAAGACACGCCCAAGCTCAGCCCAGGACACCCAGGGATACAGGAAGTGGGTGAGGTAGATCGCCAGCATGCGGGCATCGGCCTCTGGCTTCAGCCCGCGCTGCTCAGACAGGATGGCCGACTCAGGCACCCCGGTCGCGTCCCAGACCACCTTGAGGATGTTGGTGATGTTGATGACACGCACCCTGGTCATGGTGCCAGCTCCCCCTTCAGGCGGCGCTCCTCCCGCACGATCATCTCCAGCAGCAGGTCACGGGCATCCAGGAGGTCCTGGTCAAACTCCCAGCAGTCCAGTCGGCTGGTCAGCTCAACCTCGTTGGTGTCCATCTTGGATGATTCAATGTAGCGGCCCAGCAGGGCATCGCTGCGGAGAGGTCGGGTGCGGGCGCAAGGGGTGCGCTCAGGCTTCTCCTTCAGCTGGAGGTGGAGCTTGTCGATGTAGCTCAGGGCCTTCTTGAGGTCCTGGATGCCGCCCTTCACCCGCCAGCGCGGGAGGTACTTGGTGGCCGTGGCCTCCAGGTATCCCAGCCCCGTGTCCGGCACCCAGTCCCAGTGCTGGTACTCCGCCTTGTAGTGGTCCCCACCAACTTGTTCAACCATTGTTCCGATCCTCCTGCTGGGCCTTGAGCTGAGACAGCTCCATCAAGGCCCGGTTGTACTCCGCTGTGGCTCCCTGGATTTGCACGGTCAGCCGCCCCACCCGCTCCTCCAGGGCCAGGATGCGGGCTGCGTCCAGGTCATTCTGCTTGACCGCCGCCGTGAGCTTCTCAGCGTTGGTCGGCTGGCTCCTCTTGTCCGTCATGCCGTCACTCATTTTGCACCGTCCTTGTTGTTTGGATCCATGAACAGGTCCACCACCTCCAACAGGGTGGGCTTCCCCGGCCTTTCATAGAGGTTGTTGGCCACCCGTATCCAATAGCGCAAATCTTCACAATTGGTAGGGTGCTCCACCGTCTGCTTTCTCAAGGCAGGCTTGTCCTTGGTGAGGTACATGTGGAGCAGTCGCCCGTAGAGCTTCTGCTGAAGTTTGGACACCTTGAGGTCTGGAAACCTTGCCCGGAGTGCCTCCACAAAGCCTGGGACCTTGCGCACGCACTCCTCCCAGAGGCGCTGAGCCGTGATGTTGTTCTGGCCCAGGGTCAGGGAGGAGAGGCGGATTTCATCCGACACTTTCCGGGCATACAACCAGATGACCAGTTTTGCGTACCTCAGGCGCGGGTCCAGCTCCCAGCCTGTCCGGTTCCCGGACCAGCCAGGCTTTGGAATGTCCCGCCCAGGAGGCGGATTGTATGGAACGTCACCATGTTGGCTCATGTCAACCACCCCTCAAACCGCGCCCAGCCGTCCAGGCGCACCTCCTTGATAAGCTCCCGGACCACCGCCGGCAACTCCCCCATCTCTGCGCGGGCATCCCAGCTCTTGTCCATCTCCCGGCGCATGCCTGAGACAGACTTGTTGCCCATCTCCTCCTGCTCCAGGCACCACAGCCACAGCTCCAGGCTGTCGGCGCAGCGGAGCTTCACCCAGTCCGCATCGGACAGGGAGTGCTCATCAGGTATCTGGAGGGCCAGGAACACGTCCCGCTCCTCCTTCTCCAGTCCATCGGCCAGCCCCGGGAGGCGCTTGATGGTCGGTGAGGGAATGTCCCCGGTGTGGCGCTCCGGCACGTCATGGAACATGGCGAAGTCCACCAGGTGCCGGTCCTCAGGCCAGAGGAGCCGGATCAGGACGCACACGCCCCAGGAGTGGCCCCCGTTGGTGTAGCTCTGCCCCACCTTGGGCCACATGTGGCACCGCTCCACCATCCCGGATTCACGGATGTACTTGATGCGATCAGACAGTTTCACCGGCAGCCTCCTTGGCCTTTGCGGCCGCAGCATCGCGGTTGGCCAGCCAGAGCAGCGCCCCGGCCCTCCAGTCGCTGTCCTTGGGCATCTGGTCCAGGACTTCCCGGGCGGCAGCGGAGCCGTTGGCCTTGAAGGCGCGGTGTGCCATGACCATCGGGCAGGCCACCCTGCGGAGGAAGCTGTTGCGGATGCCGATGCGGGCGGGGTCCTCCATGAACATCGCCAGGTCCTGGTCAAACTCCTGGGTGTTGAAGCCGTCATGGAACATCGGGGTGGGCTTGACGGTCCCGGCCTGGTAGGGGTCAGGCGCAAACTGCTCCTGGGTCTCATCCACGCCCCAGGGCCACTCCTCCCCGGCCTTGCCCATCGTGGCCAGGTATCCGTGGAAGTTGTTGCTGATCTGGAAGTACTGCCCAACAGGCACCCCGATTGCGGCGGCCAGGTACTCCTGCAGCACGCTGAAGTGGACCGCGTTGGCCCCATAGGCCCCCCAGACCATGTCGTTGGACCGGCAGAACACCGTGATGTCCAGCGCCCCCTCGGGGTTGACCGCCGGGAGGACCATCAGGTTGCAGGGGATGTCCCGGCCCCCGTTGTCCGCCGCGTCCTGGTCGGTGTTGGCGTCATACATCTGGATGGTCACCCGCCGGTCCAGCTTGTCAGCCTTCAGGCGCTTGATGGCCCAGGCCAGCTGGTCACGCCCGAAGTGCTGCCGCCAGCGGTGGCCATAGGCCCCGGGCTGGGTCTTGCCGCCGTCATCGCTGTAGTTGGCCATGCGCGGGACAAAGGGGAGGAGCGGTGCCAGGTCGTTGCGGCCCGCCAGCATCCAGAGGCTCTCAAACAGGTGGAAGAAGGGGTTGGCATCCCGCCCCGGGTGGAGCAGCACCCGCTCGCTGGGTGCCTCATACACCGTGGTGACAGGGTATGCCGCCCGGAGCACAGGCCCGTTGCGGCTGTCCTGCTCAACGCCCTCGTGCCGGAGCAGCTGAGCCCCGGCCCAGAGGGCGTGGTTGACGTTGCGTGCGCCGATGGTGATCATGCGAAGGCTCCCTGAAAGACACTGCCCAGGAGGTAGGCGCGCTGGCCCCGCCGCCACTGGATGGATGTACAGGCGTCCCGCGCCCGGGCGGCTTCCCCAGCCTCTTGAAGGAGGCGCATGCGCTCCATCTGAAGCTCAGGGGTGGCTGGTTGTTCACTCATGTCAGTCTCCTCAGAAGGTCTGGCGGCCAGGGACATACAGGGAGCGTGGCCTGCCCTCCCCCGTCCTGGCCCGAAGCCACTTGTCAGTCTCACACAGGCAATTCTGGATGTCAGAGAGGTCAATGGGCGGGACCCAGGGTGCCCGCTTCTCCCCCTGCTCATCGAACAGCGCCCGCATCTCCTCCAGCCCCTGCGCCTGGGACAGGCTGAAGTCCACGTCCCGGCCATGGAGCCGGTTCAGCCCCCGGCGGGACCCAGGCCCCAGGGCAGCCCACGTGTTGATGTCGGTGGCGTTGCGCAGGAGCCGCGTGTGGCGCATGTCCACCACCACCTGGTACGCCATGAAGGGTCCCCAGCCGATGTACCGCTTGTCCTGGAACCAGCCCCAGACCTGCTCCAGGGTGTGGCCCGTGTTGTCATTCATCGCCCTCCAGCCGCCCCGGTCCTCCCAGAGCCGCCCCAGGACAATCCGGGCGATGTACTGCTGCTTGGTCCAGCTGTACCACTCCGCCTTGGGGTTGCTCTCCGCCCGGATCATGTAGGAGCCAGTGTACACCTTCTTGCCCAGGGCAGACCAGACATCCAGCGCGTCCCCCATCCACGCAGGCTCAAAGCCGACGCGGGAGGGCCAGCTGGGCAGGTCGTTGTTCTTCTGCCCCGGGAACACCTTGGTGTTGATCAGCCAGGCCAGGGTCTCAGGCCAGTTGATGTACCGGGCGGTGGCCAGCATGAACCAGAGGTCAGGGTGGTCCTTGAACGGCTCCCGGATGTGCCGGTCAATCCACATCGTCACCCGGTCCAGCTCCCGGAACACGTTGCAGAAGCTGAACTGCGCCAGAACGGGGTCGCTGGTCAGCGGGCCTGTCTCCCGCATGGCGTAGTGGTCAGGGTCAGCCTCCTCCAGGTCAGCGCCCAGGGGAGCGTGCACGTCACCCGCGTCCACGCCCCGGCGCAGCTCCTTGCGGATGTAGATGGCGTGGCGCTCGTTGACCCACTGCCAGAAGGGAGCTGAGTCAATCACAGAAAGCCTCCCCCACCAAGGAGCGTTCAAACACCTGGAGCAGCACCCGCCGGTCGGCAGGCTCCCCAGGGTATCCCGACACCGCCGCCGCCACACCCATCAGGGCAATCTCAGCCGCCACCAGCTGGGGGTCAGCCTGGATGGACCGGGCCAGCTCCTGGAGCTCACGGCTGTCGTGGAGCTTGCGGCAGGCCATGATGTACTCATTGCCGAACCTGACAATCATCTCCTTGGGGATGGCAGCATCCAGCCTCACAGCCCTGAAGCCGTCTGGTGGCTCCGGTGCGTGCGGATCATCAGACATGTCCCATCTCCTCCAGGGTGTTCATCAGGTCCTGCTGGGCCCGGTCGTGGCGCAGCAGGACTGTTGCGATGCCCGCCGCCTCAAACTTGGCCCTGGTCGCCAGGATGGCCTTGATCTTGTCCTTGACCAGGTCCACCTTGATGTCCCGGACCTTCCCGGCCTTCTCCTGGCGGCCCTTGATCCGCTCCAGGCACAGCTCCAGCGGCGTGTCCAGGTAGGCCACCAGAACTTCCCCCCGGTTGAACCCGCTGAAGAAGTTGAGCCAGCTCCCCGCGACGGTGGAGGCCAGCACGCCCTCGCACACGACATGCTTGGGTGGGCTGGGCAGATCGGTCGCGGCCCGCAGGACAGCCTTCTGCTGGAGCTCAAAGCTGGGGATGGTGTCCATGCCCCCGCATCCCTGGCGATAGCTCCCCACGGCCAGGAAGTGTCCAGGGAAGCCCCAGCCCTCAACAGAGGAGCGGCGCTTGGGGTCCTTCTTGGTCGGGTCGTCATACCAGACCAGGTCAACCGGCGCAGCATTCGGGTGGAGGAGCGTGCGGGCCAGCGTGGTCTTGCCGCTGCCGTTGGTTCCCCTGATGTTGATGATCACTTGTCATTCTCCATTTCTGACAGTCAGCCCCCGGAGCCTATCCCCGGGGTGCAGGGTCGGTCAAGCCGGGCACCTTTGGGTACACAGCCAGGAAGTCATGCGCACCCCAGGCCTCCAGCTCCGCCCGGTGGCTCTGGGTGTCACACCCGATCCAGTAGTGGCCCCGGCGGGCAGACTTCCACTTGCACAGGACAGTCTCCACCTCCTGGACGTTGACGTGGCGGCCCCCCACCGGCGGTGCCAGGATGGCCTGGTATGCCTCCAGCATCACGTCAGTGACCTCCTGGGGGGAGCTGAGGCCCATCAGGGGTGCCGCCATCTCCGCCCCCTCCTTGGGGTCCTTGTACATGGTCGTCAGGAGAGGGGGGAAGGCCACCGGCACGTCCAGCACCCGCTCCAGCATGTCCGCCGCCTTGAACGCAATCCAGGGGCCAAACTGGGGCCACTGGGTCACCGCCGCCTCAACGTCCTTGAGGGTGCACAGGTGCTCCAGGCTGTTGATGGCCACCTCTGGTCGGCTGAAGCGGTGGGCCAGCCAGTGGACACTCTGCACGCACTTGTCCCCGCGCCAGTGGCGGCGCTCGTGCGCCCTGGGCCAGCGCTGGTCCGGTCTGGGGGAGGTCGGTTGGATCATCCCAGACACACCGGCCCCCAGAGGTGGTGGCACCGTGACGTTTGCCGCCGCCTCCCGTAGTCTGACCCAAAACTCCACGCCCTGGTGCTGGGAGAGCCACCAGGAGGCACCGACGCTGTAGCAGCACCAGTATGCCAGGAGGAAGCGGCGCACCCGGTCGGTGTCCATGGTCCCGGTGTAGCGGGCATTGACCAGCCCACTGTACAGCGGGTCATGGTCATGCGTCATGATGAGCTGGCGGCCCCAGGCAACCGGGTCGCCAAGGAGGTCCTCACCCGGGCGGCTCATTCCTCATCCCCCTGGCAGTTGGGGCAGGTGTGGACCCACTCCCCACCCTCCTTGCTGATCTTCCAACCCTCCCGCTTCAGCTGGACGGGGACCTGGGCAAAGTCTCCCCGGGCCTCCACGGTCGTGTAGTTGGAGCAGCTGTTGCAGTTGACCTGGAAGTCACTGCCATCTTTCTCAACGGTCATCTTTCAGTCCTCTTGTGATGCGGCCCAGGCCAGGAAGTCCCTGAGCTGGGGGTTGTCGCCCAGGAGCGTCATGGTCCAGGAGGCCACGTGCGACACGATGTGCTCCTCAGTGTAGGCATCCCGCCTCCCCCCGGCGGTCTGGTGGATCGCCCCCACCTCAAACGTGGCGTGGAGGCACTCGTGAAAGAGGGTCTCAGCGGCCTGCCTTGGGCCGTGTGAGGTGTCCACCCGGATCGCTGCGGCCTGATAGTCGCACTGGCCATAGTGCTTCTCAGCCATGGCCACCGCCGGGTCCCAGTCGATGACCCTGAACATCTTCCAACCAACCTTCACGCGGGTCGGGAACGGTGGGCGCTCACTCATAGACGCTCACCTTGAAGTCAGAGAGGCGGTTGGCCTTGGCAGCCCCGAACACCAGGGAGCCGCAGGCCCCCTTCCCCTCAGGGTTGTCATCGCCGCAGTGCAGGCAGCCAGAGGGCGGGCACTCCGCCACCTCGGTGAAGGGCACGGCGGTGTCCAGCCGGGTGAACATCGGGACCTTGTGGCCGTGGCACTGGTCAGCGGTCAGGAAGTCCCGCCCGATGGACCGGGTGCGCTTGTCAATCCGCTCCCCCTTGGCGTTGCGCTCGTTGTTGATGTACTGGTACTCATAGCAGGTGCTGTAGGTCATCCCCACCTTGGTCGCGTGCGCCTGCAGCCGCCGGTGGGCGTCCAGCCTCCAGGCCTCATCAATGCACTTCTGGCCGCCCATGTTGTCCGTGAACAGGGATTCAAAGAAGCCTCCCCGGTTGTCCCCGAACCTGAACTTGATGCGCTCCACCATGGCCGGTGCCCAGGAGTATCCGGCCTCAACAAACTTGACGATCACGTGGTTGTTGCCGACGCGGGCCAGCATGTTGAACAGCTCCATGATCTCCTCCACGCTGGTCACCCCGGGCACAATCGGGTTGACCTGGATGGAGGTGTAGATGCCCTGCTTGCGCAGCTCCCCCACCTGTTCGATGTGCTCCAGCAGGCCCATCGCGCCCGGGCTGAGCTTCTTCCAGTCCTCCGGGTCACAGGTGTTGAGGGACTTCTGGGCATAGCTGTAGGGGTTGCGCTTGAGCAGGTCAATGGCCCAGTCAGGATAGCTCAGCCGGGACAAGAAGAACACCGGCAGGCCCCGGTCGGCAAAGGCGTTGGCCCCGTTCTGGGTGTTGTGGTACACGTCCTCCAGCGGCAGGAAGGGGTCGGTGAAGCTGCTGAAGTAACCGGCGCTGGCTGTCTTCATCCGGTCCAGCTGCTTGGCGACGTGCTGGCCATAGGTGGCAGGCACCGTGATCAGCCCGCTCCCCCGGTATCCCTTCATGCCGCTGTTGATGTAGCAGAAGGCGCAGCCCACGGTGCAGAAGCCCCCATAAGGCTCGGTGAGGATGGCATCGGTCATGCAGGGGCGCTCCCGGGAGGAAGCCTGGGCCAGGCCCTTGCCCTGGTACCAGCCCTGGAGGTCCTTGGCGCTGTCCAGCCGGATGTGGGGCGCATAGGACTTCCCGTCAAAGCCGATGTACACCTTGCGGTCCATGTCAGGCTCCATCCCCTGCATCTTGGCCACCTTGGCCCAGCGGAAGCGTGCCACCCGGCCCGTCAGCGGGTCATCCTCAGTCTCAATGGGCCCAAGGAAGTCCCGCATGTCCGGGTCCGGGCGCATGAAGAACTTGTAGGCATCCTGGGCAGGCTCATCGCTCTGTCCTGCCAACCAGTCGGTTTCAGCTTGCATTCTTTCTCTCCATCTTCAGTTGTTGGTTTTCAGACGCCGTCATCACCTTGATGTGGTCCGGGCAGACGCACATGCTGAAGCAGCAGTCGTGGTCCCGGTGGTGCCCCGGCGGGCACTCGTGCTTGTTGAGGACTTCAGAGCTGAAGCGGTGGGCGCGCACAGATCGCTTCCCCAGCCTGAAGCTCCCGTACCATTTGCGGTTGCCCTTCCCCCGGCTCCTGGCCCCGGTCCAGTACCAGCAGCCGTTGGGGAGCTTCTCCACGTACCGCATGAACCTGGCGATGTCAGCCTCAGTGGCGTGGAGCAGGCTCATGGTCACATCCAATCCAATTCAATGCCGGACCAGTCGTGGGTCACGCCCCGGCGCAGCAGCTCATCGTTGTACTTCTGGAACTGTCCCCCACCCACGTATGGGCTGCCCCGCATGTGGGCCCACCGGGAAGCCTCCCGGA